>WNGG01000656.1_pt1 | contig 44229 bp, 41 predicted proteins | sample 5400661 | NCBI WGS metagenome assembly WNGG01 (sample SAMN13153372, study PRJNA577476) | soil metagenome | isolation source: 100 cm soil or saprolite under Garry oak tree replicate 1 | place: USA:California | collected 2016-06-15 | reverse complement strand
CGGTCCGGATGGCTCCGCGCACGATGCTGTACGTCGCGGCCCGGTACATGTCGCCTGTGCGCACCAGCTCGTAGCCGAGGCGCTCCGCGAGACGGCGCGCCACGGTCGTCTTGCCCGCGCCGGCCGGACCGTCGATCGTGATGATGAGGTCGCGTTGCTTGCTCATGGCTCGACCGTGATCGCCTCGCCGCCGGCGAGCATGTTCAACAATGAACGATGGGGGGGAGCGGATGCCGCTCCGCCCCCAAGCCCCCCCACCAGACTGAAGCCGCACGCGTGCTTCATGCTCATGGCTCGACCGTGATCGCCTCGGTGCCGGCGAGCGCGTTCACCGTGGCGGCGAACTCCGGGAACGACGTCGCCACGCACGCGACGTCCTCGACCAGCGTCTCACCCTCGGCGACGAGGCCCGCCACCGCGAGCGACATCGCCATCCGGTGATCGCCACCGCTCTGCACGCGGGCGCCGCGGAGGCGCGCGCCGCCGTGGACCACCATGCCGTCGGGGCGCTCCTCGATTCGGGCGCCGAGCGTGCCGAGCTCACGGGCGATCACGGCGATGCGGTCCGACTCCTTCACGCGCAGCTCGGCGGCGTCGCCGATCTCGGTGGCTCCGGCGGCCACCGCGGCGGCGACGGCGAGCGCGGGGATCTCGTCGATGAGGCGGGGAATCAGCGCGCCGCCGACGCGCGCGCCGCGGAGCGCGCTGGTGCCGAGCGTCAGCGCGGCGATGGGCTCCCCCGCGGCCGCGTCGCTGCGACGCCCGACCCGGGCGCCCATCGCCTCGAGCACGTCGAGGACGCCCGTGCGCGTCGGGTTCACGCCGACCCCCTCCACCGTCACGCGCGCATCCGCCACGATCGCCGCGGCCACGAGCAGGAAGGCGGCCGAGGAGATGTCCCCGGGGACCCGCACCGTCGTTCCGGTGAGCGGGCCGGGCTGGAGCGTCACCGAGCGGCCCGCGCGCGTCAGTCGCGCGCCGAAGGCGGCGAGGATGAGTTCCGAGTGATCCCGTGAGGGCGCGGGCTCGGTGACCGTGACGGGCCCGTCGGCGTAGAGGCCGGCCAGGAGGATCGCGGACTTCACCTGCGCCGACGCGACGGGCGTGGCGTACTCGATCGCCCGGAGCGTGACGCAGCCGCGCACGACGAGCGGCAGCCGCGTACCGTCGGCGCGTCCCACGATGGTGGCGCCCATCAGCCGCAGCGGCTCGGCGACCCGTCCCATCGGGCGCCGCCGCAGCGACTGGTCGCCGGTCAGGAAGGTGCAGAACGGCTGGCCGGCGAGCAACCCCATCAGCAGCCGCGTCGCGGTCCCCGAGTTCCCGCAGTCGAGGAGGTCGCCCGGCTCCGTGAGGCCGCGGAGACCAGCCCCGACGATGCGATAGTGGCCGGGCCCCTTGCGCGTCACGTCGGCGCCCAGCGCCTGCATGGCCCCGATCGTGCGCAGACAGTCCTCCGCCTCGAGGTATCCGTGGATCTCGGTCGCGCCCTCCGCGATGGCGCCGAGCAGCGCCGCGCGATGCGAGACCGACTTGTCGCCGGGCACCGTGACGTGACCCGAGAGGCGGCGAACGGGCCGGACCCGGAACCTCACGCGAGTCCCTCCCGCGCCGTCTTGATCCGGGCGAGCGCCGCCGTGAGCGCCGCCGCGTCGCCCCCGCGGATCAACGTTTCCAGGGCCTCGAGCGCCCGGCGGAACTCGGCGACGCGTGGAAGCAGCGCGTCGCGGTTGTCCAGGAAGATGTCGGTCCACATGGCTGGATCCGAGGCGGCGATCCGGGTCGTGTCCCGGAAGCCGCGCGCCGCGAGCGGCAGCGCCTCGGCCCCGTCACGCGCGACGGCCGCCATGAGAGCGTGCGCGACCAGGTTCGGCAGGTGGCTGATCGCGGCGACGCCGCGGTCGTGCGTCACCGGATCGAGCGCCGTGACGCGCGCCCCGAGCGCCTCCCAGAAGGCCGTGACGCCCTTCACCGCCCGTGGGTCGGTCGCGTCGGTCGGCGTCACGATGACGAGGGCGCCGTCGAACAGGTCGGCGCGCGACGCGGCGTAGCCGCTACGCTCCGAGCCGGCCATCGGATGGCTCCCGACGAACGCGAGCGGGCGCGTCGCCCCCAGCCGCTCGGAGGCGCGGACGATCGAGCGCTTCGTCGAGCCCACGTCGGTGACGACCGCGCCCTCGGCGGCGGACGACCAGACCCTCTCGAGCAGCGCCGCGTTAGCGGCGACGGTCGCGCCGAGAACCACGAGGTCCGCGTCGGCGACACCCTGGGACAGGTCGGTGGTCGCGTGGTCCAGCGCGCCGTCGCGGAGCGCCTCGGCCAGCCGCGCGCGGTCGCGGCCGATGCCCACGATCTCGCCGGCGACCGCTCGCGCGCGCGCCGCCCGGGCGACCGATCCGCCCAGGAGCCCGACGCCGACGATCGCCAGCCGACGGATCAAGCGGATGTCTTTCCGAGCACGACGTGCAGCGCCTTCACCAGGCGCCGGTTCTCCTCCGGTGTGCCGATCGACACGCGCAGCGCGGACTCCATGCCGAAGGAGGTCATCGGCCGCACGATCACGCCCTCTTTGAGCAGCCGCTGATAGATGTCCGACGCGCTGTGGCCGACGTCCACGAGGATGAAGTTCGCGCGGGAGGGGGCGTATTTGACCCGCCTTGGAGAACGTCCGGAGCACGACGACCTTGCGCTCCTTGCGGATGTACTGGAGCGTCTCGGGGAAGTCCGGCCCCATCGCGAACTCGATGTACGCCTCGTCGAAGAGGACGATCGTCCGCTCGGGCAGTCGCGACATGAAGTGCTCGACCTCGTCGGCCGTGACGATCGTCGCCGTGGGGTTGTTCGGGTTGGCGATGAAGACCATCTTCGTCAGCGGCGTGATCGCCCGCGCCATCGCCTCGAGGTCGAGGCGGTAATCGCGCAGCATGACCATGACGCGGATGCCGCCCGCCGCCTGCACGATCATCGGATAGACGACGAACGACGGGTGCGGCACGACGGCCTCGTCGCCCGGCTTGAGGAACGTCCGCACGGCGAGCTCGATCAGCTCGTTGGAGCCGTTGCCGAGCACGATCTGATCCGGCGACACGTCGTGCTTCTTCGCGAGCGCCTGGCGCAGGTAGTGGCCGCCGCCGTCCGGGTATCGGTTGAGGGTGTTGAGCGCCGCGGCGATCGCCTTCTGGACCCGCGCCGACGGCGGCAGCGGGTTCTCGTTGGACGCCAGCTTGATGGCGTCCGAGATGCCGAGCTCGCGCTCGAGCTCCTGGGTCGGCTTGCCGGGCTCGTACGGGGCGATGCCCAGGATGTGCTCGTTGGCCAGGGACTCCCAGCGAATACTCATGCGCTCTCCTCTATCCCGCGGGATACGAGCCCAACACCTTGAGGAACAGGGTTCGCGCCTCGACCGCCTTGAGCGCCGCGGCCACACCGGGCGTGTCGCGATGGCCCTCGAAATCGAGGAACAACACGAACTCCCACGGCCGTTGCTTGGCTGGTCGTGACTCGATCTTCGTCAGGTTGATACCGGTCGCCGCGAGCGGTTCCAGGATCCGGAACAGCACCCCCGGCTCGTTGCGCATCGCGAACACGATCGACGTCTTGTCGCGCCCGCTCGACCCGCTCGCCTTGCGCCCGAGCACGAGGAAGCGGGTGGCGTTGCTGCGGTTGTCCTCGATCCGCTCGCGCAGCATCGGCACCCCGTAGAGGCGCGCCGCCAGATCCGAGGCGATCGCCGCCACGGTCGCGTCCCCCGCGGCGATCTCCGCCGCGCCCGCCGTGGACGCGGTCTCCTCGGTCGCCACGTCCGGCAGGTGCGCCGACAGCCACCCGCGGCACTGGGCCAGCCCCTGCGGATGCGAGAGCACGCGCTTGATCTCGCCGAGGTCCGCCGCGCGCGAGAGGAGATTCTGGCCGATCTCGAGGTAGTGCTCGCCGCAGATGACGACGTCGGCGTCCACGAGCCGGTCCAGCGTGACGTTGACGGCGCCCTCGGTGTTGTTCTCGACCGGGACGACGCCGAAGTGGGTGCGGCCGCGCTCGACGTCGTCGAAGATGTCGGCGATCGTCCGGACCGGGCGCAGCTCGGCCGCCGATCCGAATCGGGCGAGCGCTGCCTGGTGGGTGAAGGTCGCCTGCGGCCCGAGATAGGCGACGGTCAGCGCGCCCTCCAGCGCCCGGCACACCGAAAGGATCTCGCGCCAGATCGCCGTGAGGGCGTCGGTGGAGAGAGGGCCCGGGTTCGCCTCGCCGAGCCGGCGGAGGATCGCCGCCTCCCGCTCGGGGACGTAGGCAGGGCTCTCCCCATGCCGTTTGAGGTCTCCGATTTGGAGGGCGGCCTCGGCGCGCTGCTTGAGGAGGTTGAGGATCTGGTTGTCTAGGTCGTTGATCCTGGAGCGCCAATCGCCCAGGTCCATAGGACACCTGTACCCGCTACACGATCTAACTGCCGGTCAGTATACGGCGAATCGACTCCGCAAGGGAAACTTCCGGCCTAGCGGTCCCCCACCCGGGCGGCGCGGCGCAGGGCGGAGACCTCTGCGCGCGTGAGTGGCCGGCAGGCGCCGCGCGGCAGGCGGCCCAGCTCGATCGGCCCGAACGCCACGCGGGTGAGTCGCCGAACACGATGGCCCAGCGCCTCGCAGAATCGCTTCACCTCGTGCTTGCGCCCCTCGGCGAAGGTCAGGCGGACGAGACTCGCGCGGTCTCCGGTTCGCACGAGCTCGACCGTCTTGGGACGGGCATCGCCGTCGGCGAGCGCGACGCCGGTCCGCCAGCGCCCGAGGTCCGCGCGCGCGACGCGGCCCGCGACCTCGGCCTCGTAGACACGCGGCAGGGCGTAGCGCGGGTGCAACAATCGATGCGTGAGCGGGCCGTCGTTGGTGAGCAGCAGGACGCCCTCGACGTCCCAGTCGAGCCGGCCGACCGGGTAGAGACGACCGCCGGCGGGTACGAGGTCCGTGACGACGGGACGACCCTCCGGATCCCGCACGCTCGTGACGTAGCCGCTCGGCTTGTGCAGAAGGAGGTATTGCGTGGCGTCGGCCGCGGGCAGCGGCCGGCCATCCACCGTGACGGAGTCCCGCTCGGGATCGGCGAGGGTGGCCGGCTCGTGGGTCACGACGCCGTTCACGGCGACGCGCCCCTCGAGGATCAGCCGATCACCCCCCCGTCGGGAGCTGAGCCCCGCCCGGGCCAGGATCTTGTTGAGCCTCAGGCTCCCCATGCTCGGGCGTCTCCGCGATCTCGGGAATGACGAGCTCACCCTCGAGCTGTGGGAGGTCGGCCGGGTCGCGGAGACCGAAGGCCACGAGGAATTCGCGCGTCGTCTCGTAGAGGAACGGGCGCCCCGGCGCCTCCTTGCGACCTCCGATCCGGATGAGTCGCCGCTCGAGCAGGCTCTCGAGCGTGGCCTCGGAGTTCACGCCGCGGACCGCGTCCACCTCCGGGCGCGACACCGGCTGCTTGTAGGCGATGATCGCCAGCGTCTCCAGCGCCGGGCGCGAGAGGCGAACCCGCGTGCGCGCGCGCGCCAGACGCACGAGCCACGGCGCCAGCTCGGCGCGCGTGACCATCCGATAGCCGCCTCCGACCTCGACGATCGCGAGGCCTCCGCCCCGCGCCTCGTATCGCTGGATCAGCTCGGCGACGAGCGCGAGCGCGGCGTCCGCGTCCTCGAGATCCAGGACTTCGCGGATCCGCTCGGCCTCGAGCGGCGCGTCCGACGCGAACAGCATGGCCTCCACGACGTCAACTGGATTCGGCACTGGGCGGTCCCTCCGTGGACACGACCTGGCGTTCGATCACGATCTCCCCGAAGAGCTCCGTCTGCTGAGCACGCACCTTTCCCTGGCGCGCGAGCTCGAGCACCGCGAGCAGCGTCGTCACGATCTCCGCGCGCCGGCGCTCCCCGCCCGTGAGGGACGAGAAGAGCAGCGACCACGTGTCGCGCAGGACCGACAGGATCTCCGTCATGCGCTCGAGGATCGAGGGCGGGTTGGGCTCGATCTCCCGCGGCCGCAGCCGCCGCTGCTCGTCGATCAACCGCTGCGCCGCCTTCTGGAGCCAGTGCACGCTGAGGTCCTCGAGCGGGATCTCCTCGGCCGGCGGGAGCGCGCTCCCGGGTCGGCCCCAGACGAGCGCCTGTTCCGCCTCACGCGCGGCGAGCCACGCTCCCTGGTTCTTCACGCGCGCGTACTCGCGCAGCCGCTCCTCCAGCTCCTGCTTGAGCAGGAGCCCCTCGTCGTCGAGCAGCTCGTCGACGGTCTCGTCCGGCGGCACGAGGAGCTTCGACTTCAAATAGATGAGCGTGGCCGCCATGACGAGGTACGCGCCCGCGATCTCGAGGTCGCGGAACTGCATCGCCTCGAGGCGCGTCAGGTATTGCTCCGTGATCGCCCGCACGGGCAGCGCGGCGAGGTCGATCTCGTTCGTGCGACACAGGTGCAGCAGGAGGTCGAGCGGCCCCTCGAAGTCACCGACCCGGAGCCGGAGCTCGCCCGCCGCGGCTTCGGGCGTCAGGGCTGCGCCACCCGCGGTCATGGGTTGAGGCGCACCGCGGCGCGGACCTCCGCCATGGTCTTCTGGGCGACGGCCCGCGCGCGGCGCGAGCCCTCCATCAGGATCTCCTTCACCCTGTCCGGTTTCTCCGCGAACGATTGCCGGCGCTCGCGGATCTTCTCGAGCGGCGGCAGCATGTGCTTGAGCAGCACGTCCTTGCAGTCGAGGCACCCGATGCCGGCGGTTCGGCAGCCCTGCGCGCACGCCTCGCGCTCGGCGTCCGGCGTGAAGATCTTGTGCAGGTCGAAGACGGGACAGATCGCCGGATTGCCCGGATCGGTGCGCCGCTTCCGGGCGGGATCGGTCACCATCGGGCGCACCTTCTGGCGGATGGTCTCGCTGGAATCCGCCAGCTCGATCGCGTTCCCGTAGGACTTCGACATCTTGCGCCCGTCGGTCCCGGGCACCTTGGGAATCTCGGTCAGCTTGACGTCGGGCTCGGGGAAGACCGCGCCGAAGGCGTTGTTGAAGCGGCGCGCCACCTCCCGCGTGAGCTCGACGTGCGGCGCCTGGTCGGCGCCGACCGGAACCCACTTCGGCTTGTACATGAGGATGTCGGCCGATTGCAGCAATGGATAGCCGAGCAGCCCGTACGACGGCGACGTGATCTCCTGCTGCTCGATCCGCTCCCGATACGTGGGCACGCGCTCGAGCCACGAGACCGGCGTCACCATCGAAAAGAGCAGGTGCAGCTCGGCGTGCTCCGGCACCTGCGACTGGATGAACAGCGTCGAGCGCTCGGGATCGAGCCCCGCGCCCAGCCATTCGACGGTCATGTCGATGGTGTTCTGGGGCACGTCGCCCGTCTGGAGATCGTCCGTGAGGACGTGCCAGTCGGCCGAAAAGTAGAAGCAGTCGTGGTCGTCCTGCAGCTTGACCCAGTTCGCGAGGGCCCCGAGGTAGTTGCCCAGGTGGAGAGTACCGCTGGGGCGCATGCCCGAGAGCACCCGGTCGCGCACGGTCATCGGTCCTTCATCCTCTCCCACGCCTTGGCCGAGCGCATGAAGACATAGTACGCGTAGAGGACCGCCAGAAGGAACCCCCGCCAGCCGTCCAGGAAGCCCCGGCCCACGACGTACATGCCGAAGAAGCGGCCCAGCGGCCGGAGGACCAGGTCCGCCGTCCGGACGGGGCGCCCGCTTCGGACCCAGTCGTCGGCGGCGAGCGTGGAGTAGCGGTTCGCGCGCTCGAGGAAGTCCGAGACGTCCTGGTAGCTGCGATGCTCGAGGACCGCGGCCAGGCGGCCGGTGGAACCCGCCACCTGCACGGACTCGTGGACGGACCGCTCGACGAACCGGCCACGCTCCCGCCGGAAGAGGCGGAGCTGCCAGTCCGGGTAGAGACCGCCGTGTCGCACCCACCGCCCCCAGAAGATGTTGCGCCGGCGCACGGCGTAGCCGTCGAGCGCGGCGGGATCGCGCAGGAGGGCCTGGATCTCCTCGCGGAGCTCCGGCGTGACGGTTTCGTCCGCGTCGAGGGAGAGGATCCACTCGCCCCTCGCCTGTTCGATCGCGAAGTTCTTCTGAACGGCGAAGCCGGGCCATGGGCGGACGAAGACGCGCTCGGTGACCTCGCGCGCGATCCGAACGGTCTTGTCCTCGGATAGGGCGTCCACCACGACGATCTCGTCCGCCCACGCCACCGAGTCGAGGCAGGCGCGGATCCGCGCCTCCTCGTTCCGCGTGATCACGACCACGGAGAGCCGTGGAGTCATCTCAGGCTTGCCTCGGCCGTCGAACGGCCTGCGGCGTCGCACTCCCGTTTCAGGCTTGCCTCGGCCGTCGAACGGCCTGCGGCGTCGCACTCCCACGCTCGACGAGCGCCAGCACGGCCGCCGCCACCGGCTCGACGCCGATGGCGTCCATCGTGCCGTCGGGGCTCTGCACGACCCTGTGACCCGCGCCGTACGGACCGGTGCGTGCCGCGCCGTTCAGGGCGTCCCGCGGAGGCGCGTAGAGGCCGACGCACGGCCGCCCCAGCGCGGCGGCAAGGTGCAGCGGCCCTGTGTCGCCGCCGACGACGGCGCTCGCGCGCCGGAGCACGGCGAGGAGCCCGAAGAGATCGGTGGGCGGCGCCGGTATGGCGCCCGCGCCGCCCGTCGCCGCGATCCCACGCGCGATCGCCTCTTCGCCGGGCCCCCAGGTCACGAGGACCGCCAGCCCCTCGCCGGCGAGGCGCCGCGCGAGCGCCCCGAACCGCGCCGGCGCCCACCGCTTGCCCGGATTGCCGGCGCCCGGATTGAGCGCGACGATCCGCTGCCGGGGCTTGAGTCCCGCGCCGGCGAAGAACTCGTCCACCCGGGCCTCCGCCGCCTCATCTTGCGGAAGGTCGAACTCGACGCGCGGCGCCGTGACGCCGAGCGGGCCCAGCAGGGCCAGGTACTGCTCCACGGCGTGCACGCACTGCGGGCCGGGCGTCACGCGCCGGTTCGTGAAGAGCGCGTTGAGGGATTCGCGACAGCGTCCCGCCGAAAAGCCGATCCGGAGCCGCGCGCGTGTCGCGCGCGTGACGATCCCGCTCTTGACGAGCCCCTGCAGGTCGAGGGCCGTGTCGGCGCCGACGGACGCGAGGCGGCGTCGCGCCTCGCCGAGTGCCAAGAGCGCCGCGGCCGGAGCCGCGCGCCGCCAGGCGCGCGAGTCGAGCTCGATGACGGCGTCGAGCGCCGGATGGCCGCGCAGGAGCGGCGCCGCGCGCCGCTCGACGACCCAGGCGATCCAGGCGTCGGGCCGATGACGCCGGAGCGCCGCGGCGACCGGGAGCGCGTGGACCACGTCGCCGAGAGCCGAGAGCCGCACCAGCGCGAAGCGGGGCGGGGCGGCGGTCACCGGAAGCGCTCGACGACGCGGCCGATGATGTCCCGGGTGGCGTGATCCTTGGGATCGCCGACGATCGCCACTTCGCCTCCCGCCGCGCGCACCGCCGCCGCTTCGGGGACGCGCTCGACGGTGTAGTCGGTGCCCTTGGCGTGCACGTGCGGGCGGATGGCCTCGACCAGCCGCTCCGCGGTGTCCTCCTCGAACACGACGACGTGGTCGACGAACCGCAGCGCCGCGACCAGCTCCAGGCGCTCGGCCAGGGGCATCAGCGGTCGGCCGGGCCCCTTCAGACGCGCGACGGCCGCGTCGGCATTGATTCCCACGAAGAGCACGTCGCCGAGCCGGCGCGCCGCCTCGAGATAGCGGACGTGGCCCACGTGCAGGAGATCGAAGCACCCGTTGGCGAGGACGACGCGCTTGCCCGCGGCGCGGAGGCGGCCGGCGAGCGCGCCCGCGTCAGTGAGAGTCACGGGCGACTCCCGTCACTGGGGCAGGGCCTGCCGCAGCTCCGCCGGCGACACCGTGGCGGTGCCGCGCTTCATGACGACGATGCCCCCCGCCACGTTGGCGAGCGTCGCGGCCTCGACGGGGGAGCCACCCACGGCCAGCCCGAGCGTGAATGTGCTGATCACGGTATCGCCCGCGCCCGTCACGTCCGCGATCTCGTCGGTCCCGTGGATGGGGATGAAGGACGTCGCGCCGTCCCGCTCGAGGAGCGCCATCCCCCGGCTGCCGCGCGTGACGAGCAGCACGCGCGCCTCGAGCCGCTCGAGCAGCTGGCGGCCCGCTTTCTCGACGGATCGCTCGTCGTCCACGGGCGCTCCCGTGAGCTGCTCGAGCTCCGCCTCGTTCGGCGTCGCCGCCGTCACCCCGACGAAGCGCGGCAGCGCGTACCGGCTGTCGGCGGCCACGACGACTCCCGCGCGGCGCGCGACCGACTTGAGCCGCTCGAAGACGCGCGGCGTGACGGTGCCGTAGCCGTAGTCCGAGACGACGATCGCGTCGGCGCGGGCGGCCAGCGTCGTGAGCCGGGCCAGCAGCGCGTCCTCGGTGATCGGCTGCACCTCGCCGGCCGGCTCCCGGTCCATGCGCACCACCTGCTGGCGCGTCGCCTGATAGCCACCGGCCATGATGCGCGTCTTCACCGGCGTCGCCCGTCCCGTCTCCGTGATGATGCCGTCGGTCGGGATGCCGGCCGCGCGGAACTGCGCGAGCAGCTCGTCGCCCGCCGCGTCACGCCCGACGACGCCGATGGGCAGCACCCGCGCGCCCAGGGCGTGGACGTTGTTCGCGGCGTTGGCGGCGCCACCGAGAAGCACCTCGCGCTCGGTGAAGCGAAGGATGAGGACGGGCGCCTCGCGCGAGATGCGCGCCGGCTTGCCGAAGAGGTACTCGTCGCCGATCAAGTCGCCGACGACGGCCACGGTCCGTCCGGGGAACGCGTCGACGAGGGTGCTCAGCCGAGCGTCCGAGCTGCTCATGTTCCGTTCAGCCTAAGGCGATCATCGGGATTCCTCAAGCAAAATCCCTCTTTGCGGGGCGTGGCCGGGCCCAGACACGCTCGAAACCGGCCACTTGCCGAGCATACGTGAAGGGCTCGGCGGCGGCGCGGGCCGCGCGACTCCATTCCGCGGGCTCACCCGCCCGAAGCCGCTCGAGGGCCTGCGTGACGGCGCCCGCGTCATCCGGCTCGATCACGACGCCGCTCCGGGCGCTCAGGGCCTCGGCACCGCCGGCTCGCGACGTCGTGATCACGGGCAGCCCCGAGGCGAGCGCTTCGAGATGGACGTTGCCGAATGGCTCGTACCGCGTCGGCAGCACGAGGGCGTCGGCCGCGGCGTACCAGCGCTCCACGTCGGGCCGCGGCCCGAGGCAGTGGACGCGCTCGGCGATGCCCAGCCGCGCGGCGAGCGCGCGGTACGGGCGCGTGTTGCCCCGGCCGAGGACGACGAGGCGGCTCGCGCGGTCGCCGAACCGCGCGAAGCCCTCCACCGCGGTCGCGAGGCCCTTGCGCTCGAAGCCGCTGCCGACGAAGAGCGCCAGCCAGGCGGAGGAGGGCACACCCGCCTCGCCGCGCACCGCGTCGCGCGCCGTCGCGCGATTGCGCGGGTGAAAGCGCTCGAGGTCAACGCCGTTGTAGACGACCGCCAGACGCGCGTCGGGCACGTCGTAGAGCCGCGCGATCTCCACGCGCCCGGCCTCGGAGATCGCCACGATCTGGGGCGTCGCGTCGAAGACGCGCCGCTCGAGGCCGATCACGACGCGATGGCGCGCGAACCCGCCCCCCGTGCGGCCGAGCGCGGCGAGGTAGCCGAGGTGGCACCCCTCGCCCGCGCGATAGACGTCCTGACGCAGCGTCCGCTCGTGGCTCTGGACGACGTCCCAGACACCGCCGCGCACCGCGAGCCGCGCGGCGATCGCCAGCGCCAGCGCCCGCGCGGCGGATGGCAGCATCGGCGGCAGCGCGAGCGTCCGTTTGACGACGCCGCGCACGGGCTCTTGGCCCGGTGGCGTCAGGAGCTCGACCGCGTGGCCGTGCTCGACGAGCGCCTCGACGAGGCCGAGCGTGGCGCGCTCGACGCCCCCGTGAAAGACGAACGGGCGCGAGATGATGAGGACCTTCACCGGTCCGCCCCGCCGAGCAGTCGCTCCACCAGCGGGAAGAGTACCGCGCGCGCGGCCCGAAAGCTGAAGCGCGCCTCGCAGCGCTCGCGGGCGCGCCGGCCGAGCGCCCCGGCCTCCTCGGGTCGCTCGAGCACCCGGCGCAGCGCCGACGCGAGCGCCGGCACGTCTCCGGGCGGCACCAGCACCCCGCAGCCGTCGAGGATCTCGGGAATCATGGACACGGTCGTCGACACGATCGGTCGCGCCAGCGCCATCGCGTCGAACAGCTTCGCCGGCACCTGGCCGATCGTGTCGGCCGTATCGCGCTGGGGCACGGCGACGGCGTCGGCCGCGGCGAGGTAGCGCGGAACGTCGGCGAACGGGACCTCCCCCAGCGTCGTGACGAACGACCGCGCCGCCCATCGGCGGCCGGCCGGGCTCGCCGGCGGGGTACCGACGAGGACCAGCCGCACCGGCGGCGTGAGCGTCGCCACCGCGGCCACGAGATCGTCCACGCCCTTGTGGGCCCTCGGCGTGCCGAGAAACATGACCACCTTCTCGCCGTCCAGACCGAGGCGGCGACGCGCCTCGGCGCGTGGAAAGCGCTCGGGGCTCCACGCCTCGGTGTCGCGCACGTGCGGCACCAGGGTGCCGCCGAAGCGCTGCTCGAGGAATCTCGAGGCGACGGTGAGCGCGTCGGCGCGGCCGACACGCCGCTCGGCGAGCCACGTCCACGTGAGTCCGTTCGGGTCGCCGAGGTTCAGCGCGCGACCGACGCGCCCCCAGAAGCCCGCGCGGTAGAAGAAGCCCAGCTCCCAGTCGTCGATGTCGAGGATCAACGGCCGCCGCCGCCGGCGCCGCGCGAGGAGCGCCACGCCGAAGCTCGAGGGCCGGGGCTTGACCGCGACGAGGAGATCGCCGTCGGCGAGGTCGGCGACGCGGCCCGCGTCGGAGACGAATCCCGGATAGTGCCGCGCCGCGACCGCGCGGTGTGCGACGTCGCCGTCGCGCGACGGCCGCCAGAGCTCGGACGCGAACCGCGGCCCCACCACTTCCACGGACCAGCGCGGCGCCAGCAGGCGCGCGAGGAGATCGGCGCGCCCGGTCGAGTTGTCAGAGAGATCCGGGGCGAGGATGCTGATCTTCATGCGAGGAGCCGCGCGTAGCGCGTCTCGAGCGCCTCGGCGAGACGCGCGCCGGAGTATCGCTCGACCACCAGCGCCCGCCCGGCCGCGCCGAGACGCGCACGCAACCCCGGATCGCCCAGGAGGCGCCCGAGCGCGTCGGCGAGGGCGTCGGCATCTCCGGCGGGCACGAGGACGGCGTGCTCGCCGTCCACGAGCACCTCCGCCACGACGCCGACGCGCGCGGCGATGAGCGGGCGACCCGCCGCGAGGCACTCGAAGACGACGCGCGACATTCCGTCCGACTCGAGCGGCGCGTAGAGCGCCACGTCGAGCGCGGGGAGCACCGCCGCCAGGTCCGGGTGGAAGCCGGCGAGCGAGACCTGCCCGTCGAGCCCCGCCGCGTCGATCGCGCGACGGATCGTCTCCTCCAGGGCCCCCTGTCCCACGAACACGACGCGCGGGCGCAGTCCCCTGCCGGCCAAGCGTCGGGCGGCCGCGACGACGACCAGATGCCCCTTCATGACGCGAAGGCCGGCCACCATACCGACCAGCGGCTCGTCGCCGCGTACGCCGAGTCCGCGGCGCGTGTCGAGGCTCGCGGGCTGCGGCCGGTACCGCTCGACGTCGGCGCCGCCCGGCAGCGTCACGACCCGCGCGGCGTCGAGCAGGCCGGCCGCGAGATACTGCCGCCGGATCGCCTCGGTCACCGCGACGACGAGCGCGGTGGCCCGACCGTAGAGCCAGCGGTTCCCCGCGTGGGCCCGCACCGCCTGGGCGATGTGCCGGGTGCGGACGACGGGTCGGGGCGCGCGCCCGAGCCGGCTCGCGACCGCGGCGAGCCAGTGCTCCTTGCCGCGGTGCACGTGGACGACGTCCGTCGAGGCGAACGCGTCGGCGAGCCGTCGCACGTCGGCGACGTCCGTGGCGGGCCGCACGCCGCCGGCGAACTCGAAGCGCTCGATCCGCGTCACTCCCTCGCCGCGCGCGCGTTCGATCACGAGACGCTCCGCCGAGCGACGACAGCCCAGCGTCACGCTGTGGCCGCGCCGCTCGAGCTCCCGCGTCACGCGCGCGGCCCAGTAGGCGTCGGAGGACCAGCCCCGGCAGGAGACGAGCTGGAGGACTCTCACGCCTCCGTCACCCGCCGATACTCGCGTTCGACGATCCCGACGCACCGCTCGACACTGAACTCGCGCTCCGCCCGCTCCCGGCCGGCGACACCCATCGCCCGCGCGCGCGTCCGGTCGCCCAGAACCGCGCCGAGGGCGGCGGCGACGCTCTCGGCGCTCTCCTCGTCGATGAGGAGCCCCGTCTCTCCGTGGGCGACGGTCTCCGGTAGCGCGCCGACCCGGCGCGCGACGACGGGACGGCTCGCCGCCATCGCCTCGAGCGCCGCGCGGCATGAATCGTCAGAACCCGCGGCCATCAGCGCGAAGCAGTCCGCCGCTGCGAGCACCTCGGGCAGATCGCGATCGCGGTAGCCCGTGAAGACGACGTAGCCGGCCAGTCCCAGGTCGGCGACGAGCGCTTCGAGGTGCCGCCGCGTCTCCCCCTTGCCGACCATGAGCAGGCGGGCGCCCGGCATCGCGTCGAGCAGCAGACGGAAGCCGGCGAGCAGCAGCTCGTGGCCCCGGTTCGCCGCGAGCCGCGACACGGTCACGATCACGGGCGCGTCCCCGAGCTCGAACTCGTCGCGGATCGCGCGCGCGTCGGCCGCGGTGGCGAAGCGCGGCAGATCCGCGATGCCCGGGACCTGCGCCACCCGCTCGGTCCCGATACCCACGTCGCGACAGCGCTCGGCGATCTGGCGCGACACGGCGAAGACGGCCGCGGTGCGCGCGTAGAGCCGCCGCGCCACCGGGCCGCGCTTCACCGAGCGGAGGTTGTGGAACGTCCGCGCGATCGCCGGGCGCCGTCCCGACGTCGCGCGCGGCCGGGCGAGAAGCGACAGCCAGTGGTCATGTGAGTGATGCGTGTGGATCACGTCGACCGCCGCGTCCCGCACGAGCGCCCGGAGCCGGCGCACGTCACGCGCGACCTCGAGCGGCGCGGCACGCGGCGAGAGCCGGAGGCCGTCGACGAGGTCGAGCCCGGCCTGCCTCGCCATCGCCTCGAACCGGTCGCCCGGGATCATGCCGAGCAGCACGCGGTGGCCGCGCGCGTTCAGCGCCGAAGCCAGGCGGATCACGGGATCCGCGCTGCCGGTCCACCAGCGGTTGGCGGCGAGGTGGAGGATCGTCAGCGCGCCCGGGCTCATGCCGCCTCCAGCAGTGCGCGGAGCCGGTCGCGCGCGGTGTGCGCCTCGATTCCCGCGAGGCACGGGTGGTCGATCGGACACTCGCGGTAGAAGCACGGCGCGCAGGGCGTCGGCCGCGTGAGGGTCGTGACGGGACCGCGCGGCGCGGTCAGTCGCGGATCGGTAGGCCCGAACAAGGCGACCACCGGCGTCCCCAGCGCCGCCGCCAGGTGCGCGACGCCGGTGTCCCCGCTGACGAGCGCGTCCACCTCCGTGAGGACCGCGGGGAGCAGCTCGGGACGGTCGCGCCCGACGAGACTCACCACCGGCGCCTCCGCGGCGATCGCCGCGGCGCGCGGGCGATCCCCCGGCGCGCCGAGCAGCACCGCCGTCGCGCCCTCCGACGCGAGGAGCCGACAGAACTCGACGACACGCGCCGCCGGCCACAGCTTCGCCGGTCCGAACTCGGCGCCGAGATGCACGCCGATCACCCGACGCGCGCCGGAGCGGGCGGGTATTCCGGCGTCGGCGAAGAGGCCGCGCGCCTCGGCGCGCAGGCCGCCGCCTGTCGGAGGCTCGAGACGGGGCTCGCGCGTCACGGCCGTCACGGCGCAACGCTCGACGAGGTGCAGGTATTCGTCGACCTGGTGGAGCCGCGGCGCCGGCAGTGGCACCGCTTCCGTGAGAAGGCACGCGCGCCCGGGCGCGGCGAACCCGATGCGCCGGCGCGCGCCCCAGTACCAGGCCGCCAGTGCCGCCTCGATCGAGTTGGGCAGGAGCACGGCCGTCTCCGCGCCGAAGCGACGGACGACGTCGGCGGTCCTGAGCCGACCCGTCCACGCGCGCGGATAGGTCACGAGCACGTCGGCGAGTCCCTGTCCACCGAGGAGCTGAGCCCAGGGCCCGGCGAGCAGCAGCCGGGCCTCGGGCAGGCCACGACGGAGCGCCAGGAGCGCGGGCACGGCCATGACCGTATCGCCGAGCCAGTTCGGCAGTCGGACGGCTAAGGTCGCGGGCATGCGCGCCGGAAGGCCGCCAGCCATTCCGCCTCACCCGACAGGAGCACCAGGGTGACGCTCAGCACGAAGACCGGGTGCTTGATCGGCGGGAGCCGGCGAAGCCGCACCCAGTCTTTCTCCGTGGTCACGAGCCCGTCGACGCCCGCCTTGCCGGCCTGCTCGTCGAGCCGCGCGAGGTTCCCGCGCGTGTACCAGTGGTGATCGGCGAAGGATACGAGGTTCGCGAGGCGCGCGCCCGCCCCCTGCAGCGTGCGTCGGAAGCTCTCGGGCGCGGCGATGCCCGCGAAGGCCAGGAGCCGCGCGCCGCGGAGCGTCTCGACGCCGACCGAGCGCATCGAAGCCGACTCCCAGCACTCTGCCGGCGCGTGCGCCGCGCGCAGCACGGGTGTGCCGGGCGCGTGCGTCGCGGCGGCCGCGGCGACCTCGGCGGCTTCGCTCGCCCGCCGCGCGCCGACGGCGATGACGAGGTCGGCGCGCGCGAGCGCGGTCAGCGGCTCGCGCAGAGGCCCACCCGGCAGGAGGCGTCCGTTTCCCCACGGATGATCCGAGCGCGCCATCACGATCTCGAGGCTCTTGGCGAGCGTCCGGTGCTGGAAGCCGTCGTCGAGGACGACGGCGGTGACGCCGAAGCGCTCGACCGCGGCACGACTCGCCTCGTAGCGGTTGGCGCCGACGACCACGGGAACGCCGGGCAGGCGCCGCGCGAGCAGAAATGGCTCGTCGCCGGCTTCCTCGGCATCGAGTCGGATGGACGCGGTGTCGGCGACGATCTGGACGCCCTTGCCCTGACGCCCGTAGCCGCGACTCACCACCGCCGGGTGGTGCCCGAGCTCGGCCAGGGTGCGCACCGCCAGCTCCACCGCCGGCGTCTTCCCGGTGCCGCCCACCGTGAGGTTGCCGATCGACACGACCGGACACGCGAGGGACCGCGAGCGCAGCACGCCGCGGGCGTAGAGCCACTCCCGCGTACCGAGAAGCCCGCGGTACCCTCCCTCCGCCACGGTGAGCAGCCGTCGCGCGGCCGGCGCGAATCCCTCCTCCCAGCCGCGCAGCATCCGCTCGCGTCGGCTCACGCGCCGGCCTCCGGCGTCACGAGGCGCGTCAACAGCTCGAGCGTCTCGCGCACGGCGCCGTGCCGTGAGACGACGGCCTCGTACGCCGCCGCGCCGAGGCGCTCCCGAAGCGACGCGTCCGCGAGGAGGCGGCTCAGGGCCGAGCCGAGCTCCCCGGCGTCGCGCACGACGATCGCGGCGCCACGCTCGCTCAGCAGTCCCGCCGGCTCCCGGAAGTTCTCCGTGTGCGGCCCGAAGAGGACGGGCTTCCTCCGGAACGCGGGCTCCAGCATGTTGTGACCGCCCGCCGGGACGAGGCTCCCGCCGACGAAGACGACGTCGGCGATCGTGTAGAGCTGGGCGAGCTCGCCGACGGTGTCGAGGACGATGACGGCGCGGCCGTCGAGCGGCCGGCCTCCCGCCGGCAACGTGCTCCGTCGCACGGGCGTCCAGCCGCGAGCGAGCAACAGATCCGTGACTTCTCCGACGCGCTCGGGGTGACGCGGCGCCAGGACGAGCGTCAGACCCGGGCAGGCGGCGAGCGCCCGGCCGTGCGCCTCGAGGATCTGGTCCTCTTCGCCGCGGTGGGTGCTGCCCGCGATCCACACACGCTGGTCGCGGCGCAGACCCAGCAGCCGCTGCCAGAGCTCCGTCGCCCCGGGCGGGTCCGCCGCGGGCTCGTGCTTGAGGTTCCCGGTCACGACGACGCGCTCGGGCCGCGCTCCGAGCGCGAGCATCCGACGGGCGTCTTCGTCGGACTGCATGGCGAAGGTCCGCACGTCCTCGAGCACGCGTCGCATGAAGCGGCCCGCGAGGCGGTAGCGGTGAAAGGACCTGTCCGACAGCCGACCGTTCGCGATCATCGTCGGAACGCCGCGCGCCGCCAGCGCGCGGAGCGTGTTGGGCCACAGCTCCGTCTCCATGCAGACGAAGAAGGCCGGATCGATCGCCGCGATCGTGCGGCGGACGGCTCCCGGCAGGTCCAGCGGGAAGAAGCGGTGCGTGGCGAGGCCCGCGTACCGCTCGCGGACCACGCGCGCGCCCGTCGCGGTCACCGTCGTCACGACGAGGGGCAGTGTGGGCCAGAGGCGATGGATGCCCTCCACGAGCGGGGCGGCCGCGAGAGCTTCCCCGACCGAGACCGCGTGGATCCAGCCGGCGGGCGCCGGCGAGAGACTCCCGCCGTGCCCGAGGCGCTCGCGCAGGTTGAGCGGCACGCCGCGGATCATCCGCCGCGCCATCGCCGCCGGCGCGTAGGCCGTCAGCAGCGCCGCGAAGACCGCCGTATAGAGGACGTACGTCACGCCGAGACCATCCGGTCGGCGGCGGCCGTGGCGTCGTCGAGCGCGCGCTCGAGCTCGGCCCGCGCCTGCTCGCGGTCGGCGCCGCGCGCGATGCTCGCCGCGGGGCCGAAGACGACGCAGCAGCGCGCGAACGGCAGCGGCACGAGAAACTCGTCCCAGGTCCTGAGCCGCCTCGCGGGGCGCGCGGAAATGCCCATCGGCACGACCGGCGCGCCCGTCAGCGCCGCCAGCGCGACCACGCCGGGCTGGAGCCGGCGACACGGGCCTCGCGGACCGTCGGGCACGACCACGACGTCGACGCCGCCTTGGAGCGCCCGCGTCAGCGCACGGAAGCCGGGCGCGCCGCCCCGCGACGACGAGCCGCGCGCGGCATCGAGCCCGAACCGCCGGACGAAACGCACCAGGAGCTCCCCGTCGCGCGATCGGCTCGCCAGCACGCGCACGGGGCGCGCGCCGTCGGTGCGCCGTAGCCGCTCGCTGACCCACGGCGCCATGAGGATCCGCCCATGCCAGATCGCGTAGATCAACGGGCGCCCCGTCGCCCAGAGGGGCCGAAGCGCCTCGAGGCCCGCGGCGGTGAACGCGAGCGTCACGCCGAGGGCGCGCACCGCGAGCGCGGTCGTCGCCGCGGTCACCGTCGGGTTCATACGGCTCGCACGGCCACACGCATGCGATCGAGGACCAGCCGCGCGGCGCGCGCGCCGACGCCGGGCTCGCCGAGCGCGCCGGTCAGCTCGGCGAAGGCGGTTCGCTGGGCCGCTGCCGCCTCCGGCGATTCGAGCAGACGCAGACTCTCCCGCGCGAGCACCTCCCCCGTCGCGCGGGCCTGATAGAGCTCGGGGACCACGGCCCGACCGAGCGCGATATTCGCGAGGCTCACCCACGGAACGCGGATCAGGAATCGCACCATCGCCTCGCTGAGGCGCGAGAGCCGGTAGCCGACCACCATCGGCGTGCCGAGGAGCGCCGCCTCGAGCGTCGCGGTCCCGGACGTCACGAGCAGCACGTCGGCCGCGCGCATCACGGCGTAGGCTCCGTCCGCGACGACCTCGATCCGGGGCCCGCCGCCCACGAGCCGCTCGACGTCCGCGCGCTCGATCGTCGGCGCCTGCGCCAGGACGAACCGCGCGCCGGCGTGGCGCGCGTGGATCCGGGCGGCCGCGTCCCGCATCACGGGCAGCATGCGCTCGACCTCTTCACGCCGACTCCCCGGCAGAAGCCCCACGACGGTGGCGCCGTCGGGCAGGTCGAGGCGGCGCCGCGCGGCGGCGCGCGACGGCGCGTCGACGAGCGCGTCGATCGCGGGATGCCCGACGAACTCCACGGGGACGCCCGCGGCCCGGTAGAGCGCGGTCTCGAAGGGAAACGCGGCGAGGACCAGCGAGACCCGCCGGCGGATCGCCCGCACCCGCCCGCCGCGCCAGGCCCAGATCTGCGGCGGCACGAAGTAGACGACCGGCACGCCGGCCCGTCGGGCGACGCGCGCCAGGCGCAGGTTGAACTCCGGGAAATCGATCAGCACCACCACGCCGGGCCGCGGGCCCTCGTCGAGGACCGCCCGCATGCGCCGCCACGCGCGCAGCAGCGTGGGCACGCGCCCGACGGCCTCGGTGCCTCCCGCGGCGGCCGCCGCGGTCACGTCCACGAGCAGCTCCATTCCGGCCTGCGCCATGCGTGGACCGCCCATTCCCATGAGACGAGTATCCGGCGCCTGCGCGGCCAGCGCGCGACAGAGCGTCGCGCCATGCGCGTCGCCCGAGGCTTCGCCCGCCACGAGCATGATCGCCGGCGCGCCGTCAGGCGACCGGGACACTGGCGCTCACGAGCGCGATCCCCGCCTCGTCCGCGCGGCGCACGAGCGCCTCGCGGTCGAGCACGAGGACGCGCGCCGCCTCGACCGCGACGGCGCCGGCGTGTCCCGCCGCCGCGGCCTCGAGGGTCTCGAGCCCGATCACCGGCGTGTCGAAGCGGAAGTCGTGGCTCGGCGCCACCGCCTTGACCACCACGGCGCCCGGGCCCGCGAGCGCGGTGCCGCGCCGGATGGCGTCGGTCGTCCCCTCGCTCGCCTCGACGGCGCTCACGGCACCGCGCTTCAGGACAACGGTCTGGCCGATCGACACGGACGCGACGAGTCGGGCGATTTCGAAGCCGCGGCGGATGTCCGCGCGCTCGGCGTCCGACGGCGCGCGCGCCGACCAGCATCCCTCGGCAGCCAGCGCCCGGCCGAGGAACGCGCGCTGGTCGAGCAGCTCGATGCCGAGGCCGGTGAGTGTCGTGGCGATGACGCCGGCGATGTTCGCGTCCACCAGGGGGCCGGCGCCCCGCGCCATGCGGGCGTGCGCGGCGTCCGGCGCCTCCGCGCGCAAGAGGTCGCCGATCCAGAACTTCCCGGAAAGCGCGACGCCGGAGATGCGCTCCGCCTGCAGCGCGCCGATGATCGGTCCCATCTCGCTCAACCGGCACGCGATCGTCTGCGCGGCGTGCGTGCCCAGATCCGGCGCGCCCGGGAATGCGAACGCCACGACGCGCCACCCTTGCCGTCGCGCCTCCGCCGCCATGAGCGCCGGCAGGAGGCCGGCGCCGCACATCAGCCCGAGCGCGCGCTCCACGGCAAGCCGCGGGACCAGTCCATCTCGCCTCCGCCGGCATGGATCAGGCGCTCGATGTCCAGCGCCATCGCGAGCGAGCGCAGGTCGTCCGTCTCGTTCGGCTCGATCGCCTCCCCGGCCCGACGGCGCCGCATCGCGCCGATCAGGTGCTGGATCTCGAGCTTCAGCGGGTTGTCCCGGTGCACCTTGAGGTGCTCGACGAAAGAGGCGCGGCGGTAGCGGATGGACTTGCGGCCCAGCGTGTACTCCTGCGCCGCGCGGCGGTAGATGTGGATGTCCTGCTCCGTGTAGTCGAGCACGATGTACGCGTCGGGCTGGGTGATCGCGAGCGTGCGGATCTTCTCCTCCGTCGCCCGGCTCGCCGTGATCGTCGCGATGGCGCCCGAGTCGAACCGGATTTGCACGGCCGCGACGTCCGCGGCGTCCGAATGGACCGACGAGCCCTGAGCCGCGATGCGCACGGGGCGCGCGTCCACGAGTGCCAGGACGATGTCGATATCGTGGATCATGAGATCCATGATGACGGTGTCGCGCCGGACCCGGGGCGCGAAGGGCCCGAGGCGTCGGGACTCGATGAGCAGCGGGTTCCGCACGATGTGCCGGAGCTCGTCCACGGCGCCGTTGAACCGCTCGACGTGCCCGACGTGCAAGACGGCGCCGGTGCGGTGGGCCACCGCGAAGAGCTCCCGCGCCTCCTCGAGCGTCGGCGTCATCGGCTTCTCGATGAGGACGCTCACGCCGGCCTCGAGAAGGTCGCGCGCCACCTTGTAGTGCTGCTCCGTGGGCACCGCGACGCTCGCCACGTCCACCCGCCCGACGAGCTCCCGGTGGTCGGCGAAGGCCCGCGTGTCGTATTGGCCCGCGACCGCCGCCGCGCGCTCGTTGTCCAGGTCGGCGATGCCGACGAGCTCGACGTCGGGCAGCTCGGCGTAGACGAGCACGTGGTACTGACCCATGTGGCCGGCGCCGACGACGCCCGCCCGGACGGGGACCTGTGCGCTCACGCTTCCACCTCCGCGTTCCCGGTTCCGGCTGCAGCACCGGCCCCGCAGATGCCGCGCTTACTGGCCGCGATGAAGTCCAGGAGCACCTTGACCGGCTCCGTCGCCGGCAGCTCGACGCGGATCCGCTCGACCGCGCGGGGCGGGGCCAACGCGCTGCGGTAGAGGATCCGGAAGGCATCCTGCAGCACGCGACGGTCCGACGGCGTCATGCCCCCGCGTCGGAGACCGATGACGTTCACGCCCCGCGCGGTGACCGGTACGCCGTCCGCCAGCACGTAGGGCGGCACGTCCTTCGTCACCTTCGCGACCCCGCCGATGTAGGCGTACTGGCCGACACGCGTGAAGGGCGCCACGCCCGTGAGACCTCCGATCGTCGCCCGGTCCCCGATCTCGCAGTGGCCGGTGAGACCCGCATAGTTGATCATGATCACCCCGTTGCCGACACGGCAGTCGTGGGCGATGTGAGCCATGCCCATGATAAGGCAGTCGTCGCCGACCTCGGTCCACCCGTCGGGCCGGGTCGCACGGTGGATCTGGACGTACTCGCGGATCACCGTGCCCGCCCCCACCCGGACTCCGGAGACCGTCGTGTCCTTGTACTTGAGATCCTGGGGCAAGCCCCCGAGCACGGCACCGTGACCGACGCGCGTCCGGGCTCCCAGCACGACGCGTCCCTCGAGGACCGCGTGATGACCGATCTCGACGTCGTCGCCGAGCGTGACCTCGGGGCCGACGACGGCGCCGACGCCGATGCGTACGCGGGCACCGAGCACCGCGCGGGGATCCACCACGGCACCCGGCTGGATCTCCGGCGCGCTCATCGCGTCGCCTCCGGCCCGCCGAGGCGCTGCTCGAGCTCGGCCAGGCGGCGCTCCAGCGCCCGGACCCGCTTCAGGAGCTCCGGCAGCCGCTCGCCGGCGGCCACGACCCGCATAGCCTGCGCCGCCGGGCGCGCGGGATAGCCGAAGTAGCGCGCGCCGGCCTCGATGTCCGCGCTGACACCGGACTGCCCGCCGACGCTCGCTCCGTCCCCAATGGTGACATGGTCGCTGACGCCCACCTGCCCGCCCAGGACCACGCCGCGCCCGAGACGAGAGGAGCCGGAGACGCCCACCTGCGCGACCAGGATCGCGTGCTCGCCGACCTCGACGTTATGGCCGATCTGCACGAGATTGTCGATCTTGGCGCCCCGGCGAACGATCGTGTCGCCGAAGGTGGCGCGGTCGATCGTCGTATTCGCGCCGATCTCCACGTCGTCCTCGATCAGGACGCCGCCGACCTGGGGAATCTTGCGGTGCGCCTGACCGTCGTGGGCGAACCCGAAGCCGTCGGCGCCGAGCACGGCGCCCGGGTGGACGACGACCCGCTGTCCGAGCCGGACGCGCTCGCGCACCGCGACGTGCGGATAGAGCACGCAATCGGCGCCGATCTCTGACGACTGGCCGACGTAGACGAGCGGATACAGGCGCGCACGCGGCCCGATCGTCGCGCCGGACTCGATCACCGCGAGAGCCCCCACCGTGGCCGTCGCGTCGACGCGCGCATCCGCCGCGACGATCGCCGTCGGGTGCACGCCGGGCGCGGCGGCCGTGGGCGGGTGGAAGAGCTCGAGGAGCGCGACGAGCGCGAGGTGAGGCGCCGGACAGCGCAGCGTCGGGCCCGGCACGTCCCGGACGTCGACGCCGACGACGAGCGCGCCCGCGCGAGAGGCGCGCGCGGCGGCCCCGTATCGCGGATCGGTGAGAAAGGAGATGTCGTCGGGGCCGGCCGTCTCGAGGGGCGCCACGCCGGTCACGCGCCGGCCGGGGTCGCCGTCGAGGACCGCGCCCAATGCCTGGGCGAGTTCGCCCAGCGTGAAGCCGCCGCCCGCGCCCATCGTCCCTAAGGCTTCCTCGCCTTCGCACCGGCGTCGTAGAGCTTGATGATCTCGTCCGTCAGATCCGCCTCCGCGGCGCCGTACAGCACGCCGGCCCGCTGGCGCTCGACGATCATGAAGTAGCCGCGCTCCTTGCCGAGCTTGTCGACGATGCCGCGGATCTCGAGCACCACGCGCTGGAGCAGAACCCCTTCCTTTTTCTCCAGCTCGCGCGCGAGATCGTCGGCGAGCCGGGCCACGTCGCGGCGCTTGCGGTCGAACTGCTCCTGCTTCTCGCGCCGCACCTCGGGCGTCATGAGCGGGCCCTTCTTTTCGAGCTCCTCGCCGAGCTTCTTGATCTCCTCCGCCTTGCCGTCGAACTCCTTCTGCATCGCCGCGCGCTCGCGCTCGAGCGCCTCCCGCGCCTGGGCGCCGGCGGCCGACCGCGCGAGCACGCGGTTGACGTCGACGAACGCGATCCTCGACACGGGCAGACCGCCAGCCTGTGCCGGCGGCTGCGGTTGCGCCTGGGCGCCGGCGGGCGCCGCGCGCAGCATCAGCGCCGCCCCCGCCAGGATCGCGACCACGGTCGAGGCCACCATCCCCCATCGCATATGTCTCATCGTCTTCTCCTCAGAACGGCGAGCCGACCGAGAACTGGACGGCGCCAGGATCTTCACCCTTCCTGGGATTCAGCTTGAATCCGTAGTCGAGCCGGAGCGGGCCGAACGGCGAGTTCCAGCGTATGCCGGCCCCGGCCGCCCACAAGAGCCCGTCGCTGAGCTTCGTGCCGAAGCCGAATGCGTTGCCGGAGTCGAGGAACACCGCCACCCGGAAATTGAACGGCAGGGGGATGATGTACTCGAGGTTGCCGAGGATCTCGGACGTGCCGCCGATGCGCAGTCCCGAGCCATCCAGCGGCGAGATCTGGCGGAACTTCCAGCCCCGGACCGAGTTGGGACCGCCCAGGTAGAAGCGCTCGAACACCGGCAGGTCCTGGGTACCGAAGCCGACGCCGTAGCCGACTTCGCCGCGGCCCGACAGAATGTGCCCGAACCACAGCTCGTGGAAGTAGTTCTGCGACACGATCGCCTTCAGGTATCTATTGTCGCCGCCGAGGCCCGCGACGTCCAGCGAGAGCGACGTGAGCCCGCCCTTGGTCGGGGACGCCACGTTGTCGCGATTGTCTCGCGCCAGCGAGAGCGACACGAGCGACGTGATCGTGGTGCCGATCTGGTCGCGCAGCAGCGTCTCCGACGCTCCGTGGACGTGACTGACCTTGTCCTGCGACAGCCGGTAGGCGACGAACCAGCGCCAGTATTCCCAGAACGGGTAGCTGATGCGCGGCCCACCCCCGAGCGTCTCGTAGTCGTACTCGGTGAACTGCTTGAACTGTTTGTAGATGTCGGCGCCGGCCGACAGCGGCGTATCGAGGAACCACGGGTCCGTGAAGCCCAGGGTGCCCTGCTGGGTCGTGGCGCCGGCCCGGATCCGGAGCGCCACCTGCCAGCCCCGCCCCAGGAAGTTGTTCTGGACGAGGTCGATCGTGCCGACGAAAGCGTCCACCGAGGAGTAGCCGCCGCCGATCGAGAAGAGCCCGGTGGGCCGCTCGGTCACGTCGACGTTGATGACGATCTTGCTCTTGTCCGAGCCGGGGTGCGTCGTCACGTCCACCCGGTCGAAGTAGTTCAGGTTCACCAGCCGCTGGCGGGCGCGCTGGAGCTTTTGCAGGGTGAAGAGGTCGCCCTCGACCATCGGAATCTCGCGACGCAGGATCTTGTCCTGACTCCGCGTGTTGCCCGTGATGTTGATGCGCTCGACGTAGACCTCGGGGCCCTCCGTGATCTCGTAGATGATGTTGACCTTCAGGGCCGCGGTCTGGTCGGTGCGCGGATTCACCTCCGCGGACGCCCGCCCGATCGTGCTGTACATCGCGGTGATGCCGTCGATGCTCGCCCCGAGATCGGCGCGGGAAAAGACGGCGCCGGTCTTGGTACGGAGCTGGCGCCGGAGCTCGATCTCCGGGAACAGCGTGATGCCCGTGAACGAGACCTCGCCCACCTTGTACTGGGGGCCCTCGACCACCGCGATGCTGATCGTGACCCGGGCGCGCGCCCGGTCCACGGTGAAGTTGTTCGACTCGACCCGCGCCTGGATGTATCCGAAGTTGTTGTAGAGCGCGATGATGCGCTCGATATCGACGTCGAGACGCTGGCGCTGGACCGTGCCCCGGAGCACGAAGAACTGCCGCTCCTTCGTCTCCAGCGCGTCCTTGATCTGCGTCTCGGTGAGCCCCTTGTTCCCCGTGATGGCGATCTTCTCGATCGTCATCCGCCGCCCCTCGGTGAGGTTGAAGACGACCTTGACGTCCCCGTCGGAGAATTTCTCCACCGCGGACGCGATCTGAATCTCGAAATACCCGTCGTCCTCGTAGGCGTCCCGGATCTTCTCGACGGCGCGCTGGACGTCCACCGGGCTGTAGACGCCGCCCAGCTTGAGGTCGATCTTTTCGAGGAGGTCCGCCGCGGACATCTTCGTGTTGCCGGTGAACTCGATGTCGCGCAGGAAGGGCCGCTCGACGACCACGAACGTCACCTTCACGCCGCCCTCGAAGTCCTCGACCTTGAGCTGTACGTCGTCGAAGAAGCCGAGGCCGAAGATCGCGCGGACGTCCTCGCTCAGCTGTGAGGGGTTGAAGAGGCCGCCGAGCGTGGACTTGATCCGGCCGACGATCACCGCCTCCTGCACGCGGCGGTTGCCCTCGACCGAGAGCTCCTTGATCTGCACCGGGGGCTGCTGCTGTGCGTGCGCTCCGCCGGCCGCCGCCAGGAAGGCCGTCAGGGCGATAACGATGGTGAGGCGAAGACGACCCACCGGCGTCACGGGAGGCTCAGCCGCGGGGGGACCGCGCGCTAGTGCTCAGCAAGCTCGAGAGGAGAGTCGGCCGTCTGCGCTTCGCGGAACACGAAGTTGCCCCCGTTGACGTCGACTTCGATACGGGCACTCTCCGTGACCTGACCGCGGACGATGGCCTCGGCGAGCGGATCCTCGATATGCTTCTGGATCGTCCGCCGCAGCTGCCGTGCGCCGTACTGCACGTCGTAGCCCTTCTCGACGAGCGCCGCCTCGGCGGCAGGCGTCAGGATGAGCTCGATGCCCTTCTCCGTGAGCTGCTTGTTGATACGGGAGATCATCAGCCCGATGATCTCCTTGATGTGCGCCATCGAGAGCGCGTGGAAGACGATCGTGTCGTCGATCCGGTTGAGGAACTCGGGCCGGAACGCACGCTTCATCTCCTCGATCACGCGCTCCTTCATCTTGTCGTAGGTCTGATCGTCGCCCTCTTGGACAAAGCCCGGGCTCACGCGCTTGCCGATGAGGCTCGTGCCGAGGTTCGACGTCATGATCAGAATTGTGTTCTTGAAGTCCACGACGTGGCCGAGCGAGTCCGTGAGACGACCGTCGTCGAGCACCTGGAGCAGCATGTTGAACACATCGGGATGCGCCTTTTCGATCTCGTCGAAGAGCACGACCGAGTACGGCCGACGGCGCACCTTCTCGGTGAGGAACCCGCCCTCTTCGTAGCCCACATAGCCGGGCGGGGCGCCGAGCAGGCGCGACACTGAAAACTTCTCCATGTACTCGGACATGTCCACGCGGATCAGGGCGTTCTCGTCCCCGAAGAGGTACTCGGCGAGCGCCCGCGCGAGCTCTGTCTTGCCCACACCCGTCGGGCCGAGGAACACGAACGAGCCGACCGGGCGCTTGGCGTCCTTCAGCCCCGCGCGCGAGCGCCGGATGGCGCGCGACACCGCTCGGACGGCGTCTTCCTGGCCGACGATCCGCCCGTGCAGGGCGTCCTCCATCCGCGCGAGCTTCGCGGACTCCTTCTCCTCGAGCTTGGAGAGCGGAATCCCCGTCCAGCGCGAGACGATGAACTCGATGTCCTCCTCGCCGACCGACTGGGTGCCCTTGCCCTTGTTCTTCTCCCAGTCGCGCTTCATCTCCTCCTGGCGGTGGCGGAGAATCTTGTCCTTCTCGCGCAGCGACGCGGCCTTCTCGAACTCCTGCGCCTCGAGGTATCGGTCCTTGTCGCTGGTGACCCGCTCGAGCTCCTTCTCCAGCTCCTTCAACTCGGCCGGAGGCGTCAAGGCCATGAGCCGCGTGCGCGAGGATGCCTCGTCGATCACGTCGATCGCCTTGTCGGGCAGCTGCCGGTCGGTGATGTAACGGTCGGCAAGCGTCACGGCCGCGTTGATCGCCTGCTCCGTGATCTTCACCCGATGGTGATCCTCGTATCTCTTGCGCAGCCCCTTGATGATCTCGATCGCCTCCGGAACGGTCGGCGCCTTGACGATGACCGGCTGGAAGCGGCGCTCCAGCGCGCCGTCCTTCTCGATGTACTTGCGATACTCGTCGAGCGTCGTGGCACCGATCGTCTGGATCTCGCCGCGCGACAGCGCCGGCTTGAGCATGTTGGAGGCGTCGATGGCGCCCTCGGCGGCGCCGGCGCCGATGAGCGTGTGGAGCTCGTCGAGGAAGAGCACGACGTTCTCGGACTGGCGGATCTCCTTCATCACCGCCTTGAGCCGCTCCTCGAACTGGCCTCGGTATTTCGTCCCGGCGACGAGCGCGCCGAGGTCGAGCTGGAGGAGCCGCTTGTTCACGAGCACGTCGGGGACGTCGTGCGCGATGATCTTCTGCGCGAGCCCCTCGACGATCGCGGTCTTGCCCACGCCGGGCTCGCCGATCAGGACCGGGTTGTTCTTGGTCCGCCGCGCCAGGATCTGGATGACCCGCTCGATCTCCTGCTCCCGGCCGATGACTGGGTCGAGCTTCGTCTCGCGCGCGAGCTGGGTGAGGTCGCGCGCGAACTCGTCGAGGACCGGCGTCTGCGAGCGCTTCTTCGGCCGCGGATAGTACTGGTCGCCGAGGAGCGCGAGCGTCTCCTGTCGCACCTCGTCCAGCCGCGCGCCGAGCGATTCGAGGATCTTGGCGGCGATGGACTGGCCTTCCTTCATGAGACCGAGCAGCAGGTGCTCCGTGCCGATGTAGTTGTGGCCGAGCTGGCGCGCCTCTTCGATGGAGAGCTCCAGCACGCGCTTGGCCTGGGGAGTGAACGGCACTTCCCCGAACGTCAGCGTCTTGGGGAACCCGGCGAGCGCGCGCTCGACTTCGGCCTTCACCGTTTCGAGACGCAGCCCGAGGCGCTGCAGGACCGCGGTCGCGATGCCCTCTCCGTCTCGGATCAAGCCGAGGAGCACGTGCTCGGTACCGACGAAGTCGTGACGAAACCGCCCCGCTTCCTCGCGAGCCAAGATGATGACCCGCCGCGCCCGCTCGGTGAACCGTTCAAACACTGGAGTCGGCACCCCTTTCCCCGGCTTCGGCGTCGGTTTTGCCTGCGACAACGGCTAGTTATCGAGGTCGGTGTCAGTATAGCCCGGCGTCAAGCGCGCCTGCTAGGCTTTTTCTTCACGAGCGAGTAACCCCGCGAATCAGCGACCGAAACGGCGCCCATTTTACCCTCAGTCCCCTCCCGGGGTGACCTCCCGGGCCCGCCCCTCGATGAGGCGATACCCCCGGTCGGCCCGTCGGGCGAGATCGGGATTGTGGGTGGCCACCAGGAAGGCGATCCCCCGCTCCGCCTGCAGCTGGAGGAACAGGTCGTAGATGACCGCGCTCGTCTTGGGGTCGAGATTACCCGTCGGCTCGTCCGCGAGGATCAGCCGGGGCTCGTTGATGATCGCCCGGGCGATCGCGACCCGCTGCTGCTCGCCGCCGGAGAGCTCACCCGGACGGTGGCGCAGCCGGTCCGAGAGACCGACCTCCGCGAGCGCGGCGGCCGCCAGCTCCCGGGCCTCGGCGTTCGGTCGCCGGGCGAGCATGGCCGGGAGCATCGCGTTCTCGAGCGCCGATAGCTCGCCCAGCAGATTGTAGAACTGGAAGATGAAGCCGACTTGGTGCCGGCGGTACTGCGCCAGCCCCGCCTCGCCGCGCTCGAAGAGGTCCGCGCCCTCCCAGGAGACATGCCCCCCCGAGGGACGGTCGAGCGCCCCGAGCACGTGGAGCAGCGTGGACTTGCCGACGCCGGAGGCGCCGACGAGGGTCACGACTTCTCCCGCGCCGATGACGACCGAGGCGCCGCGCAGGACGCGCACCACCTCGGGGCCACTCTGGTAGTGGCGCTCGATCTCGTCGGCGACGAGCAGCGGCGCGGGGTTCAAACGCGCTCACTCATTTGTCTTCACCGTCGGGGCGCCTTCGCAGGGCCTCCGGCGCCCGACGTTCGGGCAGAGAACGCGCTCACTCATATCTCAGCACGTCGACGGGGACGAGCTGGCCGGCCCGACGGGCCGGCAGGATCGTGGCGAGGAACGCCAGCAGAAGCGTCGCGCCCACGACGAGGGCGAAGTCGGAGGGCGTGAGCAGCATCGGCAGGTAGTCGATCTGGTAGACGTCGCCCGAGAGACGGATCAGCTTCCACCGGTTCTGCACCCAGATCAGGGTCAGCCCCACCGCGCTGCCGGCGACGGTACCGACGACGCCGATCGTCATGCCCACGGCGAAGAAGGCCGTCGTGATCGTGCGGCTCGTCGCGCCGATCGCCTTGAGCACGCCGATCTCCTTTCGCTTCTCGGCGACGAGCAGGACGAGGTGGCCGATGATGGCGAAGGCCGCCACGAGCACGATGATCGTCACGATCAGGAACAGCCCGTACTTCTCGAGCTCCAGGGCCGCGAACAGGTTTCGGTTCATGTCCATCCAGTCGCGCACCCAGTACGGGAATCCGAGATCCGCGGCGATCGCCTGCCCGACGCGCTTGGCCTCGAACGGGTCGTGCAGCTTGACCTCGATGCCCGTCACACCCGTCACACCCGTGAATTCCTTCGCCGCCGGCAGGTCGAGGTAGGCGATCGCGGCGTCGATGTCATACATGCCCATCGCGACCGTACCGGCGACGCGGTAGCGTCGCATTCGCGGCACCATGCCGACCGCGGTGAGCGCGCCCTTCGGCGAGACGACGGTGACGGAGTCTCCGGTGACGACGCCGAGCGCGCGCGCGAGCTCCGACCCGAGCACGATCCCGGCGTCTCTGGTCTCCGGTCCGTCGAGGCGGCCCGAGCGGAGGTGGCCGGCGAGGTCCGTGCGCACGGCAGCGCTCCCGAAGTCGAGGCCGCGGATGAGGCCGCCGCGCGCGCCGCCGTCGGGCGTCGTGAAGAGCGCCTGCTGCTCGATGAAGGGCGTCGCGGAGCGAACCCCCCGCACGGCGGCGGCGCGGACCGCCACCCGGTCGGCGTCCGCCAGGCCTCCGCTGCCGGCCTGGAAGATCAGCACGTGCGGGTTGGCGGCGATCAGCCGGTCCCGGATCCCCGACTGGAACCCCGTCATCGTCGCGAGGACGACGATCAGCGCGGCGACGCCGAGGGCGACGCCGCCGATGCCGATCCAGACGAAGAGTGACAGGTTCGTCCGGCTCGAGCGCGCCGTCAGGTACTTGAGTCCGAGGAACAGCTCGACCGGCAGCCCACGCCTCATGCCTCCGGCCTCATATGCGGGAACAGGATGACCTCACGGATCGACGGCTGGTCGGCGAAGAGCATGGTCAGCCGGTCGATGCCGATCCCCTCGCCCGCAGCCGGCGGCATCCCGTACTCGAGCGCGCGCACGTAGTCCTCGTCCAGCCAGTGAGCCTCCTCGTCACCGCGCGCCTGGAGCCCGGCCTGCTCGCGGAAGCGCGCGAGCTGGTCCACGGGGTCGTTCAGCTCGCTGTACGCGTTGGCCATCTCGCGCCGGCCGATGAAGAGCTCGAAGCGGTCCACGAGCAGCGGGTTGTCGCGCTTCTTCCTGGCGAGCGGGGAGAGCTCGACCGGGAAGTCGACGACGAACGTCGGCTGCACGAGAGTCGGCTCGACGAGCGTCTCGAACGCCTCCTTCCAGACGCTCCACGCGGTCTTGCCGTGCGGCGCGAGGCCCTTCGCCTCGGCCGCGCGCGACACCGCCCCCGCGTCGGTGTCGGGTTCCACGCGCACGCCGAGGGCGTCGGACACGCCGTCGAAGAACGGCAGGCGCCGCCACGGCGGTGTCAGGTCGATCTGGTGCTCCCCCCACGTCAGCGCGAGTCGCCCGTGCAGTCCCTGCGCGAGGTCCGTGAAGAGCGCCTCCGTGAGCTCCATCAGGTCGCCGTAGTCGGCGTACGCCTGGTAGAACTCGAGCATCGTGAACTCGGGGTTGTGCTGCGTGGAGATTCCTTCGTTCCGGAAGTTCCGGTTGATCTCGTAGACGCGCTCGAAGCCGCCGACGACCAGCCGCTTGAGGTAGAGCTCCGGCGCGATCCGGAGGTAGAGATCCATCCCGAGCGCGTTGTGATGCGTCCTGAACGGGCGCGCGATCGCGCCGCCCGGGATCGGCTGCATCATCGGGGTCTCGACCTCGAGGAAGTTGCGCGCGTCGAAGAAGGCGCGCAGGCGCGCGATCAGCTGCGAGCGCAACTGGAAGATCGTGCGCGCCTCGGGGTTCACGATCAGGTCCACGTAGCGCTGCCGGTACCGGGTCTCGACGTCCTTGAGGCCGTGCCACTTCTCGGGCAGGGGGCGGAGCGACTTGGCGAGGAACGCGAGTGTCTTGACCGCGATCGTCACCTCGCCCGTACGCGTACGGAAGATGTCACCGGTCACGCCGATGAAGTCTCCCACGTCGAGATCGGTGAACAGGGTGTATTCGTCGCCGAGCGTGTCGGCGCGCGCGTAGAGCTGGATCCGGCCGGTCTGGTCCATCAGATTGGCGAAGCAGGTCTTGCCGTGGTGGCGCATCGCCATCACACGACCGGCGAGGTTCACCGGTCCGAACGACTTCAGCTCCTCGTCGCCGGCGTTCGCGAGCCGCTCGGTGAGCGGTCGCGCCCAGTGGCTGACCGGATACCGGCCCCCGAAGGGGTCGATCCCGCGCTGCCGGAGCGCCTCGACCTTCGCGCGCCGCTGGGCGACGAGGTCGCTCTCGTCCCGCTCGGTCATTTCTGGCCGCCCTTGGCCCAGAGCAGATACGCCTTGATGAGCTCGTCGAGGTCGCCGTCCATCACGCCCTCGACGTTGCCGATCTCCAGCCCGGTGCGGTGATCCTTCACGAGCTGGTAGGGATGAAACGTGTACGAGCGGATCTGGCTGCCGAAGGCGATCTCCTTCTTGTGCCCGGACAGATCGGCGAGCTCCTCCTTCTGCTTTCGCTCGGCCACCTCGTAGAGCTTGGACTTCAAGATGCGCATCGCGGTGTCCCGATTACGGAGCTGGGACCGCTCGTTCTGACATTGCACGACGATCCCCGTCGGCAGGTGCGCGATCCGGACCGCCGAGTCCGCGGTGTTGACGCCCTGACCGCCGGGACCCGACGAGCGGAACACGTCCACGCGAATTTCCTCGTCGCGCACGACGACCTCCACGTCGTCCACTTCCGGCGTGACCTCGACCGCGGCGAAGCTCGTCTGCCGCCGGCTCGAAGCGTCGAAGGGCGAGATCCGCACGAGGCGGTGCACGCCCACCTCACCCTTCAGGTACCCGTACGCATACTCGCCCGTGACCTCGATCGTCACGGACTTGATCCCCGCCTCTTCGCCCGGCAGCAGGTCCACGACCTCGGCCTTGAAGCCCGCGCGCTCGCACCATCGGAGGTACATGCGCATGAGCATCTGCGCCCAGTCCTGCGACTCGGTGCCCCCGGCGCCCGGGTGGATCGACAGCACCGCGGCCTTGGCGTCGTGGGGTCCGGACAGCATGACCTTGAGCTCGAACTCGTCGAGCGCGGTGCGCAGCCGCGCGGCGCCGTCTCGGATCTCGGCGTCGAGACTGCTGTCGTCCCCGGCCTCCTGGGCGAGCTCGAGAAGCACGGAGACGTCGGACGCCTGACGCGCGAGCTCGCCCATCGGTCCCAGTATGCGCGCGAGCTCCGCGCGCTCGCGGATCAGCTCCTGAGCGCGGCGGTTGTCCTCCCAGAACGACGGCGAGGCCATCTCCCGGTCGATCGCGGCGAGCCGCTGTTCCTTGACCGAGAGGTCAAAGATGCCCCCGCAGCTCGTCGAGACGACGCTGGAGCTCGATCACGTCGCGCTTGAAGTCGCCCAGCACTAGGGTCTGCTCCGGCGGCGCCACGCGGCGGCGAGGACGACCGTGCTGACGGCGAAGCCCGTCCAGCAGACCCAGTCGCCGAGGCGGGTGTAGAGCGTCTCCGTCTCGCGGAGCGGTACCCGGTCGGCGAGCACCCCGCGCGCCCCGAGCGGCAGGCTGCGAACGATGCGGCCACTCGGCGCGACGAACGCGGACACGCCGGTGTTGGCCGCGCGCGCCAGCGCGATCCGGTGCTCGACGGCCCGGAGCGGGTACATCGTCAGATGCTGCTCCGGGCCGCTCGTGCTTCCGAACCAGCCGTCGTTGGTCATGTTTACCATCAGGCGCGCACCGCTCCTCACGAACTCACGAACGAGATCGGGAAAGATCCCCTCGTAACAGATTACGACACCGAATGGGGCTGGCGGGCCCGGGAAAACGACGGGACGAGCGCCGGGCTCCAACTCGGCGATGAACTCGGCCCAGCCCCGCACGAACCCGATCACTGCCGACAACGGCACGTACTCGCCGAAGGGAACGAGGTGAATTTTATCATAGCGCTCGGTGATACCCCGCTCCGTCACGAGGAACGCGCTGTTCCGGATGATCCGGCCTCCGCGCGCGTCTTCGACGTCGATCGAGCCGACGAGCAGCGGCGCGCCGGCGGCGAGCCGTGCCAGCGCGTCGCGCAGGCCCCCGTCCAGTCTGAGGGGCGACGGGGTCGAGGTCTCCGGCCAGACGATGAGGTCCGGTCGCTCGACGCCGGCCCGTCGCGTGAGCGTCACGAGAATATCGAAGGTACGCTGCGCGTGCGCGGCGTCGAACTTGAGCGGCTGCTCGATCGCCGGCTGGACGAGGGCGAGCCTCGCGGTGGCGGGCGGCATGGGTGCCCCGAGGCGCACCGCGCCGAACCCGGCGGACGCCGTCGCGAGGCCGGCCGCGACGGCCACGCCGACGAGGCCGTGGCGACGATCGAGCACGACCGCGCCCGCGAGGGCGGCGTTCACCGCCGCGACCAGGAACGATACGGCGTGGACGCCGCCGAGCTCGGCGATCTGGATCACGGGCAGCCGCTCCCATTGCGAGTAGCCGAGCGCGCCCCATGGGAACCCGCCCATGAGATGGCCGCGGGTCCACTCTCCTGCAACCCAGACGAACGGGAAGACGCCGAGCGCCGCGCCGCCGCCGAGTCTGCCGCGCGCCCATGCGACGGTCGCCGCCGCGAGGCCGGTGTAGAGACCGCAGTAGGCCGCGAGGAGGGTGATAGGGCCCCAAGTCAGCGGCCCCGGGATTGCGCTGTAGACCTGGAAGGTCCAGTTGAGCCAGCGCAGCAGGACGACATAGAACGCCGTGCCGGCGAGCCAGCCCCACCCGAGCGCTCGCGGCGGCGTCGCGCGAAAGGCGACGACGAGGACCGGCGCCAGCGCCAGCCACGCGAGCAGGTCCCAGCCGGGTCTGGGAAAGGCGAGGGCCAGCGCCACGCCCGAGGCGAGCATGACCGTGGTGCGCGCGGCGGAGCCGGTCGCGGACGGAAGGCTCACCGGCCGGTGGCGAGCCGATCGGCGAGGAAGCGGGGCAGCCCCGCTTGGACGATCTTGGTGCGCGCGCCCGTCGCGTCGTAGCTCACGCGGCGGATGGAGAGCGCCCCGCTGTCCGCGTCCCAGATGGCGTAGGCGGCTCGGGGGTCGCGGTCACGGGGTTGACCGACGCTGCCGACGTTGACGAGATAGCGACGGCCGTGCTCGGCGCGCACGTCCTGGGCCCCCGGGTGGAAAACGGGACCCGTCGAGCCGAGCGACCACACGCCCGGCCAGTGCGAGTGACCCACGAAGCACCAGCGCGTCTGAAAGTGCGCGAAGGCGGCGAAGCCGTCCTCGGGGGAGATCAGGTACTCCCAGGCATCCGGCTCTGCGGGCGAGGAGTGGACCAGGGTCGCGTCCGCCACCTCCACGACCAGGGGCAGGCTACCGAGATACGCGCGGTGGTCGTCGTCGAGCCGCTCGCGCGTCCACTCGGCCGCGACGCGCGCGTCGGGGTTGAACCACTCGAAGTCGAGCCGCCCGGCCACCGCCCAGTCGTGGTTGCCGCCGACCACCGCCTGCGCGCGCGCCGCGAGGCGCTCCACGCAGGCGAGCGGATCGGCGCCGTAGCCCACGGTGTCGCCGAGGCACAGCACCCCGTCGGCGCGGTCCGAGAGGTCGGCGAGCACCGCGTCGAGGGCCTCGAGGTTGCCGTGGATATCGGAGAGGATCGCGTACCGCACCGGCGGCTCGCCCCGGGTCAGGCGCCCGGATGGAGCTCGCGGTGAACCCGGTCGAGGACGCCGTTGACGAACCGGCTCGAGTCCGCGGTGCCGAACTTCTTCGCGATCTCGATCGCCTCGTTGATAGCGACCTTGGGCGGCACCTCCGACTGCCAGAGGAGCTCGTAGACGGCGATCCGCAGCAGATTGCGGTCGACGACAGCCATGCGCTCGAGCTCCCAGTGCTCCGCGCACTGCCCGATGAGCTGGTCCACCTTGCCCTGGTTCTGCTTGGTACCGCGCACGAGCGTCTCGGCGAACTCGCGCGTGTCCCGGCCCACGGGATGACGCGCCCAGAACTCGTCGGCGAACGGCGCGGGATCGGCGGCCTCGTGCAGGTCGAGCTGGTAGAGGAACTGGAGCGCGACCTCTCTAGCCTTGCGGCGCTGTCCCATACCCGTCCAGGCTCCGCTTGAAGGCCGCCATCTCCAACGCCGCGTGCGCCGCCTCCTCGCCGCGGTTGCCGACCTCGCCCCCCGCCCGTTCCCACGCCTGCTCCTCGCTCAGCGCGGTGATCACACCGAAGGTCGCCGGCACGCCGGTCTCGAAAGCGACGCGCTGGATCCCGGCGGCCGCCTCGCGCGCCAGGTGCTCGAAGTGCGGTGTCTGGCCGCGGATCACGCAGCCGACGCAGACGATCGCGGCGTAACGGCGGCTCCTCGCGAGGAGCGCCGCCGCCTGCGGCAGCTCGAAAGAGCCCGGGACCCAGTGGACGTCCACGGCATCGGCCCCGACGCCCGAGGAGGAGAAGGCATGGAGCGCCCCCTCGACGAGCTTCTTCGTGATGCGCTCGTTGAACCGCGCGGCGACGACGACGAAGCGGGCGTCCCGCGGCGCAGGCCGCCTCCGGCGTCTCCTCGGAGCGCGGCCCGCCACGTCAGTCGGGGTCGGGCAAGGAGGACAGCAAGTGCCCGAGCTTATCTCGCTTCGTGCTCAGGTACTTACGGTTCTCCGGATTCGGCTGAACTTCAAGCGGCACGCGCTCAACGATCTCCAGCCCGTACCCATCCAGCCCGGCCCGCTTCGAGGGGTTGTTGGTCAGGAGCCTGAGCTTCTTGAGTCCGAGGTCTACGAGGATCTGGGCGCCGATCCCGTAGTCGCGCAGGTCCGGCTTGAAGCCCAGCGTGAGGTTGGCCTCGACGGTGTCCTGGCCGGCGTCCTGCAGCGCGTACGCGCGGATCTTGTTGTGGAGCCCGATGCCGCGCCCTTCCTGGCGCAGGTAGACGACGGCGCCGCGCCCCACGGCCTGGATCGCCGCCAGCGCCTTGATGAGCTGCGAGCCGCAGTCGCAGCGGAGCGAGTGGAAGACGTCCCCGGTCAGGCACTCGGAGTGCATCCGGACGAGCACCGGCTCCTCCCCCGCGACGTCGCCCATCGTCAGAGCGAAGTGCACGCGGCGATAGACCGACGCCTCGTAAGCGATCGCGGTGAACTCGCCGAACTCCGTGGGCAGCCGGGTGGTCGCGACTCGCCGGACCAGCTTCTCCTTCCGCGTCCGGTACTCGATCAGCCCCATGATCGTGATCATCTTCAGGCCGTGGCGCTGGGCCAGACGCGTCAGCTGCGGTAGCCGCGCCATGCTGCCGTCCTCGTCGAGCACCTCGCAGATGACGCCGGCGGGATAGCAGCCCGCCATCCGCGCCAGGTCGACCGCGGCCTCGGTGTGCCCCGCGCGCCGGAGAACGCCGCCCTCCATCGCGCGCAGCGGGAACATGTGGCCGGGTGTCGTGAGGTCGGCCGCGCGCATCAGGGGGTCCACGAGCGTGCGGGTCGTCACGGCGCGGTCGTAGGCGGAGGTGCCGGTCGTCACGCCGCGGCGCGCGTCCACGCTTACCGTGAACGCCGTGCCGAGCGGCGCCGTGTTGTCCGAGACCATCATGCCGAGCTTGAGCTCGTCCAGCCGCTCGGCGGTCATCGGCACGCAGACGATCCCGCGCCCGTGGGTGGCCATGAAGTTGATGGCCTCCGGCGTCACCTTGTCGGCCGCCATCAGGAAGTCACCCTCGTTCTCGCGGTCCTCGTCGTCCACCACCAGGAGGATCCGCCCTTGGCGGAGCTCCTCGATGGCCTCCTCGATCGTCGCGAACACGCTCATTCCGTCCCCCTCACCGCCAGTGCGCGGGCCACGTACTTGCCGATCACGTCCGTCTCGATGTTCACCGGCTGGCCCGCCTCGAGCCTCCCGAGGGTCGTCGCCGCCAGCGTGTGCGGGATCAGCATCACCTCGAAGGCCGTGCCGTCGAGCGCCGCCACCGTCAGGCTCACGCCGTCCACGGCGACCGAGCCCTGGGGGATCAGCAGCGCCGCCAGCTCCGGGGCCGGCAGGGCGATCCGCACCCGCGCGGTCGATTCTACACGGGTCACGCGCTCTGCTGTCCCTACGACATCCACGTGCCCCAGCACCAGGTGGCCGCCGAGCGGACCGCCGAAGCGCAGGGGTCGCTCGAGGTTCACCCCCGCGCGCGGACGCAGCCGGCCCAGCGACGTCCGTGCCAGCGTCTCGGGGCCCACCTCGAACGCCAAGCCGTCCGCGCCGCGCGCGACCACGGTCAGACAGACGCCGTTCACCGCCACGCTGGCGCCCACATCGGTGCCGTCCAGCACGGCCGTCGCGGCAACCTCCAGCCGCACGACGTCCCCGCGGACAACGGCGGCGCGAACCACGCCGACCTCCTCGACGATCCCGGTGAACACTATCAGTGCCCCTCACGCACGACGTCGCCCTCGACGAGAAGATCGTCGCCGAGCCGCTGGACCTCCAGTGTCTCCAGGCGAACGGCCGCCTTGAGCTCACGGCCGGACCCACCGAGCAGCGACGGCGCCGTCCGGCCCCCGAGCAGGAGAGGACCGAGGAAGAGCGCCACTCGATCCACGAGGGCGGCATCGACGAACGAGCCGTGGACCTCCCCGCCCCCTTCGACGAGGACGCCCCGGACTTCGCGCGCGAACAGCTCGGCGAGGAGCGCCTGGACGTCGACCCGGCCCTGGCGCGCGGTGACGCGCACGACCGTGGCGCCCGTCGCTTGCAGAGCCGAGACGCGCGTATCCGGCGCCGCGGCCGACACGGCGACGAGCGCCCGGGCGGGCGCGCCGGACCGGAGCAGTTGCGCGTCAACGGGCAGCCGCGCGTGCGTGTCCAGGACGACGCGCCACGGCTCGCGCGGCCACGGCTGGGCCAAGCGTACGGTCAGGGCCGGGTCGTCGCGCAGCGCCGTGGTGATGCCCACGACGATCGCGTCGGCGTCGGCGCGGAGCCGGTGCGCGTGGGCGCGGGCCGGGTCGCCCGTGATCCATCGCGACACGCCGTGCAGGTCGGCGATCCGCCCGTCGAGGCTCGCCGCCGCCTTCAGGACGCGGGCGAGGCCCGCCTCGACGAGTGCCGGGACGCACGGCGGCGTGCGGCCGTGGTGGCCGCACGGTTCCAGATTCACGTAGAGTGTCGCCCCGCGCGCGCCCGGCCCGGCCCGCGCCAGCGCCTCGATCTCGGCGTGCGGCGCCCCGGCGCGCGCGTGCCATCCCTCGCCCACGACGGTTCCGTCGCGCACCACGACCGCGCCGACCATCGGGTTGGGCGACGTGAGCCCGCGCCCGCGCGCGGCGAGCTCGAGCGCCCGCGCCATCCATGCCCGGTCGTTCACAGGCTCTCGCACGGCCATCATGCTTCGGGCACCAGCGCCTCGACGAACGCCGCCGCGTCGAAGGGCTGGAGATCCTCGACGCGCTCGCCGACGCCGATGAGCTTCAGCGGTAGCTTGAGCTCACGCACGATTCGCACCACGATGCCGCCCCGCGCGGTGCCGTCAAGCTTGGTCAGCACGACTCCGGTGAGACCGACGGCGCCGTGGAACATCTGCGCCTGCGCGAAACCGTTCTGCCCCGTCGGGGCGTCGAGCACCATCAGCGACTCGTGCGGCGCGCCTGGACACTGGCGCTCGATGACGCGCTTGAGCTTCGCCAGCTCGTCCATGAGGTTCGCCTTCGTGTGCAGTCGGCCCGCCGTGTCCACGATGAGCGCGTCCACGCGCCTCGCCAGCGCGGCCTTCACCGCGTCGAACACGACGGCCGCGGGATCCGAGCCCGGCGCCTGCCGGACCACCTCCACCCCGATCCGCGCGCCCCACGTCTCCAGCTGCTCGATCGCCGCCGCGCGGAACGTATCGGCCGCCGCGAGGAGCACCTGTCGCCCCTCGCCCTTCAGCCGTGCGGCCAGCTTGGCGCACGTCGTCGTCTTGCCCGAGCCGTTGACCCCCAGGACGAGAATGATGCTCGGCGTCTCCGAGAGGGTGAGCGGCTGCGCGGCTGCGATGAGCGCGTCGGCCAGGAACCGGCGGAAGAGCGGGCGGAGCTCGCCGGCGCGCGTCACGGTCCCGAACATCGCCTCCTCGCGCGCACGGTTGACGAAGTCGGTGGCGAGCGCCACGCCCAGATCGGCGGCGATCAGGACTTCCTCGAGCTCCGCGTAGAGCGTCTCGTCGATCGGCCGCTCGGCGTCGAGGACGCCACGCAGTCCGGAAGCGAGATATTCCTGCGAGCGCTTGAGCCCGTCCCGCAGGCGCTCGCGCCAGCCCGTGAGGAGGCTCACCGCGCTTCCGGGGGCAGGACGACGCGCGAGACCACCGCTCCCCGCCCTCCGAGCGCAGGGAGCGTCCGCCCGTTCAGCTCGAAGGTCACCCCTCCCGCGTTGCCGACGGTCACGGTGAACGGCCGATCGGAGACCCACTCCCGCACCTGGCCCGCCGGAACCGTCTCCTCGCTGTTTCGACCGTCCTCGGTGCGCACGCGGATCCACGTCTCTTCAGACGTGCGCGCGACGAGCCGGTACGGCGACCTGACGCCCCCGACGGCGGCGGTCAGGTCCGCCGCGCTCGCCGGCTCGGCGGCGACCCTCGCGGGCGGGCGCTGGACGAGCAGCGGCGCCGGCATCGGCTCCGCTCGGGGCGTGGGTCTTGGGCTCTCCCCCGCCGGCACCACGGCCCGCCGATCCCGGCGCTCGGGCGCGCTCGGCTGGATCAGCAGCGCCGCGGTGAGCAGTGCCAACCCCAGGACGACGAGCAACCCGAAGCTCGCGATCAGCGCCCCGCGCGTCCGCGCCTCCGGTTCGGTCCTCGCGCTGGGCGCGACGCGTGGCGGCGGCGGTGCCCCGGGCCGCGAGTCCCACAGCTCCAGCGCGTTGTCGGGCGGCTCGCCGACAGCCTGGCAATAGGCGCGGACGAAGCCGCGCGTGAACACCGGTGCGGGCAAGTCGTCGAACTGGTCGGCCTCGAGGGATGCCAGGTACCGCTGGGCGACGCGCGAAGTCCGGGCGACTTCGTCGAGGGAAACGCCACGCCGCGCGCGGAGTTCCCGGAGGTACGCTCCGAGGGAGGACATATAACTTCGCTCGAAGTTTAGCCTATTTGGCGGAGGCTTTTCACCTCACGACGTCGCGGCGGTAGCGGCGGCGAGGTTGACCGAGACGAGCTTGGAGAGCCCCGGCTCCTCCATGGTGACGCCGTAGAGAATGTCGGCGGCCTCCATCGTCCTACGATTGTGGGTGATCACGAGGAACTGGGTCTGGCTCGTCAGCTCGCCCAGCACTCGGATGAAGCGGTGAATGTTGGCGTCGTCGAGAGGCGCATCCACCTCGTCGAGCACGCAGAAGGGGCTCGGCCGATAATAGAAAACCGCGAAGAGAAGGGCCAGGCCCGTGAGCGCCCGCTCGCCTCCCGACATGAGCGAGACCGACTGCAGCCGCTTGCCACGCGGCTGGGCCATGAGCTCGACGCCCGTGTCGAGCGGGTCGCCGTCCTCCTCCGCCTCGACGAGCCGAAGCTCCGCCCGCCCGCCCTCGAAGAGCCGCTCGAAGATACGACCGAAGTGGCCGTTGATCTCCTGGAACGCCTGCTGGAAACGCTCCTGCGCGGTCCGCGTCATCCCGCGGAGCGCTTTCTCTAGATCCTTGATCGACGCAACGAGATCGTCGTGCTGCGTCCGGAGGAAGGTGAGCCGCTCGTCGAGCTCGCGGTACTCCTCGTCCGCGACGAGGTTGACCGGGCCGATCGATTCCAACCGCTGGTCTAGCTCGGCGACCCGTGCGCGCGCCTCGCCGAGGTCGCGCGCCGGATCGTGGGCCGCCAGGAGCGTTTCGGTCTCCACGGCCCAGGTCCGACGCGCTTCCTGGGCCAGCTCCTCGCGTCGCACCCGGCCCTCGGTCGCGCCCAGCTCGACCTCGTGCATCGCCTCCGTGAGGCGCCGAAGCTCGCCGTCCACGCCACGCGCATCGGTCTCGAGCTGCGACAGCTCCGCCAGGAATCCTTCATGCCGCTCTCCCGCGGTCCGGGCCTCGGCCTCCAGACGATCGCGCTCGACGGCGACCTCGCGGGCGTGCATGTCGGTCCGCTCCCGCTCTTCGGCCAGCCACTGGCGCCGCTCCGCGAGCTGGGCCTGCCGCTGCTGCCCTTGCACCACGCGCGCCCGGAAGTCGCCCTCCATCTCGTCGAGGCGCTCGAGCTCCCGCCCGAGCGCCTCCACCCGCTGGCGCGTCTGGGCGAGCTCGACGAGCGCTCCCGTGTGCCCCGTGACCAGCTCCGCCTCGCGCGTCTGCGCCGCGTCGATCGACGCGCGCGCCGCGGCCATCGCGTTTTCCTGTCGCGTCTCCGCTTCGCGGGCCGCCGCGACCCGCTGCTCCAGCCGCGTAAGCGTCACGCCCGCGTCGCGCGCCTCCGCCTCGACCTGCCGCGCCTCGGCGCCGATCGTCTCCAGGTGTCGCCGCACCCGCTCGTGCTCGCGCGCGGACTGCTCGAGGTCCTTCTCGGTCGTGAGCCGGTCGGTCTGGCGCGACTGGACGGATTGCTCGAGGCCGAGCAGGCGCTCGCGCGTGTCGCTCTCCTCACCCTCGAGGGACGTCACCCGCGTCTGGGCCGCGTCGACGGCAGCGCCGAGCCTCCGCACATCCTCGTCGAGCTCGCGCAGCTGGCGTTTACGACCGAGGAGCGAGTGTGGATCCGCGGGGTCGTCGGCGGCACCGCCGCGCAGCCGCCCGGTGGGCGACAGCACCTCGCCGGACGGCGTGACATACGTCGCGACGACGCCGTTCCGTCGCCACAGCGCTTCGGCCTGGTCGAGGTGGTCCACCACCGCAACCTGCCCGAGCAGGTATGGCACCAGCCCACGCTGCGCGGCGCTCACGCTCCGCTCCGCCCACTTCAGCGAGACACCCGCGGTATCCGCCGGGGTGGAAACGTGGGAGCCGTCTCGCCCCCTGCCGTTGAGGTGCTCGAGGGGCAGGAACGTTGCCGAACCAGCCTGGCGCTCGGCGAGGTACGCCACCGCCGCGCGCGCGTGCTCGAAGCGCTCGACGACGATCCACTGAAGCTGCTCACCGAGCACCGCCTCCACGGCGCGCTCCAGCCCCGACGGGACTTCGAGAAGATCCGCCACCGTACCGACGATCCCCGCGAGACGCCCGCGACCCTCGCCGAACACCGCGCGCACGCCGGCGCCATAACCTTCGCGCGCCTGCTCGAGGGCCTGCAAGCCTTCGAGGCTCGATCGTCGAGCCGCCAGTTCGAGCCGCGTCTCCCCCAGACGGCGCTCGGCGTCGGCCAGCTCGGTTTCTCGCGTCGCCAGCTCGGCCGCCGCCCGCTGGCGCGCGTCACCGAGCGAAGCCA
>WNGG01000493.1_pt1 | contig 44258 bp, 37 predicted proteins | sample 5400661 | NCBI WGS metagenome assembly WNGG01 (sample SAMN13153372, study PRJNA577476) | soil metagenome | isolation source: 100 cm soil or saprolite under Garry oak tree replicate 1 | place: USA:California | collected 2016-06-15 | reverse complement strand
CGCCTCGCGTGAAGCGGAAGCCATCGCATCAGCCAGGTTCGCCGCGGTCTCAACAAGCCGCATTCCTTTTCCGCCACCTCCCCCGACGGCTTTAACAAGAACCGGATATTCGGCAGCCGGCGGACTTCCATGCCAGCCGGGGACGGTCGGAATTCCAGCTTTTTGCATGACTCTCTTGGCTTCGAGCTTATCGCCCATTGTCCGTATGGTGTCCGATTCGGGCCCGATAAAAATGACGCCCGCCTGTTCGCAGGCAGCTGCAAGAGTGGGGTTCTCTGAAAGGAATCCGTATCCCGGATGAATCGCATCGGCGCCGCATTCTTTGGCAGTTCGCACAATTTCCTGCGAGTCGAGATAGCTATGGATCCTCTGTATTTCGTCCGCCGCCCGCAGGTGTGGCGAATGTTCATCGGGTTCGGTAAATACCGCTGCCGTTTGAATTCCCATTTCGCGGAGCGTCAGGGAAATGCGGATCGCGATTTCGCCGCGATTCGCGATGAGGACTTTTCGGATCATTTGTTGTTCGTTTTCTCGATCCAGGGCGGTTTGCGGCGTTCCAGGAAGGCTGTCATCCCGGCCTGTCCTTCTTCACCCGCGCGCGCTCGCGCAATAGCGTCTGCCGTAAACTCGACGGAGCTTTCCAGCGTCCGCGCCGCGACTCCAAAGACCAACTCCTTCGCGGCGGCGATCGCGCCCGGCGCCGACGTGAGAATCTGAGAGATCTTCGACTCGATGAGCGCATCGAGCGCCGCTTCGTGCGCAACGACGTGTTGAATCAGACCGATTTCCAACGCGACCGCCGCAAGGAAGCGTTCTCCGGTGATGAAATATTCTCGCGCGCGGCCCGGACCGATTCGAGCGATCACGAGTGGCGAGATCACGGCGGGCACGATTCCGAGCTTTACTTCGGTAAACCCGAGCTGCGCGGATTCGATGGCAATCCCGATGTCGCACGCCGCCACCAGGCCGCAACCGCCCCCCAATGCCGCGCCGTGCACTCGCGCAATGACAGGTTTGGGACACTTCGCGATGGAGTGGAACATCCGCGCCAATACGCGGGCGTCCTCCAGATTCTCTTCGCGCGAATAGTGCACCATGCGCTTCATCCAATTCAGATCCGCGCCGGCGCAAAACGATTTGCCGTTTCCACCGAGCACAATAACCCGGACATCATCGCGCGCGCCGAGTTCGATGAACGTTTGCGTGACCTGGGGAATCAATTCGTCGTTAAACGCGTTGTGCACATCAGGCCGGTCCAACGTGACGCGGGCAACCGGTTTCTGAAAATCGACTTTCAACATGACGCTACATCCTGAAGACGCCGAAGCGCGTTTCTTCTGAAGAGGTATTCATGGCAGCGGAAATCCCGAGCGCGAGCACCATTCGGGTATCCGCCGGATCGACAACACCATCGTCCCAAAGCCTGGCCGTGCTGTAGTAAGCGTTGCTCTCTCTCGCGTACTTTTCGAGCGTCGGCGTCATGAATTCCCGCTGCTCGGCGGCGCTCATGGTTTTGCCCTGCGCCTTGAGTTGATCCATCTTGACCTGAAGCAGCACCTGCGCCGCCTGCTCGCCGCCCATCACCGAAATGCGCGCATTCGGCCACATCCAGAGCTGGCGTGGTCCGTAGCCCCTACCGCACATCGCGTAGTTTCCCGCGCCGTGGGACCCGCCGATGATCACGGTGAATTTTGGCACTGCAGCGTTAGCGACTGCGTTGACCATCTTTGCTCCGTCCTTCGCTATACCACCGTGCTCGAATTGTTTGCCTACGATGAAGCCCGTGATGTTTTGCAAGAACACCAGCGGGATGTTGCGTTGCGCGCAGAGTTCGATGAAGTGAGTCGCCTTCAAAGCGCTCTCCGAAAACAGCACTCCGTTGTTTCCGATAATGCCGGCCGGATACCCCCAGATTCGCGCAAAGCCGCACACGACCGTAGGAGCGTATAGAGCTTTGAATTCGTGGAACCAACTCGCGTCGACAATCCGGTAGATGACTTCGCGGACGTCGTAGGCCTTCTTCGGATCGCGGGGAATGATTCCGTAGATCTCGTCGATGTCATGATGAGGCTCTTCGGCTTCGGCTATCTGCCGGGTCTCGGTGCTCATCGCTGGAATGGACCGGAAAACATCTCGAACGATGCGAAGGGCGTCCGTATCGTTCTCCGCGTAATGATCGGCGACGCCCGAGATACGGCAATGGACGTCGGCGCCGCCAAGCTCTTCGGCCGTGACTTCTTCACCGGTGGCGGCTTTGACCAGCGGAGGTCCGCCAAGAAAGATGGTGCCCTGGTTGCGAACAATGATGGCTTCGTCGCTCATTGCGGGAACATATGCCCCGCCTGCCGTACACGATCCGAGAACAGCGGCAACCTGATAGATGCCCTTCGCCGACATTCGCGCTTGATTGTAGAATATGCGGCCGAAGTGGTCGCGATCGGGAAAGACCTCGGCCTGCAGCGGCAGAAAGGCGCCTCCGGAGTCAACCAGGTAGAGACACGGCAAATGATTATCGAGCGCGATCTCCTGCGCCCGGATGTGCTTCTTCACCGTTATCGGAAAGTACGTGCCGCCTTTAACCGTCGCATCATTGGCCACGATAACCGTCTGATGGCCGTGGATCATTCCGATGCCGGTGACGATCCCCGCACAAGGCGCTTCATCGTCGTACATACCGTTTGCGGCAAGCGCGCTGAATTCGAGAAAAGGAGTGTCCGGATCGAGGACTGCCTCGACGCGCTCCCGAACAAACATCTTCCCACGCTCTTTGTGGCGTCTGACAGCCGCTTCGCCGCCGCCCTTCTTCACGGTCTCCAGCTTCGATCGAAGTTCGGCGACCAGTTCCAGCATCGCCTCGCGGTTGGTCTGGGTGTCAGTGGTTACCAATGCCATAATGTCGGCGCGCCCCTTTGAAACGTTCCAGACACCCCCTCACTTCTTACGCACGTTCTTCCGGACGTAAGTAACAATCTCCTCGAGCGAAGCGCCCGGCTGAAAGATTTCGCCGACTCCAAGTGCCTTCAATTTTGGGATGTCCTGATCGGGGATGATGCCGCCGATTACAACCAGCACATCAGCGAGGCCTTCCTTCTTCATGAGCTCCATGATGCGTGGGCAAAGCGTCATATGAGCTCCGGAAAGCACGGAGAGTCCAACGACGTCGACATCTTCCTGCAGCGCCGCGTTGACCACTTGCTCGGGAGTTTGTCGGAGTCCGGTGTAGATGACTTCGAAACCGGCATCGCGAAAAGCGCGGGCGATCACTTTTGCACCGCGGTCATGGCCATCGAGTCCTGGCTTGGCAACGAGCACACGAATCTTCTCGTCCATTAGAATTGTGGTTCCTCGTAGACGCCATACACGGAGCGAAGCGCGTCGCAGATTTCGCCGAGTGTTGTATAAGCGCGGACACAATCGAGGATATAAGGCATCATGTTGACGGAATTCCCGGCCGCTGCATCACTCAAGGCCTCCAGAGTCGCGCGGACGCGGCCGTTGTCCCGTGATTGGCGCAGCTTTCCGAGCTGTTCGACCTGGCGCTTTGTGACCGATTCGTCAATAAGCAGGATATCGATCGGCGGCTCGTCTTCCATGACGAATGCGTTGACGCCGACGATAATCTTGTCGTTGCGCTCGATCGCCTTCTGATATTCGTAAGACGCATCCTGGATGTCGCGCTGCGGGAAGCCTTGCTCAATTGCAGCGACCATCCCGCCTAGCGCATCCAGCCGGTCGAAATACTCCCAGCAACCCTTCTCCATGTCGAGCGTCAACCGTTCGAGGAAATAGGATCCCGCCAACGGATCGGCCGTGTTCGTCACACCACTCTCGTGAGCAAGGATCTGCTGCGTCCTTAAAGCAATTCGCGCTGCATGCTCCGTTGGTAAGGCCAGCGTCTCGTCCAAAGAGTTCGTGTGCAGCGACTGCGTGCCGCCGAGTACGGCGGCCAGCGCTTGAATGGCGACACGAACGATGTTGTTGTATGGCTGCTGCGCCGTCAGCGAGCATCCCGCCGTCTGAGTATGGAAGCGAAGCACGGCCGAACGCTCGTTTTTGCACTGGAATCGTTCGGTCATGACCTTATACCAAACCTTGCGGGCCGCGCGATATTTGGCGATCTCCTCGAAGAAATCATTATGCGCGTTGAAGAAGAAGGAGAGCCGCGGCGCGAAATCGTCCACGTCGAGACCGGCGCGGCGCGCCCATTCCACGTACTCGATGCCGTCGTACAGCGTGAATGCCAGTTCCTGAAGAGCGGTCGATCCTGCTTCGCGAATGTGATAGCCGCTGATGGAGATCGTGTTCCACTGCGGAACGTGTTGGCTTCCGAACTCGAATGTATCGAGGATCAGCTTCATCGAGGGCCGCGGCGGGAAAATGTAGGTCTTCTGAGCGATGTATTCCTTCAGGATGTCGTTCTGGATCGTGCCGCGGAGATTGTTCCAGCCGGCGCCTTGCTTTTCGGCGACGACGAGATACATAGACCAGAGGATGGGGGCAGGCGCGTTCGTCGTCATCGAGGTGCTGATCTTGTCCAGCGGCAGGCCCTTGAAGAGCGTTTCCATATCGGCGAGCGAATCGATCGCAACACCGCACCTTCCGACCTCGCCGTCCGACATCGGGTGATCCGAGTCGTAGCCCATCAACGTCGGAAGATGAAACGCCACGGAAAGCCCGTGCTGTCCGTGTTTGAGCAGGTAATGGAACCGCTCGTTGGTGTCGGCAGCGGTACCGAAGCCGCTGAACTGCCGCGTCGTCCAGTGCTTGCCGCGGTACATCGTGGGATAGACGCCACGTGTATAGGGCGGCTCCCCCGGGTCGCCCAGGTCCTTTTCGTAGTTGAGATCACGAATGTGCTCCGGCGTGTAAAGTCTTTCGATGGGTACGCCGGAAACCGTCGTGAATGGACCGGGGCGTTCGATCCCTTTCGCGGGATCGCTGACGTCTTTGGCCATCGCATGGTCTCCAAAATCAATCATAATGGAGGTGTGGATGTTCGAAATCAAAATTCAGCGATCGAGGAAGAGAAGCGGCGGTACCGCCGATTGCAGTTTCTGATGGACCTGACGCTCAACACGATCGGGCAAACGCCCATGACCTATGACGAAGCCCTGCAGCTCATCCAATCTGCCAAAGACGCTGCTCTGAAGCTCTTTCCCGGCGAAGAGCAGGCCTTTGAGATGATCTACATGTCCCGATTTCGGCGGCTGATTCGGGAGATATGGGGTGAAAGCTTGAACTAGCCGCGAATGACGAGAATTACGCCAATGCCGTTCGCGTAATTGCGTAATTCGCGGTTGAAACACTGCTATGATCCCCTGATTATGGCCGAAGCAAAAATCACCAAGCGCAGCGAAGACTTTTCCAGGTGGTATACCGACGTGATTGCGGCAGCCGAACTGGCGGATTACGCGCCGGTCAAGGGCTGCATGATCATTCGTCCCAACGGATACGCGATCTGGGAGAAGATGCAGCAGGCACTGGATGCCATGTTCAAGGAGACCGGCCACCAGAACGCATATTTTCCATTGTTCATACCTGAAAGTTTTCTTCATAAAGAGGCGGAGCATGTCGAGGGTTTCGCACCGGAAGTTGCTGTTGTCACGCACGCCGGCGGTGAAAAGCTGGAAGAGCCGCTGATCGTGAGGCCAACGTCGGAAACCATCATCTGGCACTCCTATCGGAATTGGATCCAGTCGTATCGCGACCTGCCGCTGCTGATCAACCAATGGGCCAACGTCGTTCGATGGGAGATGCGTACGCGCTTGTTCCTGCGCACGACGGAATTTCTGTGGCAAGAAGGTCACACGGCGCATGCGACGTACGAAGATGCCGAAGAAGAGACGCTGCGCATGCTCGGCGTTTACCGGCGGTTCGCCGAAGAACATATGGCTCTGCCTGTGATCGAAGGCCGCAAGACAGACCGGGAGAAATTTGCGGGCGCGCATCATACCTATTCGATCGAAGCCATGATGGGCGACGCCAAGGCCCTCCAGTGCGGCACCTCACATCACCTGGGGCAGAATTTTGCGAAGGCTTTTGATGTGACGTTTCAAACACAAGAAGGAACACGCGAGTTCGTCTACGCCACAAGCTGGGGCCTTTCCACACGCATGATCGGCGCGCTGATCATGGCGCACGGCGACGATAACGGGATCGTCATTCCACCGCGCCTCGCAACGACGCAGGTTGTCGTCGTACCGATATTCCGAAAGCCGGAAGAGCGCGAGCGCGTCATGGAAGCCGTCGGCAAATTCACCCTTCGGTTCAAGCCGGCTGGTATCGGGTTCAAAGTGGATGACCGCGACCAATACAGTCCGGGCTGGAAATTCAATGACTGGGAAAAGCGGGGCATTCCGCTTCGCATCGAGGTGGGGCCGAAGGACCTGGAAAGAAATCAGGTCGTGCTGGCGCGCCGTGACAACGGGCAGAAGCAGAACGCATCGCAGGAGGGTCTGGAACGTACCGTTCGCGACATGCTCGAAACGATTCAGAGCTCGCTTTACGAACGCGCGCGGGAGTTTCGCGAGAAACACACCCACCGCGTCGACGACTACAAGAAATTCCTCGAGATCCTCGATGCGGACGGCGGATTCCTTTGGTGTCACTGGTGCGGTTCCGGCGAATGCGAAGAGCGGATTAAGGATGAAACCAAGGCCACGATCCGATGCATACCGATGAAAGCCGAGCCCGAAGAAGGGAAGTGCATCCTTTGTGGCGGCCGGTCCGAATTGCGAGTGATATTTGCACGAGCGTATTGAATTAGCCGCGGATTGCACGGATTGCGCAGATTTAATCCGCGTAATCTGCGGAATCCGCGGCTACCCATCGTTTTTATCTACATGACCGACGACCGCGAAATCTGGATCCGCCAATTTTTTCACTTGGCCCTTTTCACTGCCTTCTTTCACGCCCTTCAGTTCGTGGCATCACTCCTGCTCTGGATAGCTACCAGCTCGTCCGCATTGATGGCGTTCGGTTTGGATGCCTTGGTAAGCGCTGCCGCCGCAGTCATTGTTGCAACGAGAATTCAGCGCGGGTGGCGGAATCGTTTCGTTGCATATGGCTACATGGCTGCATCGGCTGGCGCCGCTTACCTGGGCGCTTCGACATTGTGGAGCCGTGAACCCCCAGCGCGAAGCATGCTGGGCATCGTGCTCGCCGCGGTATCGATGCTTGTCCTACCGGTCGCCGGTTCTTACATGAAGACGCTTGCTGTCGAGCTGCGGAGCCAGGCGTTGAGATCCGCAGCGGTTTTCACTTTCGGCAACTCGTATCTATCCATGGTTTTGCTCATTGCGTTGCTGCTGAACATTGGAATGGGTTTAAGATGGGGCGACCCGCTGGGCGCGCTTGTCATGTTTCCGTTCATCGCGCAAAAGGGGATTCAAATCCTTCTTGAGGAAGGCGACCATGAGTACGTGGAAGATTAGCCTGGTTCTGGTGTGTTTTGCTTTGGCATCGACTTTGATTGCGCAGCAGCCGAGCGATGTAATCGCTATTCAAGGCGCTACCGTGATCACCGGCACAGGCCGTCCGTCGATTCGAAATGCCGCGATTGTGATCGAGGCGGGACAGATCCGGGCTATCGGGCCACGCGCCGAGGTGCGCGTGCCTTCAACGGCGCAGACCATCGACGCGAGAGGGAAGTGGGTGATTCCCGGACTCATCGATGCCCACGTGCACATCGGACAATCCGGAGGGCTGTACACCCGCCCCGATATCATCGATCTGCGAAAATGGCGTCCATACGAGAAGGAGCTGGAATGGATCAAACAGCGGCTGCCTTTCACCTTCGAGCGGTATCTCTTGTCGGGCATTACCGGAGTGGTCGACTGCGGCGGACCCATGTGGAATTTCGACATGAGGGACATCGCCTCGCATACCAAGCGGGCTCCGCGCGTTGCCGTGGCTGGTCCCTTGATTTCGACATATGCGCCGCCGGCTCTGCCCACAAACGACCCGGATGTGATCAAAGCCAATTCTCCGGCCGAGGCGCGGGAACTGGTGCGCCGTCAGCTGGACCGGAAACCGGACCTGATCAAGATTTGGTTCATCCGCCGGCCCGGAGACAATTTCGACCAGCAAGTACAGATCGTTTCCGCCGCCATCGACGAAAGCAAGTCTCACCAGGTGCGCGTCGCCGTCCATGCGACAGAGTTGGAAACCGCTAAAGCGGCGTTGCGCGCGGGCGCCGATATCCTTGTCCACAGTGTGACGGACCGGCTGGTGGATACCGAATTCATTAATCTCGTGAAGAGCCGCGACATTCTGTATATGACAACGTTCTTCGTCGAGGACGGATATCGGCAGGTTTTCAATCAGCAAGTGTCCCTTACCGATATCGAGCGGCGGCTGGGCGATCCTGAAGTCATCGCCACCTGGTCGGAGTTGGCCAAGATTCCTCCAAACGAGATTCCCGGCGGTATTCCCCACCTTCCGGATCCGCCGAAACGGCCCGTTGCCTATGACAACCTGATGCTCTTGGAAAGCGCTGGCGTGCGCGTGGTTGGGGCTACCGATGCGGGCAATATCGGAACGCTTCACGGACCGTCACTTCATCGGGAATTTGAGCTGATGGCAGCGGCCGGCATGCGTCCAATGGACATTATCGTTTCGGCGACAAAGAATGCCGCAGCCGTCATGGGCAAGCAAGACGAGGTCGGAACCTTGGAGAGGGGCAAGTTCGCCGACCTGGTCATCCTCGATGCCGATCCGTTGATGGACATCAAAAATACGCGCAAAATTTTCAAGGTGATGAAATCAGGCGAGTTCGTGCAATAAACTCATTGCTTTCCACCCCCACAATAGGGCATAGTAACCTTCGTGAAAGTTGAAAATGATAATCGTTTTCATTTAATGACCGAAACGCTGCCGGCAAAACGCCTCTCGGAAGTTTCTCTGAATGAATGGTGCCGCATCGATCGGCTCGAGGGTCCGCGTGAAGATTGCGAGCGGTTGCTCGATCTGGGTTTCACGCCAGGAGAAGAAATCATCGTTACGCATGCCGCGCCGTTGGGTGACCCTCTTGTGATCCGCGTGCGAGGCGCACTGCTGGCTCTCCGCAAGCGCGAAGCTGCCTGGATCGTTGTTGAATGACAACTCGCCTCAGTGAAGTTGAATCTCAAACCAGGGAATTGACTCTCTGCCTGGTCGGCATGCCGAACTCCGGCAAGACCACGCTCATGAACGCGATTACCGGCGGCAACTTTCGAACCGCAAATTATCCGGGCGTTACCGTTTCGCTTTTGCGGGGGAAAAGCAAACCGGAATTTGGGCCTGCGTTAAGCATCGTCGACCTGCCGGGTGTCCACAGTCCCGTTGCGCCGTCCCCGGAAGAAGAACTCGCATGCCGAGTCATCGAAGGCAATCATGCCCGAGTGCGGCCCGATGCGTTCGTGCTGGTAGCGGATGCGACGCAGCTCGAGCGCCATCTCAAATTTGCGGGGTTTGTCGCCAAGCAGGGAAAACCACTCGTGGTGGCGCTCACCATGATAGACATTTTGCGACGCATGGATCAGTCGGTTGACGTGGAAAAGCTCGCTGCGGCTCTCGGCGTACCGGTCGTCCCGGTGGATCCGCGTAGTGGTGAAGGCGTGCCGGAGCTGGTGAAGACAGTCCACAAGTTTGCGAGTGCACCGCCTGTGGGTAGCGCTCTTGCCCGAATCCCGGACGAACCGGTGTCTGCTTTCAAAGTGATTCGTGACCTGCTTCAGGGCAGCCACGCGGTCCGCCGCGTCAGCCGTCTCTCCGGGCTGACGGATTCTCACACCACGCGGATCGACCGGATTGTTCTGCATCGGTACTGGGGATTTCCGGTTTTTTTCCTTGTTCTGGTGTCGCTGTTCGCTGCAATCTTCTGGGCCGCCCAGCCGTTCGTCGACGCGATCGACGCGGGATTTTCGATGGCCGGCGACCTTGTTGTCCGTGTATTTCCCGAATCGATCATTGCCCGATTCATTGGCGAAGGCGTAATCGGCGGTGTCGGAGCCGTTGCCGTTTTCTTTCCGCAGATCATGATTCTGTTTTTCCTCATGACCCTGCTGGAAGACTCGGGATATCTCGCTCGCGGCGCGACGCTCGTGGACCGGCCCCTGTCCTATCTCGGTTTGCATGGCCGCTCTTTCGTGCCGATGCTTTCCGGATTTGCCTGCGCCATTCCGGCTGTCCTTGCCGCCCGGGCGATTCCTGCCCGCCGCGAACGGATACTCACAATCTGGATCATTCCTCTAATGAGCTGTAGCGCGCGGTTGCCGGTATATGCATTGCTGCTGGCAGCCCTGCTGCCGGGCGCCGCCTGGAGCGCCGGCCTGAGTCTGGCTGGAATCTATGTCGGTAGCTTGTTGATCGCTTCGCTCACAGCGGGCCTGGCGAGCCGGCTCGTGTTCAGCTATCGCAAGCCGTCGTTATTGGCAATGGAGCTTCCGGTCTATCGCACGCCTCGTTGGAAGCCGATCCTGCGTATGACGTGGGCACGGGGTTCATCTTATCTCCGCCGCGCCGGCGTTCCGATCATGACGGTGTCGGCCTGCTTATGGCTGTTGTCGAATTTCGGTTACGTGCCGAAGGCGTTTGTTACGCCCGCAAAGATGGAGGGTTCGTTCGCGGCCCAGCTCGGCCAGAAAATGGAGCCGATGCTGCGGCCTATGGGCGTCGATTGGCGTGTGGGCGTCGGCTTGATCTCGGCCTTTGCCGCGCGTGAGGTGTTTGTGAGCTCGATGGCCATTGTGTTTCATGTCGATGCTGATAATGACCAGACTGCACAGGCGGGTCTGCTCCAGCAAATGCGGACAGCCACGTTCGCCGGCACTTCACAATTGATCTTTACTCCATCGAGCATCTTCGGCCTGATTGTCTTTTTCTTTTTCTCGCTGCAGTGCTTTTCAACGGTTGCGGTCGTCCGCAAAGAGACGAATTCCTGGCGGCTTGCCGGAACGCAGTTGGCGTTCTACACCGGCCTCGGTTATATCCTGGCTGTTGCCAGCGTCCAAGCCCTCCGCGCGCTGGGCGTCGCGTAAGAGTCCGCGCGAATATTCAATATCCGTTCGGCGGCAACGACGCCTCGATACTGCGCCTCTTCAAAAATTGAAAACCCACTCAGGTCCGAGTGCGCAAAATAGATGTTGCCGAGCGGCTCGGCAGCTTTCCTGCGCGCTTCGCTCCAGATGAAGCCCGGCCGTGGACGGATCATGGCGTGGCCCCAGCGCATGATATCGATGTTGCGCACAAGGCCTCGAATTTCCGGATGGGGTTTGGCGAGGTCCGCCAAAATGAAATCCACCCATACCTGCCAGGTGGTGTTGAGCAATCGAGTGCGTTCCTTGGCCGGAGAAGGGCCAGTCAACGGGTAGTAATACGTAAAGACCGTTTGTCGCTGATACGTGTTGAGCCTCTGGTGTGTGGCCACAACATAGCCCAGCGAGTCGCTGTCGTAGATGACGTTGTCCCACGCAATGGGTACTCCTGCCCGCTGCTGCGGAAAAGAGTCCAGCGAGAGGTTCGCGACGAGCCACGGAGCGTATTCAAATTCCTCAACTGGAGGCGGCTTCTCCATCAGATGCTTCGCGAGATACGTGGGACAGGCAAAGATGACGTGCTCGGCGCGAATCCTCGTCGAAAGTCTTTCGCGGACATCGTAGACATCGACGTAATCATGAGAAACATGAAACACGAGCGAGCCCGTCGTGATCCGGGTGGCGAGTTTTTCGCGAAGCCGCTTCACGATCCAGCCGTTGCCTTCCGGCCACGTCAAGACGGTTCCTTCCTCTACATCGCGGCTCGCAAAATAGTGGATACCGGCCCACGCCGACACGTCGTTGTAATTGCAGCCGTAGTCATCGCGGCATGCGTAGTTCACATACCAATGCAGTGCCGGCGAATCCAACCCACGGTCTTTCAAGAAGCCGCTCATCGACATCAAATCTAGGCGCAGCAAATCGTCGTCTCGCGAGCTGAGCTCCATCGGGATCGTGAATTTTTCACGGCTTTTGTATGTGTCGATGATGTCTCTAAATCTTTCGAAATCGTCATGGTCTTGTTGTGAAGCTCCGAGAGTAGGTAGGAGTCCTTCCTGCCAGCGTCCGTGAATGTAAAGCCGCTCCTGCGGATCGAAACACAAGTACTCGTCTTTGTATATTGGTTCGTGGCGCCCATCATAGCCAGTGATAATTCCGAGTTCTTCGAAAAGCTCCCGCACCAGGCGGGATTCTTTCGTTGGCAGCGGCACGTAGTGCGCGCCCCATGGATAAGCCGAAATCTGGTTCTCACCGGACCGCGCATTTCCTCCAGCCTCATTTTCCAGCTCGAGAATTTCGAAATCGTGGAATCCTTCGCGCGACAGCTTCCAACCGGCGCTGAGCCCGGCAATACCTGCGCCTACGATGACGACCGGTACACGCTTTTCTCTGGAAGGTGAAGGTATGCTGCCTCCGCGGAGGAGATGTCCGATTTCGTGAGAGGCGCCCACGAACGATCCCGTGATGCGGCGCTCATCCCCACGCCGGCATCCGCCCAAGAGTCCGGCGCCTAGAAGCAGGAGTTCGCGCCGCGTCATTGCGAGACCTGTTGCCACTCGGATTCGTAGTAGCGCACCAGAATCTGGTTATTGAGCTGGTTGGGTTCCGTGTCGACGTAGCTCATGTCGGGCGGAAAGAGGAAAAAGCCTGGAAGTGTCTCCGTCGTGACAAACTTGAGCTCGTGGAGTGATACGGTGGGCAGGCCGTACGGCTTCTTTGATGCAATAACAAAGCCCCATTCTCCAAACGACGGCACATAGACGTGGTAGGGCGCCGTATGCAGTCCGGCCGTTTCGATCGTCTTGACGATGCACCAATAGGACTGGCGCGCATAGAGCGGTGATGTCGCTTGAATGGCCGCCATGCCGTTGCCGGCTAAATGCCGCGCCAGCATTTTATAAAACGCGGTGGTATACAGTTTGCCGAGAGCGTAATTCGTCGGGTCTGGAAAATCGACAATGGCAAAGTCAAAGACGTCGCTGTTCTGATCCAGCCACACGAATGCGTCGGCATTTACGATTTTCAGCTTTGGTGATTTCAGTGAGTCCGCGTTGAGTTGCCGGAGAAGCCCATTCGTCATGAAAAGATGTGTCATCTCCCGGTCGAGATCGACGAGGGTGACGGATTCCACGGAGTCGTACTTCAGAGCTTCTCGCAAGGCCAGACCGTCGCCGCCGCCCAGTATGAGAACCCGGCTTGGATTTCTAAGCGACTGCATTGCCGGGTGGACCAGCGCCTCGTGGTACCGGTACTCATCCCTGGAACTGAATTGCAGATGGCTGTTCAGGAAAAGCCGGATGTCGTCTTTCCACCGTGTCAGCACGATGCGCTGATAGGGCGATGACTTTGCGAAGATGATGTCATCCGTGTAGAGGTTTTCTTCTGCAAATGTGGTCATTCGTTCGCCATACGCAAACCCGGCAAGGAGTAAAACAATCACTGCGACGCATTGCGCTCGCAGCCCGGCCGCATGCCGGAGTTGGTCTCGGAATAGAAAGGTGGTCCAACAGGCCACCAGAGCGTTCAGTATTCCGAAGAGAAAACATGTCCTGACCAGGCCAAGTCTTGGGGCCAGGAACAGGGGGAAGAGCAGAGAAGCGATCAGAGCGCCCAGGTAGTCGAAAGTGAGGACCTGTGATACGAGATCCTTGAACTGAAGTTTGTCTTTCAGGATCCTGAGCAGAAGCGGGATCTCCAGCCCGACTAGAATTCCTACCATGACGACCTGCGCGTAGAGAATCAGCCGGAAACTTTCCAGGTACGCAAAAACGAGGAACAGAACCGCCGCTGAAGAACCTCCAACCAGTCCAACCATGAGCTCGATGCGGATGAATCGCGAGACGAGCCCTTTGCTGATGAAACGGGAGAAGTATGACCCGAGGCCCATCGCAAATAGATACGTTCCGATGATTGTCGAAAAGTACGTCACCGAATCGCCGAGCAGATAACTCGCAAGTGTGCCTGCGATCAATTCGTAAACGAGGCCGCACGAGGCGATGACAAAGACCGATATCAGCAGCGGGTAAACCATGCCCCTATACTCACCCGTGAATCGCCGCCGCAATGATGATGCAAATGCCCAACGACATCGCGCCGACCACAATCGCCAAAGCGAAGTTGTGCTCATCAACGATTTCCTTCCACAGGTGATATGGCGTCAGCTTGTCGATGAGGAGGAAGGAAATCCAGAAAATGATCACGCCCAAAAAAGCGAACACGATGGCGTTCACCACGAATCCGATGTTGATCAGATCAGCCATAGCTTGCTCCCTTGCTGTGAGGATGTGCAGTCTCCACTTGCCACTTGTCCAAGCCTGTCCCCCTCACTTATGCGGGTATCTTGAATAGACGCTTCTGTAAATCCCCGGATTATTTCGAATCGTTTTAGGCACGTCTTTGATTTCGTCATAGCTGGTCCAGCTCCATCCGTTGTATGTGGCATAGCCAAACAGTGCAATCACAACCGGCCCGAAAATCGCAAACAGTCGATTCATTCGTCGTCATCCCCCTTGAATGAAGGCGTGGTCATAGGATGGTCGCTTTCACTCCACCGTTTGTACTCGAATGTGTGACTTCGCAAGAATGCGAAGCCCGGAACTACGAGCAATGCGGCGACGGTCATCAAGAATGGCGTCCACCGCGGCACATCGCGATACACGCGAATGGAATACCCAGTAGAAGCGCTGCCTTCGGGCTCAATGCGCAGGTAGTAGTGTCCTGCCGGAACCGAAGGAAGCACCGCTTGATCGGAGCGGCTGCCCTCGGTCCAGGCGCCATCGGAGTCAGTACCGAAATAATAATCAATCTCCCGGCCGAAATCGTAGGCGGTGCCGTTGTCATCGTTAACGAGCGCCATGCCCAGGTAGAGCCAATTGTTGTTGATTTTGGCTGTTGACTGGACCACGACGTTTGAAGGGCGGCCGGTCAGTTCAAAAATATTTGTCACGAGCGACTTTTCGCCGAAACCGGTTCTGTAGGAGAAACTGTTCTGGTAAACGAGCTGATTCTGCGACAGCGCCAGCGACGTGAGTTGAATCATGAACGCGATTGCGAGGAAGGCCACGGCCAGTCTGAGGATTTGCGCCATCTGGTCCCTATGCGGTGAAGGCTGATTCGCGCCAACACCGATCCTCGCAGGCAGCGGCCTTTCCAATTGGAAGGCCTGCACGATCTCATCGGGTTCGATGTATTTGCCGAGCGACCAAGTGATTTCTTTGTCCGTTGTCTCTGCGCTAAGAATGTACGGCGGCGCAACATAGTCGTGCACCCAGCACGTTTCTCCGGTCTCAACCCGCCAGTAAAATTCACCCACAACGTAGACAACCTTTGCGTTTGCCGATTGGAAGTGACGGAAAGTCGTGCCCTTGTAGTTGACATTGCCGTCCATAAGAGTCCTTGGGCGGTGAAGCGAGGTCTTGATGTAGTTCCAATGACCGTTGTATTCGGAGAGCCATCGAAATCCTTTATAGGGATTAAAGAGAAGGTATTCGCTCCACTGGTACTCAACGCCTTCCACTTGAACCGCTCTGCGCATGAAACCGATGAGCTCGAATAGCCCATCGTCAAGCTTGCCGCGCGTCCCGAGCGGAATGGCGGGCGCGAATTTCACTTTTGAGAGGAATGCTCCGATGATCCGGACGTTCTCGTCGGAGATGTCGATCACAGTTCCGCAGCTTGGACACACCAGGGTTGTTGTCTGAAGCATGCCGCGGACACTTAGCTGCTGCGCGCACTGAGGGCACTGGAGCACTTTGACCTTTGGTGCCGGAGCCTTGTTCAGTGTGGGTTTTACCGGCTCGCCCTTACCATCCATCGAATTGCCTCAAGCCTGAGAAATGGAGATCATCGAATTCGATGTACTCGCCGATGAACACCAGTGGTTGCATTTTGTCGGGGGGTTTTCCTGATGCCGCACCGGCCGCCTCCCCCACGCTCTCGCTATAGTCCAGTGTCGCGAAACTGTTCTTCTCGCCGAGCAGGTCCGCAACCGGCGCATCGTAACCGGCGCCGACCCGAAAGGGAAGCTCCCCGTCGCCGGCGATGCAGTGCGCCGACTCCAGATTCTGAACCTCGAACCACTGCCCCTTGAGCTGCACCTTCTTACCGACCTTGAGTTGATCAAAGGGCGGAAGGTCGTCGAGAACTTTGGTCTGGAACGACACTGCATAAGTGCCTTGAGCTTCGCCGAGCCAGCCGTTGCGTCCGTCGTCGAACATCAGGTGCCATTCGTTCCAGATGCCCTGATCGAAACGCAGTTGAATTCGGCCAATGACGCCGAAGTTGACGCCGCGATAGCGGCCTTGCGCACCGAGCTGAAGCGGAGATCCGTCGAGTTTCAACTCTGCCATCTTGCCGATATTTTCGACGTTAATATCCTGGCGAACGAGAGTGGACCGGCAATACTCACAGACGGCCAGGATCGACGCTGCCGATTTGAAATCGACCGATGCGCCGCAGGATGGACATGCAACAACAGCCATGAATCAAGGATGCCGCTGATAAATCCGCTCGTACTCGCGGACCTGAGTAGCCGTAGCCCCGAGCGCCGTGAAGAGCGTTCGGTGCCAGTCCAGACCCGGCCGTGGAGTGCAGCAGAAAACGTTGATACAAGCCGAGTGGTATTCCGGAAACGTGTGAATTGCCAGATGCGATTCCTGCAGCAGCCAAATCCCGGTCACACCTCCGCTTTCCGGAAAGCGGTGCCAAACGGCTTCGCCAACCGGCTTCAGGTCCATCCTGGTGACGATTTCGTGGAACAACTCCGCAAGCTGCGCCTGTTCCCGCAGCCGTGAATCCGCGCAACCAAAAACCTCAATGAGCCACTCGATGCCGATCATGTGCCCGCGAAATCCGCCGCTAGATTTACTTGAAATGATCTAAATGGGTCAAGTTTCGAGCCGTATGAATAAGCAGCCTTCGGTATGTGACCGTAATTACGTTATCCTCTTCAGCAACTCCGCTTTCTTCGCATCAAATTCTTCCTGCGTGAGGACACCCTTCGTCAAAAGGTCGTGCAGTTTCTCCAGCAACGCGGCGATGTCGGCTGCGGTTTCAGCGGGCGCCTGCAGCGGCTGTTGAATTGCGCCGGCCATGCCGGATACCATGGCTTGCCCCACCGTCAATCCCGCGCCAAGGCCGGCGCCAATGCCGGCCGCGCCGCCCTCGTTCGCCGCGGCAATGGGGATGCTCTGCGCTGTTTGGAATTGTGTCACGCGCCTCATATCGCCAAGAACATCCATTCCAATCCGCTGGTCGAGGAATTTCTGTAATTCTTCCGGCAGAGAGATGTTCTGCACCTGGATGGCGTCGAGCGCGAGGCCGTATGCGGTGAACAGCGGGTCCAGCTTGGCCTTCATTCGCGTGCCGAACTCGTCCTGATTGGCCGCCATGTCGAGGAAGGGAACTGCGGACTCGGCAAACATATCCGTGATGGACGCCACAATCGTGTTCCGAAGCTGCTCGTCGAGGTCTTCAACTGTATAGATCGCCCGCGTTCCACTGATCTTTGTGTGAAAGGTCTTTGGATCGGAAATCTTGTAGGTGTAGATTCCGAAAGCGCGCAGCCGCACGGCTCCGAATTCCTTGTCTCGAATCGTAATGGGGTTCGGTGTCCCCCATTTTCGATTGATTTGAAGGCGCCCGCTGAAGAAATACAAATCAGATTTGAAAGGCGATTCGAAGAATTTGTCCCAATTCCTGAGATACGTCAGGATCGGCAGCGTCTGCGTTGTGAGCTTGTATCGTCCCGGTCCGAATTGATCGGCGATCTGTCCTTCGTTCACGAAAAGCGCGGTCTGCGACTCACGCACGGTGAGCTGCGCTCCGTACTGGATTTCAAAATCCTGCATCGGAAACCGATACGCCAATACTCCATCCACATCTTCCGTGTAATGGATGATGTCGATGAATTGTTTCCTGATAAAGTCGCCCAGTGCCATGCGGGGCCTCCTTTGTGTGAGGGCAAGGATAGCGCAAGAGCCGTCTAATGGAAATCGTGAGATGTAACTTCGGCCTCGCTGACGAGCAGGACTTCGACGCGGGCGGCTTTCACTGAAATAACGTTATCAAGGTTCTGCAGGCGGCCTTCGATGAGTAGGAACCTGCCTTCGGCAATGGTGAAACGGTTTTGTTCGAAAATGCCGGGTGTGATGATGGCGTTGGAAATGCCGGTCTCATCTTCGAGGCTGAGAAAGACGAAGCCCTTGGCGGTGCCGGGACGTTGCCGGGCAATGACGGCGCCGGCAATGCAGACGCCGGTTCCATTTCGGATACTCGCAAGATCGATTGCCCGTAGAACACCTTTGGCGCTCAACTCGTCGCGGTAGTAAGCCATAGGGTGCGGGCCGACCGTCAGACCTGTTCCATGGAAGTCCGCAACGAGGCGTTCTTCGGAAGTCATGATCTCCAAAGGCGAGCTTCGATCGGGTTCTTCGATTTTTTCCAATAGCGGTCCAGTTCGGCGACAAGCCCGCTCCACTTGCCAAAGCGCGTCGCGGCGATGAATCCGATGCTCGGGACTGAGGAAATTCAGCGCCCCCACTTCAGCCAGAAGAACCAATTCCCGCTTCTGCAATTCGGGGACGCGGCACGCAAGATTGTCCAAGGATGTGAAAGGCGCGCTCGCGCGCTCGCGGACAATCGCATGAGCGGCGGACTCCCGCATGCCTTTGATGTAGCGCATCCCGAGACGCACGGAGATTTCGGATTTCGGATTTTGGATTTCGGATTTGGGGAACCGGCTTGGCCAAACGGGTTTCCGAAATCCGAAATCATCACGTTCCAGCGTGCACAGCCAATCCGACTTCGTCACATCAATCGGCTTGATTTTCAGCCCGTGCCGTTGCGCGTCTTTCACCAGAGTGGCCGGGCTGTAAAACCCCATAGGCTGGTTGTTGAGCATGGCGGCAGTGAAAGCAGCCAGATAATGGCATTTCAAATAAGCGCTCGCGTATGCAATAAGCGCGAAGCTGGCGGCGTGGGATTCGGGGAAACCGTAAAGCGCGAATGACGTGATGGAGTGAATGATTTGATCCTGCACATCACCAAGGATCCCGTTCTTTTCCATTCCATGCCGCAGCTTGATTTCCACTTCCTTCATTCGTCTTTCGGATCTTTTGAATCCAAACGCCCGGCGCAATTCTTCGGCTTCGCCACCGGTGAAGCCAGCCGCGATCATGGCCATCCGCAGCAATTGTTCCTGAAACAGCGGCACGCCTAAAGTGCGCTTGAGCACAGGTTCGAGGGCAGGATGCGGATAGGTGACGTGTTCGCGTCCCTGACGGCGCTTTAAATAAGGATGGACCATGTTTCCGACAATCGGTCCCGGCCGGATAATCGCAACTTCAACAACAATGTCGTAAAAGCGCTCCGGCCGCATCCGTGGCAAACACGACATCTGGGCGCGGCTCTCGACTTGGAACATGCCGACGGTATCGGCCTTCTGCAACGCGGCATAAACGTCGGGATCACCCGCGGGAAGGTGAGCGAGATCGACTTCATCGCCATTGTGATCGCGAATCAATTTCAGCGAGTCCTCGAGAACGGCCATCATTCCGAGCCCCAGCAAGTCCACTTTGACGATGCCCATGTCCGCGCAATCGTCCTTGTCCCATTGCACGACTGTGCGGCCGGGCATTGTCGCCCTCTCGAGTGGAACAACCGAGTCGAGTTGCCCCTGACAAATCACCATGCCGCCCGAGTGCTGGCCAAGATGGCGAGGCAGGTCTTGAAGGCTCAAACATAAGCTGAGGAACTTGCGGATACGCGGCTCACCCAAATTGAACCCGGCCATTCGGAACTGCGCTTCAAGCGTGTCGGACGGATCTTTGTACTCCCACGAGCTGACAAGGCTCGTCAGGCGATTGAGCGTTTCCGTATCGAAGCCAAGCACCTTGCCGGCTTCACGTGCAGCGGACCGGCCGCGATACGTGATGACATTGGCCGTCATGGCGGCGCCAAGCTCGCCGTATCGCTGATACACGTACTGGATGGCGCGCTCGCGCTGATCGCCGCTGGGCAGATCCAGATCGATATCGGGCCACTCGCCGCGCTCTTCGGAAAGGAACCGTTCGAAAAGCAGCTCCATTTTCACGGGATCGACTGCCGTGATGCCCAATGCATAACAAACGGCGCTGTTGGCGGCAGAGCCGCGACCCTGCACGAGGATGTTGTTCTGACGGCAGAATTGGATGATGTCCCAGACGATGAGGAAGTATCCTTCGAGGCCGAGCTTTTCAATAAGCCCCAGCTCACGCTCGATTTGCCGGCGCGATTTCTCGTCATAAGGCCGAAATCGTTCGCGAGTGCCTTCTTCCGTACGCTTGCGAAGGAATGACGCCATGGTCTCGCCCTCGGGCACGGGATATTTGGGGAACTCGTAGCCGAGATCTTTTAGCGTGAATTGAAGCCGCGATGATAATTCGACCGTATTGGCAATAGCCGCGGGGCAATCCTGAAAAAGCCGCACCATTTGTGCGGGAGTCTTGAGATGGCGCTCGGAGTTCTGCGCCAGCAGCCGGCCGGCGGTTTCCAGTGTCCGGTGATTCCGGATGCAGGTGAAGACATCGAGGATCTCACGCTGATGAGCCGTGGCATAGCGGACACCGTTCGTGGCCAATAAGGGAAGACGAAATGTTTCGGCCAACGCGATGGCTTGCTGATTGATGGCTTCTTCCTCGCGGTCGAAGTGGCGTTGGAGTTCGATATAAACATTGCCGCGGCCGAACATGTGGATGAGACGATCGAGAGCATGAAGGCCATCCTTGTTCTGAATCGCTTTTGTCAGCGGACCATGGCCGCCACCGGTCAGACAGATCAGGCCGCGGGAATATTCGGCCAATTCGTCTTCTTGAATGGCACCCGTCCCTTTCGGCGCTCGCAATTTCATGCGCGTCATGAGCCGGCAGAGGTTTTGGTAACCCGCGCGAGTTTCGGCGAGAAGAGAGTAGAGGGGAGAGAATTTCGGATTTCGGATTGCGGATTGCGGATTGGGGGAGACGGCGGCTGTGACGGAGACTTCGGCGCCGATGTGGGCAAGGATACCCGCTTTCTCTGCGGCCAGGTGGAAGCGGGGTGAGCCGTAAACTCCGTCGCGATCCAGGAGCGCCATGGCGGGCATGGAATATTCGGCACAGGCGCCGATGAGCTCTTCGGGCAGGGAAGCGCCATCGAGAAAGCTGAAGGCGGAGCTGGCATGGAGTTCAATATAGACCGAGCTCAATCGTAAACTCCTTCCGCGAACCAGCGATCGGTATGGACGTCATAGTAGATGCGATAGAGGGTAGATGTGGGGGGACCGACATTCAAATTATGAACTTCAATGTCCCATTCTTCCCGATCCCAATTGTTGGGGCGCCACCAGTCGCCGGAACTCCGCCAAGGGCCGCTGAGTTTTTCAATGGGCCCGTGAACGCCATGGAAGGCAATCCAGGAGGGGATGTTGTTTCGGAGTTGAACGGTGGCTTCGAGAGGAGGGCGGAAGAGGCGAAAAGCAAACGAACGCGGGCTAAAGCCCGCGACTACATTTTGGTCATAACGTGTGGGCATGCATGTAGTCGCGGGCTTTAGCCCACGTTCGTTTCGCGCGAGCCCAAACTTCTTCACCCGAAACGCGTCCGGCCGATACGTGTCCAAAACCTCCGGCGATCCCACTTTCTCTTCACCCACCACTGCGGCAATCCGGGCCAGAGTGAGCTCCAATTTTTCCGGCTCGGGCGAGAGTGGCACAAACAGGCCGTTTTGCGCGACACGGGGCTTGGTGGGAATGGCTTCAACTTTTACTTGTTGGATGGGGGCGCCAGGTGGATGCGCCTCCAGATCGAAGATTAAAAGTTTCGTCAGCAGCTTAGGATTGCGTACGGGAACGGGCAGGCGCAGGACGCGAACGTAAATTCCCAATGCGAGATGAACTTCATGCGTGGCAAGGTTGCGCGCGCGAAGGCGTGAGCAAATTTGATCGAGCATCCGCGACAAAATGAATGTCAGTGGCTCGATCGTTCCGAGCTCATATTCCAGCTCCATGACCTCCATAAATCGGAGCACTTCCTGATGTGGAACCAGTGGCCGCGAACCCGCTCCCCGAGCGAGCTTATGCAGGCGGACGCCTTCTTGCCCAAGTCGCTCGGAAACCTGCACAGCGGGAAGATTTCGAAACGCACCAATCGTGCGAATTCCCCAACGATCCAACGTTTCCAGAATCTCCGGCGAAGGCGCCAGAACATCGAGCGGAAGATCTTGAAGCCGCTTCGCTTCAGTGCCGCGGCCAACTACAGTAACGCCCGCAAAGCCACGGGCCGCCGAGATCGCCGCATCCGGATTCGATGCAACAGCGACATGGGCCTGTATGCCGGCGGCGCGCACGTGTTCGGCAACTTTTTCCGCAATTTCCGAATACGATCCGAACAACCGCTCCAGTCCTTCCAGATCAAAAACAACCGTACCTGGCGCTGTGTTTTCCACGCGTGGCGAGAATGCGCTGGCGCAATCGGACAACGCGGCGTGAGCTTCACCTGAAAAATTGGGAACGTGAATGCAGGCGAACATAAAACACTCATTTCGAAATTCGAAATTCGAATTTCGAAATTGAAGGACGTGTTCGCCGGGAACGAAGGATCTCGACATTCACATCCATAGCGTTTAAAAGAGTCGACCAATCTGTTCCACGCATCTCCAGCCGCAGAACCAGAGCTGCGGCGGACTTCACCATGCTTTCGGGAGTCATCACGACCAGAACGGTAGGAGTTTTTTCTATCGCGCGTTGAAAGCGGAACCAGGATGCCAGTGGGACGGACCGCAAATACGACAACGGGAGATCGGTCAGATCCATCACCACGCGCCCGAAGCCGCCGCCCTGAAGCAATAGATCGGTAGTTTTCAGGACTTGTTCGAGTTTGTGACAACGCACCCACAGCAGCCGCTTTAAATCGAGGTCGGCCGCCATTCCGGATGCCGGATCAAACGCGTCGTTTCCATCCACCAGGGCGCAAACCTCATCGCGTGCCGTCGCTTCAGCAAGAATAGAAAGCATCGCCCTAGTTCGTCCGGAAGACGGCGGGCCAAAAATCTCCGTGATCGCGCCGCGGGGAAGGCCACCCGTTAGAGCATCCACGGGAACAATGCCCGTGGGAACGATTTCGGGGATACGTGTATCAAGGTCGGTAAAAGGCGACGGAATCCGCTCACCGAGTGCAGATTCCAACCGGGCGCGAAGGACAACCGATTGCATAAAAGTAAACCGAGATCGATCTCTTTATACCGAACATTTGTACGGTATGTCAAGCGGGCAACAGATACTGAGCCGCCAATTGCGCGAATTACGCAAAGGGGCCTGAGCCTTTCGCGTAATTCGTGTAATTGGCTCGATAAAAAGGAAATATCCAAACTAAAACTTGAAATTATTCACGACCGCGATGAGGCCGTCCTTAAAGTAGGTGACCACCCGGTCAAGTTGCCCAATTTGAGGAAAGTTTCGGTATTGCGACGCCGGTCCCGCCACATCTTCAGAATCGGGCGTCGGTCATTTTTCGTAGCTCCAAAAGATCGCCTTTAATGACCCTCCACTACAGTGGGGACTATGACCCGGCCACTTATACTTTTGTACCCCGTACAAATCATACCTTCGGACGTTGTTTCGCGGCACTACATCCCCCACAATCGTCCCACTGTGAATTGCCATTCTTTGTTCAAAGCGTCGATCTTCTTACTTTTTTTCTGTGCGGCCGCCTTAGCCCAGAACCCGGCGGCCAATGTCACGGTGGACGCCAACATCAACCGTCATGCCATCGACCCCAGAGTCTATGGCATCGCTTACGGCACCACTGCCCAGCTTTGGGACCTTAACGTTCCGCTGAACCGCTACGGGGGCAACAACACCAGCCGTTACAACTGGCAGTGGAATGCCGACAATCGAGGCCAGGACTGGTATTTCGAAAGTATTGGAGACAACAGCAGCGTTCCGGGCGAACGCGGTGATACGTTCATCTCCGTCACGCAAGCTGCGGGGGCGCGGGCCATGATCACTATTCCGATGCTCGACTGGGTGGCCAGGCTTGGCTCGAACCGCAGCAAGCTCGCGGGTTTTTCGCAGGCCAAGTATGGAGCGCAGACCGGGAATGACGCTCAGTGGTTTCCCGATGCGGGCAATGGCATTCTGAAATCGACCAACCAGCCGGTGCTGAACAACGATCCCAACGATGCAAACGTCGGAAGCACGTCCCTGCTCCAGCAACAGTGGGTGCAGGCCATCGTCAACCGTTGGGGTCCCGCTAACAGCGCCGGGCCGCGCTACTACGTTCTCGATAACGAGCCGAGCATCTGGCACTCCACGCATCGTGACGTGCACCCGGTGGGCGCGACCATGGACGAGGTTCTGTCCCGCATCACGGACTACGCCGTTCGGATCCGCGCCGCAGATCCGAACGCCAGCATTGCCGGTCCCGAGGAGTGGGGCTGGAGCGGCTATTTTTATAGCGGCTACGACCAGCAGTATGGCAGCCAGCACGGCTGGAGCTTCCTGCCCGACCGGGCCAACCACGGCGGGGCGAATTACCTGCCCTGGCTGCTCGGCCAATTAAAGGCCGACGGACGCCACCTGCTGGACATCTTTACCGTGCACTATTACCCGCAGGGCGGTGAATTCAGCACTGACACCAGCACCGCCATGCAGCTCTTGCGCAACAAATCCACGCGGTCGCTGTGGGATCCCGGGTATGTCGACCCCACCTGGATCAACGACACAGTGATGCTGATCCCGCGCCTGCGCAATTGGGTGAACACCTACTATGATGCGGGCACACCTATCGGAATCACCGAATACAACTGGGGCGGCGAAGGCCACATCAACGGCGCCACCACGCAGGCCGACATCCTGGGCATCTTCGGGCGCGAAGGTCTGGATGTGGCCGCCCGCTGGACGACGCCCGATAGCGCCACGCCGACTTATAAAGCCATCAAGATGTATCGCAACTACGATGGGAATCAGTCGAAGTTTGGCGATACCAGCGTTTCGGCTACCGGGGGCCCCAATCCGGATAACGTCGCTGTGTTCGCCGCGCAACGCACGTCGGACAGCGCGCTGACGGTCATGGTTATCAGCAAGTATCTTTCCGGCAGCACGCCGGTCAACATCACATTAAGCAACTTCGGCAACGCCGGCACAGCGCAGGTGTATCAGTTGACCTCGGCCAATACGATCACGAGGCTGGCGGATCTGAACTTCAGCGGCCCGACGGCCGGGTTCACCGCGCCCGCGCAAAGCATCACGCTGCTGGTGCTGCCGCTGGGCACGCCCAACACGCCACCCACGGCAGTGGCCGCGGCGAATCCAATTTCCGGCATCGCGCCGCTCACGGTCAACTTCAGCTCGGCTGGATCGAACGACTCGGACGGTTCCATCGTTTCCTACAGGTGGGATTTTGGCGACGGTTCCACGGCGAGTACAAGCGCTTCGCCCTCGCACGTGTATTCGACTGCGGGCAACTATACAGCGATCCTGACGGTGACGGACGACCGAGGCGCCACGGGCACGTCGCAGGTGGCAATCGCAGTGAGCCCCGATCCCACCGTCATTAACGCCCCGTCGAACCTAACCGGTTCGGGCGGCAAAGCCTCGGCAACGCTCAAGTGGAGCGACAATTCCAGCAACGAAACGGGCTTCTATATCGAACGGGTAGCTTCCGGTTCCACCAACTTTGCGCGCGTCGGTAGCGTCGCGGCCAATGTGAAAATCTTCACCGATGTTGTCGCCCGCGGCGCCTACACCTATCGGGTTCAGGCCTTCAATGCGACCAACCTGTCGGCATACTCGAACAGTTTGGCTGTGCGGGTGAAATAGCCTCGGGATCGGGATTCTGCGACGCCACCTCTCGTTCCCCACACAGCGGTCTCAAACATCAAGGAGAAAAAATGCCAAAAATTAAAGTCGAGAAAGGTAAGTTACTGCGCATCATTCAAAAGAATCGGGCCGCGCATCACGATATCTTTATCGAAGCGCAAAAGGGATTCCGCAAAGCCGTTATCGAAGGGTTGGAAACGCGTCTGCAGCTGGCACGAGACGGTAAGTGAATCGAACAATACCTAAACTTGCCGGAACCTGTGGACCGCACGCGCGATTACGATCGTGTAATCTCTATGCTGAAAATGGATCTTACCGACACCGTCGAGTTATCGGAATCCGACTATTCTCAGTACGTGCTGGACGATTGGCAGTGGAAACGACAGTTCCTCGGAAGCAACCGAGCGTACTCGGCAAATTTGGCGGATGAAATGGGCGGATCGGATGACTAAGAATGATCGCTTCCCGCGCCTGTCGAATACATTTCTCGAAGCCGTCAAATTCGCATTCGACGCTCACTCTCAACAAACGAGAAAGGGTACGGACAACCCGTACATCGGTCATCCTTTACACGCCGCAGCTATTGTCCTCGATGCGGGAGGCGTGGAGGACCTGGCGATAGCCGCCTTACTCCACGACGTGGTCGAGGATCAAGGCGGCGAGCCGATGCTCCATCAAATTCAGGACAAGTTCGGCGATCGGGTGGCCGAAATTGTTAAAGCCTGCAGCGACTCGATGGGAGAGCCGAAACCACCCTGGCGGGAACGGAAGGAGCGGTACATCCAACATATCGCTTCGGCCGATGCGGACATTCGCCTGGTGTCTGCCGCAGACAAATTCAGCAACGCCCAGGCAATTCTCGCCGACCTCCGCGCCATGGGCGACAAACTGTGGGACAAGTTCAAGGCGGGGAAAGACGACCAACTCTGGTACTACCGGTCGCTCGTCGATGCCTTTGCTCAGGGGCCGCCGGACCCTCGTGTGACGAGGGTTCTACATGAACTCAGAAATGTTGTGGAGCAAATTCACGCGCTGGCCAAACCAGACCAGTGAAAGAAAACTATGCTGAAGATCCGCAAAAAAGAACTCGATCGACTCGAACGTGATTACTTGGGAATCCGGCAGCAAATATTGGAATTCGAAAACGCCGATCTTCCGTCATGCTCCCACTGTGGATCACAGGATACGGCCGCCGTGCACTGCGGCGTCATCGGGCGCACGATGAACATCGCGGCGGGGGATTGTATGTAAACGGTCATGGCGTACTCTAGACTTGTTGTAAATAGGTTGAGGGGATTATACGTCGGGCGAATCACATTTCCTTGAAAACTCGGTCATGCCGGCAATACCCTTCCTGAGCACAAAAAAAGGAGGCCGATATTGCGGGCGCCAAGGCGGTGCTCACGGCCTATGTCGACGATTATGCGGAAGCCTGGATCAATGGGCAGATGCCGCGCCGGGCCGGCATCACCAGCCCCGCCACGATCCAGGGCTTCAACATATCCAATCGGGTCGTCCTCGCCGATTCGGTTAAGGCGGGCGACAAGTTCCAGGTTGCCATCTGCGGCATCAATGGACCAATTTCGGTCGCACCGGCGAACTTCCTATTTTTCCGGCAGGCGTCGATTGAATTTTACAAATAGCTACGCATCTGCCTTGGACGAAGAGATGCGGGCGATTGATGGAGGCTTCCATGAAGAAGACGTGCAGCGCTCTCGCAGTACTCGCCATCGTAGTCATTGCGGGAATCGGCAGCGGCAACGCGCAGACCCCGGCCGACAAAGTCGTCAAACTCGATCCGGCCCTCGACGCGCTCATTTCGGTGGACGCCAGAATCGAGAAGGTTGCGTCCGGATTCGGATTCACTGAGGGACCCGTATGGGTGCAGCGCGGAAGGGAAGGCTACCTGCTGTTCACCGACATCCCCGGTAACAAAGTCCACAAAATGACTTCCGACGGAAAGGTGTCTGTCTACGAAGACCAGAGCGGCTATCGCGGTCCGTGGAACGGCTGGACGATGCTCACAGTGGGCAGCTCAACGCCGAATGGCCCGTTCATCATGGTGGGCGCGGATGGCCTCGCGGTGGATCCCGAGGGCAGGCTTCTGCTCTGCGCGTTCGGCGACCGGGCGCTCGAGCGCGTGGAGAAGGACGGCAAGCGCACCATCCTGGCCGACAAGTACGAAGGCAAGCGTCTCAACGGCCCGAATGATGTCGTCGTCAAGAGGGACGGCACGATCTATTTCTCGGACACGTTCGGCGGTCTGCGGAACCGGGCCGATGACCCGAACAAAGGGCTCGAGCGGAATGGTTTTTTCATGCTGCGAAACGGAAAGCTGTCGATGGTGGTTTCGGACATGAAGACCGTGAATGGCCTCGCCTTGTCGCCTGACGAAAAATACTTGTACGTGAACGGGGGCGGCGACAATTACATCCGCCGGTACGACATCCAGCCTGATGGCACGTTGGCGAATCCAAAGTTGATCATCGATCTCTCGATCGACAAAACACCCGGCGCCACCGACGGAACGAAGGTAGACTCCAAGGGAAACATCTGGACGACCGGGCCTGGTGGCGTGTGGATCATTTCGCCGGAAGGCAAGCACCTGGGATCGATTCTGATGACTGAGCGGCCCGCGAACCTTGGATTCGGCGGTGCCGACTTGAAGAATCTGTATCTCACTGCGCGGTCGAGCGTCTACAAGGTCCGAGTCAACACCCCAGGCGTCCCGTGCCCCGCGTGCTTGAGGTCAGCGGGAACGCATTAATCCGGTGAGGACCTGCATGGGGAATGTGGGCAGGCTTCCCAGTATCCGAATCCTTGCCCCGACGCAGGCGTCTGCGCGAATATAGTCACACCCACACGGGAGGAGGCCGATCATATGAATCATCCGCGTGCATATCCACCCCTCGGCGACGGAGAAGAGGCGCGAGCATCTTCGGACAGCGGCGTGATGCGACGGCGCGATTTTATCCGGACCGGCACCTGGGGGCTCGCAGGCGCTGCACTCGCGGCCGCCAACTGCAGCCGTGGACCGGAGAACCAGAACACCGGCCCTCTTGGCAATCTGCGCTCCGCGACGCCCGCGGACCTTCAGGGGCTGGTCGGGGACGGGCGGAGGCGCCGCATTCTGCTGCGGGGAGGCGTGGTGCTCACCTTGGACCCCCAGGTGGGAGACTTCGAGAAGGCAGACATCCTGATCGACGGCAAGACGATCGCCCAGATTGCGCCCAACATCTCTGTCTCCGACGCCGAGATCGTCGACTGCTCGGGCACCATCGTCATGCCCGGATTCGTCACGACGCACCATCATCAGTACGAGACGCTGCAGCGCAGCGTCATCCCGGATGGACTCCTCGCGGGCGCCTGGCCGCAGGAAAGCTATGGCTCGGTCGTTCAAAACATCTGGACCGCGGGCCGCATCGCCGATCCGCAAAGCCCGAGCTCGTTGGTCTGGGATCTCGGCCGCTCGCCGTACGACCCTGAGGACTGCTACATCTCGGAGCTCGTGGCGTGTTTGAGCGAGATCAGCGAGGGCATTACGACCGGGACGGACACGTCGCAGTCGTCTCACACGCCCGAGCACACCGACGCCATGATCAAGGGACTGATGGACTCGGGACGCCGGATGGTCTATGCCTACACCGGCGGCATCGATCGGAGCGCTCAGGGTATTCCGTACGAATTTCCCGGCGCGATGAACGACCCGACGAAAGGCATCGGCCGCATCGCGAAGACGTATTTCAACTCGAAGGATCAGCTGGTGACGCTCGGCTTCGGCGGCGGCCCAGGGCTTGCGGCGCCCGGCTCCGAGTACACGGGATGGCAGCTCGCGCGGGCGTTCGGCGCGTCGCTCCACAACCACAACGTCGGCGGTCCGGCTGTTGTGATCAATGCGGCGTCCGACCCGAGAAACGGCAACGACTGGTCGGACGTGACCTTTATCCACTGCACGCGCTGGCAGGACGAACCGATTGCCCAGATCAGTTACGGGCCGCACGGTTACCCCAAAGAGAACCGATCGAAAGCGTGGGAGATCTGGCGAGACCGGGGCGCGCATGTGTCGATTGCCGACCTCATCGAGATGCAGATGCGGCACGGGATGCCGCCTTTTCAGGAGGCGCTCAGCCACGGCATCCTGCCCAGCCTCAGCCCCGACGTCGACACGAACATGACGACGGATCCCTTCTCGTTGATGCGCGGTGCCTTCTGCCTGCAGCGCGCGCTGGCCAACGACCTCGCCTTTCCGGAGAGCAATCCCGGCGGATTGCCTGTCCCACAGCTCCTCACGTGCCGGCAAGTCATCGAAATGGCCACTATCGCCGGTGCGGCGTCCAATCGGCTGCTCGACAAGATTGGCACTCTCAGTCCTCGCAAAGAAGCCGACATCATCGTGCTCGACGCGCGGAGCATGAATACATGGCCGATAAACAACGTACCCGGCACGATTGTGACGATGATGAATCCCCGCCACGTTCGCGACGTGCTTATCGCGGGAAGCGTCGTGTTCTGGAAGGGCAAGCTCGTTGGGTGGAACGTCGACGCGTTGCTGCGCCAGATCGAGCAGGCTCGTGACCGCGTGCTGGCGCGAATCAACGGCCCCGCGAAAGCCGGAAAGCTTCCACCCGGCAACAACAGCCTGACCAATCCGTACCGGCCGAATTTCCTCGGGAGCTGCTGCGAGAAGGGACAGAACACGATCGCTCCGGCCTATGCATTGAGGCCGTGAACCATGAGCGGAGCGAATGCAAGCCCGTCAGGGCGCAGCCATCAAATCATGATGATCATGAAATCACGAGAACACGGATTGCCGTTAATTCGCCAATGGATTCGGGCGAAGCTGAATGTGCTCGATGTTGCCGATCTTGGTTTCCGTGAATTTTGGCATATACGAGCTGTAGGTCGCCCAAATGCCCCGGCCCTTCCAGCCTGCTCGGGGATCATCAATGCGTCCGTCCAGGCCGCGCGTAAAGAACGGCATCGGATACGGGAGGCGAAAGACCGTGAACTTTTCCGTCTTCGGATTGAACATCAACAACGAGTCCGAAGTTGTGCCGGTGACGATAACCGTATCCTTCCCGAGTCCGAGCGTATCGAACTGATCCACCCATAGGAAATAGGGATACTCGGTGCTGCCGGTTTCCTTCCCGGTGCCCGCGAACTTGGGCCCGGGCAAGTCCCAATAGCTGAATTTCCCCGTCTTGGGATCCAGCTTTCCGAGATGCCCGCTTCCGGCGGAGAACCAGAGTATTCCGTCGGTGCTGAAATCAATTCCGTGTGAGAGACGGAGTGGAGGCGGCAGAAGGTAGTCCTTAAATTGCCTGGTCCTCGGATTAAACAAGTACAGTTTGTTCTGCGGTCCGTTGACTTGAGGCACGGGTACCCAAACCGTGCCATCAACCGGGCTAACCGCAGTGGCATAGCCCCCGGTTGAAATTTCCTTCTGGGTTTTCGTGTCGATCCGCATCCACGCTCTTTGAGCCGCTGCTTCTGTACGCTCGACGTTATTGGGATCGACCTTGGTAGTGTCGAGCATTCCGAGCACGTCGCCATCGCTCCAGATGCGTCCTTGCCAATCGAACTGCAGGTGATGCGTGTTGTATGAAGTGTCCACGCCGACAAACTTACCGGTTTTCGTATCGTAGTAGCCGAGCTGCATGCCATGGCTGCGCGATGTGAGCCGCTCGACCAGCAGCGAAAGCGCGGTGGGGTCATCGGTATCGGACGCAACCGTGCTCGCCGCCCACTTGGGATTGTTTTGTTTGCCCGGAGGACGAACCGGTACAGTCATCCAAACGCGGCCCTTATCATCGAACATGGGATTGTGCGGGCTGGCCATCCATGCTGCCGCCGTGCCGCCGTCGCCACCTTCATCGCCCGCACCTGCACTCTTGGGGTGGTAATAATCCACTGTCGTGCTGTAACCCTGGGAATTTCGAGGTTGCACCAAGAGCGCTTCGACGGTGTTCTTCACTGGGTCCAGAACCCAAAGCCTGCCGCCGCCGGTGCGATCGGCGCCGTAAACTTTCCCGTACGGATACAGGGTGGGATTGCGTTTATCGGTGGAAGTCAAATCGTGGAAGAACGATTCGGGAGCGCCCCAATCCCATTGCGTAACCACGAAATTGCGTTCGATGCCCGCAGGGCGAGGCGGGGCGGGAGGAACTTCGCCTTTCTGGACACGAGTCGCCCAATCCACGAAAGTCTTCGTGAGCACTTCGCGGCCAAGACGGTTGGCGGCGCCGTCCATGCCTCCATTCATTTTGAAGACGCTGTTCCAAATTCTGGGGTCCGTAAAGGAACGCGAGGCGGCCATTCCAATCTGATGGCATTGGTTGCAGCCGCGCAGGGATGCAAGCCAATGTTCCTGGCTGACGAATGCGTCGGGGAGTTCCTCTTTCGATGGCGGATGAATCAGGGAATTCCAATAGGCGGCTGGATAGATCTTTGCTGCTTCTTGCGGAGATGAAGCGTTGTCGACCACGAGCCTGACTTGGCTGCCCAGCGCAGCGTTGGAGCGGCTGGAATCCTTCAGCCCGTATCCCCGGACCCACAGTTCATAGTCACCCTTGGGCAGATCCGGAACCAAGAATCGCGCCTGATCGTCGGTGACAACAATCTTGCGGAAAGGCACTTGGAGCGATTTCGTTTCCGCAATCACCCATACGCCCGCCTCGGGTCTGCCCCCGTCGTTATTAAGGACAACGCCGCCGATGCTGTTCGCCCTCACCTGAATCCCGAGATCAGCGGCGTTCCGCTGCCCGGCCGCCGACCATTGGAACACTCCGAGTAGCAAGACAAATCCCAGCAACATGCCCCACGCTAGGTTACGCATCTGAAGCTCCTTGTTTGAACCCGTAAGACTTCGGAGAAAGCGCAGAGGCAGACGCTAACAGAGAAACCCGTCGTTTGCAATTGATGAAGCGCGGGCCTACATTCGTGGACCAGTCGATCAACGAAAAAGGTGACGGCGAAGTGGCACGGGGTGTACTATTCGCACACTCAGGAGCCCATACTGGAAATTCCGGCTGAATCGGTTAGGCCGTTACGCGGCGCGCAACGAAAATTTCGTTCTCGTTGCAGCGCCACTGTAGTTGTGACTTGCTGTTTAACCCGGTGGCTCTTCAGGGGGAGGTAAACACAATGGCCAAAGACAGTGATCGGAAAGATCGAAACCTTCAAGGCGAGAAGGCCGTCAGCAGGCGAGATTTCGTCAAGAGCGGAGCTGCCGGCGTCGGTGCGGCCGTTCTGTCGACGTCGGGAACAGCTTTAGCGCAAGTTTCCCCCGTCACCGCCATTCAATGGAACTACGAGGCAGATATCGTTGTTATCGGAGCAGGGGCAACCGGGCTGCCTGCCGCGATTCGGGCGCGGGACCTCGGGGCATCCGTGATCGTCGTCGATCAGAACTTCGACATCGGCGGCAAAATGCTGCATAGCGGCGGAGAGGTCTCTCTGGGCGGTGGGGATCCCCTCCAGTTGAGGGACATCGCCGGCGAAAACGATCGGGAGGGGTTCGTCACGGCGCCACGTCAGCAGAAGGTCGAGGAACTGACCGAGGATACGGACTTCCTGTTCAGGGACCATACCGACTGGTCGGTCATGGACGCCGCGGCCCAGGCCCCTTACCGGTACAATGAACGCGACCTCCATCGGGCCTATGCCGACAACTGCTATGCCACCAGGGAATTCCTGATGGCGAATTACGTCCGCTTTGGCCGGATATCCGGGACACACGGCAATGGCGGCATGTCGCGCGCCAGGCGCGCCGTGACCTTCCTCATGGAAGGCTCCACGACCGACATCAAGAAGGGAACGATCTCGAAACAGGATGCCGGAATTCCCGGCATGCGTTCGAGTCACTTCGCTCCACGAGTGATGGAGGACGGAACCAAGGTCGCCAGCCGGGGCGCGCGCGCGAACGGTGCGGCACTCTCCAGGTGTTTGGAATTCAGCGCTCGTGAAAAGGGTGTGCGGTTCATACTCAACCGCCACATGGACGAGATTGTCCGCGAGCAACAGTTCTCTGGCCGCGTTGTAGGTATCCGGGCCAGCTATTCGCCGAGGTTCGACCCGGAGACCGGGAGGCGTTTGGAGAGCCTTTGGCAAAACGGCGCTATCGACGACCGAACCGAAACGATATACATCAGGGCTCGCAAGGCGATCATCATTGGCGCCGGCGGTCACGGCGCCAATCCGCAGTTCCGCAGTATGTTCTACCCGGCATTCAGAGAGCCTGCTTTCGTGTCCAGCGGCTGGGCCCTGCTGGGACCGCGCGGCCAGGACGCCAGCGGGATCATCGCCGGAATGAGGGTCGGGGCGAACCTCGCGGGGATGCAGCAGAACCTCTCGTACGCCAGTACGTTCCATATTCCGGGAAACCTGGCCACGCGGGATCCCTACACGGACATGCTTCCGGGCCATCCGACGTTCTCGTTCCGGGGATCCACGGGCATCAACCTTCCCGACGATTCCTTCCAACACTTGATCGTTGTCAACCAGGTGGGGAAGAGATTCTTCAACGAAATGCTTATCACCACACGGCGGGGTGGCGCCGCCTTTCCGGCCGGGCCCCGCAAGGGCCAGCCCCACTCGGGGCTCGACCACGTGCAGATGGATTGGCGCAATGCCAGCGCCGCAAATATCAAGGCGACCTACTCCGAGCCCAACAGCATTCACGCTGCGTTGGCGATGAACGAGGGTTCGAAGGCGCCAGACTTCTTCTCCGGGCCGATCTGGACGATCTTCGACCGCGCTGCAGTCGAGCGTGACAAATGGAACATCGATCCGCCATTCACATCGCCGACCAATGGCTTCTTCTTCAGCGCCGATACGATCGCGGAGCTGGCCGCGAAGATCCACCGCGGTCATGAGTTCCAGAGAGTGCCGCTCACGTCCCTGGTGGAAACGGTGGCCAAGTGGAACTCGTACGTGGACAAGGGTAGCGATCCGGAGTTCGGGCGCGGGCCCGATGCGCCCATGTATAGGATCGAAAAACCGCCATTCTACGCGGCGACACTCTATGCGGTCTGGCACGATTCGTACGGTGGTCTCCGGATCAACGGGCGGGCTCAGGTGATCGACATGCAGGGCGAGCCGATACCTGGCCTCTATGCGGGTGGAGAGTCCAGTGGCGGCGGTAACCAGCATGGCCTGGGAAGAGCCCTCGTCCATGGCTACATCGCAGGTACGAACGCCGTAAAGGAAGCTAGCAGTTCATAAGCGGTCACATGGCTTCGCAAAGCGATAAGATGCGCGGTCACGCGTGCGCAGTCGACGTCTATCCCGCTGTTGTTGATGCTGGGGCTGAGATGACGCTGCACGGTAAGGTTTCGTGTTCCCCAGCATGCGACCTGCGGGGACACACCCTGTTGATTCAGGACCAGACCGGCGCCGAAGCGGGCCGCGTTGAGATCACCGAATTCGACGGCGTGACAAACGCGACTGGTGAGTTCGTGATGAAATCGCCGGTCAAGCCGGGGGAATATACGTGGTTGGCCGTGTCTCCGGCGGTTGTGAAGGAAGGCGTTTCATACATGCAAGCGTCGACGCCGATTTCGTTCACGGTCAAGCCTCACGCCACGCATGTCGTCGCGTGGGATACCCCATCGGCTGTTGTGGTCGGTGAACGATTCAGAATGAAGGTCGGGATCAAGTGCCCCAATGAGTGCAACCTCACGAACAGGGACTTTGGAATCTACGACCACGAGGAGGAACAAGTCGCTAGCGGGACGCTCACTGGCGACCGCTGGCCGGGGACGAGCGGCCTATATGTTGCCGAGGTCGAACTTGAAGCCCCGGCGCCGGAGGGCCTCTACACGTGGAGTGTCAGGGGCCAGGGATGGGATGTCGGGATCCCGCACGCTGAAGGCTCCATCAGTTTTGGAGTCAGAGTCGTCCGCCATCCCGAGTATCTCGTAACGGTCGAGGCGGTCGAAAAAGATCATCAAACTCCGCTCAGCGGAGCTCGTGTCGTCATGCACCCATACAAAGCCGTCACCGACGAGCGTGGCATAGCGGAGGTGCGGGTGGCCAAAGGTGCGTATCAGCTCTTCGTCTCCCAGACCAAGTATCTTACGTTTGGCCTGCTCGTCGAGGTAGCCGCGGACATGAAGGCCAGAGTGGAGCTTGACTTGGAGCCCGTGCCTGAACGCAATTGATCATTGGTCATTCCATATGTTTTCCCCGTTCTACTTTTCCAATGCTAGCGCAATTACTTCGGCCGGCTCCGTCGGCGCACCGACGGTGAAGGCGATGTACACATATCCAGTGGTATTTGAATTTTTTTTTCCGCGTCCGGCTTGCATTGGCTTTTCCTTCACCCTCTGAAGAATTCGGCTGCGTTCTGCCGCATTTCTGCCGCGTTAAGACAAGACTGGAGCGGCGGCAGCGATTTTGTGGGCTTTTTAGTGGTTCGGAATGAACACCATGGACGCGATGCGCGTTTATTTTCAATTGCGATCCGATTTCCCAAACTGGACGTATGGACGACGTGAGCCTTGACTAGACATGAAGGGAATAGCCCCAACGGGAATCGAACCCGTGTTTTGGCCTTGAGAGGGCCACGTCCTAGCCTCTAGACGATGGGGCCATGAACTCAAATAACCTAGCACAGACGACCGAGCGCCCGCCAGACCTGTCGTCTGAGGGCGCTCCAAGGACGGGCGCGCGGTCACAGACCGCGGCTACAACCGCGAATGTCCGCATTCAGAATGTCAAGCGGCCGACGATCTGGCCCGATCGCGGCTGAGCCCCTGCCGTCGGGGTCGTGGGAGTGTTTCCACCGTTAAACCAATTGACATAGCCGTAACCGCCGGTCAAGCGCTGGAAGCTGTCTTTCGTCACGGGAGCAACCGGATTAGCCCCAGCCGTCGACGGGAAGGCAGGAAACCCTGTATAAACTGGAATCGGGCTTGACAGGAACAGACGGTTAAATACGTTTTGGAATTCCGCGCGGATCTGGAAACTGATGTTGCGCTCGCGGTTGATGACAAAGTTGCGAGCTATACCCAAAGATTCCGCTGGCTGACGCTGCCAGCGATAGTCGTTGTAGTAGGGCGGAGAGGTACCGAACTCGCCTGGGGCGCTAAGGATGCCAAGTGAAGGCAGGCCAGTCTCGCCGCAGCATCGAGTAAACCACCAAATCAACGTAATGGTCGTATAGCCATTCCGCCTCACGCAGTATCCCTTCCTGCACGAACCCGAGCCGTTTCGCGACGCCCCGGCTCTTCAAGTTGCCTGCGGCACAATGCAGGAGCACTCGATTGCAGCGCTGATGACTGAAGGCGTAATCGGTGAGACGTGCCGTTGCACGTGTCATGATCCCTCGCCCCTGTTGACCGGTATCGAGCCAGTAGCCCAGTTCCGTTTTTTGATTCAGCGAATCCAGGTAGTGCTCTCCGATGATGCCGGCGAGTCGTCCGTCGCAGACGATTCCAAACGTGAGTCCATTTGCATCTTCAGCCTGCTCGACGCACCGCCCGATAAAGCGCAGCGTATCCAATATGCTGGTGCTGTTGTCCAGCCAGGGAAGCCACTCGCGCAGATAGGACCGGTTTCGGTCAATTAACTCGGTCAACTCCTCTGCGTCGTCCCTGCCGATTTGGCGAAGATGGAACGAAGTATCGATATGGACTGTGAGACGTTCCATAGGAGGTGGGTAATTAGCGAGACTTCTTTGCCGCGAATTGCACCAATGACGCGAATCATCCGCAGGATTTGCAGCCATCACCCCGGGATAGGCTAATCCTAATCCTGAAGCTTGACAAGCTCTGCGACCGCACATTCTCCAGAGCTTAGGAGCAATTGAGTTGACTGAAAACTGCCGTTTGCCCCGCTTCAGAACGCCGCTTCAACGGCGGTTTTGGGCGCTTCCAGCAAGTCGATGAGTTGGCCGGCAAGTGGACTGATGCGTGAGCCGGGCGTAATGATGCCGGCAAGATTGAGTGGATCTGCCGCGGTGATGCGCAAAGGAAGGTCTGAGGACTTTCGCCGGATCGCGCGCAAGAGATCGACCGCCTCAGGTTTTGCGAATTGCTCTCCAAGAAATCCGGACACAAAACGCCCGCCGCGAATTTCGCCGCGTGCCTCCATGCGGCGCAGAACGATCAGCAGATCGCGCCAGGCAGGGGCGAGCGTTTCGCGCGAGAGCAAATCGCGGAAAACGATTCCCCAGCGATCCAGATACTGGCGCGCGAGAGATTCCGTACGTTCGTCTTGGGGAGAGCCAGACGAAGGAACTTGCAACAAGGCCCATCGTCCGGCAGAATGCCGCGGCATTTTGGAACGAAAGCGGCCTTCGCCCCTGCGCCGTTTCGGATCGACCAACGCACGCAAATTTTCAAAGCCGTCAGCGGTGACCTGACCGCCGGCCGCGAGTTCCCACAGTCCGTCCTCGACCTCGCTGGTCAGCAGTCCTGTCGCTTTGACCAACTCCGGCAGGAATGAAGCTCCGCGGTGGCCGAGCGCCTCGGCGATGGCTCGGGCTGCGTGCGAGATTCCATCACCGCGAGGAACCGGCTGAAGAAGCCAGGGCATGTCCTCTCGCAGGAAGATGGCCATCGGCGCGACTCGTGTGGGCCGCACTCGGCGTCCTCGCAGATTCACGTCCATTAATAATGACGGATGCGGCGACAGGCGTCCCCACATCACCTCGCCTGAAAGACACAGTTGATCGAGTAGGTCAGGCGTATAGCGAGCCACGCGCTTCGGCAGCACGTCGGACTCCCAGGACGCCGCCGATACCTCGTAGCCCTGAAGCTGTTTGACGATCTGGAGCGTCCCATCGACGCCGTGCAACTGCGTTCCCGGTGCGACATGCTGCCAGGCGAACAGGAACCTCATGAAATCGGCGGCCGTCACGGGCTCGATTTCTTTCCGCAACCGCCCCAGTGTGAGCCGATGAATCCTGGCGAGCAGCCTCCGGTTGCACCATTCGATTTCGGCGTCAGCGGCCCTTGCCCCCGGCGCAAACCGCCCTCTCAGAACCTGCCCTTCGGACTCCAGCCGCGCCAGCGCCGCGTCGACCGCTTCACGTGGCAGGCCAAGCCGGTCCGCCAACGCCGTTGCGGTCATCGGCCCCGTGGATTCCATCCATCCCCGGACCACTTGCGTAGCCGGAGGAACGAAAGTAGCAGATTCCCCTGCTGGGACAGGTGGGGAGGTTGAGCCGTCAAGAAAATGCTGTGAAGCCACCGCAGCCGGCGCAGACGGAGTGGTCATATCAGGGCTGACTTCTTTTGAACCAACCACCCCGTCCGCGCCAATTAAGGTGACTTCGGGGCTTTCTTTCGATGGCGCGGCCTCCCCTCCTTTGCCAAGGAGGGGATTCTGCCAGCTTTTAAATCTGCCTTCTGGGTAAGCTCGCTGGACTGGAGCTATCCGCTCGCTCGCCACCCAGAACTCGCGGCCGTTATTCCCTAGGACGGTTGCCCGCCTTGCTCTCGTCAGTTCTTCAAAAAACCCCTCCCACTCTCGCGTTACTGGCAAGACCATCAGCGTCAGGAGCGCATCATGCAACTCGTCTGCGTCCCTCACCAGCGGCCACGACTCACTAAACACTTCCTGAATTGCTGCCGGGTCCAGCGCCCCAATCTCTCCCGCGTCGACTCCCAGGCTCCGCCGCATTTGGACTGCCCGCGCGCGCCGTTCCTCCAGCGGTGCGTCGTCCAGGTACGCATACGGATTCGCATTCAGGATCTCGTGAGAAAACGGTGACGGCTCTGCCGTATCGATCGCGACGGTTTCAATTTCACCGGCTCCGATGCTGTCGAGAATCTTCTTCAGTCCTTCCAGGTCCATCGCCTCATGCAGACCATCCCGGATCGTTTCGTTGACGAGTGGGTGATCCGGAACTCGAATCTGACCGTTGAGATTGTCTCCGCAAGCTGCCTGATCCGGAAACACCGCGGCCAGGAGATCATCGGATCGCATGCGCTGTATCGGTGGCGGTACCTTTCGTCCGCGTGCGAAGCGCAAGACGGCGAGCGCACGCGACGCATTCCACCGCCACCGGGCGGTGAACATTGGCGAGTCGAGCAGCGCCTGGGTCAGTATGTCTTCAACGGTTGAGAGGTTGAGAAATTGAAAGACGATCTCCAGCGGAAAACTATGTTGTTCCCCGAGCGAGATCACGATGCCGTTGTCCGTCGCCGCCGCCTGCAGCTCGAAATTGAACGTCCGGCAGAACCGCTTCCGCAGCGAAAGACCCCACGCGCGGTTGATGCGCGCGCCAAAGGGAGCGTGCAGCACAAGCTGCATTCCGCCACCTTCATCAAAGAAGCGTTCCGCAACGACCTTCCGTTGAGCGGGAAGCGCGCCGAGTGCCGCGACGCCGGCCCGCACATAGAGCGCTGCTTGTTCCGCCCCGCGGCGATCCAGTGTGCACTCTCGCATGAGCCATTCGACGGGATCTTTCTCCTTCGTGATCGCTTCCCTGACATTCGCGACCTCGGCGGAGAGCTCGACCGTCCGCCCGGGCGCCTCTCCTCGCCAGAAAGGAATTGACGGCGCCGCTCCGTGCGCGTCTTCCACGCGCACTCGTCCATTCTCGACTCGGCGGATGCGCCACGACGTTGTTCCCAGCAGGAAGACATCTCCGGCCAGGCTTTCGACCGCGAAGTCCTCATCGAGCGTCCCGACAATCGTTTCTTCCGGCTCCGCAACCACGTAGTAATTGGCGTTTTCCGGAATGGCTCCACCAGACGTGATGGCCGCTAGCCTTGCTCCACGCCTGCCCCGGACAACACCATTCACCTGATCCCGATGAAGGAAGGCGCCGCTGCGCCCTCGTCCGGTCGCAATCCCATCGGAGAGCATCCCGATGACGGCGTCGAAATCCTTCCTCGGAAGATGCCGGTACGGATATGCCCGGCGCGTGAGTTCATAGAGGTCGTCTTCCCGCCACGGCTCGCAAGCCGCTGCGGAGACGATCTGCTGGGCGAGGACATCGAGCGGCCATGGCGGGATCTCTAGCGCATCCAGAGAACCTGCACGGATCGCACGGACCAGCGCTGCACACTCGAGCAACTCGTCTCGTGTTGTCGCAAACAGCCGCCCTTTTGGAATGCTGGCGGGATCCACGCGGTGGCCTGAACGTCCGATCCGTTGCAGCGCGACGGCAATGGATCGCGGAGAACCTATCTGGCACACCAGGTCCACCGATCCAATATCGATGCCCAGCTCCAGGGAAGCCGTCGCTACGACCGCGCGCAGTTCGCCATCCTTCAATTTCTGCTCCGCATCCAGCCTGAGCCTGCGCGACAAGCTCCCATGATGCGCCAGTACAGCGCTCTCCCCCAGGCGCTCCGCGAGGTGATGCGCGACCCGCTCTGCGAGCCGGCGCGTGTTCACGAAAACCAGCGTCGTGCGATGCGCCAGAATCAAGTCCGCGAGCCGGTCGTAAGTCTCCGCCCACATTTCGTTACTCGCCACCGGTCCGAGTTCATCTTCAGGAACTTCAACCGCGAGATCCAGTTCTCTGCGATGCCCGCTATCCAGGATGCGGAGCTGTTTGTGTGGGTTGACAAAACGCGCCACTTCTTCAATCGGCCTTACCGTCGCGGATAACCCAATCCGCTGCGGGGGCTCTCCACCGGCTTTCATCACGAGATCATCCAGCCGCGATATCGAGAGCGCCAGGTGCGCACCCCGCTTATCATCAACCACCGCATGAATTTCATCGATGATCAGCGTCTTTGTAGTCTTCAACAACTCGCGGCTCTTTCCCGCCGTTAGCAGAATGAACAGCGACTCCGGTGTCGTGACGAGAATGTGCGGGGGCCGCTTCAACATGTGTTGGCGTTCCAAGACAGGTGTATCGCCGGTCCTCACCGCCACCCGTATTGGAGGTATCAACAGGCCCTTCTCGCCTGCGAGCGCCGCAATCTCCGCCAGGGGCTTCTCTAGATTCTTGTGAATGTCGTTGCTCAACGCCTTGAGCGGTGACACATACACGACTTCCGTTCTGTCCTCAAGCGAACCGGCAAGCGCCGCGCGAACAAAGCCGTCCAGACATAGTAGAAACGCCGCCAGCGTTTTGCCCGAGCCGGTCGGGGCCGAGATCAGCACGTCGTGACCGGCCGTGATCTCCTTCCAGGCAAGCTCCTGCGGTTCGGTTGGCCGAGCAAACGAGCGATGGAACCATTCTTCAACGAGCGGATGAAAGAGCATGAGGGGCGAGTGTAACAGAATTCGAAACCGTTCACTGACCACTGACCGTTGATCATTTTTCCTTAAGCGGGAGTAGCTGCCTGAGCGATGGCAGCCGCCTCATTCAAGCCTTGCACGTTCCAGCAGAGTTCCATCAACTGGGAGCGCCGGTCTGATGGGAGTATCCCTTCCGTAAGGCCGGTGAACTTTGTCTCCAGGTCTCGATCGCTCATCGGATGGTCGACACTGCCGACGGCGTGTTCGACGACCTTCGATCAGGGCAACACTGGCAGCGTGGTAGATGCTGAACTTTCCTTCCAGACCGGTCTGGGGCAACTTCTTGCTCGTAAGCTGTATGACGAGCGGGTGAACCTTCAGCTCAACACTGTCAATTGTGTCAGCCGTGAGCTTGTGCTCGTTGCGCAGCTGAATACATCCGTCGATAGTGGGATGCATCACGACACCGCAGGCAAATGGCTTGTATGTATTGACGGAGATTTCGTAGGTCTTACCCAGTGTGTTGGTGATGTGGCTGTAATCGTGGGCAGTGCTGACGACATTCGCCCAGCCATACTTTGCTTCAAGACTTTGCTCGGAGCTGGTGAAGTTGCGTGAGGCGAGCAGCGCAGCAGTAAGTCCGTTTTGGGCCGCGCGTCCAGGATGGAAGCTCTTCGTCATGGTCCCGAACATTTCCTGGAGGCCGACAGGCTGCGTCGACGCAAGGCCGAGAGCCCATAACATTTGCTGTTCGGATAATCCAAGTAACTTGCCGGCGGCCGCGGCGGCACCAAAAACACCGGCCGTACCTGTGATGTGCCATCCCGTGTCGTAATGCTGAGGATAAACTGCGTTGCCGATCCGGCATTCCACATCGACACCCGCGACCAGCGCATTCACGAAATCACTGCCCGCGACCGGCCGATGCTCGCTGAGAGCCAGGATCGCGGAGATGACCGGGCCGGCAGGATGAATGATGTTTCGCGCATGGGTATCGTCGTAGTCCAGAACATGCGAGCTGATGCCGTTGATCAAAGCGGCGTGCAGGATATCGAACCGCTCCTTTCTTCCGAGGATGCTCGCTTGTGCGGGCCCCGAAAACGGTGCGAGCGCCGACACCGCAATGTCGACGGTTTCATGATGCGAACCGCCAACCGTGCATCCAGCCCAGTTGAGCAGGGTGCGCGCCGCTTCCTTGCAAACTGCTGGAGGCAGATCTGCAAACTTCGTGGAGACGACGTATCGCGCTAGCGTGCGAGTGACGCCGGTCGTGGATGGAGTCGTGTTCTGCGGAACCATAGGCACCAGGCTCAGTCCTCCTGTAGCAGCAAGAAATTGGCGTCGATTCATATGTGTATCGTCATGTCGTTATTTGTACAACTGCTGAAACTGCTGCCGCACATACGCGACCTTGGGCAGGTCGTTGATCACGATATAGGGCTGGTTCGGGTGGTGCACCAGGTAGTCTTGATGATAATCCTCCGCCTTGTAAAACGCTTTCAGGGGTACGATCTGCGTCACGATGCGCTGCTTGAACACCTTTGCCCGGTTGAGTTGATCGATGTAGGCCTCAGCAACGCGCTTTTGCTCTTCGTCGGCATAGAAGATCGCGGTTCGATATTGTGTGCCATCGTCCGGCCCTTGCCGGTTAAGCTCGGTCGGATCGTGCACGGAGAAGAAGATCTGGAGAAGCTGACCATAGGAGACCTGCGAGGGATCGTAGACGATTTGGACGGATTCGGCGTGTCCGGTCGTGCCGGTACTCACGATGTCGTAGTGGGCCGTGGCCTGAGTGCCTCCGGAATATCCGGACACGGAGCTTTTCACTCCTTTGACGTGATCAAAAACGGCCTCAATGCCCCAAAAGCAGCCGCCGGCAAAGACGGCGGTTCGCTCGCCTTTGGTGGTGACGCGTGCTTCGTCCACGACTGGATTGGGGATTGCCACAGCAGCGCTGGCTCCGCTGCAGGCCGCTGCAGCGCCAAGACAGAGCAAAGTAAGAAACGCAAGAGGGTTACGCACGGGTGTTGCTCCTTTCTATGTGAAGAGTGGAGTATACATTCGCTACAGCCGATTTCCATAGTTTGGACCGGCACGAACAGGTATTCGACTCCTTCCGAAGGAGGGGGTCTGGAGTTTGGACATTTCGATGATTTCTAGCAGCGGAGCTTCCCGGAAGGAATGTCGAAGAGTCGTGCATTGCTGCACATTCGTGATTGCGTCGCGTAACGGCAAAACATTCCACACTTTCTCGACCTTGTACGAGT
>WNGG01000463.1_pt1 | contig 44376 bp, 33 predicted proteins | sample 5400661 | NCBI WGS metagenome assembly WNGG01 (sample SAMN13153372, study PRJNA577476) | soil metagenome | isolation source: 100 cm soil or saprolite under Garry oak tree replicate 1 | place: USA:California | collected 2016-06-15 | reverse complement strand
CGTATCGTTGTGCCGCTCAACGCGTTCCTCGATCAGGCGCTCGGCTTCGGCGTCATGCCCGCGCTCGCAGAAGATATCTGCTATTTCAAGGATGCCGTAGTTCTCTACGTGTTTTGCCTCCGCCAGCGCGTCATCGAGTCGTCCCAGTTTGAGCAACCGATCGACGATGTAGTGGTGGCTCTCTGTCTCACGACTGATACGCAGGAAGGTCTCGTCATCGATGGTATCGCCTTCCAATCCCAGCAAGAGTACTTCGATGTCATCGTAATCTTCGCTCACTTCGTCAGCATGCCAATCGATTTCAAGATCGAACGCTTCGCGTACCCACTCTGCGATCATGCGCCGTTCCTCCGGCGTGGTGTACCGCACGAGAATGGCAGGCACTTTATCGCTCATCACCGGCATATCGTTTTCCAGGCTTGTGTCAAAATCATAGACATCGAAGAGTGTCTGAAGTATTTGCCTGCGCACCGCTGTGTTATCCTGCATGCCTCGAAGACAGTTGCTCAATCCTTCGACGCAGTTCTACATACTCATCGGAGATATCCACAATATCCAGTAATGGTCCTGCTGCTCTGGCCTCAGATCCCCACGTATTTCTGTCGGTGGTGTAGAAAATCTTCTCAACCTGCAGGCGGTAGACCTCTGCATTGAACGGTGCGCGGGGCTTCTTGATAGCTGTCGGCTGTTTCGACACAATCAGCCCAGCCAAATCAGGATGCTGTTGCACCATGCGCTGGATGAGCGCCTGCATATCATCTCTACTGAGTTGCTCTAACGCCGCCTGTATATCATATTCGCCCGGTGTTGGGATAGTATTCATAGGTACGCATTTGCCTATTTTCCAGCAAGTTGGCTTGTTCCCTTAGCGCTTGATTCTCTTGTCGAAGCTGGTTCAGTTCTTCTTCATTGCCGATGAGGTCAGTCATTTCGTCTGTCGAACCTTCTCCGTACCATTAAGAATGCCTGGTATGTTCCTACTCATGAGCAGTTTTCATGTGATAGGTCTATCTTACCATAGATGGCTACACCTTGTAGCAGCGCTTTTATTACTGCTGTGTGCATTGAATTCTGGGGTTCAGTTCCAGCCGGTCAATGCTGGCAGTGAATAGAACCCTTTCCCGAACCTCTTTGGTGCTTCATGTATTGTATATTTTAAAAAGAGGTGTCCTGAGTCTTCACTCTCGTCCTTTCAATATACCAGAATGTTCAGTGTTCTGACTTTGGCGATGGCCTGCGTGCGGCCCTGCACGTTGAGCTTGCTACAGATATTGAAGACGTGTTTTTTCACCGTGTTGACACTGAGGACGAGGTGATCAGCGATCTCGCGGTTAGACGCGCCGTCTACCAGTAGGCGCAACACCTCGCGCTCACGTGCTGTGAGTGAGTCCAGCAACTGACTGGAGCGGGAGGTGGAGCGATGGAGAGCCGGTCTCACCTGCTCGCCCGCAGCTTCCAACAAGGTCACCACATAGCCAGGTGTTATTTGGAACGCATAGGCCTGACGCAGCAAGATCAGCATCGGTGTTCCTTCATCAAGGAAGAGGCGGATGTAGCCCTCTGGTTCGGCCAATGCCAGGACTCTTCCCAGCGTCTTCAGAGCTTCATCCTGCTTCCCCTGCGCCTGCAACGCCAGCGCACGCAGCAGGAGGATTTCGATTACACTCCCCATGCGTGCCTTGGGCTCGGCGTCCTCCAGAAGCCGCTCCAGCAAGCCCAACGCCTCAGGGAGGAAGGAGCCCATTGGCTGCTCGCGCCCCTGGGCAATGTGTACTCGCGCCAGGGTCAGGTATTCTTGCTCGCGGGGGTAGCTCAGTGCCTCTGTGGTAGACAATCCACTCGGCTCGACCCAGTGTAGAGCTGCCGCCAGGTCACCCTGGGCCAGCGCCACCTGTGCCCGTACGGCGGCTCCGCGAGCCAGCAGGGCGGAGGCAAAGCCGTGCTGGTGAGCCAGCTGCGCGAACGCATCGAGTGTTTGGAGGGCCCGGGTGCCTTGCCCACAAGCCTGCTGGAGGCGAGCTAAGGCCAGGTAGCCCCGCATGATCGTATCAGCATCTGATGTCAACGCTCCCCTGACCAAGTCCAGCCCTTGTGCCAGGTGCTGCTCGGCTCTGTCGAGCTGGTTCCACTCCCGCAGCAACTCACCCAGGATCAAGTAGTAGTCCGCACCGTGGAGCAGCATGTGCAGCCCTGCGGGTTGCGGTACTAGCTGCGTTGCCTGCTCAATTGTCACGGCAGCCTGGCGAAGCCTTCCCTGCAACAGCTGCAGCCTGGCCAGGTTGGAGATACTTTTCATGATCGCCGGAAGGTTGCCCAGAGCACGGGCGGACGTCACTGCTGCCGAGACCAGCCGCTCTGTGGCGGCTGTCATACCCCCATCCACCAGATAGGCGCTGGCTGCTGTCACGAGCGTACCTTGACGTGCCATGCGAATGAGGAGCGTCTCCTCCACCTCCGGCATCAGTTCGAGGGCCTGCTGTGCCAGGGGGACACCCCGTTCGTAATTGCCCAGGAGGCGCGCATGATATCCGCGGAACGCGGCGATCATGCTCAGGAGCGTACATCGCTGTTGGGCCGGCATCTCCTCGTGCAGGCACCGTTCGGCATCTTGCACACGAGTCGACGCCTTCTCCAGTTGCTGTGTGAGCAGCAGCGTGATGGCATGCATGATGCAGAGGGTGGGCTGGGTACGGACGAACGTATCGGGCAGCCTGTTTAGCCAGCCCAGCAACACCTGGAACTGACTGGGAAAATTGGTGAAGCGGGCATACTCTTCAATCAAGCGTGCGGCATGCTCCACCTCGGGCACTGCCAGCGCATGGGTGACGGCCTCGTCGAACAGCTGGTGTTGCTCGTACCAATGACTGGCCCGGCGGTGCAGCTCAGGAACCAGGGCAGGGTGTGTTTGCTGCAACCGACTGCGCAATACCTCGGCAAACAGGTGATGGTAGCGATACCACTGCCGTTCCTCATCGAGGGCGACCAGGAACAGGTTGCTCTGCTCTAGATGCGCCAACCGCGCCTGGCTATCGTCTTGCCCGCGCACAGCATCGCACAAGGGCCCACAGAGGCGATCCAGGATGCAGGTCTGCACTAAAAAGTCCTGCACTGCTGCTGGTTGTTGCAAGAGGACTTCTTCGACCAGGTAGTCGACTACATAGCGATGACTGCCCGTGAAGGTGGCGATGAAGCCGGCCACCTCCTCGCGCCCCTGCAGGGAGAGGGCGGCCAGTTGCAACCCGGTGATCCAGCCCTCAGTGCGTGCCTGCAAGGCGGTTACCTGCTCTATTGAGAGCGGCAGTCCCATCACCTTGGTCAGAAACGCCGCGGTTTCCTCAAGGGTGAAGCGTAAGTCAGGAGCACGCAATTCGGTCAACGTCCCCTGTGCCCGTAGGCGGGCTAGAGGCAGGGGCGGGTCGCTGCGACTGGCGAGGATCAGGTGCAACTTCGGCGGAAGACGCTCTACGAGATAGCCGAGGGCATCATGGATGGGCTGCGCCTCGATATGGTGAAAGTCGTCCAGCACCAGCACGGTGTCTGGGGGAAGCTGGATCAGGGCATTGAGCAGGGGCACAAGCACGGTCTCGATGGGGGGTGGCGACGAGGCGTACAATAGCGCCAGAGGGGTCTCGCCCACACCCGGGTGCAGGGTATTGAGTGCGCTGATGACATACGTCCAGAAGCGGAGGGAGTTGTTATCACTCGCATCGAGTGAGACCCAGGCCAGGGGCCAGGGACTACGTCTAGCCTCAGCATTCAAGGCATGGAGCAGGGTCGTCTTGCCCCAGCCAGCAGGGGCAACGACGAGTGTAAGCGTACCTCTCATTGCAGCGTTCATCCTTTGCATGAGCCTTGGGCGCATTACCATGTTCTGGCGAGTGGGCGGCACGGAAATTTTCGTCTTGAGCAGGTGGCGGGAGGGCAGACTAATGGCGGAGGAGAGCAGAGTGGCAGCGGGGGGGTGAAGAGGAGGGAGCGTGCCGTGTGGCTGCGGGCTCGTTGTGTTCTCCGCTGACAGCAAGGTAGCAGCTGCATACAGCCGCACCAGGGTGAGTTCCTCGGACTTGCCGAGGTAGATTTTGTGGAGGTGGCCCTCTCGGGAGCGATAGGCATACCAGTACCAGGTGCCACGCCGATGCTCACGGCGAGCGGTCAAGGTGCCCTGGGGGCTGTGAAAGGTAAAAGAGCGGGTGGCTGGCTCATCAAGCCAGGCAAACCAGGCCTCGGAGCCAACCTGAAGTGCCGGGAAGCTCTGATCGGCACTGTCAGGCGGTATCAGGTGATCATCAATCACTCTCGGAATAGAATGGCGTACCATATGACTCATGCACCTCGTCGTTGGCATGACCAGCAGGGCAACAGTCTGCAAGGGACATCTTCGTAGGCTTGCGTGAGCGTACGGGTCAGGTTCTGCGCCTTTGCGTAAGAACGACTATGATCCCTATCTTGCAGGTACCGACCCAGCAGCATAACGACTGGAAGACTCCTATGCCATCTGATCCTATGACGTAAACCAGCGGTCGATCTGTTCGCGCGACTCGAAGTATCCCGTCGGGAACCGGGCTGGTTCTTCTGGCATCGGCTCGGCCTTGGGCGCCGCTCCCGTGGGCAGAAGAAACGCGAATTTCTTCACACCCGCCCGGTTGTAGCGCGGAATAATGTGCTCATCTCTCCACGGCCCAGTATGCGCGCCCGGATGATGCTTAAACGCTAGCGTATCGATGACTATGAACTGAACATGGTGCTGCTCCGCAGAAATGGCAAAGCGCTCTAGCCATCCCATGTAGTCATCGTCGGTCATGGACTCGGTCTCCTCGAACCAGCGCAGCTCGAGAATGTCCCTGGCGTCATCGTATGATAGGACACCAAACCTGTCGTGAAACAGTTGCATCTCCATGTCTCATATCCTCCGTCTTCTAATGATGTACCCATATAACGGCAACCGGGGTCAAAACTGTGCGGTGTCTGCAAAGCAATTTGATTCGTCATCGGAGAGCGTTCTATAGCGGTACTGAGAAACATTAAGCCCAAAGTTTTTGAGAATATGTTCTCATGTTGGCCGTGATCCATTTTGCGAGTCACCCTGTTGGAGCCTGAACTCGTCTGACATGCTTGTTCCACCCTTCGCTGCGCAACCATTCCTCTAACGTGTGGAGTTGCACCTCGGGGTAGCGGCGACGCAGGTCCTCGATGTTCGCCTTGAATCCTTCCTCATTGAACCAGCGGTACATCTGATAGTACTCTTCGCCCAGAACGCTTTGAACCACCGGCATGGGAAGCTCCTGAAACTCGACCGGCTTGCCAAGGACACGACTGAAGACTTCGGCAGCCTGGGGATTGGTCAGTTCGCTTCCTGCAATCTCCAGAGCCTGTCCGATGAACTCGTTGGGGCGATCAAACGCCAGGGCCACAAAGGCACCGATATCGTCGACGGCGATTGTCTGATACGGCTTGTCGGCACGGACGGCATCCGTGAACTTGCCCTGCAAGATGCCGATTTCAGTCAGTTCGGAGTAGTAATTCTCCATAAAGGCCGCCGGCCTGATCATCGTCGCCGGTAGGCCGAGCTGGCGAATATACTGTTCAACTTCCCACTTGGTCGCCCAATGGCCGATGCCTGAGTTCCGCTCCGCCCCGCCAACGGAGCTGTAGACGAAATGCTCCACATTGGCTTTCTTTGCCACGTCCGCCAGGCTCTTGCCCTGCTGTACCTCACGTTTCGCACCGACTTTCCAGAAGTTCTGGACACTGTATATGCCGTACACACCATGGGCGGCATCCTCCAGGGAAGCCAGGTCTTCGAGATCTCCCTGCGCCAATTCGACGCCTTGGCGTGCCAGGTTCAGAGCCGTATCACCGTTAGAGTTGCGAGTCAGTGCTCGCAAGTTCCATCCTTTGGCCAGCATATGGCGGATGACGGCCCCGCCCTGCTGCCCTGTTGCTCCTGTGATGAGCACTGTTTTGTCTGTATTGAGCATGATCCTGTCTCTCGTTTCTCGTGATTCTGTCCACATCTTTTGCGGGGAGCAAGAGCCAAAACGGCTGCTCCTCGCCCTGGATACAGTCTACCTGGCTAGAGGGCGTTGTACATCGGGAGCATTCCCTATTGCTTTCCCTAACCTGTGTCACCAGGAAAAACTTCTCTCCCTAGGGAATGGTGTGGGGTGAACCCCCTGCCGCTAGTGAAGGCTGAGCGACGTACTCACGACGCTTTTCTCAGAGGAGTTGGTGTTCTATGGCGACACGGGTGGCTTCATTGCGTGAAGTCACGCCAAGCTTGCCATAGATCGAGCGTAAGTGGGCATCGACCGTGCGGGCACTGATGATAAGCCTCTCGGCTATTTGCGCATAGCTCAGTCCTTGCGCTGCAAGACGTAACACCTCGACCTCACGAGCCGTGAGCCCAGCCGGATACGATGCGGATGGAGGTCTCTGTACCTGAGAGAAGACAAGGGGTGAAGCTGGCTGGGGAGTTGGAAGACCTTGCTTCCGTTTCACCTGTTCGGGCGCAGCGAGGATCTGCTCCCACGTCATCTGCTGGCCCTGCGTCCAGGCAACCGTGAAGGTGGCCTCGTCAAGCTGGGTACGTACTGCAGCCAGATTGCGATCATATTCGGCACGATCCGCAGGATCCAGGCGAACACCAAGAGCATTGAACAGGGCTTGTGACGCCGCAAAGAGCTGTACCGCTAACTCCTGTTGTCCCTGTACTCCAGCCACGGCTGCCAATCCCGCCAGGCAATCTGCGATGCCTGCCTTATGCCCGAGTTCTCGGAACAGGACGAAACTTTCCTCGAAGAGGGCTGCCATCCCCTTGTAGTTACCCTGAGCCCGCGCCACATGTCCAAGATTGTGCAGCAAAAAAGCAATACGCCACTTGTTGTCCAGGTGCCGAAAGAGGGCCAGGCTCTCGTCATAGAACTTCGCTGCCTGCTCATAGCCGCCCTGATAGCGCATCACTTCGCCCATACCATCGAGCGCCAAAGCAAGGCCCCACTTATCACCTACCTCTCGCCACAGCGTCAGGCTTTCCTGCAGGCAACTGTGCGCTGAGGGAAGATCACCCTCGGAGGTGACTACCTCCTCCAGGCCGAACAGTGCCAGGGCCAGACCCCACTTATCCCCTTCCTCCCGAAAGAGTGCCACGCTCTCCTCTAGCAACCCATGTGCAACGACCAGGTCCCCTTGGAGCTTCAACACTGTTCCTAACCTGGCCAGGGTATAGGCGCACCCCTGTCGGTCTCCCAATTCTCGCCAGAGTGCCAGGCTCTCCTCAAGGTGGGAGCGTGCGAGCGTGAAGTTTCCCAGGAAGCGGGCAAGCCCCCCGACGCTATAGAGCGCCTTTGCTCGATACCTGGTGCGTCCAGACGCTCCGGGCAACACCAGTACTCGCTCGAGCCATCCACAGCCCTCACGCAAAAACCCATGCAGATACCAGAACCATGAGAGCGCACTGCTCAATCGTAAGGCGCTCTCAGCTGCTCCATGCTCTACGAACCAGTGCAATGCCATGCGCAGGTTGTGATGTTCAGCCTCTAACTGCTTCAACCATACATCCTGCTCAGGCCCACGCAGTGCTAAATCGCCCCTTTCGGCGAATGTCAGATAGTAGGCAGCGTGGGCATCAGAGATGGCATCCTCTTCCCGACTCTCCCTGAGGCGCTCCAATGCGTACTCCCTAATGGTTGCTAACATCATGCAGCGTGGCTCGCTCCCTCCCTTTGTTCCCTGGTAGAGTAGACTCTTGTCAAGCAGGGATTCTACCCGATCAAGGATCTCCAGGGCACTCACCTCTTCTCGATTACACACTGCCTCTAGCGCTTCGAGCGTGCACCCTCCTACAAATACGGCCATGCGTCGAAACAATCGCTGCTCATCTGAGTTCAGCAAGGAATAGCTCCACTCCAGGGTGTTGCGCAAGGTCTGCTGCCGTGCCGGCAGGTCCTGTGTCCCTCCTGTCAACAAGGGAAGTCGGTACTTCATGCGTGCCAGGAGTGCCTGAGGCGAAAGCAGTTTGATCCGAGCCGCCGCCAGCTCGATGGCCAGGGGCAGACCATCCAGGTGCGTACAGATTTCTGCCAAGACACGCGCGTTGGCCTCAGTCAGTTGAAAATCAGGCCGAGCGCTCTGCATGCGCTGAAGACAGAGGGCCACCGCTGGCGTCTGCCCCAGGTTGTCGAGCGGGGGTAGATGCGCAAGATCAGGCAACGTTAATGGAAGGACGAGGAACTGGTGCTCACCAGAGAGATGAAGAACCGCCCGGCTGGTCACCAGTACTTGCAAAGCCGGGCAGGCTGCTAGCAGTTCTGAGATGAGCGGGGCAGCAGGCAGTACGTGCTCAAAATTGTCAAGCACGAGCAAGAGATGTCTCTGCTGCAGGTACTCTTTGAGCTGCTCGGGTAGGGTCTTCGTCTCAGCTTCTTTCAATCCGAGAATCATGGCGATGGCTGAGGGAACGAGAGCAGGGTCGAGAAGAGAGGAGAGCGGGACGAAGAAGACATCGGCGAAATCCTCAATCAAGCCTGTAGCGACCTGCAATGCCAGGCGGGTTTTCCCAACACCGCCAGGACCAGTGAGCGTTACCAGGCGTACCCCGGTGCGGCGGAGTATCTGCTGGAGTGCGTCCACCTGCCGTTCGCGCCCTATAAGTGGCGTGAGTGGAGCCGGCAAATGGTGTTTGCGAGCGAGTTGCCACGATTCGGATGATTGCTCCAATGGTGTTATTTACCCACCGTTTCCTAAATCTACAACGATCCTGAACAATCCGCAACAAGCTATCCACAGAGTCGGAATAGGAGTGGAGTAGCATAGGAAGAGCGAATCGTCGCGGATTTTTTCCAACCATTAATATAGACCTTGCCTGCTACAAGCAGGCGGCCACAAGGCCATGAGCAGTGCATTCACGACAGTACGGCTCGCATCAAGCAGGCGTAGCGCATCCGCCTGCGCCTCGTCTGGAAGCCTCACATCGTAGCTGAGGGGCTGCTGATCACGGTCTGTATGTATGTTCGCCCCTACGAAGAACATTTGTCCTTGTTGCCCAAAGTATAGCATAGTTTACGGTTTTGGGCAACTGTCACATACCCCTACGGTCTACGGAGTCTGGCCCCTTTCGAGCCAGCCTACATTAGACATTACGACGGTGATCCCGTTCAGCATAACAGCAGTTATCACCAGGGGACGATGTGGGCACGGTTAATCGGTGCGTTCCTAGATGCCTCTTTGCGGGTTTACCGAGGTGCTGAGATCGCCCAAAGTTTCTTGTAACGTTTCGACCTCACCTGAGTCTATATTGCCACTTTGGAAAAGATTTTTGATAACGACGCACCATTTTCGCCGCGTGGCGCTGGCGTGGAGCGTCGTGGAAGTGCTACGGGTATGGCAGACGATACAAATTACTTAGGCAAAGAGGCCAGCTGTGCTGGCGGCAGTAACATCTTCATAGTGCATAGCGGCGAATTTAAGACGGTGGTGGGCGATGCACCACTCCTCGTCAAAGTCGTAGAAATCGACGCGCACGAAGGCCCGGTCTACATCCGTGAAGGAGATGCCCTGTACTTCACCACACTGCCACAGCCAACAAACATACCGCTGCCCGGCTCTCGCCGTGTCGCTATCAAGCAGCTGGCACTCAACGGCGATCAGTTCCCGGTGAGTGCAGTTAACATCACTATCGTGCGTGAATCTGCGAATACGGCGAACGGCATGGCGCTAGACAGAGAAGGGAAGCTGGTCATTTGTGAGCAGGGCACGCGTACCGAACATGCCCGCATCAGCCGGATGGACCCTAAAACGGGTGCGATTGAAACGGTTGTCGATAGTTGGCGCGGGCTGCGCTTCAACTCCCCTAATGATGTGGTCGTCAAGAGCGATGGCACGATCTGGTTCACCGACCCCAGTTACGGGTTTTTGCACGGCTTTCGTCCGCAGCCCGTCGTCGGTGACTACGTCTATTGCTACGACCAACAAACCGGGCAGCTATCTGTCGTGGCGGATTCGTTCGTCAAACCCAATGGCTTGGTGTTCTCACCCGACGAGTCGGTGCTGTACGTCACGGACAGCGGCGCGAACCAGGAAGCGGACAGCTACTACATCAACAAACCGCATCACATCATCGCATTCGACGTGCTGGAGGGACAGCATCTGATGAACCAGCGGCTTTTTGCGGTCGTTACCCCCGGCTTCCCGGATGGAATCAAAGTCGATTCGCGGGGGAACGTCTATGCATCATCGTTCAGTGGGGTGCAGGTCTTTGATCCTTTGGGCGACCTGATCGGTGAAATCAACCTGCCCGGTACGGTCAATTTCACCTTTGGCGGACCAGGTCACAACATCCTGTTTATTACAACTGATGACGCAATCTGGGCGGCGGTGCTGGCAACAGCCTGGGCGAATCGTCCGCGAGCCTGACATTAGTGAAGCAGACAACGAGGAGATAGAAATACATGGCAACAGTCCGTGTCAAGAAAGTTCTCAATTTAGCAGGCGCAGAAGCCGTGATGAGCGCAGCGGAAGCCTTCGCCAGAGAGAAGGTCTATCGCGTCGTCATCGCAATCGTTGACCCGGAAGGTCACCCGATACTGGTCAAACGCCTGCCCAACACGCAGGTCGCCAGCGTACGGGTTGGCATCGATAAGGCACGCACAGCAGCAATATTCGTGCGACCTAGTCGCGTGCTGGAAGCACAGGTGAGCAGTGGGCGGTTAGGCGCGCTGGCGCTACACAGCGGGGTCGCTCTGACGGGCGGTATTCCCCTCCTTGTTGATGGTGAGGTCGTGGGCGCAATTGGCACAAGCGGCGAAACACCCGACGAAGACGAATCGGTGTCTATCGTTGGAACTCAAGCCGATTTCAGTGTTGATGATGTGTATGCCCTTACATACCAGGGTGCGCGCATCGTGGCGCATACAGCGGGCGCAGTAGCCACAGCCCGCGATGTAGCGCCTGTCATCTCAGTGGTCGATGCCTCCGGTGAACTTCTCTACCTGTGGCGACCCGATAAGGCGCAGGTCGCCAGTGTGCAGGTCGCCACTGACAAAGCGCGCACGGCGGCCATCTTCCGCCGCCCCAGTAAGGATTTTGAGGATCAAGCCTCTCAGGGTCGTCCCTCGGCGCTGGCTCTGGCGGGCGGTGTGGCTTTGCAGGGTGGGATGCCGATCCTGCACAAGGGGCAGGTCATCGGCGCGATTGGCGTGAGTGGCGCGTCCTCTGCGCCGGAGGACCAGGAACTCGCCGCCCTCGGCGCGGAGGTTGCCGAAGGTTTCACCACGGAATCCATCAACGTTGCCACCTACATTCCGGCTGCGGACGTGGCCGCGAAATTCCAGAAGGGCGGCCTGCTGATGAACACCGACTTCTACAAGGTGGATGCAGGCCGCCGCGAGAAACCCGGCGAGGTGGAATGGCATGCCCGCGATACCGACATTATGTATGTGGTCGGAGGTAGCGCAACAGTCGTCATCAGTGGCGAGATGGCCAATAGCCGCCACACCGCACCGGGCGAAATCCGTGCCGACTCCATCAAGGATGGTGTCACTCATAAACTCTCGCCTGGCGACGTGCTGGTTATCCCCAACGGTTTGCCGCATCAGTTCGTCGAAGTCTCCAATCCTTTCCTTTACTACGTGGTGAAGGCTCTGGACTAACTACAGAGGGTACAACGCATGACGAATGCACATAACATCCCCGGCCCTCCAGAACTTTTGCCCGGCCTGTCGGATGCAGTGATTGACCTGCAAACGGACGCCGGTGTGCAACTGGTCAAGGGTCAATGGCGGTACAGCGACACCAGAGTCGAGGAAATTGATTTTGTCGAAGTTGGCCCCGACCTGGGGCCATCCGGCGCACCCAACCGCACCTACGACGTTTTGCCCCATGCCGAGAACATTGACTTTGACGACTCCGGCTGGGACGTGCTGCCACCTGCAGATACTGAACGCCGCCTCAGCACCGGGCGTGTATGCTTCAACTGGTATCGCATTAAGGTAACGATACCTGAAAAAGTCGGTGATTTTGATCCCGCCGGCTCGACGGTTGTTTTTGAAGTCGCCATTGATGATTACGCCGAGGTGTGGGTCCATGGCAGGCTGCCGCTCGTGTTGGGACAGACCGGCGGGCAGGTTGTTGGCGGGTTTAACGCACCCAATCGCGTGATTCTCGGTAAGAATGTCCAATCAGGCGATACGTTCCAGATCGCCGTGTTTGGTATCAATGGTCCGATTTCCACCTCGCCTAAAAACTACATCTGGATGCGGACAGCCACACTGGATTTCTACACAGCGGAACGCACAAAGGCCGCGTGGAACACGCCGTTCGAGATCGTCAAGACGGATGCGGCACTGGATGCCATCGTACCTACCGATGCCAGATTGGAAAAAGTAGCGGGCAGCTTCGTCTTTACCGAAGGCCCGGTATGGGCAAAGCCCGGCTATCTGCTGTTTAGCTCCCCTAATACCAATGTGATTTATCGTTGGTCGCCTACCGGTAAAGTCGAGGTATATAGGGCGAAAAGCGGCTATTCCGGTTTCGATATAGGGACATACACACAGCCCGGCTCCAACGGCCTGACCTTCGACCCCAATGGCTTGCTGACGATTTGTCAGCATGGGAACAGGCGTATCATCCGCGTGAACCCGCATGGCGATATTTCGGTGATGGCTAATGCGTATAAAGGCAAGCGCCTGAACAGCCCGAACGACCTCGTGTATCGCTCTGACGGCACACTGTACTTCACCGATCCGCCTTTTGGACTACCGGGCTTGTTCGACGACCCGAACAAAGAACTGCCGTTCAGCGGTGTATTCTGGGTGAAAGACGGGGACATTGCGCTGGTCACTGACGAACTGGCGGGGCCAAACGGCATCGCGTTCTCACCTGATGAGAAATACCTCTATGTGGGCAACTGGGATATGCAGAAGAAGGTCGTCATGCGTTACGCGGTCAACGCCGATGGTAGCGTGGGCAGTGGCGAGGTCTTCTACGACGTGACGGACGCGGCGGGTGAGAATGCGATAGACGGGATAAAGGTCGATGTAGCAGGCAATCTTTATGTGTGCGGGCCAGATGGTATCTGGATACTCTCAGCCAAAAGTAAACATCTGGGCTTGCTGCGACTACCGGAAGACCCGCATAACCTTGCGTGGGGTGACGAGGATGGACGGACACTTTATATCACCGCGATGACGAGCCTCTATCGGATTCGTCTGACCATTCCGGGCATTCGTCCTTGATTCGGTATGGGTTTGTCTACAAGATGAGGAGACATCATGATTCGGCAGGTACAGCGTGTTGGTTTTACCGTCTCTGATCTGGATCGGGTGCTTGCGTTCTACACCCAGGTCTTGCCCTTTGAAATCATCAATGATTATGAAGTGCTGAGCAAGCCTTGCGAGAAACTCACAGGGATCTTCGGCGCGCGGATGCGAGTCGTCACGCTGGGACTTGGGCAAGAGCAAATTCAACTCACTCAGTTCATGGCGCCGCCAGGAGGCCGCCCCATTCCGCCGGATAGCCGCAGCAACGACCTGTGGTTTCAGCACCTCGCCATCGTCGTCAGCGATATGGATACGGCCTATGCCACACTGCGCGGACATAACGTCCAGCACGTCAGCACCGCGCCTCAGACCCTGCCGGACTATATCACGGCTGCAGCAGGCATCAGGGCGTTTTACTACCGGGACCCGGATGGGCACAACCTCGAACTCATCTGGTTCCCAGAAGGCAAGGGTGCCACTCGCTGGCAGAGCAAAAAACGACTATTCCTCGGCATCGACCACACGGCGATCAGTATCGCTCATACGGAACGCAGTCTAAGGTTTTACCGAGATATACTCGGCTTAACCATTGCTGGTGGGAGGGAGAATTACGGCACAGCACAAGAACATCTGAATATGGTGTTTGGCGCGCACCTGAACATCACCGGGCTGAAAGCCCCTGAAGGCGGCATGGACATTGAGTTCCTCCACTACCTATCACCGCCGGGTGGCCGTCCGATGCCAGTGGATACCCGTCCTAACGACCTCTGGTACTGGCAGATGACGATGCTTGTGCCAGACGCACAGGCTGCCTACACGCAGTTTCGGGAAGCTGGTGTCGCAGTGATTTCAGCCGATATTGTGACGCTGCCAGATGGAGAAAAAGCCTTTCTGGTGCGCGACCCAGACGGTCACGCTGCCCAAATCGTGGAGTTGAAAGTATGATTGCATATCTAGATCAAAGGAGAAAATCATGAGCAAGTATGACGTCATCATCATCGGTACGGGAGCAGGCGGCGGCACCATGGCTTACGCTCTTGCCCCCACTGGCAAGAAGATTCTTCTTCTGGAACGCGGCGATTATCTCCCTCGCGAGCGCGAAAACTGGGAGACACAGGCCGTTTACAGGGAAAAACGCTATAATGCGAAGGAGACAATGTACCACAACGGTCAACCTCTCCACCCCATGATTTACTACTGGGTCGGCGGCAACACCAAGATGTTCGGCGCGGCGATGTTTCGCCTGCGCGAAGCGGATTTTGGTGAAATTCGGCACGCGGGCGGCGTCAGCCCAGTATGGCCGATCGGCTACGATGTGTTCGCGCCATACTATACCCATGCGGAATATCTCTATCATGTGCATGGGCAGCGCGGGATCGACCCGACCGAACCGCCCTCAGATCAGCCCTATCCATTCGGTCCGCTGACGCACGAGCCGCGCATTGCCCAGTTAAAGGCCGATCTCGAAAAACTCGGCTATCACCCCTTCCCGCTGCCACTGGGCATCAAACTAGGCGAGGGTAGGGGTGAATCTCCGGTTTACCCCAGCACGTTCGACGGCTACCCCGACTTAACAGAGAGCAAAGCAGACGCACATGTGATCGCCGTCAAGCCCGCCTTACAGCACGAGAATGTCACATTACTGCGCAATCGCATGGTGTGGAAACTGGCAACCGATACCAGAGGGAGAACGGTGACTGAAGTTCATGCGCGGCACAACGGCCAAACTGAGGTCTACAGCGCGGACCTTGTGATCGTGGCGGCAGGCACGGCGAACAGCAGTGCGATTTTCCTGAGGAGCGGGAACGATAAACACCCGAATGGCCTCGCCAACAGCAGTGATCTCGTCGGACGCAATTATATGTGCCATAACAATGCGACCTTCATCGCCATCAGCAAAGAGCCAAACGACAGCGTCTTTCAGAAAACGCTGGCCATCAGCGATTGGTACGGACCGAGCGCCGACTGGGAATATCCGATGGGCCTGATTCAGATGTGCGGCAAGGTTGACGCAGAAGTAATGACGATGGAATCGCCGCAGCCACTCGGCGGCATGGATTACGCGCAAATGGCGGCGCACTCGCTAGACCTCTGGCTGCAATCTGAAGACCTGCCTGACCCGAATAATCGTGTTACGGTCAATAGCCAGGGCGAAATTGAACTGCATTACAAGGAAAACAACATGGAAGCACACCGCCACCTGAAGGAAAAACTCCACAGTCTGCTCTCTGATATCGGCTGCCATGAACGTCTGATCCCGGTGGATTACTATTTAGGCAGGAAATACCCGTTCAATCTTGCCCATCAATGTGGCACCATGAGGTTCGGTCATGACCCCAGGACGAGTGTACTGGATGTGAACTGCAAGGCGCATGATCTCGACAACGTGTATGTCACCGATGGCAGTTTCATGGTGTCGCCCGGCGCGGTTAACCCATCGCTGACGATCATCGCCAATGCGCTCCGTGTCGCCGATCACCTGAAAGCTGAAGTACTGTGATGCACGGTGAGGCTGAGTCGGCTTCGTAATTAGAGCATCGGTCAAGTAGTCAGGCCGCCTAAGATATCTCAGGCAGGCTTCTCAATCATGCATGGGAAAGGAAGACAGAGCAATGAGACAGACCATCTCCATCACCATTGAGCATAGTGTCGTCGCCTCAAACCGGTCATATGAACAGGTGAAAGAATCGCTTGAAGCGCGACTGGGCGTGGCTGGGAACATAGATGAACTTGTACGACAACTGGCTGCCATCAAGGCATCCTGGGAGCAGGTCACGCAGGCGATCGAAAAGCAGCTGGGGACAAGCGGTTTTAGCCTCTTCAGTAAGGTCGATCATGGAGTCCTGCTCTCCCTGGCAGGAAAACCCAGGCGGGTGAGCCAGTATGCCATTGGCAATCCGCTGCTCGCTCTCCAGATGGTCGAACAACTGCCAGAAGTCGCAATGTATGCTCCCTTGCAGCTGGCAGTGTATGAGGAGGATGAAGGCAAAACCTTCGTCGCCTATGACCGTTTCTCCTCACTGCTCCCCCCGTACCAGCCTGCGGAGATTACCCCCATCGAGCAACTGGTGGAGCAGAAGCTGGAGGCGCTGGTGGCTGAGGTGACAGGAGGAATGAATACCTCAGAACACACACCACAGCATGAATTATATATACAAGAAGATATGCAAACCAGTACGGTCCAAGAACGCTCATACACCGAGCACAGAATCCTGCGTGGAGCATATGCGATCTACGCACGCCACTATGCCGGGACTGGTCCCGCATTCGTCCTCATGCACGGTTTTCCCGATAACTTGCACATCTACGACCGCCTGATCCCGTATCTGCGTGGTCGCCAAGTGATCACCTTCGACTTTCTGGGCTGGGGAACTTCTGATAAACCGACGGACTACCCCTACACCTCCAAACAGCAAGAGGGAGATTTGCAGGCGGTGCTTGATGCCCTAGGGGTGGAGCAGGTCGTATTGGTGCCGCATGATGCCTCCGGCCCGGTGGCGATCAACTGGGCTCTCGACCATCCCGAGCGGGTGTCCGCGCTGGTGTTACTCAACACCTACTACGCCGATGCACCGACCCTGCGCTTCCCCGAGTTCATCGGTCTTTTTGCCCACCCTGCCTATGCGGCCTTGACCAGGGCTGTGGCTCAGGAACCGACTGTGGCCCGGTGGCTCCTCACCTGGCAAGGGGGACAGTTCGGCGCAGGGGAGCGGGGGCAGGAAACACTGCTGCCACTGGTTTTGCCCCAGTTTGCAGACACGCCGAGCACCTTCCCGGCTTTCATCACCCTGACGAGCGACCTGCAGGCAACGCTGCGAGCGGATACGCAACGCCTGCCTCTCCTCAAGACCTTTGATCGGCCCGTCCGCATCATCTTTGGAGCGGGTGATCCCTATCTGAATCCAGGGGTGGCTCAACATTTCCACGAAGCGTTTCCCACTTCCGAGCTGTTCCTGCTGCACAAAGGACATTGGCCGCAGCTCGATGGTCCTGAGGAAGTCGCTCGCCTCTTGCTCTCAGTCCCAGTCACGACGAAGCACTAGTGCTCGTATCGCAACGCGTGCAACCCAGCTCCTGGACCTGGACATGAAATAACGCCGCTCTTCCGCTCCTTGCAACAAGCAAGGAGCATTTTTCTCTTGGAGAAGAGAGGATTCGCTCTTACAGGAAGTCGAGAGTCCTGGCTTGGGCGATAGCTTGTGTGCGGTTCTGAACTCCCAGTTTACCGCAGATGTTCAAGACGTGTTTCTTGACCGTGTTCACGCTGAGTACCAAGTGCTGGGCGATCTCGCGGTTGGATGCGCCATTTATCAGCAGGCGCAGCACCTCACGCTCACGGACCGTCAGTGCTTCCAATAGTGGACTGGAGCGGCGGGATGCGGGATCAAGAGCCGTTGTGGTCGTTTCACCGGATGCAGCCAGCAAGGTCGCAATGTAGCCTGCCGGGGCGATCTGGTGTTTGTGGGCCTGATGTAGTAAGGCCACCATCGGTCCCCCTTCATCCAGGAAGAGGCGGATGAAGCCCTCGGGTTCGGCCAGGCACAAGGCCCGACCCAGGGCGGTGAGCGCCTCTGTCAGGTCGCCTTGTGCCTGCAATGCCAGGGCACGCAGCAGGAGAACTTCCAGCACACTGCACATGCGCTTTTTTGCTTCAGCATCCTCTCCAATCCGCTCCAGCAAGCCCACTGCCTCCGAGAGGAAGAGCCCTTTTGGCTGCTTTCGCCCCTGGGCAATGCGTACCCGCGCCAGGGTCAGGTACTCCTGCTCACGCGGGTAGCTCAGGTCATCCCAGGCTGACACGCTGCTCGTCTCGGCCCAGCCGATGGCAGCCGCCAGGTTGCCCTGGGCCAGTTCCACCTGGGCCTGCGCTGCAGCCCCACGAGCCAACAGGACGGGTGCAAAACCGTGCTGACGACAAAGCCTCGCGAAGGCATCAAGTGTCTCGCGTGCCTGGGTGTGCTGTCCACAGGCCTGCTGGAGGCGTGCCAACGCCAGGTAGCCCCGCGTGATCATCTCGGCTTCCGCCGTCAACGCGCCCCTGTCCAGGTCCATGCCCTGCTCCAGTTGCTGTTTGGCCCTCTCAAGCTGGTTCCACTCCCGCAGTAGCTCGCCCAGGATGAAGTAGTAGTCTGCACCGTTGAGCAGGTCTTGCAGTCCCTCGTGCCCAGACGCCAGGTGCAGCACCTGCTCAATGGTGCTGGCAGCCTGGCGCAGCCTTCCCTGCAACAACTGGAACCGCGCCAGGTTGGCGATACTTCTCAGTGTTGTCGGGAGGTTGCCCAGGGCACGCACGGATGCCACCGTTGTCTCGACGAAGCCCTCGGTCGCGGAAGTCATATCCCCATCCATCAGATAGGCGCTGGAGGCTGTCAGGAGTGTACTTGGATAGACCATGCGCATGAGGAGCGTCTCCTTCGTCTCCGGCAGCAGTTCAAGGGCCTGCTGTGCAAGAGGGGCACCCCGTTCGTAATCGCCAAGGAGACGAGCCAGGGTGCCGCGGGACGCAGCTATCACTCCCAGGATGATAAGTCGCTGATCGGCGGGCATCTCCTTCTCGAGACAGCGTTCGGCATCCTGGATCCGAGCCGCAGCCCGCTCCAACTGATGCATTAACATCAGCATGACAGCATGTATGATGCAGAGGGAGGGCTGGGTACGGACGAACGCATCGGGCAGCCTGTTCAGCCAGCCGAGTAACGTCTTGAATCTGCTGGACCAGCCGTGCTGTTCGATCAGGCGAACAGCTCGCTCGATATCGGGAATGGCCAGCGCATAGGTTACTGCTTCGTCGAACAGCTTTTGCTGCTCGAACCAGTCACTGGCCCGGCGGTGCAGCTCAGGAACCAGGACAGGTTGTGTTTGCCACAGACGGGTGCGCAGCACCTCGGCAAACAGGTGATGGTAGCGATACCACTGCCGTTCATCGTCAAGGGCAACCAGGAACAGGTTGCTCCGCTCGATCTGCGCCAGCCACGCCTGGCTATTGTCTCGGCCGCGCACGGCATCGCACAAGGGGCCACAGAGCCGATCCAGCAGACAGGTCTGCATTAAATAGTCCTGCACGTCGGCGGGTTGGCGCAAGAGGACCTCTTCGACCAGGTAGTCGACCACGTACCGATGGCTGCCCGTGAAGACAGCGATGAAGCCAGCCACATCCTCGCGACCCTGCAGGGAGAGCGCGGCCAGTTGCAGCCCAGCGATCCAGCCCTCGGTACGTGCCTGCAAGGCGGCAACCTGCTCTGCTGATAGCGGCAGTCCCATCACTTCCCTCAGAAAGGCCGTCGTTTCCTCAACGCTGAAGCGTAAGTCAAGAGCATGCAGTTCGCTGAGAGCCCCTCGTGCCCGCAGACGTGCCAGGGGCAAGAGCGGATCGCTGCGACTGGCGAGGACCAGGTGCATATTTGCTGGCAGATGCTCCACGAAATAGGCAAGTGCATCGTGGATGAGCTGCGCCTCAATGAGGTGATAGTCGTCCATCACCAGCACGGTCTGGGTGGAGAGGTGGGTCAAGGCGTTGAGTAAGGAGGTGAGCACGGCCTCGATCGAGGATGGCGGCGAGGCGTACAACAGCGCCAGCGAGGTCTCGCCCACCCCCGGGTGCAGCGTATTGAGGGCGGCGATGACATACGTCCAGAAGCGGTTGGGATCGTTATCGTCCGCATCGAGCGAAACCCAGGCGAGGGGCCGGCTACTGCGGCTGGGATCAGTATGCCAGGCATGGAGCAAGGTCGTCTTGCCCCAGCCAGCAGGAGCAATGAGGAGGGTGAGTGGGCCCTGGATGGCTGCATTCATCAGTTGCGTGAGCCGTGGGCGCGGTACAATGTTCAGGCGAGTGGGCGGTACAGCGATTTTCGTCGTGAGCAGCTGGAGCGACGGCATGCCGGTGCCCGAGGCGAGTGGCTGTGGACGTGTGGCTCTCTCTGCTGAGAGCAAGTGAGCGGCTTCCTGAAGCCGCACCAGGGTGAGCTCCTCGGACTTGCCGAGGTAGGTCTTGTAGAGGTGACCTTTCCGAGTGCGGTAGGCATACCAGTACCAGTTGCCATGGCTGTTCTCACGACGAGCGGTCAAGGTGCCCTGGAGGCTGTGAAAGGCAAAAGAGCGGGTAGCTGGCTCTGTGAGCCACGCGTACCAGGCCTCAGAGCCAACCTGAAGAGCTGGGAAGCTCTGATGGGCGCTCTCGGACGGGATCAGGCGATCAGCGATCACCCGGGGAATAGAATGGCGTGCCATATGACTCATGCACCTCATCATGAAACGGAAACAGGAAATAACCCTTGCAATACCACATAATCAGGGTCTTAGGCGAGTAAAGACATTTCTTTGCGGGGATTTCCGTGGCCAATGGACACGTCTACGACTTCTACTGCCAGCGCAAGTGCGCATTCGCCTTTCCCATTATTGATTGCGCGCTTCCTCTGATCTGCATAGGAGAGCTATATAACACCGTTCCTAGCCTGAGGTCTTGATACCTCAGTTCTTCAAGCGCTTCGTCAGGCGGCACGAGTGATGCCTCATGGTGCTACAAGGAATGTACACCGATCATTGCGCAGAAACATCGACTGTTCGATCTATTTCTTTGCTTCATCTATCTCATTGAGGAGATGGTGCTGCATGGCGAAGAGGGTCGCGGCTGCTCTCGTCGAGACGCCGATCTTGGCGTAGATGTGTTGAATATGATGGTGGATGGTGGATGCGGAGATCGAGAGGAGGGTCGCCATTTGGCGATTGGAGTGTCCGCGAGCGACCAGCCGGAGCACCTCGATCTCGCGGTCAGTCAGCCCTGCCACCCACTCATGACGTGTTGAGCGAAGGCGGTGGCCTGCAACCATGAGGACGGCACGCACAGCCTCATCATCCAGGAGACCTCCCCGCACCTGGGAACGGAGCTCGGAAGCGGCTGCATCAGCCGCTTGTGCGATACGATAGGGGCGCGGCTCGGTTAGGGCGTGATAGATGTCGGCGACTGCCAGGATGCGGGCCGTCATGGGGAGCATAGTTGCCGGGATCCCACGATGGTAGCCTGAGCCATCCAGCCGCTCGTGATTCTGTGCTGCGATGACACCCACCTGCCCAAGTCCTTTCAGGTGAGCGAGGATGCGCTCTGTGTAATAGGGATGCAGGCGCACGTGCTCCCATTCTGCCTCCGAAAGCGGCCCTGGCTTGTCCCAGATCGTGTTAGAGACGCCGATGCGCCCCAGGTCGTGGAGCCACCCTGCTCGTCGGAGGGTCTCTACGTCGGCCTCTGGCAGCCCACACTGTTGCGCTGCCTCTGCCGCAAGCTCAGCCACCCCACTCGAATGGCCGACAGTGTAGGGCGATTTCAGGTCAACGAAGTCGGCGACCGCCCGCAAGGCCCTGTCGAGGTCCGCCTCTGCAAGATAGGGGTGCGGACCAGGCTCAGCGGCGAGCACCGCTTCCCACAGGGACGATGGGTTCGGTTCCTCCAGTAACTGGCTCGCCTGCTGACAAAAGCGTTCAACGAGATGGGGATCGTAGAGACCACCCGCCCGCTTACGTGCCATCGTGACAGCCGCTTCCGTTCCACCCAGGCGGGAGAAGAGTTCCGCATCTTGTGCCAGCTGCACCACCCGGACAGGCAGCAGGATGGCTTCGCCTTTGAGTTTGTTTGGCAACCCCTTTCCATCCCAGCGCTCATACATTTGTCCAAGTGCATCCCGGACGCCAGAGGCCAATCCTAACCGTTCAGCAAGGTGCTGCCCCACTTCACAGCGTGCGACAGTCAATCCCCCGATCATCCATGGCACGGCAGCCAGTGCGTTGACAAGCAGACGGGTACGACGAAGGGCTGATTCACCCTTTCCGAGGTGCTGAAAAAAGGCAGCGAGCATCTCCGTGGGACGCCCCTGGTCGACCGCCAGCAGCCAGGAATTCAGGGCAATGTCGTCCCCACAGACGGCCGCTACCTCACATGCTTGAGCAGTGCAACCCAGATGCCGGATCAGCCCCAGGTAATACACCTCACTGAGTTGCTGTTCGCTCAGGTCAAGTAGTTCACCCAGGTGGACAGCGAGCAGGCAGGTACGGAGGAAGTGTTCCATCGGTTGGCCCAGACCAAGGTCAATCGCCAGCGAGAGTGAGGCGATGAGTTCTGCGAGGCGCAGACCAGGACCAGTGGTCTGACTCGTGTGCATACTTCCCTCCTCAGGCGTGATCGACGACTCCATTCCCGAAATAAGAGACTCCTTGCTCGAGCCTGTCTCTGTACCATCCCCTCATGGAAGATGGCAATCAAGGAAGTAGGTGATACCCTAGATTCCTTGCTTTGTAGCATACTACAGGTGTCTGTTGCTGTCTAGATGCATCGCTGTCCATTCGCTCCTACAGGAAGTCGAGAGTCCTGGCTTGGGCGATAAATGGCGCTGATCCTATCCTCAAGGAGCGACTCTTCTGCAGCTATTGCCTACCCTTTGGTTCCGCAATACTTGGGCATGGGAATATCACCACGACAATGCAGACCGTTACGGCTAAGCGGACTCTGCCATTGATGCAAGGGGTTTTCACCTTTTGCTGTCAATGCGGATGTTTCAGATCCGAGACCATAGAATGAAGATGGTGTGGTCCATCCTCCTCGACGAGTATCTTCTCTGTGTTAAGCCACTCCCCACTATGGCCTTCAAAGCAGTCAATCGTTGGCAGAACACCTCGCGTTGTTCCGTCGGGGTGACGCGTTGCTTCATGGTGGTACGGACCCAGAAGAACTGACGCACTTCCTCGAATGCTCGACAGAAGCGGAATGCTGATACAACGCTTCCAAATCCTCGCATCGGATAATACCGTTGTTTGATCTCACAGAGGTCTTGTTCCAGCCGATTGTTGAGATAGCGGTTACAGCGGTGGATGACCTCCTTGCCAAGGCCTCGCGGCTCGCACGAGAGTCTGGTCAGATTGTCGAATCTGATCTACCACATTCAGAAGACAGTCTTGTTGAGCCTATTCAGTTACAGTCAGTCAGTGCTGGCGGTGAATAAAACACTGTCCCTCGTCTCTTTGTTAATTCGTGCCTTTTGTATTCTATTAATAATAGATAGCAGATTCTCTGAGATAGCCAGCGTGACAGGCAGACAAATTATGCCACCTCTACTAATCCGATAAAAGGATGTTTCATTTTGCGAAGAAAGTACGGAGTGACATCTTTCTAGGTACTCAAGGTCTCAAAGCACTTCCCAGGCTTATGGAAGATAGATAATGGAACGTGGGGGAAAAGGCTGCCTCCTGATTATCATCCCCGTTGTCTGCATGAACAACGACTGTGAAGAGTGTTCTGAAATAAAAATAGTATAACTTACTATTGCAAGTAAATTATACTATAAATCGACGGAACCGACGGGAGTCTGATTATCTGCAAGAAGCCCAGCGTGACAGGCAGACAAGGACGGCCAGTTTTTTATCTTCATGTAACGTTATTATTGAACTGTTCCCAGTTGTTTGTTTGAGAACGGATGTCCCAAGTAGCCAACACAACGCTGACCCATTGGGTGGGTCGATCAGCGGACGTACATCGTGTCTACGCAGGCCAGCGGCTGTGTCGAGGAAGTCAAGAACTCCTAGCTCCTGGCCAGCAGACGTGATGACGTCATGACATGGATATTCACTCGGTACATATAGAGCGATCTCAGCTCACTTTGACCTTGGCCAGAGATAGGCTTTCGGGATAGCACCAGCGTTCTCCGAGTGATTGTCTGTGCGAGATTGCGACTGATCCAGCATTGGCCATTGATAGGCGCTCAACACGTCGAGCTTGCTCTGGTTGACCGTCTTCCAGTCGTCCTGCAAAATGCCCCCGGTATCACCCGAGTCCGGATTCCACGCCCAGTAGGTATAGCTGATGTTGTTCGTTTTCATGAAGGTCATCAGGCTGCGTTGCCACACACCCTCAGCATCCTGACCCATAGAGCGCCCTCCGAACTCCCCCAGGAGCACCGGGGCAGTCCCGATCTTTTGCAGGTAGGCCCAGTGCTTTTGCCAGACGGCGGGGAGGGTGTGAGCGAGGTCAGCGGGGTTAGGGACCTGGAACCACTGCTGCTCGTAGATCTCCGGACCGTAGTCATGGGCTGAGTACACCAGCTTGTTCGGCCGCGAGAGCTGCACAGGGAACTGCGCTGCTCCTTCCAGGTTCCCGCCCCACCAGTAGGAGTCGCCATGGTACTGCTCGATCCCCTCGACGAGAATCAGCCAATCCGGGTTGGCGGCCAGGACGGCGTTGCCGGCCTGCTGGGCAGCTAAGCGCCAATCCGTGCTGGGATTGCCATCGCCCCAGGTCGCTGGACCATGCGGCTCGTTAGCCAGATCAGCCCCGATGATCGTCTCATTCCCCCGGTAGTGTTGGGCTAGCATGACCCAATCATGGATCCATCGCGTCTGGGGAACCTGATCGGTGTACCACAATTCGGGCCGCAGGTCGGCAGTGGGATCATGACGGTCAAGAATGACCTTCAGGCCACGGCTACCCGCACCTTGAATGATCCGATCCATGAGTGCCAAACCACTCAGGCCTTTGAGGTCAGGGTTCAGGTGGTAGTTAATCCCCTGCGGCTTGTTCGCAGGGTCGAAGAGCTGGTTGGTGAAAGGCAAACGAATGGTATTGAAGCCCGACTGTGCGATCTGGTTCAGCATGTCTCTCCAGTTACGAACCTCCAGTCCATGGGGAGCTAAGGTACTCGTCTCAAACCCAAACCAGTTGACCCCTGTCAGATGCGCCACGCATCCTGAAGTATCCACCAACCCGCCATGAAGGGTACTAAGGTAACCTGCGGGATGACCAGGTTGGCACTGCGCTGAATCTTTCTCCGAAACAAGAAAAGTACCGGGTGTACAGGCAGATAGAATCAGTATCCCCAAAATAACTATACTGAATGCTAGTGTGCTCCTTCCCCGAAAACCTACTATGCAGAGGCGTCTCATATCACTCTTTCTTTCTCTATGATCCAGATCTATTTGATCCGGAAATAGGATGGGTTCTCATGTACTCCGAAGCCCATTGAGGCTGAGTTCAGTTGCCGTGGCATAAGCATACTGGCGATCGGATCATCGCCTTACTCTTCTTAGCACAGACCGCGTCGTCTCTGCTTTTTTACACTGACGTAGAGTCACCTCCGTTTCACTAGTCCTACCGCTCTGATCCTACAAAACTACAAACACTTGTCCCGCTTGGAAAGCTAGTTCGCTCGATTATACACGATTTTACGCCTGGCATGACTGGAAAACGCCTCATGGTCTTAAGACGAGCATCTCAAGGCTGTGAGGACAGATCATCAGAGGAAGGGCAAAGGGCGCATCATGCACATTAGCTGGGGAGGCAAGGAAGTGGAGAGGTAAGACGGAGCCGCACTGCAAGAGATAGATACACCGTGTGGGGAAGAGAGACATCGAGAGTCAAGTCACGTTTATCGCCGACCCATTCGGTGTGACGGCCTCGCTGAGCAAGGCGGGAAACGTTCACACAGGCTCTTCTTCCCATTTTCACTTTGCTGGTGAAAACGCAAGCTAAGCGAAAGAGGACAGAATGCTAAAGTCAAGTGTAATCCTCGTCCTGCCACACCTGCACCGTGTTGTCATCGCTCCCCGAGGCGATACGAGTGCCCTTGGGTGACCATATCACACTATTCACAGCAGCATTAGTAATAAAATGACCGAGATAGTAATCGCTATGACCATGATAAATGTAGGCATGCCCGCCATCCGCCGCATCCCATACCTGTGCGGTTCCATCATTACTCCCAGAGGCGATACGTGTACTATTGGGCGACCAGGCTACCGTATTTATACCCACATACTGAGCATGCCCCCGGTAGGTGTAGACGGGGCTTCCGTCGGTCGCATCCCATATCTGCACGGTTCCATCACCGCCTCCTGAGGCGATACGTGTGCCATTAGGCGACCAGGCCAGGGCACGTACATCATAACTAGAATGACCTCGATAGCTGAAAACATGTCCGCCATCCGCCGCATCCCATACCTGTGCTGTTCCATCATCACTCCCCGAGACGATACGTGTGCCATCGGGTGACCAGACTACCGCATTCACTCTCTCAGAGTGGCCACGATAGCTGTAGACGTGGCTTCCGTCGGTCGCATCCCATATCTGCACCGTCTTGTCATTACTCGCCGAAGCAAGGCGCTTGCTATCAGGTGACCAGGACACCGCATTCACTCTCTCAGAGTGGCCACGATAGCTGTAGACGTGGCTTCCGTCGGTCGCATCCCATACCTGCACGGTTCCGTCAGCACCCCCTGAGGCGATACATATGCCACTGGGCGACCAGGACACCGCATCCACGCTATTAAAGTGACCACGATAGGTGCAGACTAGGTTCCCAGTATCAGCATCCCATACCTGTACAGTCTCATCACTACTCCCTGAGACGATACGTGTGCCATCGGGTGACCAGACTACCGCATACACTCTCTCAGAGTGGCCGTCATAGGTGTAGAGAGGATGTGGTGTAAAGATCCATAACTCCATACCACCTCCAGCTACCGCCAATCCTAGTGTCGCTAGCCCTATTATCACCACACGCCGAGACACCCTCTTGGTCGACCGTGCTGGAGTTTGTGAAGGCGAGAGCATTCTTTGCTTTGATACGACAGCAGCCTTAGGCGCGGATTGTGTTGGTGGAAGAGGTCTTTTTCCTGCAAGCTGAGCAGCAATCTGTTGTAGTTCTTGCTTGACAGCAGCCATACTCGCGGGTCTGTTGGCCGCATTCATCTGCACCATCTGCCCAACCAGTCTTTCTAGCTTAGCCGGTACCCTTGACAGAGGAGGAAAGGTGAACGGGTTTGGCGTGCTGGTACCTGGATCACGCCCAGAAAGCATCTGATGCAGCAGCGCTCCCAGACTGTAGATATCCGATTGAGGCGTTGTCAGTTTGCCAAATTGCTCTGGTGGAGCGTACCCAACCGATCCATAGGAAACCGTATCCCTGGCCTGCCCGGGTTTGAAGAGGCGTGCAATGCCAAAGTCGATCAGGTACATCTCTCCTGAGGGAGTGCACATGACATTGGTAGGCTTGAGATCGCGGAAGATGATTGGCGGTTGATGACTGTGCAGATAATGCAGCACATCGCAGAGCTTCATCCCTATCTTAAGGGTTACATTTAGAGGAAGACGGCTACCAGGAGCCTTCTCCAGGTACTTTTCAAGGCTCTCTCCTTCGATGAAATCCATGACGAGATACCAACGTCCCGCCTCATCGAAGTGGTCATGGATCTTGGGCAGACTCGGATGGCGGAGATCAACAAGCAGGTAGGCTTCTCGCTCAAAAGCTTCGATGGCTTCTCTAAGTTCCTGAGGAGAGAGTCCACTCTGGCTCATCTCTTTGACCGCAACAAGCCGATTCTTAAAGAGGCGATCTTCCGCTTTGTAGACGACTCCCATGCCTCCCTTGCCAATCTGCGTAAGAATATGATAGCGTCGCTTGAGCAGGTGATTGGGCCTGAGAAGCTCAGTGAGAGTGCTGAGTGTTGATCTTGCCACGGGATATTGCTGGGAAGGTGTGCTAGCTCGCAAAGATCTTCCACAAGCACAGCAATATGTAGCTTGTGTTCGATTAGCTGCGCCACAGGCAGAGCAGTAGAGATATGAAAGAACCATTCGTCTCTCCCAACTGTCAGCAGAAGCGTACGGACTGGTGGCGCAAGAAGTGCTGACGGAGCTCGAGATGTATGTGTTGGTAGAACTGCTCGAGGCCTATCCCCACTATTGTCCATATGAGGTGTTGCGCGCTGCTATTACTGATGAGGTGCTCAGTCACGCGCGAACAACTGTGGATCGAGCAGTCGAGCAAAAGACGCTGGACCGCTCGATGAAGCCCGTCAGAAACATCCTTTCTCGTTGCAGGGCAAAGCTGCACGGATTCGGCATTGATATTCGCTCGATCCATGCCGAGGGATATATCCTCACCGCCTTGAGACCAAAGGCATTATCCAGGCAAGCCAGGCGTAAAACTGTGTAGGTCTTCTTCAATTGACTCTCTCATCTTCATGTCGCTCACGTATACGTCCAATAACGTTGTACACTACCAGCCCTTTGGCATGTTCAAATTTCATGCTCATTGTAAGACATTGAGACAATAAAGTTGTACTCCTGGATCCTTCCTGATCTGGAAGCCTCGGCAAGGGGCATTGTAATGGCCAGCCCCTGGCGCACCGAGAGCCTCATCTCGTGCAAGACACAAGCAGCATAGCCTGTCATCTTCTCCTGCACACGCGTTTTTCTGCCACCAGAGCGAGCCGATAGGGGTCCCGTATCACAGGATCATGTGTTGTGATGCCCGTCGCTTCCCATTCGTGGCGGTGCTCCTAGCGTTTTCGTGGCGCTTCCTTCTCATACTAGCAACAGAGAAGACGATGTGCAGCCAATCGTGGAGGGAGCGATGAGGCTCCCAACCCATGCGTGGGGTCTCGTGGAGCATGTCGAACCAGCGTGGGACGCAGTCCGGGGGACGGTGTGGCATGAAGACGAAGAAACAGGCAGCAAGAGAGTGGTTGCACATCACGCAACTGAAGCGCGTTGTGCAGAAAGAGATGAGCAGATGGGACGCAACATCTTTACACCAGGCGCACAAGTACAAGCTCCAAACGAACTCAGGCGTTCAGAGCTTCTTTAGAATAGAGAGGAGAAGAAAACTATGACCTCGTTGACGACAAGCGTTCCTGCACTACCCGCGTCTGCCGCCTCCGACGCCGCAGACGCGACAATGATACAGGTAGCGGACTTCGAAGCGATTTTCCTGCGCTTCCAGGGACCGATAACGCGTTTCATCACTCTTGCCGTTGGCAATCGTGAACAAGCCTTCGACCTGGCACAAGACGTTTTTGTGAAAGTCTACAAAGCTCTGCTGGGAGGCACGGTCATTCCCCAAAGGGCACTGGCGGCCTGGCTCTACCGTATTGCTGCCAACACTATAACCGATTCATTGCGCAGGCAGCACCTCAATGCCGGGCTTCCCCTTTCGCTGTTCAATGAGGATAGTGGGGTAGGCTCAAGCGTATTCTCTCCCTCGACGGGAACCACCACAATGGACTTTCATATACGTGATGAAGAGGATGAGAAGTCAGGGTGGATGACGACTGCACGCCCGATGCACAAGCAGAGGAGTTTCAACGGAGCGCGGTTCGAGGAGCGCGTGGCTGACCGTCAAATCATCGAACAGGTGTTTAGGCGGATGTCGCCCAAGTATAGCGTCTGTTTGTGGCTCTACGAGCACGAGGGCTTTTCGTGTCCGGAGATTGCAGAGGCGCTGCACATCAGTGTGTCGGCAGCAAAGATGCGGTTACAGCGGGCGCGTGAGCGGTTTCTGACCCTCTATCGGGGGGAAATAGCTGCATATTGATGACACAAATGGAAATACCTTCTGAACGCGCGACTCGGAGACAGAGCCACTTTATATGGCTCTTCATACTTACTGGGGTAATCGGTTCCATCCTCTCTGTGCTTGTGATCACCATTGATGGCTTCTTGCGTCCAGGCTACTCGCCCATCCATCAAGTGGTCAGCGATCTCGGCATAGGACAGAACGCATGGATTCTGAACACTGATCTCGTGGTCTTTGGCTTTCTGTTCATGCTCTTCGCCATCGGCTTCTCTCAAGTGATGCGAACGTCGATCGGAGGGAGGAGGTTGAGAGCCAGTACCTCGCTCCTCTTACTCACTGGAGCAGGAGTAGTGAACGATGGCTTCTTCACCGAGTACAATCCCGCAGATCCAACTTCCGTCCTTCACGATGTGCTGCATAGTCTTGGCTTCCTCGTCGCGTTCGGCTCGCTCATCATCGCGCTCTTCATGATCGGGCTACAACTGCGGAAGGACCGGGCATGGTGCGGCTATGGTTGGTACTCGATACTCACCAGCCTCATCACGTTGTTGCTCACGTTGTTGCTCATCATCTTACTTTACGCCTTTCCTTGGTATGGAACGCAGTTAGTTGGTCTCAATGAGAGAATGTTGCTGGTCGAAGCCTTTGCCTGGCATGTGGTGACGGGATGCCGGCTCTTCGCTCGCGAGAGACCGCAGTAGGATGGATGGCGCATTGGGCGCCGCGGATGAAGGCGTCTAATGCGCCATCTCGCTTCTTCCGTAAGCCCGCTGAGCTTGGAGAGAAAAGAAATGCAACAGGCCTGATGCACTTCCCGTCATGGCGATACTTATGACGTTTTCATGGCGCACCCTCGTCATGCTAGTAGGAGAAAGGACGATGTGCAGCCGGTCGTAGAAGGAGCGAAGAGGCCCCCAATACAGAAGTGGGGCCTTGTCGAGCACTTCGGACCAGGCTGGCATGCACTCAGAAAGGAAACAAGCAAATGAGCAACGAATTGTACGATATCCGCCTACCCGATGGCTCTATGGTCCAGTGGACAGCCCAACAAATCGCAGATTACGAGGATGATTGGCAGGTGAACCTGTGTCAGGAATTCATGTTGCCTCCTGTGATGATTTTTTTGCACCGCAACCCGTAGGGGTTTCTATGCCTGGAAAAGAGAGGTGAGGTATGACGTTTTGCCAGATATCGTCTCGTCAACAGTACCAGATCGTCCGCCAGGTAGGCGAAGGCTCTGCCGTCGTCTATCAAGCACGGACAAACCAAGTGGGTCTCCCGCCGACCGTGGCACTCAAGGCGACCACGATCGGACGCGCCCTTCACGAAGCACGCATTCTCGCCTCTCTACGGCATCCCAGTATTCCCCGCTTCTATGACCTGGTCGACGATGACCTCCAGGCATGTGTGGTCATGGAGTTTATCGAGGGAGAGACGCTCTCCCAGTACCTTGATGCCTACCTGGCACAAGGGGATCTCCCCCCGGTGCAGCAGGTGCTCAGTATGGGGATCCAGCTTTGCGCCGTCCTGGACTATCTGCACTCGCGCCAGATCCCCATCACGTTTCGCGATGTCAAACCTGAGAATGTGATGCTTTCCGCCGACGGGCGCCTCTTTTTGATCGATTTCGACATCGCCTGCACCCAGCTCGCGATAGAGGACGACGATTTCTACGTGGCGGGCACGCCCGGATATATGGCCCCGGAACTACTGGCAGGAATACCGTCTTTCTCCCCGCTCTCCGATGTTTACGGACTGGGTGCCACCCTGTACCGCCTGCTGACGGGCCATCTCCCGCCAATGGACATGAGGGAAGCCGCCCAGGATCGTGCCTTTGGACGCCTCCCCTTGCAACTACGGAAGGCGCTTTTGTGGATGACCGAGCGGGATCCACGTCGTCGCCCTGCCGATATGGGGATCGTCAGGATAGTGCTAGAGCAATTGCTCCTCTCCTTGAGGGTGAGGAACACGTGGGTGAACTGGCTGAAAAGCATACCGGTTGTGTTGCGAAAAATCGCGGCGGAAGGCGATGGGTACAGGGTCCCTCGTCTCGCGGCGTTGAGGCAGCCAGTCTAATTCCTCGCCATCTCCACACGAGACAGGTGGCGAGAAGATGTTCCACATGAGTGTTGACTCCCACGGGATGCGCAACGAGCTGACAAGAAGGAAATTGCTGGCAAAAGAAGAAAAGAAAGGCCTCTAATGGGAAAGGAATGTGTCATTTACCCAGAAGGAGGTCTCTCTTCCTATGATATCCAACCCGTGTATTGAGGTCCAAACCACATCGGAAAACCGCTTCTCGGTTCCGGCGTGGTTTGCTGAAGTGGTCATCATTGCTGGCTACCTGGAGAAGCATGGGCTGCTTGAAGCCTTTGCCCATCAAGTGCGTTTGGTGCGCGGGCGCTTCGGAACGTATGAACCCATCGATTTTCTCGCGCTGTTGATCGGCTATGCCATCAGCGGAGAACGGACTCTAGCTGACTTCTTTGAGCGCTTAGAGCCTTTCGAGTCAGCCTTCATGGCGCTCTTTGGACGCCGATGTCTTCCTCATCGCTCCAGTTTGAGCCGCTTCCTGGCCGCTGTCGATCGTCCCTGCTTAGAGGCATTCCGCGCCCTCTTCGAGCAGCAGAGCGAGGCCTCGGGGTGGAGCACAGAAACCCTTGGCGGCATCTTCGATCGGCAGGAACGCCGCTTCATCGTCTTTGACATCGATGCCACCCGTCAAGCAGCGCGGCAGCGAGCCTTGCCCACTGCCCCCGAACTGCCTCCCCCTCGACGCAGACTCGATGCCGTCTGCGCATCTGGTTATACAGGGCGCAAGCGCGGTGAGCTGGTCCGAACGCGCACCACGGTGCTTCAGATGCACACGCACCAATGGATAGGCACGTACTCAGGCAAGGGCAATGGCGACTATCGCGGGGAACTTGCCTCGGCCCTGCAAGCCATCACGACGTATTTGAAGCAGTTCGCGTTCTCCTCAGAGATGGCTCTGGCGCGCCTCGATGGACAATATGGTGATGCAGCGGTGGTTGCCCAGATCATGCTTGCCAACATTCATGTCGTGACGCGCGGGAGAGGCTATCAACTGTTGGAGCATCCCCAGCTCCGAGGCGTGCTGGCGCATCCACCAACAGCGTGCGTGACCAGACTCAATACTGGTGAGGTCGTCGAGCTGTTTGATGGCGGCTGGCTCCCGCTTGGTGAAGGGCTCCCTCGCGTTCGGGTCATTGTGGCTCGACATCCTGCGCCTCCCCCAGGCAAGTCCGTAACAGTAGGCAAGCGGATCGATGAGTGGGTCTATGAACTCTTTCTCACCGATCTTGACGCTGATGGATTTCTCGCCGAAGATGTCCTGGATCTCTATCATGGACGTGGGGCATTCGAGGCGGTACTCTCTGATGAAGATGTTGAAGAAGATCCGGATCGCTGGTGCTCTTACACACCATGTGGGCAGGAACTCTGGCAAGTGGCCTGCCAGTGGGTGTGGAACCTGCGGCTGTCGCTGGGAAAGACGATGCAGGGAGCTGAGCTACGTGAGATGGAGTGGGCTCCCCCGAAAGAAGCTCCTCCCTTTCTCGTGGCTGCGGAAAACCCGCCTGAGGAGTATGGACCGTGGCAGTGGGCAGCAGCGTACGGACGAGCCACAGGACGCTTCGGAGCTGATGCCTTCACCTTGCAGGAAGATGGGAAACTCCGCTGTCCAGCGGGAGCAAGCCTGTGGTTGAGCGAAGTGCGTCAAGAGAATGCGTTTACCCAACGGGCTGTCTACCTGGCCTACCAGACCGATTGTCAGCGCTGTTGTCTGCGGGAGCAGTGCCTGGCTTCAGGGGCCAAAGGCGATCGTGCCCGCCGAGTGAGTGCTGTGCGTCGTCTCTTGCCCCCACCTGCCTCTGTTGAGCGCAAGCCTGTCATGCTCGGACCAATGCGGCTTTCGTGGATGTAGCAGGTCGAGCACTTCGTCGCACCTGGACCGCTCACTGGCGTCGGCAATATGTGGAGGTGCTTCCACTGGCTCCAGCCCAGCTGGAGGCTAAGCCTCCTCCTCGTCCAGCCCGTGCGGTGCGTTCGCATCATCGCTGGAGTTGGCAGGATCGGCTCGCACGCAACGCCTGGTGGGGACCACCGCAATGGCGCGTCACTCTTGCTGGTGTTCCCGCTTTTCTGGCTATGAACTAAGCAAGGAGGAACTGACCAACACAGAAGCTGTTTCAAGGCAGTGCCCTATCCCTCTGAGTGGATCAGGAGGGCAAAGAATCCCTGTCTGCTTCCAGCACCCTCCCTCTCTTCTCCAGGGCTTTCTGGCGATGCCGCAGCAGTTCTACTTCGTGCCGAAGCCATAAATGTAATGAGGAACCATCTGGAGCCACTTCCCTTGAAAGGTGTAGCTCGTTGCGCATCCCGTGGGTCACCACCACTTTTGGTGAATACCGCCCGCTTGCTTTGAAAGTCTGACTCGTGCGTGATATACTGTGAGGAATACAAGCAGCCCGGCTGCTTTTTCTTTTTGGAGGAGGAAATCGATGATAGAAGGGGCACTCTTTCTCAACTTGTCTGTTGATCTACGCATTGACCACATCACCACCACCGTCACTGCTCTGGTTGTCCACGTGGTCTCTACACAAGTCGTCTCCTGTTGTCCACTGTGCGGCCAAGCTTCGGATCAGATTCATAGCCGCTACCTGCGCGTTGTTGCCGACGTTCCCTGTGGGAATCGCCCGGTTCGTCTGCATCTGGAGGTCCGCAAGTTCTTCTGTCGCAATGCCAACTGCCCACGCAAAATCTTCACGGAACGTCTCCCCGATCTGCTGCACCCTTCTGCCCGTCTGACCAACCGCTTGCGCACGGCTTTGCAAGCAGTGGGAGCAGCAACTGGGGGAGAGGTGGGCGCACGGCTTGCTCCCAAGTTGAGCATGCAGGCTACCCCCAGCACATTGCTGCGCTGCCTGCGAGCCCTATCGTCTCCACCACCCCCACCAGTGCGGGTACTGGGTGTGGACGACTGGGCGTACAAGCGGGGCGACACCTACGGCACGATTTTGGTCGAGTAAGTTAATGATAGTCACGGTTGATGAACAACAAAAGCCCGTAACAAGCGCATCCATCGCAATTTTGAGCGTCTGTTTACAACAGGCGTGCTGCGGATTTCGGACAGCATCGGATCGGCGACGTAAACACGGTTGTGTCTGTTCAAAACAGACGTGCGAAACAGGGCTTCTACGCTCAAAAAGATGAGAAATAACATAAAGTACTGACACTAGAAGAAAGATCTGGAGCGGCACCGGGTCATCGATCTGCTAGATGTTAAGAGGGATTACTTGATGGTATACTGATAGAACATCCGATCTAACACAAGAGGAGGCAAGAGAGATGTCCGATGTGAACTGGGGCTGTTGCCCTCTAGTGGCTCAAACTCCCATTGTAAGGGCCTTCATTGAGCAGCAGGCCCGCGAACGAAAAGCTCAGAGCACCATCGAAAACTACTGCCGCGACCTCAACGATTTCTTGTCCGCTTTTCCAGAGATCCCCTTCTCAGAACTGCTCGAAGCTGATGAAAGCTGTATTGCTGACTATGTCGATTGGCTGTGGAAACGCGATGTGCAACGAGGAAATGGGCAACGCCCTGATCGAAGCAAGATTACATACCTCACAGGATCAAAACTTGCACCTGCAACCATCCGGCGGCGCATCAGTGCTTTGCGGAGCTTTTACCGCTGGACGATCCGGCTCCGTCATCGTCGTGATCCCATCAACCCGGTTCGTGAAGGCCTGCGTGGGCACGAGCGTGGCCTCGTCTCGACTCCAGCCTCCATCCCATGGATTCCGGACGAGCACCAGTGGAAAGCCATCTTGAAATATGTTCTCACCACGCTCTCAACAAGAGATCAGACGATTGTGCTGCTCGCACACGATGGAGCACTACGCCGAGAAGAAATTGTGCTGCTGCGTGTGGATGACATCGACTGGCGGACGCATACCATTAGCGTTCGAGCAGCAATCTCCAAGAACAAGATGCCGGGGACGATCGTGCTCTCTCATCCGACCTGGACGCGCCTCAAAGAGTACCTTGAGGAGGACCGCGCAACCCTTGCCGCTGCCTACGGAGCCGAGGCAAATGGCCCCATTTTTTTGTCGGACTCACACCGTAATCCTGGCCAGCCAGTCTCGAAATGGACTGTCAAAGATATTTTTGACCGGATCAGCCATGCTCTTGAGATTCCCCAGCTGACGCCGCACAAGATGCGCCATTTGATGCTCACCGAACTCAAAAAAAGTGGGATGGATCTCCTGGATGTGAGCCGCTATGCACGCCATCGGACGATCGCGAGCACCGAAATCTACCTGCATACCGATCTTTCTGACCTCGCACGCCAGGTCAACAAAGTGCATCAGCATGTTGAGCAACTACTCGTGCAGATGGAGGAAGGAGAAGAACATGACAGCCAGTCCTAGCACCGCCAGTGTGCGCTCTACCTCTGTGCCAGTCTGGCGCATGCCGATCACGCTGGAAACCTACCCTCACCCTGATCCATGCGTAACTGACGAAGAAGCTGCTCTCATGGACTTCTACGCAACCGAGGCCAATGGTGTCACGGGTGGGCTCGCCGCAAGCATTCTTGCCAAGTTAGAGCGCTTCGATCAGCCATTTCGCGATGCCCTCCGGCTCCATACCACATATGATCGAGTGACCGCGAGATCACGCCGTCATTTGTTCAGATACATGGTCCAAACCCGTCAGGCGTTCTGGTCCTGGTCAACCGAGACCTGGAGCGAAGTGATTCAAACCACCACAGGAGGAAGCCACCGCAATGAGGGCATGCGGTTTGGTATGCTGACGCTCGCCTATCTGTTTTCTGGCTTTCTGTATGCCGGAGAAGGAACCCCATATATCGAGATGGCAGATGCCATTTTTGGCCAGGAGAGGATCGGCGTCGAAGCGAACAAACTGCACGCACCATTGGTTGCGTTGGGCTACTCAGAGCATGGGGAGGAAAAAAACGTTGAATGGCAAACTTCGCATGAGATGAGCGTGAAATGTCCGTTGTATCACCTTAAAATGAGCGTGCCTCAAGGCAAGTTTGCCATTCAGCGTTTTCCCCTGAACGGAAAAGAGAGCTTGACAGCAGGTGTAGCCTGAAGGAGGAAGGAGGATGAATAGCTCAGCAGGAGAAAGACCATGGTCCGACGAACCCGACCCCCGCGTCCGGAAGCGACGCATGCGATCACGTTGACCCCATTGAAAGAGTCTTGCCAGCAGTGCGGTCAGCCGCTGTGGGTGAGCTACCACGGCCATCGCACGGTGACGAAGTTAGATGGCCTCTGGAAGTTGACGATGGTGGTGCGTCGCTGTATGCAGCCGGAGTGCCCACGCTACCATGTGGCTTACCGTCCCGAAGAAGAAGGGCGATGGGCGCTGCCGCACGGCGCATTTGGCCTGGAAGTGATTGCTCTGATTGGGAGCTTTCGCTTTCGCGAACACCGCAGCGTGCCGGAGATGCATCGGGCCCTGTTGGCACGGGGGGTCAGCATCACGCAACGCAGTGTCACCAATTTGATGCAGCGCTACGAAGAACTGGTCGCCTTGCGGGTAGCGAATCACGAGCGCATCAAGGAACGGTTGCAGAAGCAAGGGCGTGTGATCCTGGCGATTGACGGATTGCAGCCGGATGTGGGACATGAGGTCCTCTGGGTCGTGCGCGACTGCCTTTCAGAGGAGATGCTGTTGGCACGTCCCCTGCTCAGTAGCTCGCAAGGTGACCTGACCACCTTGCTGACTGAAGTTAAGGAACAGCTGAAACAGCTCGAGGTAGCGGTCAAAGGGGTCATCTCCGATGGGCAAGAAACCATCGGCAGCGCGGTCGCTTTTGTCTTCCCCGAGGTGCCCCATCAACTCTGTCAGTTTCATTACCTCAAAGATGCCGTCGAGCCGCTCTACGAAGCCGATCGACATGCCAAAACGCCGTTGAAGAAACACGTCCGAGGAGTGCGACCCCTCGAGCGAGCCCTGGAAGAGCGCAGCGATCCGGAGGCCGAAGCGATCCAGGGCGACTGTCTGGCGGTAAGAAGCTCGTTGACCGATGATGGGCGTGCGCCATTGGATGCCTCGGGCCTCAAACTACAGGACCGATTGACGCAGATCAGCGACTCCATTGCTCGTGTCGAACCAAAAAAAGTCTTCCGCCAGCCTTAAAGCACTTGCAGCAGATGCTCACCAGGGCCTTGCAGCGTCCAGCGGGACTGTGGCCGCCCATCAAAGATGCCTATGCACTGGTCTATCAGGCCGCTCACATCTTGGCCAATCACGAGCAGCAGACGGGCGCTCAGGTTCGGGAGACCTATCTGGCCTGGGTGAAGACCATGCAGGAGCACAAAGCGGCTCTGGGAACACGCAGCACCACGATTGATCACTTTGCGGAGATCACAGGGAACTTTGCTCCTGGTTTGTTTCACTGCTATGATGTGCCGGACCTGCCTCGCACCAATAATGATCTGGAGCATTGTTTTGGCGTCGCCCGTGTGCATGAGCGTCGGGCGACCGGACGCAGAGGAGCCATTCCCGGGGGGGTGGTGCGCGGCTCGGTTCGTCTGATGGCCGTGGTGGTGAGCAAACACGAGGACTTGCAGGCTGCCGATTTGCAACCCAGCGATTACCAGGCCTGGCGGCAACTCCGGACACAACTGCGGTAGCGTGAGGAAACGCGTCGCAAGCAGTTCCGTTTGCGCAAGGATCCCGCTGCCTACCTGGCGGCTCTGGAAACTCAACTACTCGAGTGATCTTTTCCGTTCAGGGTTTTTTGCCAGGCTGGTATTCAATGACCTACATTCAAGCGTTCCGTGAGCGCTGGCACGGTCGGCTCTCTCTTCGTTCGTCTTACACGCCGGTTTGGGCTTGCACGCGCCCCTCTTTGAGAGCAGCAAGGAGAGCGGCATGGTCGCGTTCGGCCTGGTCCGCATACACCTCGGCAAACGAGGCAATGGCCTGGTCGAACGTATCCTTGCTGCCCAGGTAGCCGCTGATCTGTGCCGGGTCGCTGGTGCGGGCGTGCGCTCGCGCCAGGGTTGCCGCGCATAACTCAACGTACGCAGTAAACCCTACCGGGACCATCGTCTCGACTTCCGCCGACATCTTCATGTCGCGCAACTGTCGCGCATAGTAGTCCCTGCCATTGAAGGTAGACCAGCCCAGGAAGATATCGCTGGCCGCCTGCATCATGCGCTGGCCTACCACCACCCGCTCCCCGTGGTTCTTATACGGACTCGCCCCCACGTACGGCTCAAGCACCGACGCCTCCTTGATCTGCATGATCAACGGGTCATCTCCCTCTGCTCCTCCTAAGCACAACACGATGGCACAGCGCGTGCCCACGCTGCCTACTCCCACGACTTTCTGAGCGATGTCAACCCCACGGTACCGCATGACGATGATGCGCCGCTCCTCCGGCAAGCTCGCCAGGAATCCTCTCACCATCGCTCTCCACTCTTCGGTATCCAGATTGTTCTTACTGGTGTCAAGTGGATCGTAGTGAAAGATCAACGGCGGCTCATCCTTGATGTGATACTGACCATTCACGGCCTCGGTCAGCTTCGGGAATGTTTCGATGCGGGTGCGCTTGCTGGCTTTTGCCGACGCTTCTTCCACGCGTTTTTGGAGCCTTTTGGCACCTGCCATGCCACGTACCATCGCGAGAATGCCTTCCACGTCGATGTGGTAGTACCACACATCGATATTGTTGGCGAATTGCCAGAAGCTAAGCAGCAGGGACTTGCTGAACAAAAGCAACCAACTTCGCAAAGCGAGAGGAAGGAGCAGTTGCATGTTTTTCTTCTGCTACCCAATGACAAGCACGAAGGACGTTCATAGATGTAGCGGTGAGAAATGCTTGAAGATTCAGCTTTTTCTGCCCAATATACCGTGATCTTCGTATCTCGCAGGTTCGTACCGCTTGAGCAACAGTACCCTCGACTCCTGCTCGTTTCGCATAGAGCACGCGAAATTCTGGTGTTTCCTGACGCTTACGGTTTTCTTGAAGTGCCTGATAGCTTTGTTTATCAGGGCGCAGAATAAGAACTTTTGCTGCACTTGGTGTACACTGGGAGGGAAGTGGACAGGATCGGCATACTGGTAAAGGAAACCGTATGCGAAGACTCGGCTTTCCGTGTCTATCAGGGATATTTCCCCCATCTCGACTTTTTTGTCCAGCAGGACAGATAACGCTCTTTGACTCCCAATCAATGCTGAATTCGCTCTGATCAAAGCGTTCTGCATCCTTCGATGACCATGATGTATCGGGGAGAGCAGGTCCAATGATATCTATTTGATGTACCTGTTGACTTTTTGCGAGCATTTCAGCATTTACATAGCCTTTATCGACGAAATGTTGGTTGGGAAGCACCTGTTTTTCTGCCAAACGCTTATGAAGATCCTCCATAACATCCCCATCTGGATTTGTCGCAGAAGTCGTTGTTACTTCAAGGAGAAGATTTGGTCGATCAGAATCACCTGTTTCAGTAAAATGAACTTTCTATCCGACCCATCCTGTATTTTTCTTCTTGCTATACCGTGCCTCAATATCATAAGGAGATTGAACAAGCAATGCTGATGGAGGCAGCTCTTGATCTTTTCTCCATGGGGCTCCCTGTTCACTTGCATGATAGTGTTGTATCCAGATACATCTTAGTATTTCTATAGCCGGTAGATCTCGTAACCAGGTATGACTTGTGCTTCCATACACTTTCTCTAAAAGATAGCGCCCATCAGCGCCTATTTCCTCTGCAAACTCTCTCCGCGGTTTTTCATCCGAGGGTTCGCGAAAGTCGCTAAAGCGCGACTGATAACGCTTTGCCCACTCGGGCTTCATCTGTTCTAACAGCCAATCTGGGGCCACTTCAGCGAGAACATTGAGTGCATGACGCATCGTTTCTCCAACACATTCAAGACGATTTGTTGTCCTGATTGCCGCCAAAACATGTGTTGAGTCTGTTCTCTGTTTTCCTCGCTCTTTTATCCATCCTCGTTCCCGAAACTGAGAGAGCATGATAGCAAAAATGCGGCGCTCCGCCTGATTTGGAAGTCAATCGACTGCGAAATTCACTCAGCACGGAAAAGTCAAATCCAGGATCAGTTATTTCCAAGCGGTACCAGCATATTTCCAATCAATCCGCGTTCTCACTGCTTCTGCTGCCTGTCTATCAGTTAACCCCTCAGCATATTGCATGACCATCACGAGGGCCAGACGCCAGGCCGCTTCTGCTGGCTGTCCTTTCTCGGAAAATAAGTCAAGAAAGTCCTCATCTCGAAAAAATGTCCCAAATTCATCTCGCATCTGAGTAAAAATATTTCCTTTGGGTAAAACGGCATGTGCCACACGTGCCGTTTCTTCTGGGATTGGTGGTATTGCTTGTGGTTGTAATGACATCGGTTCCCCTTTGCTGCGTGTCTTGCCAATTTCTCTCTAGTATCTCACATTCCACCCCTTGTTTCATTCGCCAACAATATCACATCCAGGTGGTTCATCAGGGCAAACTGCTGCATACTCTCACGGTAGCGTTGCATGCACCTCACTACAGCCTGTCTGCTCTCCTGGGCGGTGTAGCCATTCTGTCGACCGGCTATGACAACGCTGGCTGCCAATCGCTTGACATCCCATTCCCAGGGGCCAGCCAGCGTCTCGTCGAAGTCGTTCACATCGAAGACCTGCTGGCGCTCCGGGGAGGCAAAGACGCCGAAGTTGCTCAGATGGGCATCGCCGCAGAGCTGCGCCTGGATGCCTGAAACGGGCGTCTTGGCAAGGTCATTCGCCATGATGTCTGCTGTTCCTCGATAGAACGTGAAAGCTGACAGCGACATGCGTCCAAAGCGGATGGGCACCAGGTGTTCCAGCCGCGTCTTATTTGACTCTTCCAAGATACTAATTGGGTTGGGGCGCTCGGGGTCTGGCGTCCACTCTCCATGGCTTGAACGGGGCGTCTTGCTACGCAGCGCCTTCCCGGCAGCATAGCGCTCAGCCCGTGATGTCAATTCCCGAGTCCATTCAGTTGCCACTGTGGACGGGGTGGTTGTGGTAGTCATAAGACTCCTCCTATTTCTGTCGTTGCTAACGGAAACATATGAATCACTATTACCAGTTTATTCTCCAGGGCACAAAAATACATCTTGAAAACGCACTATTTTTGCGAGCGTCGACGATCAATAAGAACATGAGTTGATCGTGTCGTCTGGCGTGTTTGCATTCTATTTCCTTGCATTCAGAAACGCTGCTGCCAGCGATAGATACGTGATTGCGTCCAGGGGCGACCACAAGCGTCATTGCCCGAAATTACAGGCAATGACTCTTGCCCTTGCCCTCGCCCCGTTCAGGTTAGAGCATCACTACTAGCGACCACGGCGGCGTTGACGGCGACGCACGCCCATGACCGACACCGGCGACAACGGTCTGCCGACCGGGTCAATGAACAGCGAACACGGCCCCGCACTGGCTGGCAGCGTTCCGTCAAGGATATCGACCTTATAGGTGAGGGTCTCCCCGTCCAGTTTCGGTTCGCTGATGGTCATCGTCACTTCTTCGGGGACCGTGTCCCCATCCTCCAGGAAGGACACAACGGCGTTCGGTGGATCGTCGGCGAAGCTGTCTTCACCCTCGCCCCACTGGTCAACGAACTTCTTGGAACTCAGGTGGCCTACAACCCGTTGGGGCCGATCGGCAAAGAATAAAGTGGAGTGTGCCAGCCCGTGAAACGTCACGGAGCCGCTGCTAGTCGTCAGTCCTCGAGCACTCTGAACAAACAGGGCCTCAATTTCATCGACCTGGGGTTCGGTATTTTCGCTCATGGATTCGTTCCTTTCGCAGAGAAATCTGCTACACTTACAATAACATAAAAAGTTTGGTGTTCACGCTCATACGTTTGTCTCCCAGGTGATGGCCCCTTGCGAAGCCATCACCCTGCCCGTGCTCGCGAGCACGAAATCTCAGATCGCTACGATGTTACTCACGCATGAGCATCGCGTGCGCTTCGACTTCGTGATTAATGTTCACCTCCCCACTGACATCCACGACCACCTGCTTGACTGTGCCGGTGAATGGCCAGGGATACTCGCCTGGATAGTCAGGCGTGACCGGCTCGCCACCATCGCGACCAACGTTCAGCCCCTCGCCAGCTATCGAGAACTTGCCCGGCTGGGTCCTGATCTTACTCTCGCCGACCTTCTCGTCGTTGATGTAGATGGCCAGGGTGCCGTTGGCGACGTGCGGTGGGTTCTCTCCCTCCTTGGTGAAGATAGCGGAGAGGGTCAAGGCCCCGGTTGGCACCGACTTGCTGGAACTGATCTTCTGCTCGAATGAGCCGACAAAGTTGTAGACGTAGTGTAACCTGCCGTCCTTCATATAGAGGGCGTGTCCCCCAAAGCGACTCCCGTGTGCGAATATCACTCCCTCGGCACCGCTGGCCGGAATCTCGACCTCGGCTCTGATCGCGTAAGAGCGGTTGATGATACTGACCGCTGCCGCCTCTGGTACCTCGGCCGTGTCCGGGTAATAGACATACCGCTCGTGCGGCTTTGTCATTTTCGGGCGCGGAGTGAGGACAATTTCGAGAGCTACGCGGTCATCCAGGGGAAATCCCTGGTATTTGCCCGCCTCGAAGAACCACAGCCCGATCAACTCCTGCAGCTTGTCCGGGTGCTGCGCGGCGAGATTGTGGCTCTCGGAGCGATCCTCGGCCGTATGGTAGAGCTCCCAGGTGTCCTGCGTGTAGTTGCCCCAGCCGGAGATCGCCGGGTGGGTCGTGACCGCTTTCCAACCCTGGTGCCAGATGCCGCGCGTCCCTAACATCGAGTAGTACTGGGTCTGCCTGTTCGAAGGGGCCTGTGCCTCGTCAAAGCTAGAGCGCATGCTGACGCCTTCGATTGGGTACTGTGTATATCCTTTGACCACATCTGGAGCTTCGACGCCCACGACGTCGAGGATTGTCGGCACGATGTCGATGGCATGGTGGTACTGGTGGCGCACCTCACTACGGCTCTTGATCCCTTTAGGCCAGGAGATCAGAAAGGGGTCGCAGATGCCGCCGTTATAGCTATAGCGCTTCCACATCTTGAACGGCGTGTTGAAGGCCATCGCCCAGCCGGTGGGGTAATGGTTGTACGTCAGAGGGCTGCCCAGCACATCCAGGTAGTTGAGGTTCTCCTCCAGGCTGTCAGGAATGCCGTTGAGAAACTTATTTTCGTTGACCGAGCCGGTAGGTCCACCCTCACCGCTGGCGCCGTTGTCGGAGATCACTATTACAAGGGTGTTGTCGAGCTGTCCCGACTGTTCCAGGAAGTCGATGATCCTGCCGATCTGGTAATCGGTGTAGCTGAGGAAGCCCGCGTAGACCTCGGCCATGCGCCGGTACAACTGCTTTTCGTTCTCGGGCAGTGCGTCCCAGGGCTTGACGTAATCCAGGGCTGGGAAAGGCTTCCCATCAGGGCTCTTCGTCTCGGACGGCGTGCCAATCGGGTTGATCGGCGACAGCGCGGTATTCTCTGGCACAAGGCCCATCTGCTTCTGGCGCTCGAGCACCAGCTCGCGGTAGCGCTCATAGCCCATGTCAAACTTGCCCTTGTACTTGTCAGCCCACTCCCTGGGCGCGTGATGCGGCGCGTGGCAGGCGCCAGGGCAGAAGTACATGAAAAAGGGCCGATCGGGAGCCACGGCTTTGGCGTCTTTGATGAACTCAAGCGCCTTGTCCGTCAGGTCTCTCGAAAGATGGTAGCCTTTTTCTGATCCATCCTCCGTTGGGCTGCTGGGCTGCTC
>WNGG01000448.1_pt1 | contig 44383 bp, 40 predicted proteins | sample 5400661 | NCBI WGS metagenome assembly WNGG01 (sample SAMN13153372, study PRJNA577476) | soil metagenome | isolation source: 100 cm soil or saprolite under Garry oak tree replicate 1 | place: USA:California | collected 2016-06-15 | reverse complement strand
TGGCGCGCGCGCGTTACGACCGGCTCGACGTCACCCAGCGCCAGCAGCTTCCCGAACGCGACTTCCGCGAGCCGCCGGCGTAGCTCGGGCAGGCCGCGGCCGGTGACCGCCGACACACCTTCCCCCGTGAGATCCGCTTTGGTACGCACGACGACGACGGGAGCGGTAACCTGTGCAAGAAAAGCGGCGCGAGACATGTCATCGCGCTCCTCACAGAAGAGCACCAGATCCGCCGCCGCGAGATACTTCTTGCTGACCTCGATGCCGAGCTGCTCGATTCGCTCGCCCGCGTCCCGCAGCCCGGCGGTATCGACGATCCGAAACGGAAAGCCCTCGATCACGGCGTGCGCCTCGATCGCATCGCGGGTGGTTCCGGGGATCTCCGTCACGATCGCGCGCTCGGTACCGAGCAGCGCGTTGAACAGCGACGACTTTCCGGCGTTGGGACGGCCCGCAATTACGAGCAACGCCCCTTCACGCAGCCGCTCTCCCTCAGGGGCGGTTCGGAGCAAATCGGCGACGCGCCCACGCACCACGTCCCACGCACCACGCACCCGTTCAGGCGAGACGGGACCTTCATCCTCTTCCGGAAAATCGATGTCGTAGGCGATCAGCGCCTCGAGCTCGAGGATTTCGCTGCGGAGTGCCGTCAGCCGGTCGGACAGGCCACGCTCGAGCTGCTGCAGCGCCCGGCGCCGCTGCACCGGCGACCCGGCATCGATGAGATCAGCCGTCGCCTCCGCCTGGAGCAGGTCGATCTTGCCATTGAGCACGGCGCGGCGCGTGAACTCGCCCGGTTGTGCCGGACGCGCGCCGGCGGCCGCCAAGGTGGCGAGCGCCGCGGCGGGCACGACCAGACCGCCATGCGTCGAGATCTCGACGAGGTCGTCGCCCGTGTAAGAGTGGGGAGCGGGGAAGCAAGCGGCCAGACAGTCGTCGACCGGCTCACGGGAGTCGGGATGCAGGAGCCGCGCGCGGAACACGGTGCGTGGCGGCGTCGGGTGAAACGGATCCAGGCAGCGGGCGGCGATGGCGAAGCATCCGACGCCCGACAGGCGAATCAGCGCGAGCGCTCCGCGACCCGGTGGCGTCGCCAGCGCGACGATGGGGTCGGAGAGCAGTCTAGGTCTTCGGCGGGGGCGTCACCACACGAGCGCCCCCGGCAGTTACAGGCGCCTCACGCAGGCGGCGCTTGGCGATCATGTACTGCTGCGGAATGCTGAAAAGGTTCTGCGCCGCGTAGTAGAGGTTCAGCCCGGACGCAAAGTTCAGGAACAGCAGCGTCAGGACGATGGGCATGAAGTACACCATCATCTTGGTCTGCGGATTCGGCGGCACACCGATCTGGCCCACCTTGGACAGGGCGAACATCGACAGCCCCATGATGATCGGAATGATCTTGAACGGGTCGGGGCGCGACAGATCCGGGAGCCACAGGAACGGCACACCGCGGAACGCGATGGTGTTCGCGAACACGAAGAACAGCGCAAGCAGCACCGGCATCGGCAGCAGCATCGGCAAGCAGCCGCCGAACGGATTGACCTTGTGCTCCTTATAGATGCGCAGCATTTCGCGCTGCAGCCGTTCAGGGTCGTTCTTGTACTTATCCTGCGTCTCTTTTATCAGCGGGGCGACCGCTTGCATGCGGATCCCCGACTCCATCGCCTTCTGGTTCAGGGGCCAGAGGAGGATGCGTACGACGATACCGAAGAGAATCAGCACCCACCCGTACGCGAGATTCAGGCGCTCGTGCATCCACAGCAGCACCGTGAGGACGATCTGCGACACCGGCTGAATGATCGGCCGGAAGATGCCGCCATACGGGTTGGCGTCGTCCAGACCGTGGCCCATCCGCGCCAGATGCCGCGAATCGAGCGGACCGGTGAACACCTGATATCGGAAGGTCCCGGCGGACTGCACCGGCATCGTGACAAGAACGTTGGCGTGCGTTGCCGCTTTGCCGCTGCGGGGTCCGCCGATGGCGATCGCCCCGGCAAACGTCGGTTGCCCCTCCTCCAACGCGAGCGCGGCAACGAAGAAGTATTTCGATTTGACGCCGACCCATTCGAACGGGCCGTTCAGGATCGCGCGCTCGCCCGGCTTGATGCCGGAAAAGTCGGTGCGCTCGGTTTTGGACGCCTTCGTGACGACGGAGTAATGGCGATAGTCGTCCAGCGAATCTTTCTCTGCAGACCGCAATCCATCGGCCAGGTCGATCAACAAGATCGCGCCGCCGCTGCCCAGTCCCGTCACGGAGCCGTGTACGTCGAAGCGATACTCCTCAGGCACGAAGCGGTACTCGAGTGTTACGTGTGATCCGCGCAGCTCGGCGTCGAATCGCAACGGTTGGGCACCCTGGCCGGCGGAGACCACGATGCCGGACGCGTCGGGGGGGGGGCTCGGCTGGAAATCCCAATTGTCGAGCGACACCGTGTCGCCGCTGGGGAGAACCAGGCGATGGTGCAGAAAAGCGTCACCGGGCGGCACGAGCTGCACTGGCTTCGCAGAATCGCCCGGGGCAAATGAGTGGTACTGCAATAGTTCGGCGGAAACGAGACGGCCCCCTCGAGTGCTGAAGCCGAGGCGGTACAGCGGGGATGTCACCCAAACGACGCGGCCCGTATCGACGGATGGCCGGATCGGCGGATGGGCGGATGGCTGCGGCGCAACCGCCTCAGCCTGTTGCGCCGACTCGTGCACCGCAACGCTATCGGCCGTCCGGCCATCCGGCCGTCCGACCGGCTTCTTGGGCGGCCAGAGAAGCGACGGGGCGACGGCCACGATCATCATGAGCACGAACGCGATCAGCAGATTGCGCTTATCCACGTCTATGCTCCGCGTCGCGCCGGCAGATCATGGAACCGGATCATACCCGCCTGCGTGGAACGGATGACACTTGAGGATGCGTCGGATCCCAAGCCAGCTGCCTCTCAGCGCTCCATAGCGCTCGACTGCTTCGTACGTGTAGCGCGAGCACGACGGCTCGAACCGGCACTGCGTGAACACCAGGTGCGACAGCGTGAGCTGGTAGCCACGGATGAGTGTCATTACGGCCCGGCGCGGCAGTCGTTGCAGCGTCACGTCAGCGTCTCCACGGCTCCCGTCAATTCGGCGCGCAGCACTGCAAATGAGGCGGTGTAGGCGGAACGCTTCGCGCGAATCACGAGATCGACGGCGGGAAGATTGCGCAGCACGTCGCGGCGCAGGATCTCACGCAACCGGCGACGCAGCCGATTGCGCGCTACAGCCGTCGACTGATGTCGCGGGACGATGAGTCCAAGACGCGCGTGACCCAAAGTGCTGTGACGCCAGGCCAGATCAAGATGCGGTGTGCGACGGCGGCGACCCCCACCCGCTTCCCAGCAGGCGGTGAGCTCCGAGCCGCGCGTGATGCGCACGCGGCGCGGGTACCGTTCGCGCGTTTACCGGCTCCGGTGTTTGGATGGAATACGGACGGTGAGACGCTTGCGACCCTTCTTGCGCCGGCGGGACAGTGTGGCGCGGCCCCAGACGGTTTTCATCCGCGCGCGAAATCCATGTTTATTGATACGCCGCCGATTGCGCGGCCGGTACGTCGGACCCATAAATTTCCTCGAGTAAGGCCGGGAAAGTTACCCGGCTCGCGACGCACCGGTCAAGGTTGACTTTTCCACATGCGGCCCGTACTTTCGGGCCGCCCTTGCTGGACGTCCTTCCTAAAATCAGAAAATCGTAATGGAGCAATCGGTAAACGAAGCTTGGAAGCGCCTCCTCGACGAAGCTCGACGCGAACTTCCCGAGGCGACGGTGCGGACGTGGCTCGAGCCATCGGAGCCCATCGCACTCGACGAGGGCCGCCTGATCCTCGGCGCACCCGATCAGTTCGCCGCGGAGTGGAACGAGTCCAAACACGCTGTGCTATTGGCGCGCGTGGCCGAGCGCGTGTTGGGAAGGCCGACGACCGTCGTGTTCCGCGTGCAGGAAGACCGGCAGCGGCGGCCGCAGATGGATTTCTTCGTCGCGCCGCGTGAAAGCGCCGCGACCGCGACAGCCGCCAACGTCGGGACGACACCGCTCAACGAACGGTACAGTTTCCAGACGTTCGTGATCGGGAAGTCGAACGAGCTCGCCGCCGCGGCGGCGCACGCCGTCGCCGAAGCGCCGGGCAAGACGTACAACCCGCTCTTCATTTACGGCGCGACGGGACTCGGGAAGACGCATCTGATGCAGGCCATCGCGCATGCGGTGCTCGAGCGAAACCCCGAGACCAGGCTGCAGTACTTCGGGGCGGAGCAGTTCATCAACGACGTGATCGAATCGATTCACGCGCGGACGATGTCCGAGTTCCGCCGCCGCTATCGCAACGACGTGGATCTGCTCCTGGTCGACGACGTGCATTTCCTCGAAGGCAAGGAAATGACGCAGGAGGAGTTCTTCCACACCTTCAATGCGCTGTTCGAGGCGCACAAACAAATCGTGCTCACCTCGGACCGGCCGCCGAAAGAGATTCCGGGGCTCGAAGACCGGCTCATCTCGCGGTTCGAGTGGGGCATGGTGGCCGACATCGGGCATCCCGATCTCGAGCACCGCATCGCCATTCTCCGGAAGAAGGCCGAGCAGGATCATCTCGAGCTCACGATTCCGGACGACGTGCTGCGCTTCATCGCCGAGCACATCCGCTCCAGCGTGCGGGAGCTCGAAGGCTGTATCATCAAACTGCTGCTCTTCGCATCGCTGAAGAACCGCGAGGTCACGATCGAGCTCGCGCGGGAAGCGCTGTCGGACAAGATCCGCCAGGGTGAAGAAGGATCAGGATACGGCGGCGGGAGCCAGTCGGCGCCCAGCATCGATCGCGTGCAGGAAGTCGTGGCGCGGCGCTGGGGCGTCACGCCCGAGGGCCTTCGCTCCAAGGCACGGACCAAGACGCTCACCATTCCCCGCCAGGTGGCGATGTACCTCGCGCGTGACATGTTGGGCATGCAGCTCGTCGAGATCGGGCAGGCGTTCGGCGGCCGGGACCACTCCACGGTGATTCACAGCGTGGACAAAGTGGAGCGCCAGATGATGCGCGACCGGACGTTCAAGGAGCGCGTGGAGATGGCACGGCAGGAATTGTCCGCACTGTAACCAACACGGGCTGGGGAAAACAATTTGGGATGTGGGTAGTGGGGAAAGTCGCTGCGCTATCCGCAATCCGCCAACAGTCCCAACAGTGCACCAACATTGTGTGATGGGCGACAGGTGATGCTGTGGTTGCGCTTTAGCGGAAGCGCCCACATATCCCCGTTGTCTACTACTACTACTAGTATTTCTATATAGAGAAGCAGTAGTAAAGACTTTCCCCATTTGGAGACGACGCGGCCCGGCATGAAGTTCACGATCACGCGAGAACAGCTGCAGGAAGGCTTGGCCGCAGTGGCGGCAGCCATCCCCGCCAAAACGACGCTGCCCGTGCTGGCCAACGTCCTGGTCGAGGCCTCGAAGCAAGCCGGCGGCTTGCGTCTGTCGGGTACCGATCTCGACATCGCCGTCAGCACCACGGTTCCCGCCGAAGTGGATGCCGACGGCGCCGTGACGTTGCCTGCCAAGAAGCTGGTGGATATCGCCCGTGAGCTGCCGTCCGGCCCGGTGCGCGTGACCGCCGCCGGCGAAGCGCGCGTGTCGATCGAGTCGGGACGCTCCAAGTTCAAGCTGCTCGGGCTGCCGCGCGAAGAATATCCCTCGTTCCCTGCCGTGAAGTTCGAGAAGGCGTGGAAAGCGGCGGCCGGCGTGGTCCACAAGTTGGTCGGTCACGTGGCGTTCGCCGCGTCGACGGAGGAAAGCCGGCCGATCCTGAACGGCGTCCTCTGGGAGCTCCGACCCGATCGCATGCGGATGGTGGCGACGAACGGGCACAGGCTCGCCAAGATGGACGTGCCCGCGACCGGCGGCTCGACCGCCGATCTGATCGTCCCGCCTAAGGCGCTCGAGCAGGTCCGCCGACTCTACCCGGGCGACGCCGAGATCGAGCTCGCGAAGAGCGACAACCACCTCGGGTTCCGCGCCGGCGGCACGCTCGTCTTCTCCCGGCTGATCGAGGGGCCGTATCCGAACTACGAGCAGGTGATCCCGCGCGAGAACGACAAGCAGGCAACCGTCGATAAGGCCGCCATGGCCGCCGCGCTGCGGCGCATGAGCGTCGTCGCAAGCGACCAGACGCATCGCATCCGTCTCGCGTTCTCGGGCGGCAACGTGAAGTTCTCGGTGCAGACGCCGGACCTGGGCGAAGCGCAGGACGAGCTCGCGGTGACGTACGAGGGTGAGCCGCTCGAGATCGGCTTCAACGCGATGTACCTGCTCGAGATCCTCAAGTACATGCCGACCGACGAGGTACGCTTCACGTTCAAGGCGCCGGAACGGGCGGCCACCATCGAGCCGGTGGGCTGGAATGATCCGGCCTCGTACATGGCGCTGGTGATGCCGCTACGGCTCGTAGACTAAAAAAGCGAGGACCTGCAAAGACTACGCACCGACGCACAGCGGGTTTTAGTCAGTGGTCAACGGGACCACCCGAGTCTGGGTGGTCCCGTGTCGTATCGGGAATCACCAGCGTGTCCAGGATCGGGGGAAGAATCGGTGGCTCGATCGGCGGAATAACCGGAACCGGAATCGAGTCTTCCTCTGCGGGCGGCACCGGAGTCTTGCCACCGAAGTACCGCGCCAGAATCAAGTCTCGCCGTGCAAGCATGCGTGCCGGCCGGAACGTGGGGTTGGAGGTTCGGGGTTGGGGGAGCGTGGCCACCAGCTCCGCCGCCTGATTTGCGCTCAGCGCCGAGACTGCCACGCCGAAGTAGGCTCTGCTCGCGGTCTCCATTCCCCAAACCCCAGCCCCTAATTCCGCATTCTCCAGATACAGCTCCATGATGCGGTCCTTGCTGAGCGCCAACTCGAGCCGCACCGCCGTGACGGCTTCTTTCAGTTTGCGGAAGATCGAGCGCGACGGAGAGAGATAGAGGTTCTTCGCGAGCTGCTGCGTGATCGTGCTCGCGCCCCGGTGCCCGCCGCTAGCCCACGCGTCTCGCAATTCGATGAAATCGATCCCGTGATGCGTTTTGAATCGCGAGTCCTCGGCGATGATGATCATCCGCTCGAGGAGCGGTGACTTCGTATGATTCGCGGTTTGGCCGTCCGGCCGTCGGGCCGTCCGGCAGTCAGAACGCAGTCGCATCATCGCGGTGCAGCGGGGCTGGTGTGTTCGCCACCACACCGGCGGCGGCCAAACGCCGAACAGCCACACCAGAGCGAGTGCGGCCGTCCATAGCACAACACGTCGTGCAATCCTATCTTTTTGCACCGCCATGGACCTCGAAGCCCTCCAACGGCGCTTACAACAAGCGCTTGGCTCGGAATTTACAGTTGGCCCGCTGCTGGGTCAGGGGGGCTTCGCCGCCGTGTTTCGCGCGCGCGATAACGTGCTGAATCGCGATGTCGCGGTGAAGGTGCTCGATGTCGAGCTCGCGCCGACCGCGACGGCCGCCCAACGCTTCATGCACGAAGCACAAACCGTCGCGCGCCTCGAGCATCCCCATATCGTGCCGATTTACAAGGTCGGCCGGCACGAAGAGATCTTCTATATCATCATGCGGTGCATCGACGGTCCGTCGCTGGGCCAGCTTCTCGAGACGCAGAAGAAGCTCGACATCGGCGACGCGGCGCGTATTACGCGCCAAGTGGCCGACGCGCTCGCCTACGCGCACAGCCACGAGATCGTCCACCGCGACATCAAGCCGGACAATATCCTGCTCGACAAGAGCGGCCACGTCCTGGTGACGGACTTCGGTATCGCCAAGGCCGCGCAGGCGGCAAAGGAGAAAAAGAGCGGGGCATCCACGCAGCTCACGAGTGAAGGCGCCGTCGTCGGCACGCCGCAGTACATGAGCCCCGAACAGGCGGCCGGTGATCCGCTCGACGGTCGCTCCGACATCTACTCTCTTGGCATCGTGCTCTACCAGATGCTCGCCGGCGCACCACCCTTCGATGGCCCGTCGTCCGCCGACATTCTCGCGCAGCAGCTCACCGAGGCACCGGAGCCGATTCGCCGCCACCGCCCCGACGCGCCGGAAGAAATGGCGCTGGTGCTCGATCGCATGCTGGCGAAGAAGCGCAATGAGCGCTTTCAGATGGCCAGCGAGGTCAGCCGTGCCCTGGTGGGCGCGCTCCCGACCGCGGCGCGAGATCGCGTGCACATCCCGCTGCGGCGGCGGCTCAAGGCGATGTTCTACCGCTCCCTGGTGGGACTGAGTGTGGCGGGATGCCTGCTGTTCATCGCCTTTGCGGGCGGCGGCGCCGTCGTGGCGTACTACGCGTTCAGCAAGCCGCCACAGGTCGCGGCGCGGTCCCCGTTTCCCGACAGCCTCGCGCGCATGTTGCGCGACCGGCGCGCGCTCCTTCCCGGAGACGCCGGGATGTTCGCGTACCGGCCCGCGGGCCAGGAAGACACGACCATGCTACTGCTCACGCGGCGCCGGACGGTCGTGGTCACGCCGCACGAGGTGCGTTCCTACGCGCGCGACAGCGTGCGGCGAGACCTGGATCTCATTCTGCATGGCGGCTTGGCATTTCGACTGGTGATCTACGGACGGCAGTCGGCAACCGTCGCCGATACGGTCTACCGCAGCCTCTCGTTCCGCGACATGGTGCAGCTCAGAACGCAGCTCAACCGGGCACCCGAACCCGCGCCTGCGACACGTCCTGCCGTGCGGCCGCGCGTGACTACTCCGCCACCACCTCCGGCGCGTGCCCCCAAGTCCCGGTCTACGCCGCGAAGCCGCCCCCGCACGCGGCGGCCGTCTTAACGACGCCTGGTGCTGGCTTCCCGCGTCACCAGTCCGTACACGCTGAGGCCATCGATCCGAGAGACATCGCCGGGCGTGGACGCGAGGGCGCCGAAACGATTCTCCCCACCGATTGACAATCCCAGCGCGAAGGCACCGCGGCGCAGGCCGTTATCCGTATCCAGCCGGGCGATGATCTCGACCGGCCAGCGTGAGGACGTGCTCGTCGTCCGCCAGGCGAGACCAAAGGCATAGGATTCGATAGAGTCCCGCGTGATGCGCGCGTCAGTCGACACCGCGAGTGCGCGCACGGGACCCGGATGCCACGTCACCCCGGGAATGAAGGTGAACTGCTGTCGCAGTCCACGCACGATCGGCTGGCCCAGGTTCGCCGCGACCGCGCCCACCGTGAGCTGAGAGAAGGCCACATAGGACATGCCAATATCCCAGCCGGTCGCATTCGCCCCGTTCCCGCTATAGCGTGCGATGTCGAAACCCGCAGCAAGCCCCTGCGTCCCTCCCGCGAGTCCCAGGCGGAGTGTGGTGCCGCGCACGCCATTGTCGAGGATGTCGCGCTGATAGCCCAGCGACAGCCCGCGCGAGTTGAACCCGGCGTTTATCTGGCGCAGACGCCCCCGTGAACCCGGATCGCTGACTCCGACTTCCGCATAGACCGATGCTTCGCGCGCTACGCCGAGGCCCGCGGGGTTGACCCAGATGGCGCGCGCGTCACGGACGTCGGTCGGAAAGAGGTAAGTGGCAGAGCGGTTGGGGGCGACTTGCTGCGCGTCGGCCGGACGGCCTGACGGCCAGACGGTCAACACAAGGATGGTCACGAGCACGGCCGTCGGGCCGTCAGGCCGTCCGACCGTCAGGGCAGCACCGTGACGGTCGTTTTCGACACCTGCGTTCGTGGAATCGTCATCGCCTGAATCGGCAGCGTGATCGTCATCGATGTCGAATCGCGCGATTCGCCGCCCACATACCGTCCGTCTGCGGAGACAAAGTCGAGCCCGGTGCGGACGCCGCTCCCCGCGACCTCGAACGGCTGGCCCGCCTGTTGGCCGCTTCCCTTGATCGTGAAGTCGGAGGCGACTTCGACACGCAACACGCGCGTGCCGTTGTGATCGTCCCACGCCGCGGCGCGTGTGCGATTGATGCTCGTGACCGTCACGCTGCCTGCGGCGCGGTCGTTCTCGGTTGTCGTGTCCGTCCAATTCGCGCCCAGCGCCAACCCGCCCGGCGGGATCCGGGGGAAGAAGTTCTTGAACGACCCGACGATCGGCGAGAGCGCTTGGGCGGCCACACTGTCCGACATACGCTGACTGCGGAACTCGCCTTTGGGTGTCAGCCGTCCGACGAACGACAGGGCTTTCGCCACTGCCAGGTTGATGCCCATGGGAGGCGTGGTCCCGGAATCAGGAACGATGGAATCGATCGTGATCGTCGTCGGATAGCCGAGGCTGTCCGCTGGCCCGGTGATCGTCACGCCGAAGAATGCCCGCAGTCCGAAGTCAAGCGGCTGGCGCATGCCTTGAAACTCTTGATCGATGTGAATGACCGTGCGCATCACGTAGCGCTGCGCGCTCGGTCCCAGGCGGAGTCCCTGCACTGCCACCGGCGGCGGAGCTGCCGGTGGCGGTGGCGGCGCACCCGGCGGATTTGCGGGCGTAGGATTTGACGAAGGAGTCTTTGGCGTGCAGCTGAGAGCGGTAAGCGCTGCCGCCACGAGAAGGGCGCGACGCATCGGCTATTCCTTGGTCTTGGTACGTCCGAAAATGGCGACCACCTCAGTCTCCTCGCTCGTCACCTTGAGCAATTTCCATCCGCGTTTCCGCATATCGGTCCGCCAGGTGATGAGTTTCTCCCACTCTTCAGCGGTGGTCCGAAAAACACGCAGATCGGCGACGTTCTCCCAGTGGGGAGGATAAGGAGCGTGGGGTGGCTTTGTGGTCACAGGGGAGGAAGTGGTGAGACCATAAGCCGAGTTCTGTTTACTCGTTGGTACGAGCAGATGGTCATCTCTCTGGGATGGCTGTCACCAGCCATCTCGTGCGGCCTACCCGCAGCTCAAACGACCCGGGCCGGGTCTCGCTGCTTATTTGGCCTTGCTCCGACCGGGGGTTGCCGTGCCGTGCCTGTTGCCAGGCACGCGGTGGGCTCTTACCCCACCGTTTCACCCTTACCCTTTGGATACAAGGGCGGTCTGTTCTCTGTGGCCCTGGTCCGTCGCCTCTCGGCGCCCAGGCGTTACCTGGCGGTCTGCCCTGTGGAGCTCGGACTTTCCTCGATGGACCCCTCGTGCCGATCCACCGCGACCATCGGCCCCACCACTTCCAGGGCAGGAAATTACCGGGCCATAGGGCAAAGGGGCAAGGCTTTACCTCACGAAGCGCCGGATCACGCGACCCAAACTGTCGGTCGCGGCCCCGTCGAGCCAAAATCCCGCATGCTCGTTGAACGCGGCGAATCGCAACCGTGGCCATTCGCTCGGCACGAACGTGGCGCGGTCGGGCTCCAACCCCACAGCAGAGAGTGCGTACACGCCCCGCTCCCGATAGCGTCGCACGAGGTCGCGTCCGCGCCGCTCTTTGAGCCAGAGCAGGACGGGAGCGTCCGGACTGGAGAAGCCGCGCAACAGGCCCAGAGTGAACCAGTCGGCAGGGGGGGTGCTCGCGTGGAACGCGAAGCGCAGATCGGGATGCAGCCGCCGCAAATCGGCGCGCAGCACGATGGCGCGCTCGGCGACTGCGGCCTCGAGCCCCTTGTAGTAGCCGCCCAACCACCCGCGCTCGAGTAACGTGTCGTACCGAACCACCGGCGGCAGTGCTGCGAGCCGCTCCATTTCGGCGCGGTCCAGACCCAGCGCCGCCAATCCCACCTGGTAGTCCGCGTCACAGAAGCCGGTGCCGCGGTAATACGCCATCGCACTGTCGAGATCCAGCGCGACGCCGGCGAGGACTTCAGGGCGCGCGCCGCCCAGCTGGGCCATGACACGGTAGGTGGGCCGCAGCGCGCCGCGCCAGTACAGCGAATCGAGCCCGCACGCGATCGGTGTGAGCCTCCCATGCCGATCCACTTCGTCGGCACCCTGAGACGGGATCGCCGCCAACGCGACCGCGGGGAACCAGCGGACGCTCGTTGCCTGCAACCGGTCCGCGGCGAGCTTCCAGAGGGTGCGCGTACTCACCGTGTCGAGGATGGCGGCCTCGGGAATCGTCGTCGCCAGCGCGTTCAATGCCGCCCCATCCACGAATCGGAGCAACGAATCGAGCGCCGGCAGCATGAATCGGCTCCACAAGACGCGCATGCCTTGCCGGTTGATCCAGCTGGGGACCACCACGGGATCTTCGCGATTGGTGGAGACCGGTTGCGGCAGCACGATCACGGCGCTGTCCGCTCCGGCTGGTGGGGCGAGCGGCGGAGGATGGACGGCGACGTGTTGCGGGGCCTCGGCGAGCCGCAGCGGCGCGGGTCGGCCGCCGGCGCCGATGCCGGCCCACTCGGCGGGACGCCGCGTCCAGCGGGCGAGCGCAACGAGAAAGTCGCGCGCGCGGGAGTCGGCATCGGCCGACGCCAGCAGGCTGCGGCTCGCCACGACGATCAGGCCATCCTGGACGCGGCTCGCCGCGACGAGCGCCGTTCCGCCACCGCGCGCCAGGGTCTGGCTCTTATCGCGAATCTGCAGCGGATAATTCCGACCGGCGGGGAATGGAGCGAAGCCCGCGTTGTCGAGGGCCGAATGCGGCAGCGGCGTGGCGTCGAGCAGCTGCGCGCCGCCCGTCCCCGACCCCGCCGACGCCCCTGCGATGGCGATGCCGGCGCCCTGCGACGCGAGCCACTGGTTCATGATCCAGCGGTCGAGCGCGCCGCCGTCTTCGGTGTATGCGAGCACCACGACGCCGTCGCGGCGGATCCACTCGGTGAGAATCGCGAGATCGCCGATCGTCAGCGCGTCGGACAGGCTCTCGGGCTGGCGCCCGCCGAGGACGAGCACGGTGCGATAGCGGGCGAGATCCTGCCTGGTGAGATGCGGATAGAAGCGGCGGTACTCCACACGGTAGCCCGCCGCATGCCACGGGGCTGCGGTGGCTTCGAGGGTGAGGGGATCGGCGAGCGTCAGGTCAACGACGAGAAGGCGGCGCGCCTCCGTCTGGCAAGCTGCAACGAGCAACAGAAGGAAGAGACACAGGCTCCTCACCGTCGGGGCTCGACCAGACGGTTGTACTTCCGGAGCGCAGCGCGCAGCCGTTCGTGCGGCAGTGCGTACACCCGCATGCCGTTGATGCCCGTCATCGTCTCGGCTGCGACCATCGCGTTGACGATCGCCTCCTCGGTCGCCGGAATCGTGGCCTGGAAGAGCGGATCGATCCGTTCGTTCGGGAGCATTGTCACGCTGACACTTGCATCGGGCTTTGCGGCGCCTGGGTTGGCGGTCGAGAGGGCGACGAAGATGTCGCCGGACGGGTTTCCGCCCGTTCCGCCCAGCCGGCCGACGCCGAGGGGCGCGCTTGGCGATGCGCTTGAGCTGATGGGGCAGCAACGGCGCATCCCGCCCTTGAACTGGTTGCAGATCATGCCGGTCCCGCCACCGACGTTGCCTTCCACGACCGGCCCGCCGTGCGCGCTGTCGAGCGCCGCGAACGCGTGCGCTTTCGTCACGTGAAAGCCGTTGATGTCATTGAGCGAGCCGTCCCAGGTTTCGGCCACGACCGGCAGCGACCAGTCGAACTCGAATCCTTTGCGCACGAGCCATTCGATGACGGCATCGCGTACGACGCCGACACTGTGCGTGTTCGTGATCATCACCGGCCCGGCGAGGAATCCCGATTCCTCGAGCCACGTCGTGCCGGTCATCTCGCCGTTGCCGTTCAGGGTGAACCACCCGCCGAAGACCGGGTCGCCGTTCGTCGCGCCGCGCGGGAAGATTGCGGTGACGCCCGTGCGCACGGGACCCTGGCCCACGACGAGCGTGCCCGCGCCCTTGATGATCGTGGCGTGGCCGACGGTGACGCCGGCGACGTCGGTGATGGCGTTGAGGGGACCGGGCGTGCCGTCGAAGGGGACGCCGAGGTCGCGCGCGCGGGGTCGATTCTGCGCTTGCAGGGTTGAGGCAATGACGAGCAGCGCCGGAAGCAGTCGCATATCAGGGGACCAGGGCGAAGGGAAGGAGCGCGTGGCGCATCTCGGACGCGGTCTGCCAGCGCGCTTCGCGCGCCTTGGCCAGCGCTTTCATCACGGTGTCGCTGAGTGCGCGAGGCACATCGCGCCGCAGCTTCCGGAGATCCGGCGGTGTGGCGTGCTGGTGCATGTCGAGCACCGCCGCTGCGCTCGCGGCGGAGAAGGGCGGCCGGCCGGCGAGCGCTTCGAACAGCACGACGCCGAGCGAATAGACGTCGGTCCTACCGTCGATGTCCGGCGAGCCGCTCGCTTGCTCGGGACTCATGTACTCCTCGGTGCCTACGACGAACCCGCTGCGCGTGACCCGGTCCTCGCCCGAGGTCGCGATCGCGCGCGCGATTCCGAAGTCGACGAGAATGGCACCGCGCCCTTCCTCTGAGAGCACGATATTGTCGGGTTTGATGTCGCGATGCGCGAGTCCGTGGTCGTGGGCGTGCCCGAGCGCATCGAGGACCTCAGTGGCGACCCGCACCGCACGATCGATCGGCAGCGTGCGCTCGCGCCGCATGACCTGCCGCAGCGTCTCGCCCGCCACGAACGGCATCACGAACCAGAGCAGATAGTCGGTTTCGCCGGAATCGAGCAGCGGTGCGATGTGCGGGTGGTCCAGCTTGGCGGCCCAGCGGATCTCGCGCAGGAAACGGTCGGCGGCGACGGAGACCGTGAGCTCGGGATGCAGCACTTTGATCGCGACCTTGCGGCCGTCCTTGTCGAACGCGCCGTACAGCGTGGCGTTGCCGCCCCGCCCCACCGCGGTGATGACGGTGTAGCGGTCTCCCAACGCCTGACGCACCCGGCTGATAGGGTCGCGAGCCACCGCGCCACAATAGGCGGTCCCGGAACGCAAAAAGGAAGGGTGCTACGGTTTTATTGCTGGGGAGGTACGCGCGTCCAATAGAGATTGTCAAAAATGGCGTATGCCGAGCCGTTGCCCGCGAACCGCACGGCCGTAATGCCAGTCCCGCGGACGCAGAGTCGCTGGGACGTGCGCTGCGTCGTCGATTCCGTTCGGTTCAGGACGTTGCCGTTGCCATCGAGTGCCTCGATGAACGCCACGCCACCGGGCAGGAGGTTGTGAAACCCGGTCGGTGTCGCGTCGATGCACGCCTCGTCCGCGGGTACGACGAATGTTGCCGTTATAGTGCCGTACCCGTACTGACTGAAGTCCGAAGCGATGCCCAGGGGACAGACGCTGATGTTGTTCTGCCCCGACTGGAACCCGAGCACCCCGTAGTCATTCGCGTACACCGCGGTCCCTGGGCACAGGCCGACTGGATTGCTACGGCTGAACGTGACGCCGAGCCGGGAATACGCTGAGTTCACGGTGGCACCGGGCAAGATCGATCCGAGCTCCGGGGTCTGATCGAAATTCAGGTCGAGCTCGCTGGGCAGCGCCCACGTAAACCGGCTGAACATGTCCGTGCTGCCGCCGGCACCCACATCGAACGCCACCCGTGTGCTGGCGAACAGCGGCCGCGGCGCGATCAGAGAGCGGAGTCCTGCCGCAAGGGCTCCGAGGAAGGAGGACCGGCGGGCTCCACGAGATCCCACCACGGTGTAACGGGGATCGCACCGTAGGAACGGCGCGGGTACGTTGTTCAACGCGCGGATCGCCGGGTCTGCGCCGACATGAAGCTGGAAGATTTGGAGCAAGTCGGACGTCGCATGATCGAGATCGCCGATTACCGGGCAAATGCCGACGGTCACAGGCGTGTTGAACTTCCCGCCCGCGGTGACCGCGGCGAGCGGCGGCTCCGTATGGAAGTCGTAGCATGAATTGCCGACAGGGCCCATGTCGCCGGGGAACACCGGCTCGGGCAACCCCGGTATGCAGGGGCGCTCGTCCGCGGACTCGATGATGAGCGTGACCGGTTGGTCCACCGCTCCGGCCGGGACGTACACCCCCGCCTGACCGTGCGTCGTGACGATCGTGGTGCTTTGTCCGGGCTGCACGGTCCCCTCGCCGCAGTCTGAATCGACGCGCTGGCATTGCGAGCCGACGCCGATGAAGAAATTGATCGGGAGCGTCCGACCGTCGAGCAGCGGGATATACTCGTCCGTGTCGACGTTTTTCAACTCCTCGCCATCGTCGACGACGTCCACGTCCGCCACCCCGAGCTGCCGAGCACCGGCCTGAATGGCGATACGGTACGTGCACGCCGGGTCGAGGTTGTCGTCGGCGGTATGCCAGTTGGCTTGATAGTGGCCGTCGGCGACTTGCACGTCCGAGCCCGCGAACGTGCGGATGACGTCGCCGCTGCAAAGATTACTGATCGTGATGGTGGGACGGAGCTGGCTGGAGAGCAATTGCTGTGCCGGCGGCTGTTCCTGCATGACTGGTGGGAGCCAGAAGAAAAACCCGTTGCCGCCGCCGCGACTGCCATCCTGGATCAGCGCAGAAGGGCCTGCCGAGTAGCTGCGGTCGCCGTGACACGCCACGGCTCCAAGCACAACGACGAGTACTAATCCTGGATACTTCATGTCCGCGTCGCGAAAGGGCTCAGTGCCAACGTGGAAATAGATTCACGCGGTTGGATATAAAACACCTCGTCGGGAGAAACCATCAGACGAGAGATGGATTGAGGGCCGGACGTTGGAGCTACATCCAAGGAATGAGGCAGCGGCGCACCGGCGTACTTAAAAGGAAGGGCGGCTCCGAAGAGCCGCCCTGGTGCGCCGTGTCGCGGCAACCGGGCTACGGCAAAATGATCAGGTTGTCGATGAGCACGATGAATCCATTCATGGCAAGGTCGACTCTGCCGATCCCTCCGGCGTGGATGATGGTGATCGTCTCCTGCCGGAAAACGAATCCACTGACGGACGTGTAAGTGGTCACGCCGGAGCGAGCGATCTCGCTGGCGGGGATCGGAGCTGCGCCCCCGTCAAACGCGGCTACGGGGAACAACGCAATGTCGTTGTTGCCACGCACCTGGAACCGGACGGTATCCGGGAGACCCGCGAAACTCATCGTCGTCGTTCCGGAGCAGAACCCGCCAGTGGGTGCCTCGGCAGATGTCACGCTGTGATTCGCCGGGCCACCCGTTGGATCATACACAGTCGATGAGAGGAACAACTGCGCATTGGTGAGCGAAGGGCATACGATTGGCGACGAGAACGAGAACACCACACCACGGCTGGCGTATTCATTCGTCAATGTGCAACTCGCACAGGTCGGCGAGCCGTCCGGGAACGTTTCGAAGTCGATCAACCCCCCACTGGGGAGAGCCCACGTGAAACGGCTGAACCCGTCCGTGCTCCCACCGGCACCGACATCGAACATCATGCGATTGGTGCTCGCGTACAACGGACGGGGGCTGATGAGCGCGGCGAAACTCTTCGCGAGTTCGTCGAACAGGGAGCGCCGCGATCCGAACGACGGGTTGAAATGTGGGTCGCAATGCAGGAACGGCGCCCCCACGTTATCCAGTGCCTGGATCGGCCGGCCCGCGTCGAACTGGAAGATCTGAATCAGATCCAACGTCGCATGATTCAAGGCAAGCGCATCGGCGTCGGGACAAATCCCGACTGTGACGTTGGTGTTGAACTTTCCTGTTTCGTTGTTGTTGACCCGAGAAAGCGGCGGATCGGTGCGGAAATCGTAGCACGAGTTCCCAACCGCGCCTGGCGATCCCGGGAACACTTGTAGCGGCAAGCCGGGGATGCATGGCCGCTCATCGCTGGACTCGACGCTGATCGTAACATCGCCATCGACCGCGCCCGCCGGCACGAACACACCCGCCCGTCCGTTCGCGCTGACGATGACGGTATTCTGACCCGGATGCGCGGTGCCTTCGCCGCAATCCGATCCCGCGCGCGCGCACTGTGAGCCGACGCCCATGAAGAACTGCAGCGGGAGCGTCCCGTCATCGAGCAGCGGGATGAACTCGTTCGTGACGACGTTCTTCAGCTCTCTGCCGTTGCTGACGACATCCACGTCAGCGAAACCCATCAGTTTGGTGCCGACGGTCACTGACACACGGTACGTGCAGTCCGGGTTGAGGTTGTCCTGAGCCGTGCGCCAATTGACGTGATATGCCGCATTGCTGACGGAGATATCCGCGCCGGAAAACGTCCGCACGACGCCGCCGCCCTGACAGAGGTTCGTGATCGTAACGACGGGACTCAACTGACGGGAGAAAACCTGTGTCGCGGGCGACTGCTGATTGACGACCGGCGCCAACCAGAAGAAGAATCCGTTCCCGTCGTTGTGATTGGCGTCCTGAATCACAGCCGTGGGTCCGGGGGGGGACGTTCGATCGGTTTGACACGCTGCAATTGCGGCAACAGCGATGACGGTGAAGCCGATACGCTTCATAGGGCGGTCTCCCAGTTGGGGCCTGGTACAACCCCCAGCTGGGCGCGAATCTGGGACGGTTGCGGCGGCCTGCTTGACTACGGTTTTCGTGCGGAGTAAAAAAGGGCGCCGAAATGGCGACCCGTCAAGAAGTGAGGTAGGTCAGGGGTTTTGTGAGCTACGTCACGAATGGGGTCGAGCGAGCGCCTGGAAGCCGGGATGCTTCTGGAGGTCCCACCACCACCAGAAGACATCGCCCCCTACCCGGAATGAGTGCTCGGGGTTAGCGGCTACGTAACGCTGTAGCAACCGGATAGCCTCGTCCTGCTCACCCAAGAGGGTACGTACGAACGCCTCCAGCGCGACCAGGTCGTGTTCCGGATCCAGCTCCGGCGTCCCTCTTGAGCGCTCAATCACGGCATGCGCGCTGTCTTTCAGGCCCGCCCGGGCGATTGTGGCCGCGACCATCATCTGCTCCCGCAGATGAGTGGCCTGCCGCCGCGGGGCGGGCACCAGGGAATCGATTCCCGCAAGCAGGCGCCAGGCACGGGGCACGTCCGGCTGCTCCAGGCGCGTCATCATGTAGAGCTGGCACTCGAGGAAGCGGAAATCCTGCGGAAAGCGACGCGTCCCCTCCTGACACCACCGCTGGGCCTGCCGTTGCTGATCGAGATCGTACGAAGTGAAAAACAGCCGATAGAGAATGTCCGGCGCGTTACTGAGGTACGCGTCCTCCTCGTACGCGCGGCGCGCCGCCAGCGCCGCGCCTTGCAAATCCTTGGTCTGGTAATACAGGCTGCTCAACGTGGCATACGCGCTCGCGAGCGTCGGATCGATGTTCGTCGCGCGCTCGAGATCGCCGCGAGCATCCTCGAGCAGTGAGCTGGCCTGTTGCGGATCGGGCGGGCGGGCCAATTGCCAGCGCCGATAACGCAACGTGCCGCGCAATTCCAGGGCACGGGCGTCTTGCTGGGCGAGGGCGAGCGCTCGGCCGGCATGCGCGAGCCCTTCCTCTATCAGGGCCGCGTTGCGTGTAAGGCGGATGCGACGTTCGATGAGCTGGCCGCGCAATACGATCGGGTCGACCCACCTCGGGTCGGCGCGCTCGGCGGCCGCCAACACGGAATCGGTGCGGCCGAAGAGCGCAACGGCGCCGTCCATCTTTCCTGCGAGCACCAACGCTTCCCCATTCTTGCGGATCCGCTCGGCCTGTTGCACCAGCGTCCAGGCGTCGGTGCTTCGGGTGCCCGCCCGCTCCTCGCGCAGTCGCACTTCTTCCCCGAGCCGCTCGCGCAACACGCGGGCGACTTCAGTCGCGAGCGTATCGCGGATCAAGAGAAGATTGCCGGCAGATGCTTCGAAGCTGGCGCGCGCCAACAGATCGGCGCCGGTCGCGCCGTCCACCAGTCGCACCGTGACTCGGACGCGATCGCGCACCGGCTCGAGACTGCCTTCGACCAGTGTTCCGGCGCCAACCGCTCGCGCGATGCTGTCAGGCGGGAGAACAGAATTGCGGAACGGCAGTACGCCGTTGCGTGAAATGACTTCGAGCGTGCGGACTTGCGACAGTTGATCGATCAGTCCTTCGGTGAGCCCGTCGGCGAGATATCCCAGCGAGCTGTCGCGACTGTCGTCTGTGAAGTACAGCACCGCGATGTGATTCTGTACGAGCGGGCCCGTCGCACCGCCGCTGCCGCCGTGGCGGCGGCCGAACAACAGCCAGCCGCCGGCGACGAGCACAACGACCCCGACGCCGATCCCGACGTTCATGCGCCGTCGCCACATGAGCTGCGCGCGCGTCGGCCGTCGCGCTGCGGTGACGCGCGAGACCCGGCCGGTGCTCGCCGCGGTCAGCGCTTTGGCGAATTCTCCCGAAGTCTGATACCGGTCTGCCGGCACTTTCTCGAGCGCGCGCTCGATCACGACTTCGAGCTCGTCGGGAATCGCGTCGCGCACGATTTTGAGCCGCGGCACGGCGTCGAGCGAGTGGCGCGCCATGATCGCCTGCGCCGTCGGTCCGGTGAAGGGCGGCTGGCCGGCGAGGGTCTCGTAGAGCACGCAGGCGAGACTGTAGATGTCGCTGCGCCGGTCCACGTGGCCCGAGCCCGAGGCTTGCTCGGGCGGCATGTATGCCGGCGTCCCGATCGCGAGCCCCGTCTGGGTCAGCTTGTCGCCGCCGGCCGCACTGACGGCGCGCGCAATGCCGAAGTCGGTGACGATCGCATGTCCGCCCGAGAGCATGATGTTCTCGGGCTTGATGTCGCGATGCACGACGTCGTGGCTGTGCGCGTACGCCAGCGCCTCGGCGACTTCCTTCGCAATCTGCAGCGCATCGTCGACCGGCAGCTGGGGCTCGCGGTCCAGCCGGTCGCGTAGGGATTCCCCCTCGACGTAGGGCATGACGTAATACAGCGTTCCACCGGCGTCGCCGGAATCGTAGACCGGCAGGATATTGGGATGCTGGAGGCCGGCCGCGAGCTTGATTTCGCGCAAAAACCGTTCGCGGCCGAGGGCCATGGCGATCTCGGGGCGCAACGTCTTGAGGGCGACGAATCGTTCGTGGCGGGTATCGCGCGCCAAGTAGACGAGCGCCATGCCGCCGCGTCCCAGCTCCCGATCAATGATGTAATGATCGGGGAGCGCGGCGTTCAGTTCTGCAAAGGGATCAGTCACGCGAATTAACGATAGTGATGGCGAACCTGCTCAGCGAGCGCCCGGGCGAGGTCGGGCAGCAGCGCGCGCGGCCACGGGGCGTTCATGGCGGAGCGCACCGCTCCGGTCCCCGCGTCGATCACGATCATTCGTACGAACACCGAATCGCTCTTGCCCCCGAACGGATCGAGGCGCCCATAGACCGCGATGCCGGCGCTGGTGCGGCGCGCCAGGTCGAGGGCCGCGATCTCCGGCCGCTTCTGTCCCTGCCAGCGCTCCCGCACGACGTCCTGCGACACTGCGGTGAGGGGCGCCAGGCTGTCGAGGCGTGTGGTGAGTTCTTGTGCCAGGCGGACCCGCCATGGCTCGAGGCCGGGCACGAAGATGTCGAAGGGCGCCACCGCCACCAGCGTGGGCTGGGGGGCGTGGAGGCGGGCGTACCGCACGAAGCTGACGGCGCCGGCGATGGTCAGCATCACCACGAGCGACGACAACCCGATGAGCCAACGCTTCGAAGTCATCAGCGGTCGGGTTGCGTCGGCGTCACCCTCATCCGTCCCGACGGTATGAGGGCGAGCCGCACGCTGCCGTCGGTGTGATACTCGGGCAGGAAGACTGTCGGCTCGGGATCCCGGTCCGTCCCTCGGCGACTCGCTCGCCCGACGACGACTCCCACGCTCTTGAGTTTGGTGCGCTGGTAGTGCGTGACCGCGTAGTAAGCGACTTGCTCCTCGAATGCCGCACGGTCCTTGAGCGCCCATGCCGCATGGGCGTCGTCGAAGATGGCGACGATCATGTTCGTCGTATCGACGACCATGACCAATGCGCTCGTGACGTGGAACTCGCGCTGGATTTCCGACTGGAGCCGAAACTGGAACTTGGGGAGCGCGTCGCACGCCAGCGCGAACGCGCAAATGCCCATTCCGAGCAGACGTGTCCGATTCAGCATTTTTTTAGGTAGGCTCCGTCCGGAAATTCACCTCACGGGCGGGGGCGCGCAATGCAGCAGTGGTGAACAGCAGTTGAAGCCGGCCCGTTACCATGGTGCCGCATGGTCACCGTGTGCACCGTCCTCCCTCCCCCTGAGCGCCCGCGTATCGACGCCGCCGGCGATGGCTGCTTCGACACGCTGCACGCCGACTCCCTGCGGGAAGCGCTTTACGTCGCGCGCCGCCGGCGCGTGGACGCGGTGGTCATTTCCGTGCATCGCTGTCACGGCGAAGCATTGCCAGGCGTCGCCCGTTTCGTGCGCGAGTTCCCCGCCATTCCCGCCGTCGCGCTCGTCTCGCGCCACGACCGCGAGGCGACGGAAACGCTGCTGCGCCTCGGCGCCACGGGCGTCCGGAGCGCGGTGGACTGCACCGAGCCCGACGGCTGGCGGCGGCTGCGTGACCTCGTGGGGCATCCCGCCTCCCCGGTCGCCGCGCGCATTCTCGCGCGGCTCATTCCCGCCCTCGGGGCGCCGCCCGAGCCGGCCCCGGCCGAGGAGACCCGGCTGTTTTTTGAAGCGGTGGCGAGGCTGGCGCCGGCCCTCAGCACCGTGCGCGGGTTGGCCCGGCACCTGCGTGTCCGGCCCAGCACACTCATGTCGCGCTTTCATCGTGCCCGGATCCCGTCTCCCAAGAGCTATCTCGCGGGCATGCGCCTGCTCCATGCCGCGTTCCTCTTTCAGAACCCCGGACTGTCGGTGTCGGATGTCGCCTACCGGATGGACTACTCTTCGCCGCAAAGCTTCGGCCGGCATCTGCGCGCCGTCCTCGGCGTCACGGCGGGAGAGTTTCGGCGCCGCTTTCCTTTTGATGTGGCGTTGGCGCGCTACATAGACCTGCTCATCACCCCGTACCGGGAGGCCCTGCGTGCGTTTCACCCCTTCAACGCGGGGTCATGGGACCAAGGCCCGAGCGCCGTAGCGGCCTCCCGGGCGGGGTGAGTGACGTCAGTCGGCGGCGGGACGGACTTGGTGCTCCACCGTGGTTTGCTCGCGCTGCAGGACCGAGAATCGCGCGATCCCGCCACGCAACCGCTCGGCGAGCTGGGCGAGCTGCTGCGATGTTGCCGTCAATTCGCCCATCGACGTGATCTGCGCCTCCGTCGCGGCCGCCGTGTTGTTGGCGCTGTCAGACGACGCTGTAGAGATACTGGCGACTTGCTGTAACGATCGTGCCAGCTCCGCCAGGCGGTTGGCTTGGCTGCGCGAGACCTCGGCCGTGGCGTTGACGAGCTCCCCCATCAGCTGCACGCCCTGATGGAGCTCTTGCAGCGCGCCGTCCGCTTCGGCGGCGACCGCGCCGATATCGCGGACTTTGGCCTCCCCCGACTGCATGGCGCGCCCGGCCGCCTCGATCCCCGTGCGCAGATCGCTTACCAGCTCCGCGACCTCGCGGGCCGACTTCCCTGCCTCGGCCGCGAGCGTGCGGACCTCGTCCGCAACGACCGCGAAGCCTTCGCCATGTTCTTCGGCGCGCGCCGCCTCGATCGCCGCGTTGAGGGCGAGGAGATGGGTTTGCCGCGCGATGCGGGCGATCGTCTGCGCGAACACGCCGATGCGCTCCGACATGCCGGACAGCCCCACGACGGTCGATGCGGTCGCGCGCACTTCCTCGCCGACTGCGCGCAGTGTCGCGCTCGCGCGCGCAACGCGCTCCCGTCCCCGCTCCGCCGTGCTGACGAGCCGTGCTGAGTCGACCTGCATCAGCTCGGCGCGCACGCGCAGCGATTCCGCCTGATCCGCGGCCTTGGCACTCTCCCCGCGCGCGCCGTCGGCCAGGCCGCGCTGGTGGCCGAGGTCGCCGGCGAGACGCTGCGACGTTTGGGTCAGCGATTCCGTCGTCGCGTGCAGCTCTTGGGCCGCCGCCGCCAGCTCTTCGGCGAACGCGGCGACTTCGTCGGCTTCGCGCTGCACCGACGAGATCGTGGTGCCGATCTCCTCGAGCATGCGGTTGAAGCTCTTTTCGAGGAACCCGAGCTCGTCGGCTTCCGCGGCGGCCGCGCGCACCGCGAGGTACCCCTGTTCCGCTTCTCCCATCACGCTGCGCGCGCGCCGAATGCGTTGAATGAGCGTGGCGGGAATCCGCTTGAGCGTCATCGCCACGACGATGAAGACGCCGGTTTCGAGGTAGGCCGTCGTATCGAGGCCCGACCCGCCGGGATAAAGCTGGCCGTGCGCCCAGCTCGCGAGCAGATACGCGATCGATGCGACCAGCACGAGAAAGTCGCCGACCGCCTGTCCCTGATCGAACGCGTACGGCAGCACGGCGATGAACAGCGCTGCGACCACGCCGCCGTGGCCGAACCAGAGTACCAGCACATTGACCAGCAGGACATCGAGCAGCGGCAGCATATAGATGAACCACCAACGGTACCAGCCACGCTCGTTGATCAGCCCGACCACCGCGTTGATCACGGCGCCGCCGCCTGAGAACAACACGATCGTGCCGAGGCGCGTGTCGCTGATCCCACCCAGCTTGCCGAGCACCCCAAGCACGAGCAGGGCGGCCGCGATGGCCCAGCGGCGCCGGTGACTGCGCTCGAATGTCTCGAGATCCTTGAAGCGCTGTTCGAGCGCGGTGGCGTCGTCGTGCCAGCCGCGTGCGCGGGCGGCGAAGGACAGGCGGCGTGTCGGCTCGGTCACTGCGGGAGTCCCAGCCCGAGATCGGACGCGGTCAGAAACGCCTCGACGAGATAGCCGTCGCGCTCGAGCGCCTCCCGCCCGCCTTCCTCCCGATCCAGCACGGCGAGCACGCCGAGCACGTGCCCCCCTTCGCTCTGCACCGCGCCGATCGCCTCGCGTGCGGAGCGTCCGGTTGTGAGCACATCCTCGACGATGACGACCGTGTAGCCCGACGCAAAGCAGCCCTCGATGCGCTGTCCGGTGCCATGGTCCTTCGGCTGTTTGCGGACGGTGAAGGCGTCCAGGAGCTGGCCGCGGCGGCGGGCCGTCAGCGCGAGGGCATAGGCGATGGGGTCGGCGCCGAGCGTCAGGCCGCCCACGGCGCGGGGACTCCAGCCGCGCACGGCCAGGCGGTCGAGCCCGAGGCCGCCTAGCACGGCGAGGCCATCGCCGGACATCGTGGTGAGCCGGGCGTCGACATAGAAGGATGACCGGCGTCCCGACGCGAGGACGAAGTCGCCGCGCCGCACGGAGCGCGCGAGGAGCAGATCCTTGAGCGTATTCCGAAGGTAGTAGTAGTCGCTACTACTATTCACTGTCCCGCTTGCCAACAATGTTCTTGAGCGCGCCGAGGATGCCGCGCGACTTGGAGGTGTCCTTGGTCTGGGCGAGCGCGGCCTCCAGCTCGTCGGCGAACGCGCTCACGGTGGCCTGGCGATCGCCGGGCCGGCGCGACAGGCCTTTCATGACCGCCGCTTCCAGGGCGGGCGCGAACTTGCGGTCGCTCGCCGCCGATAACGGCGTCGGTTTCCCGCTCAGCAGCTGTTGGAACAACTCGCGCGGGCTGCGCCCGTCGTGCGGATGGCGTCCGGTCAGCATGTAGTACGCGATCTTCGCGAGGCTGTAGATGTCGGCCCGCCCGTCGACCAGCTCGCCGGAGAGCGCTTCCGGCGCGACGTACTGCAACGTGCCGACAAAAAACCCGGTGCGTGTCAACCGCTCTTCCAGCGGCTGCTCGGCGTCCCGCGCAATACCGAAATCGAGCAGCTTCACGCTGCGCGCGCTCGGATCGTACATGATGTTCTCGGGTTTCAGATCGCGATGGATGATGCCGGCGGCGTGCGCCGCCGCCAGCGCATCGGCGAGCTGGCGGACGAGGGCCACCGCATCCGCGGGAGCGAGCGGGGCCTCGCGGTGTAAGAAGTCGGCGAGCGACTCCCCGGTGGCCCACTCGAGGGCGAGGTAGTACAGGCCGTCCGATTCGCCGAAGTCGTAGGTGCGGACCACACCTGGATGCACGACGCGGGACCCGTATCCCGCTTCCCGCAGAAATCGTTTGACCACAATGGGGTCGCCCCTGAGACGCTCGCGCAATACCTTGAACGCACAGGCGCCGCGCTCGGGATGCTCGGCGCGGTACACCTCCGCCGTTCCTCCTTCGCCGATGCGCTCGAGGAGGCGGTAGCCGGCGATCGACCTGCCGGCCAGGTTTTCGGGGGCCATGGGGGTTGTGCGCGAAACTAACGTCCCGCTTCGAGGCTCGGCAAGTGATGCGACGCGTGACACTGGTGGTGACGGCCATGCTGTCGGCTGGCGGCTGCGGTTCATGGCAGCGCGCCGGCGGTGCCGACGCCGCACCGCGCCGCAGCGCCGCAGGGCCGCGCCTGTTCGACGCATCGTCGGTGTATCGCTCGATGGGTGCGCTCGTCGGGGGCGGCGCGTTGCCGTTCATCGCCTCCGTGCGCTATCTCGCCGGGCCGACGCCCGACTCCACCCTCGCGTTGTTTTCCGTCTCGCTCACGAACCAGACTCTGACCTTCCAGCGCCGCGGCTCGGAGTTCGTTGCGGAATACCACGTCGAGGCGTCGTTCCGGACCGACAGCACCAGCCGCGCTGCCGTGCGTCAGATCGGCAGCGACGAGCAGGTACGCGTGCGCAACTTTCAGGAGACGCTGCGCAGCGACGAGAGTGTGATCTTCCAGCAGTTCGTCACCCTGCCCCCGGGCATCTACTACGTGATGGCGATGGTCCGGGATCGCAATGGTCCCGCGTTCGCGCGCGCGGAGCGGGCCGATACCGCGCCGCGGTTCGCCGGCACGGCGATGACCAAGCCGATCGCCGTCTACACCGCCGTGGGGCGGCCCGAGCGCCGCGCCTTTCCGAAGCTGGTCGCCAATCCCCGCGCCACCCTGCCGTACGGTCCCGATTCGTTGCGCTTCTACGTTGAGCGGTACGGCGTGCGGCCGGCCGGGGAGCCGATCGTGGCGCGGATCGTCGACGGCGCCGATCACGAGCTGTGGCGCGACTCCGTGCCGCTGACGGGCGGTGCGGAGGTGTCCTCAGCGACCGTGGTCGTGGTGCCGTCGAAGCTCCCCGTGGGCTCGGCCGAGCTCGAGGTGCTTCCGGCGGGCGGCGGGGATACCACGCGCGCCCGGTTCCTGGTGAGCTTTTCCAATCAATGGGTGATCACGAACTTCGACGAGATGATGAGCCTGCTGCGCTATTTCGACCGCCAGGAATGGGTGGACTCGCTGCGGCGCTCGTCGGCCGAGCGTCGCCCGGACATCTGGCGCGAGTTCTGGAAGGCGACGGATCCGGTTCCGCTGACCCCGGAGAACGAGGCCCTCGACGATTATTTTCGGCGCGTGCAGCAAGCGAACATCCGGTTTCCGGACGAAGGGGGGCCCGGCTGGCTGACGGAGCGCGGGGAAGTGTTCATCTCCCTGGGCGAACCGGATGAGATGATCGATCTGTCGAACGGCATCGATCGCAACGGGGCCCGCGTGCTGCGCTGGACCTACGCGGCGGAGCGGCTCGTCCTCTACTTCCAGGATCAGACGGGATTCAGCCGCTATCGTCTGACGCCGACCTCGCGCGCCGAGTATCAGCGCGTGCTGATGCGGGTGAGGCAATCGAGACAATGAGCCGCCACGGCGCCTTCTGGGTTGCGGCGCTCGCGTCGGAGCTGGTGCTGGCGTCACTGGGCCGGGCCCAGACCGCGGTCCCCGATCACACCGCCACGTACCGCGCCGACTCGCTCCGCCTGTCGGGACGCCCCTGGCACGCCGCCGAGACGCTGCTCGCCGCGGCACGGCGCGACCCCAATCCCAACGCGTTTCTGATCGTGGAAGGCGCCAAGGCGGAGGTGCACGCCCGGCGGTTCGAGCACGCGCGGACGCTGCTCGCCGGGCAACCGTGGCTGCTCGACTATCTCGACGGTGAGGCGCTTGCGGTCCTGGCGCAGTCGGAGTTCGGCGTCGGCCGCTTCGCCGACGCCGCCGCGCATTTCCAGATGGCACGCGCCCGTGCGCCCGCCGCGCGCGTCCCGCTGCTCGCCGTGCGCGCCGGCGTGGCCTTCGATGCCGCGGGACAGGCCGACAGTGCCGCTCTCGCGTTTGCGGCGGCGCGCGCGGGCGGCAAGCTCGCGAGCATCGATACGTGGTTGCGCGTGCGGCAGGCGCGGGTGACGCGCGATACCGCCGCGGTGAGCCAGCTCGTCGCCGACGTGCCGGCGCCCGCAGCGCGCGATGTCCCGATCGCACGGGCGCGGTCGCTGCTGCTCGCCGGCGACACCACGCGCGCGATCGAGGCGTTCGCTGCGGCGGGGAAGGGCGGAAGTCTCGACGCCGCGCGGCTCGCCCTCGCGACGGGCGACTCCGCCCGCGCACGCACCATGTTGTACGCGCTCCTGGCGCGCGATCCGCTGAGTGACGATGCCGCGGCCGCCGTGAGCCTCGCGATCGGGCCGCTGCCGCCGCGCGCCCCCGACCAGCACGTCGCCCTGGCGAGAGCATTGAATCGGCGCACGAGCGTGCGCGACGCTCGCATTCACGTGGAGCATGCGCTCAGAGCGGGAGACTCGAGTGCGGCCACGCTGCTGCTGTACGGAGAGCTGCTGGTGTCGTCCGGACGGCTGCGCGACGCCGTGCGCGCGTACGCGGCCGCGGCGCACGACTCGGCTGCCCGCCCGCTGGCGGTCTACCGTCGTGCGCGCGTGCTGGTGCGCCTCGGCGATTCGACGGCGATCCCGGCACTGTCCGGGTTCGCGCAGAGCTACCCGGCCGATTCCGCCGCGCCTGGCGCGCTCTATATCCTGGGCGACATGCAGGATGGTCGCGACGATTGGGGACAGGCCGGCCGCTGGTATACGGAGCTGATCGGCCGCTATCCGACCGACGCGCGCGCATCACTCGCGCGCTTCCGTCTCGCCGCGCACGCGGAAAGCGCGGGTCACCCGGACAGTGCCGCGGCGTTGTATCAATCGGAGATCGACGCATCCGGCCCGCAACGCACCGCGGCGCGATTCTGGCTCGGCAAAATGGCGGCGGCGCGCGGAGATTCGGCGCAAGCCAAGCGCATCTGGATTGCGCTGGCCCACGAGGACTCGCTCGGCTACTACGGCATGCGCGCCCGCCGCGAAACGGGGCTTGGCCCCCTGGCGTTTGCTCCGCCGGTTGTCCAACCGACGCCGCCGGCACCGGCGGTCGTCACCGGTCTCGCCCGCATCGACACGCTGCTGCTCGCGGGGCTCGACACGGAAGCACAGGCGGAGGTGCGCGTGGTGTTGGCGCACCCGCCGCAGGATCTCGAAGGCCTCCTCGCGTGGAGCGAGGGACTGGGCGTGCGCGGCTACGGATCGGCCGCGGTCCGTCTGGGCTGGCAGGCCGCGCTGCTGGCGCCGGGCGACGTGCGCGTATTGCGGGCGATCTTTCCGTGGCCGAATCGCGCCGCCGTTGAAGCGGAGGCGCAAGAATTCGGCGTCGATGCGTTGCTCCTGGCCGCGCTGGTGCGCCAGGAGAGCGTGTTCGACGTCGAGGCGCTCTCGCCCGCCGGTGCGCGCGGCCTCGCGCAGCTGCTGCCGAGCACCGCGTCGCTCTTGGCGCGCGGGCTCGATGTCGCGTTCTACCCGGAGTGGATCACCGTCCCGGATCTCAATCTTCACCTTGGCGCCGCGCATCTCGCGGAGCTGCTCAGGCGCTTCGGTCGGGTCGACGCCGCGATCGCGGCGTACAACGCCGGGCCGCAGCCGGTGCGCCGCTGGCTCGACCGCGCCGGTGCGTCGGACCCCGACCGGTTCATCGAATTGATTCCGTATCCGGAGACCCGGGGTTACGTGCGCAGCCTGTTGCGCAATCGCGAGTTGTATCGGGCGCTGTATGGACCGTAGAAAACCCGCTTGACAGCCTCCCGGCCCACCGGTCTTTTGTAGCGCGTCCACGTTGGGCGAGGCACAAGACTCTGCAGGAGGCGGATCGTGATCAAGGGCAAGGTGAAGTGGTTCAATGACGCCAAGGGATACGGCTTCATTGAGCAGGAAGGCGGCGAAGACGTGTTCGTGCACTTCTCGGCGATTCAGATGGACGGCTTCAAGACGCTGGCCGAGGGTCAGGTGGTGGAGTTCGAAGTGCAGCAGGGGGACAAGGGGCTCCACGCCACGAACGTCGTGCGCGTCTGACGCGCGCCCTTCACCCGACCATTCCGCCCCGCCCGATTCTTCTGGGCGGGGTTTAGTTTTCCCGCCATGCCGCCCCGCCCAGCGCCCCCCGTCCCCGCGACCTCAGCCGGCAAGACCTGCGTCTTCCTCGTGGACGGCTACGCGCTGATCTACCGGGCCTTTTTTGCCATGATCGCGCGCCCGCTGACCACCAAGAGCGGCGAGAACACATCGGCGGTGTGGGGCATCACGAACTTTCTGCTGCGGCTGTACGAGAACTACCATCCCGAATACGTCGGCTGGGTCCACGATCGCGGCGTCTCGTTCCGCCAGGAGCAGTACCCGGAGTACAAGGCGACGCGCGAGAAGCTGGGTGAAGAGCTGCAGCAGGACTTCGACCGTTCGCTCGAGCGTGTGTGCCAGGTCCTCGACGCGTTCCACATCCCAGTCATCGCGATCAACGGCTACGAGGCGGATGACGTCGTCGCCACCCTCGCGCAGCGCGCGGCCGGTGGCGGCCTGCAGGCCGTGATCGTCTCCGGTGACAAGGACTTCTACCAGCTCATCGGGGACGGCGTCGCGCTCCTCAACCCGGGACGCGGTGGCCAGGCGGCCGTCGAAGAGCAGTGGGTTGACCGATCCAATGCGAGCGAGCGGCTCGGCGTTCCGCCCGAACGGGTGGTCGATTATCTCGCCCTCGTCGGCGACACGTCCGACAACATCCCCGGTGTGAAGGGCATCGGCGACAAGACGGCGCTCCAGCTGCTCGAGACCTACGGCGATCTCGACACGATCCTGGCGAAGGCGGCCGATATCCCCGGGAAACGCCCGCGCGAGGCGTTGCTCGCGCAGGCCGACAACGCCCGGCTGTCGCGCCAGCTCGTGACGCTGCGCCGCGACGTGCCCGTCGAGCTCGACCTCGAGCAGCTGCGCGTGCGGACGCCCGATACCGACACGCTGGCGGCGCTGTTTACGGAGCTGGAATTCCGCACCTTGATTCCGAAGCTCACCGACCTCGCGTCGGTAGGCGTCGCCCAGCCGGCGGAGCCGGCGCTAGCCGCATCAGCGCCACCTGTGGGTCCGCGCGCGCCACAGCTCGCCGCTCCGCGTATCATCGACGATCCCGCCGATCTCCCCGGTATGGTCCAGGAGCTGCGCGGCGCGCGACTCGTGGCGCTGCAGACGGAGCCCGGACTCGCCGGGCTTTCGTTCGCGATCGCGCCCGGCCGGTCGTGGTATCTCCCGTTCGGCCACGTGCCGCGCGAAGGGGAGTTCGATGCCACGCCGCCGCGCAACCTCCCCCCGCTGTCGAGTGAGACGCTCGCGCCGCTGCGCGCGCTCCTCGCCGACCCCACGGTTCGCAAAGCGGGACACGATATCAAGGCGGCGTGGGTCGCCTTGGCACGCGCCGGGGTGGCGTTCGGCGGCGTCGCCTACGACACGATGGTGGCGAGCTTCGTGCTCGATCCGGGCAATCGCTCGCACGCCCTCAATGATCTCGCGCGCGAGCATCTCTCCGTAGAGCTGCCCACGACGGCGCAGCTGGTCGGAAAGGGGAAGGGCGGGGGAGCCTTCGCCCAGGTCCCGCCTGCCGAGGCCGCGCGCGTGTCCGCCGCACAAGCCGAGATGGTGTTACGCCTCGAGGAGGCATTCCGCGCCGACATCGACGCACATCATCTCGCGCGGTTGCTCGATGAAATCGAGATCCCGCTCATCCCGGTGTTGGTCGACATGGAGACCACCGGCATCCTCGTGGATCGGGCGCTGCTGGGTGAGATGTCGCGCGGTTTCACCAAGGAGCTCACGACACTCGAGCTCGACATTTATCGTGCCGCCGGCGGTGAGTTCAACATCAACTCGACGCCCCAACTGCGAACGGTGCTGTTCGAGCGTCTCAAGCTGCCGGTCCAGAAGCGGACCAAAACGGGCGCGTCCACCGACGTGGAGGTGCTCGAACAGCTCGCCGCGCTCGGCCATGAGGTCCCGCGGCTGCTGATCGAGTACCGCGAGCTGACGAAGCTGCAATCCACTTACGTCGATGCCCTGCCGGGATACATTCGGCCCGACACCGGACGCGTGCACACGAGCTTCAATCAAACCGGGGCGGCCACGGGGCGCCTGTCATCCTCCGATCCCAATCTGCAGAACATCCCCGTGCGCACGCGCCGCGGCGGGGAGATCCGGCGCGCCTTCGTGGCGCCACCGGGGCACCTGCTGCTCATCGCCGATTACTCGCAGGTGGAGCTGCGGCTGCTCGCGCATTTTTCGAATGATCCGGCATTCGTGGAGGCGTTCCAGCGCGGCGGGGACATCCACCGGCAAACCGCCGCCGTCATCTTCGGCGTCGCCGAGGCCGCTGTGACGGGTGAGATGCGCAGCCGCGCGAAGACGATCAACTTCGCCACGATCTATGGTCAGGGCGCCCTGGCGCTGTCGCGCCAGCTGGGCATAACGCTCGAAGAGGCGAAGGCGTTCATCAAGCACTATTTCGAGCGCTTCGCCGGCGTGCGCGCCTGGCTCGACCAGACCGTCGAGGAAGCGCGCCAGCGCGGGTTCGTCGAGACCCTCTTCGGGCGCCGCCGCTACATCCCCGAGCTGCGCGACCGAAACTTCAGTATCCGCGCTTTTGGGGAGCGCACCGCGACCAACTCACCGCTCCAGGGTTCGGCGGCGGATCTCATCAAGATTGCCATGATCCGGATTCACGCGGCGCTGACTGCGGCGGGCTTGGGCGCCAAGATGCTCCTGCAAGTGCACGATGAGCTCGTGTTTGAGATCCCCGAAGCCGAGCGGTCAGTTGCCGGAGCCCTTGTAAAACGCGAGATGGAGGGCGTGGCGAACCTCCGCGTGCCGCTCGTCGTAAGTATCGGTGCTGGAAAGAATTGGATTGAGGCGAAGGGTTAAGCACGCCTCTTGCAGGAACAGAGGGGAGTGCCCACAATAGGGGCGTCGATTCGGGGTTTTCCGAGTCGGCGCCCTTTCGCGCCCGGAGGGTAATGCCGTGAAGGCACGCGGTTTCACTTTGATCGAGCTGCTGATCGTGGTGGTGATCATCGGGATCCTGGCGTCGATTGCCATCCCGAAGTTCGCCAACACGAAGCAGAAGGCTTACGTCGCCCAGATGAAATCGGACCTCAAGAATCTGGCGACGGCGGAGGAGGCCTTCTTCTATGATAGCACGTACTACACGAGCAGCCTCGCGGCGCTCAATAATTTCAACCCGTCGACGGGTGTCACGTTGACGGTACTCCAGGCGACGGCCGGCGGCTGGTCCGCCCAGGCGGTGCACGCCCAGACTTCGCGGCAGTGCGTGCTGTTTCAGGGCAACGCGACGCCGGTCGCCCCAGCCACCATCGAGGGTCGGATTACCTGCACCTAGAGCGACCGTATCGGGAATTCAAACGCCGCCGTGAGGGGATGCGATTCGCCCTGAGCGGCGGCGTTTGGCTTCACCGGCATAAGATCCACGATGAGCCGATGGTCCACCTGGTAAGCTCCAATAAGGAACGGCTGCTCGAGCTGGGCCGCGCGCTGGGATTTCAGCCTCGCTGGCTGCAGTACAAGCCGCTCAAGGATCCGGACACGGGGATCCGGGTCGAGGCCTGGCACTGGGATGTGTGGGGAGAGAAGCTCCGGCAGCTGGATCCTACGTAACCTGTTCGACATCCCGTCGTGGCGCCCGGACTCCGGGCCACCAATTCCACCGCCCGGCGATGTGCATGATGGCGGGCACGAGCACCATGCGGATCAGCGTGGCGTCGAGCAAGACGGCGAGCGCCAGGCCGAATCCAATGAACTGCACCGCGAGCACGCGCGTGAACGCAAAGTTGCCGAAGACGATGATCATGATCAGCGCGGCGAACGTGATCGTGGACGCCGTGGCGGACAGCCCTTCCATCGTGGCGTGATCGTTCCGCCCCGTTTTATCGAACACTTCCTTCACGCGCGTCAACAGAAACACTTCGTAATCCATCGACAGGCCGAACACCGTCGCAAACACGAGGACCGGCACGACCACAAAGATGGCTTCCGTCGGTCCCTCGAGACCAAACAGGCTCGCCCCATAGCCGTGCTGGAACACGAGGACGGTGATCCCGAACGCCGCGCTGACCGACACGCAGTTCAGCACGACGGCCTTGAGCGGTACCAGCACCGAGCGGAACGCGATGAACAGCATGATGGCAGTGACGCCGAGGATCATCGCGACGATGCCGGGGAAGCGGCCGAGCAGATTCTCCTGGAGATCGAGACTCGACGCCGCGAACCCGCCCACCACGACCTCCACGCCGTGGAGCCTCGTGCTCCGCGCGATCGTGCCGCGCACGTGGCGGGCCAGATCCATCATCCCGGTCAACGATACGGAGTCCACGGCGATCACGTCCATGAGCGTCGTGCGCCGGTCGGCGCTCAGATACGCGTTGAAGAACTCGGGATAGCGCTCGCGCACTCCTTCCGCGTCGGCGTAGTACATCGCGAGCTGCAGGATCGACATGCCGGGCCGCAGCGTCGCGACCCCGCGCACTTCGCGCACGCGCGGGTCCTTGGCGATCGAGTCGCTCAACGCCTTGAGTCCGGGAAGCCGGCGACCCGACAACGCCGACTCGCCGGGGGGCAGCTGCACGACCACGCGGAGCGGCTGGATCACGCCGCTCGCGCCCATCTCCCGCAGCGCCTGGAGCCCCTGTCCCGACTCGGCGTCCGGGGGAAACCAGTTACGGACGGGAAGCCCGATTTTGATCTGCGTCAGCGGGAAGGTGAGGATCGCGACCGCCAGGCCGCCGCCGAGAATGGCCCGCCACGGCCGGTGGCCGAGGTAGCGGGCCCAGCGCTCCCAGCCCTGGGGTGTGTGAATCCAGGCGAGCATCCGCGCGAGCCACTTGGGCCGGTCGATGTCGCGCCCGAGAATCGCGAGCGCCCCGGGCAAAAACGTCGTCGCGAGCAACACCGCCACCGCGACGACGATCAACCCGCCGACCCCGACCGAGCGGGTCTCGGTGAGCGGCGTCAGGGTCAGCGCCGCGAATCCGACCACGACGGTCAGTCCCGAGGTCACCACAGCGGACCCCGCCGTCTGAATGGTGCGTACGGCGGCGTCGACCGGTGCCAGGCCGCGGTTCAGCTCCTCCCGGAAGCGCGTGACGATGAGCAGCGAGTAGTCGATGCCGACGCCCAGCCCCACCATCGTCGTGATGTTGAGCACGAAGACGGACATCGTCTGGAACTGCGCGGCGACGGCGACGATGCCGAGGGCGATCGTAATCGCGAGGACGCCGACGATGATCGGGAGCGTCGCGGCGACGAGCGCCCCGAAGGCAAGCACCAGCACGGCGAGCGTCAACGGCAGCGCGTGCTCCTCGGCCTGCCGCGTATCCTCCGCGCTGATGGTGCGGACGTCGTAGTCGAGCGCGGGATTGCCGGTGACCTTGACGTCGAAGCCGTCGGCATGCGGCAGCCGCCCCAGCGTACTGCTCACCGTCTCGCGCAGCTCCGGGACGACGGTCCGGCTCACATCGGTCGTGCTTGCCGGTGTCAGGGCCGCGATCAGGAAGGTCGTGTGGCGGTCCGGGCTTACGAATGTCGATTCGCCGATCGTGCGTACTGAGATCACCTGGCTGATGTAGGGCTGGCGGGCGAGCGCCGCCGAGACCGAATCGAGGACGGCCGAAAAGCGCGGGTGCCGGTATGGCACCGGTCCGTGCACCACGATCGCGACGTATTCCGCGATGGGATTGGGAAACGACTGGCGGATGAGCTGGGACGCGCGAGCGGATTCTGTTTGCTCGACGTTCATTCCGCGGACGGCCAGGACGCGCTGCACATGGGTCGCCTTGGGTACGAACAACAGCGCAAGCACCGCCCAGGCGCCGATGACCCAGCCGCGCCAGCGGACGAGCTGCCTCGCGGGTAACGCGATCACCTACGGTCCAAGCACATGCGGGCCACAATCATAGGGACGGGCGAAGTGCAAAGCTAGCGGCGCGCCATCGAATCTTCGCATATTGCGCGCATGGAACGCCGGCTCACGGGAATGATCGCCGCCGCTGCGGTGCTCATCGTCCTATTCATTTTCTGGGACGTGTTCCGGCCTACGCCCCGCAGTCCGGCCGAACCGGTCGCCGACGGTCCGCTGCGCATCGCCGAGCCGCAGCCGCCGCCGCCCGCTCCCACGCAGCCATCGGCGACACCCTCGTCGACCTCCCAGGGGACCGCCATCCCGGCGGGACCCGACGGCCGTGAGCCGTCGTACATCGAGCTCCTGGCGCGTTCCGCAACGCGTCGCCAGATCCGGTCCAGCGGCTCCACCACCTACCTGGGCGAGATGATCGAGGCGAGCGGGGATTCGATGCTGCGGCGCTGGGACAATCGCCAGACCGCACCGATTCGTGTGTGGTTCGCCCCCACGCATGCCGCCAACTTCCAGCCGGCATTCCTCGATGCGATCAAATCGGCGTTCGGCCTCTGGGTCCACGCCGGCGTCCCCGTCCGGTTCGACTTCACCGGCGACTCGACCAATGCGGAAGTCACGGTGAAGTGGCGCATTCAGTTCGAGATCGAGCGCACCGGCCAGACCGATGTCACCTGGGACGAGAACGGGATTATTCAGGGGGCGACGATCACGCTCGCCACCTTCGACCCCAAAGGGCGGCCGATGGAGTCCGACGACATTCGGGTCGTCGCGACGCACGAAGTCGGGCACCTGCTGGGCCTCGATCACTCCAAGGACTCGACGGACATCATGTTCCCGACTGCCAAGGTCCGGGATCTCTCGGACCGTGACGTTCGCACGGTGTTGCTGCTGTATCAGCTGACGCCGGGGAGTTTGCGCTGAGCCCACGCAGCATCACGTCATTTCTGCAGCACGTCGCCCCTCCGGCATCGCTGGCGCAGGTCCTCGATACGCGCGTGCGGGAAGCGGAGCTGATCGAAAAACTCGACGCGGGCGCCGTCCGCTGCTTTGCATGCGGGCACCGCTGCCTCGTGAAGCCCGGCCGGCGCGGCATCTGCAAAGTCCGATTCAATAAGGAAGGGACGCTCTTCACGCCCGCCGGGTACGTCGCGGCGCTGCAGTGCGATCCTACCGAGAAGAAGCCGTTCTTTCACTGCCTCCCCGGCAGCGACACGCTGACGTTCGGCATGCTCGGCTGCGACTTCCATTGCGGGTATTGCCAGAACTGGCTCACATCGCAGGCGCTGCGCGACGACTCGGCCGGCGTGATGCCCAGCGACGTGACCCCCGCCGCGTTGGTCGCCCTGGCCCGGCAGCAGGGCGCCCGCATGGTGGGCTCATCGTACAACGAGCCGCTGATCACCGCCGAGTGGGCAGTCGACGTTTTCAAGGCCGCGCGGCCCGCCGGGCTGAAGACGGCGTTCATCTCGAACGGCAACGCGACCCCCGAAGTCCTCGACTACATCCGGCCCTGGACGGACTGCTACAAGATCGATCTCAAGGCGATGGACGACAGGCGCTATCGCGAGCTGGGCGGCGTGCTGCAACACGTCGTCGACGCGATCCGCATGGTGCACGAGCGAGGCTTCTGGCTCGAGATCGTCACCTTGATCGTGCCCGGCTTCAACGACGATGACGCGCAGCTGACGCGCGCGGCGGAGTTGATTGCATCGGTGTCGCCGGAGATCCCTTGGCACGTGACCGCGTTCCACAAGGATTACAAGATGACGGACCCGGCCAACACGCCGGCCGCGACGTTGCTGCAGGCCTGCGAAATCGGCGCGCGGGCGGGGTTGCGGTTCGTGTACGCCGGCAATCTCCCCGGGCGCGTCGGCCGCTGGGAGCACACCTACTGCCCCGATTGCGGCGACCTGCTGATCGAGCGCTACGGCTACGTCATCAAGCAACAGCGCGTCGGAGCCGATGGGCGCTGTCCCTCCTGCAGCCGGCGGATCCCGGGCATTTGGTCGTAAACGAACTGTTGTCGCTGCTTCTATGTCTGGTGTCGTGGCCGTACGCGGGATACGGGAAACGCGATGCGGGATGCGTCCAGATCCGACGTATCCCGCATCTCGCATCCCGCATCCCGCTGGACTCGATCTTCGATCCAGTCGTACTCGGCGGAATACGATCCGGCATCTACCCCGGCGCGGTCCTCGCTGTCGGCCGGCACGACACGATTCTGTTCGCAAAGGGGTACGGCCGCCTGACGTGGAGTGCGAAGAGTCCCGCCGTGAGCGTCGACAGCACGTTCTGGGATGTCGCTTCACTGACGAAGGTCGTCGCAACGACACCCGCGCTCATGTTGCTCGTCGAGCAGGGGAAGGTCGCCCTCGATAGTCCGGTGGTTCGCTACCTGCCCGAGTTCAATAGTCCCGGTACGTCGAGCATCACGGTGCGGCACCTCCTGACCCACACGTCGGGTCTGCGGGCTACACTGCCGTTACGCGAGGCACCGGATAGCGCGGCTGCATTGCGCATGGTGCTGACTACCGTGCCAGTCGTCGCGCCCGGCACTCGCATGGTGTACTCCGATCTCAATGCGATTCTGTTGGGCGAGATCGTCCGGCACGTGAGCGGGCAAACCCTTGACGCCTACGTGACCCGCGCCGTCTACGCGCCGCTCGGCCTCGATCAGCAGATGCTGTTCCGGCCACCGAAGCGCCTGGAACCGAGGATCGCTCCGACGAACCTGTGGCGCGGGCACCCGATTGCAGGGGTCGTCAACGACCCCAGTGCCGGGAAGCTCGGCGGCGTCTCGGGCAACGCCGGTGTCTTCGCCACGGCACGCGGGCTCGCCCGCTTCGCGCAGTTCATGCTGAATGAAGGCACACTGCCGGATCATCCGCGGATAGTGAAGAAGGAAACGGTCCACCAGTTCACCCAGATCGCGGTACCGGCGCGCCGCGGCGTGAGCGCCCGCACGCTCGGGTGGGAGGCGCTGCCGACCGGCGAGGAGACCTCCAGTGCCGGCACGCTGTTCGGTCCACACAGCTATGGACACACCGGCTGGACCGGGACGTCGCTGTGGATCGATCCCGACCGTGACCTGTTTGTTCTGTTGCTCACGAATCGCGCCTACGACCCCAGGGTGCGCGGCTCGTTTACCAAGCTGAAGGAAGTTCGCGGGCGCGTGGCCGACGCCGCGGCGCGCGCTGTCGACGCCCTTGGCCGCTAATCCCACCGATCCGACGCTGATCTATGACGGCGAGTGCGGCATCTGTCAGCAGTCGGTCGCGCTGTTGCGACGCTGGGACCGGGAACATGTCCTCCACTATATCCCGTTTCAGGACGCGGCCGGCGTAGCACGCCACGGCCGTGGGATCGCGCTTCCGGCGCTCGCCGCCGCCATGCATCTGGTGTTACCGGACGGCCGCGTGTATGCCGGGGCCGATGCGATCCCGGAGCTGCTTCGACTTCTTCCCGGGAAGCGCTGGTTGGCGCCGCTGTTTGCGATTCCGGGTGTGCTGCCGGTCGCCCGCCGGATCTACGCCCAGATCGCGGCGCGGCGGCACTGTCTGGTGCGGGGTATTCCCGGTCGCTAGGTTCGCATGTAGGAGACACTATCTGTGACGACTGCAGTACTCAGTGCTGAGACGATCCGCCAGGCGCTCCGCCAGGTGAAGGATCCCGAGCTCGACATGAACATCGTCGATCTCGGCCTGGTCTATGACGTCGACGTCGACGGTGGGGCGGGGCTGGTGCGCATCAACATGACATTGACCTCACCCGGCTGTCCGGCGGGGCCGATGATCACGAACGACATCTACAAGGTCGTCCGCGCCATCGAGGGTGTGAAGGACGTGGACATCGAGATCGTGTGGGAGCCGTACTGGACGCCGGAGCGGATCGACCCGAAGATCCGGGCGATGATGGGGTTCTAGCGCAGCGCTTCGAGTAGCGCGTCGCCCAGCACCTCGATCTGCCAGCGCCGCACTTCCCCGACCTGTTCGAGTGCCGCGCGGTTCGTCGGCCGAGCGCGGACCACCGCTTCCAGTGTCGTCCTGCCGCACAACACTCCTGCCTCGAGTCCCAGCTCCGTCGCGATGCGATTGCGCACCGCTTTCACGCGCTCCATGCGGCCATCGAAGCCGGGATCTTTTTGCGGCCGCGGGCGCCGCTCGAGCCGCGGCAGCTCGCTGTCGTGCAGCGCCCGCGCGCGCCCGACGGCGTCCAGCAACGCATCGCCGTGACGTCGTGCCAGGGAGCTGGGGAGTTCTCTGATGTGCCCGAGATCGGCGCGCGCCGCGGGCAGCGCGCGACTGACCGCGATCAGCGAGTCATTGCCGATGATTCGGAACGGCGCCTTGTCCTCTCGCGCAGCGACAGTATCTCGCCAGCGATGCAGCAGTCGCAACGCCGCGAGACTACGCGGGGCGAGTCCTTTCGCGCCTTTTAGCCTCAGATAACCGTCGTCATCCGAACCGGCTGCGACGCCGGTCCAGCGCAGCGACTCGAGCTGCTTGAACTCCTCGACGGCCCAGGTGAGCCGCTCCAGCGCCGTGAGCCGCTGTTCGAGCGCGTCGCGCAGGGCGAGGAGGTACCGGGTGTCGGCGGCGGCATACGCGAGCATGGGGGGCGTCAGCGGCCGGATCGACCAGTCCGCCTTTTGGTGCTCCTTATCCAGCTTCACGCCGACGTGTTTCTCGAGCAGGGCTGCCAGTCCGATCGCCGGCTCGCCCGCCAGCTGCGCCGCGATGCGCGTGTCGAACAAGCGGACCGCCCGAAAGCCGTAATCGCGATCGAGGACGCGGAGATCGTAATCCGCGTCATGGAACGTCTTTTCGAGCTGCGGATCCGCCAGCATGGCGCCCACGGGGCCCAGGTCGGGCTTGGCGATGGCCACGGGATCGATCAGCGCCGTCTGCGAAGGACTCGAGACCTGCAGGAGGTAGATGCGGTCGCGGTAGCGATGAAAGCTCGCCGCTTCGGTATCGACGCCGACGCGAGACTCCCGCCGCACGGCGGTGATGAACGCCGCCAGCTCGGGACCGGTGTCGACGTACAACGGAGCGCTCACTCTTGCTTCCCTAGCGCCTCCATCCCGGCCGCGATTTGCTCCAGCGCCTTGGCCAACGTCTTGTAGAATTCCGGATCGGGAGCCTGAGGGGCTCCGCCCAGCGGATCGCCCGCGCATTTGCGGGCGGCTCGCGCCGCATGACGGATGTAATCGGTGGTTACTTGCATGGATCGCTCCGCAGTGTTGGCCACAAAGATACGCACCGCCTTCACGCCGTGCAGTCTGGGCGCGTGGCCGACGCCGCTCGAGGCGCAGCCGGCCCTCGCCCGCGCGTTGGGATTGTCGATGCTCTGGCTCAAGCGGGAAGACTTGGCCGGAGGCAACAAGATTCGGGGACTCGAATTCCTGTTTGCTGGAGCGCCGCCGAAGTCGGTGTTCGTGACGGTCGGCGGCACCGGGTCCAGCCACTGCTTGGCGACGGCGCGGTCCGCGGCCGCGCAGGGGCACCGCACCGCAGTGGCGACGTTTCCGCAACCGGAGACAGAGACGAGTCGCGCGATCGCCGCCGCGACCGACCGCGCCGCCGACCTGGTCGTCCGCGCATGCGCAATGGTGACCTTGCCCTGGGCAGTGCTGCGCGCGTGGCGCGCCGCCCGTCGCCTCGGCAGCGGACCGCCGCGGTGGATTCCGGGAGGCGGCGCGGATCCGCGCGCGGTGCTCGGGCACTTGCTTGCGACGCTCGAGCTCGGCACGCAGCTCGACGCGCCACCCGACACCATCGTCGTGCCGCTCGGCACCGGCGGCACGGCAGCGGGCATCGCGTTGGGCGTCGCGTGGCTCGGTTGGTCCACCGACCTTGTTGCTGCGCGCGTGGCACCACCTGTCGTCGCCAATCGGTGGCGAACGTTGCGCCTCGCTCGCAAAACCGCCGCGCTCATCCGTCAGACCGGGATCGAGTTCAACGTTCCGCGATCGGCGATTCGCGTCCGGGTGGTCGATGCAATGGGGAAGGGTTATGGCCATCCCACGCGAGAGGGCGAGCGGGCCCGCGCGCTCGCGGCAGAGTATGCAGTGCGTCTCGATCCGACGTATGGTGCAAAGTCCTTCAGTTATTTCCTGAAGACTGGCAATGGCACGCAACGTGCCATTTTCTGGCATACCTTTGCCTGGCCATGATCGATCTGCCGGTACTCTTCATTCATGGTTTCCCGTTCGACAGTGCGATGTGGCGACACCAAATCGCCGCGCTGTCGCGCTGGGAGCGCATCGTACCGGACCTCTGGGGCGCGGGCCTGGTGAATATTCCCGCTACAGCAGGTCCGTACTCGATCGCCGATCAGGCGACCAGTCTTGTTGGTATGCTCGACGATCTGCAGGTCGACCAGGTAGTGGTGTGCAGTCAATCGATGGGCGGTTACATCACGTTCGAGTTGCTCCGCGCGTTCCCGACGCGTGTGCGCGCAGCCATTCTCTGCAGCACGAAAGCGACTGCGGACACGCCCGAGGCAAAAGGCGGGCGAGACACCATGGCCGCAAAAGCCGAACGCGAGGGCCCGGGGGCGATCGCTGCGGAGCTTGTGCCCAAGCTGCTCGCGCGGGTCACGCTAGAACGTCAACCGGCGGTCGTGCGCGAGGTGACAACAATGATCGAGAGGCAGCCAGTGTATGGAATGGTCGTCACGCTGCGTGCGCTCCGAGACCGCTCCGATTCGACGCCCTTACTTGGGCAGATTCGGATTCCGATTCTGGTGGTTGCGGGCGACGACGATCAGATTGCGCCGGCCGAAGGAATGGAGAAAATGGCTCGCGCGATTCCGGGTGCGCAGTTCACGGTCATCCCTGGATCGGGTCACCTGTCGCCGCTGGAACAACCGCAGGCGGTGAACGACGCCGTGAACGCCTTCCTGGCGCAACTCTGAGTTAGGAGCCCTTGCGCTGCGGCTTGCCGGGCGGGTTCTCGCTCTGGAAGACATCGCGATTCTTCGCGATGTAGTCCTTCCACTGCGGCGGAGTGTCCTCTTCGGGGAAGATCGCCGTCACGGGGCACTCGGGCTCACACGCCCCGCAGTCGATGCATTCGTCGGGATGGATGTAAAGCATATCCGGCCCTTCGTAGATGCAGTCCACCGGGCACACGTCCACGCAGGACCTGTCTTTGACGTTGATGCATGGCTCGGCGATGATGTACGGCATTCCTTCTCCGTGAGCGCGTAATCGAGATGCGACGGCGACGGCGAATCGCAAACCTAGACTGACGGTTAGCTCAGTCAAGGGACTGCTTGGTATCTACGATACTCGTCGGTATCGCTGCAAGCCCCGCTTAGGCCTGCGAGTCTTGCGCAGTAGGTCCCCGCAAGTATCCTAGATACTCGTGGGAATCATTCATCAGCGGCGCAAGGCCGAAACCCGGTCCCTTCTCGTTGCGGCTGGGCTGGAGTTGTTCGCCGAGCGTGGCTTCGACATCGCGACGCTGGATGAGGTCGCGCTGGCCGCCGGTTTTACGAAGGGCGCGATCTATCGCCACTTCCCCTCCAAGGGCGCCTTCCTCCTCGCGCTCTTCGAGCAGTACGCCGCGGTCGCGCGTGCCGGTTCGGGCGCACGGCAGGCCCCGTGGTTCATTCCGCTGACCGTGCAGTTCGCCGCTCAAGCGACCCGGGACCCGCTCCTCCGTCGTCGGCTGGCAACAGTGTTGTCGGAGGCGCCGGACGGCGCATCGGCTGATGGCCAGCTGCTGAAGGCGCTCGCGCGAGTGTTCAATGGCTGAGCGTCTCGTCGACTTGAGCCACGAGATCGAGCACGGCATGGTGACCTACCGCGGTCTGCCGTCGCCCACAGTCGGCGATTGGTTGTCGCGTGAAGCCTCGAGCGCCCGCTACGCGCCCGGCACGACCTTTCAGATCGGCAAGATCGAGCTGCTCGCCAACACCGGCACCTACATCGACGCTCCCTTCCATCGGTACGAAGACGGCCGCGACGTCGCGGGGTATGCGCTGGAGGCGGTCGCGGACCTTCCCGGCATCGTCGTGCGATCCACCAACGCGCGCGTTCGTCCGATCGATGCCTCCGCCTTCAGGGGACAGGATCTCAAAGGGAAAGCGGTGCTGGTCCACACCGGTTGGGACGCGCACTGGCGCACCGACACCTACTCCAGTGGCCAACATCCCTTTGTCACGAAGGACGCGGCCGACGCCCTGGCGAAAGCGGGCGTGGCGCTCGTCGGCATCGATTCACTCAACATCGATGACGACAAGGACGGCAGCCGTCCCGCTCACACGATCCTGCTTGGAGCGGGCGTCGCGATCGTCGAGCACCTGACGAACCTGGCGGCGCTTCCCGACCAGGGTTTCAGCTTTTTTGCCGTACCGCCGCGAGTGCGGGGCATGGGAAGCTTCCCGGTGCGCGCGTTCGCGCGTCTGGACCGCTAGCCGCCTTCAGTTCGCCAGCGCGCGCACCACGTGTGTGAGACCGTGGACGACGCGCGCCATGCGGTCGTAATCGAGCTTGTCGGGAGTG
>WNGG01001286.1_pt1 | contig 44458 bp, 37 predicted proteins | sample 5400661 | NCBI WGS metagenome assembly WNGG01 (sample SAMN13153372, study PRJNA577476) | soil metagenome | isolation source: 100 cm soil or saprolite under Garry oak tree replicate 1 | place: USA:California | collected 2016-06-15 | reverse complement strand
CATTTTCTCGCCACTGGACAAGGGCCGGTTCTCAACCGGCGCATCGAAATCACTGCTTTGCGGCGTGACGGGACGGAGTTTCCCGTGGAGCTCTCAATCCTTCCCTTGAAAGTTGGAGCCTCCTATCGGTTCAACGCCTTCATCGCCGACATCACGGAACGCAAACGGGCCGAAGAGACAAATGCCCGACTAGCGGCCATCGTGGAGTCCTCGGAGGATGCCATCATTGGGAAGACGCTCGAAGGTATCGTCGTCAGTTGGAACAGAGGGGCCGAGCGCATCTTCGGGTACACCGCGGCGGAGGTCCTGGGCAAGCCGATCACGATGTTGATCCCCCCCGACCGCTCGGACGAAGAGCCCAAAGACGGAGAGGAGATTGCCGTCTCCTTGACCATTTCACCGATCAAGGATGAGGCCGGGACGATTATCGGGATCTCGAAGATTGCCCGGGACATCTCCGAACGCCAGCGCGCCAAAGAGGAACTGGAACGCCTGGTCCGCGATCTGATGGACGCGCTGGCCCAAGTGAAGACCATGAAAGGCTTATTGCCTATTTGCTCGTCGTGCAAAAAAATCCGGAGTGACGAAAACTATTGGAAAAACATCGAAACATATATCGAGGAACACTCTGAAGCGTCTTTTACCCACGGCCTCTGCCCTGCCTGTGCGCAGAAGATTTACGGTTACCAGCCAAAGATTGAAGAAAAGGGATAAGAGCGGCTCTGCCGTGAGCCGGGTTTCAGTTCCTGCCGTAGAACTTCTTGATCGTCTCGACGACGTAGGCCTGCTGGTCTTCGGTGAGCTCGGCGTAGATGGGCAGCGCCAGCGTCTCCTGGGCCGCGCGCTCCGCGTACGGGAACGAGCCCGGCCCATAGCCGAGGTCCTTGTAGCAGACCTGGAGATGCAAGGGCGACGGGTAATAGATCTCGGTGCCGATCCCTTGCTCTTGCAGGTAGGCCCGCAACTGATCCCGACGTAGTACACGAATGACGTACTGGTTGTAGACGTGGCGGTTCTCGGCGGTGACCGTGGGCAAGGTCACGCGGCCCAGCAGATTCGCTTGCTTGAATAACGCCTCATAGCGCGCGGCGTTTCGCTGCCGGCCCTTGGTCCACTTCTCGAGGTGTTTCAGCTTGACGCGCAGCACCGCCGCCTGGAGCGCGTCCAGCCGGCTGTTCAGCCCGATCGCTTCGTGGACGTACTTCGCGCGGCTGCCGTGGACCCGCAGCATGCGGACGCGGTCGGCGAGCGCCTGATCGTTGGTGGTGACCATGCCGCCGTCCCCGAACCCGCCCAGGTTCTTAGAGGGAAAGAAGCTGAAGCACCCCGCCTGCCCGATCGAGCCGGCCTTGCGGTTCCGCCAGGTCGCCCCGATCGCCTGCGCGGCGTCCTCGATCACCGGAACCTTTCTCCTCGCGGCGATCTGTATGATCGGCTCCATCTCGGCGCACTGGCCGAACAGGTGCACCGGCATGATGGCCTTGGTCCTTGACGAGATGGCCCCGTCGAGCAGCGCGGGATCCATGTTGTAGGTGTCCGGCTTGATGTCCACGAACACAGGCTTTGCGCCCAGGCGCGAGATGGAGCCGGCCGTGGCAAAGAACGTGTACGGCACCGTGACCACTTCGTCTCCCGGTCCCACGCCGCAGGCCATGAAGGATAATAAGATTGCGTCGGTGCCGGAGGCCACGCCGACGGCCTGGCTCACTCCGACATACTTCTGGATGTCCTTCTCCAGATCGGCCACGCGCGCCCCGAGGATGAATGCCTGCTCGTCGCAGACCGCTTGGAGGGCCGCCATGACCTCCGCGCGGATGGACTGGTACTGGGCTTTCAGGTCGAGTAAGGGAACTTGCATGTGACTCCATATTCTCGTTTTCTCGGCAAGGTTGCAAGGAGCGTGTCATATTCACGTTCCTGCTGCCGCACCATCTCGTGAATGTCGAACTCCAATGGAAGCGCCTGACCATTGCGGCCCATGCGTTTGGCTTCCTCAGGATGCGCCAAGACATGCAGCACGCGCTCGGCCAGAGCCCGGACGTCACCCGGTTCGGTGAGGAAACCGGTAAATCCTTCTCGAACGACTTCTGCGGCGCCGTCCACCCGCGTGCCTACGACGGGCACGCCGCTGGCCAGCGCTTCCAGATAGACCCGTGGCAGTCCCTCCCACAAGGAGGTCAACACCAACACATCGAGACATCGCATAATTCCAGGAACGTCACGCCGCCAGCCAGCCAACCGCAACACGGTCGAAAGGCCCCTCTCTTCACGCTCAGCCTCGACGGCCTCGCGCAGCTCACCGTCCCCGACCAACAGGAATTGCACCTCGGGTCTGATGCGATGCACCAGATCTGCCATACGCACAAAGTCCACGGGAGCCTTCTGCGGCTTGAACGGCGCAATCATCCCCACCACGGGCCTGGTCGGCTCAAGACCCAGCTCCCGCTTCTTTTGGGGGGCGTCCACCCGGATCTGCCTGAACGCCGCGAGGTCTATCCCGCTGCGAATGACAGTACAGCGGTCAGCCGGGAACAACCCCAAAGTCACTCCCTGTCGGCAGTTCGCTTCCGAGACCGCGAAAAACCGGGTGGTGATGCGTGCCACGATCCGCTCCACAGACAGCAGGAGATGCCTAAGGAGCGGGTGCTGGTAGCGCGTAAACCCAAAGCCGTGGATGGTGTGAATGATGATGGGCACTCCGGCGAACCACGCCGCGAGGCGTCCAAGGACGCCGGCCTTGGAACTATGAGTATGGACGATCACAGGCTTCAGGGTCCGGAGGAGCACCGTCAAGAACACAAGCGCGCGCAGATCGCGCCACGGACGAAGTGGGCGGACCATCGTCGGAACTTGATAGCAGTCCACTCCCGGAAGCGCCTTGGCGTCTTGATCCAGCATGCCCGGCTCTCCGGTGATGAGCACGGCGCGGAACCGGGACGCATCCAGATGCGACACCGTGAACAAGGTATTCTGCTGGGCGCCTCCCAGTTCCAGCTTGGTGATGATGTGGCAGACGGTGTGCTTCATGCAGCGCGCAACTGCTCCGCGAGTTGCTTGCCCTGCGCCATGGCGTCCTCCATGGACGTGTGCTCCCAGCGCCCGTACCGGCCGATCGAATGAATGCCGCGCCGCGCCAGCTCCTCCAGGATCGTGGGCAGGGCACGGGCCCGATGTTGGTCGAACAGCACATAGGCGTACCGGATGTCCTTGACGTCGGCAACCACGAGTTCATCGTCCGACCGGAAAATGCCGGCGCGTTCCAGCCCGTCGCGGATCCGCTGGATCAACGCCGCCTCCGGCATGGCGTGCGCCGGCTGGTGCGAGACCTCCACGTAAAGCGAGCTGCACCCGGGCGGCCCCAGCGAGGGGGAGAAGTTCATGGGGAAGCCCGCGCGGTAGAACGGGAACTCCGGCTCTGGGAAGTAGATCCAGTGCTTGTCGGAGACCTTTTCCCGCGCCACGCCCAGATTGACGTTGTAGACCGACACGCAACGGAGCCCGCCCGCCGCCTCATGGATCGCCTTCGGCAGGTCTGTGCACCGGCGGACCAGTTCGGGCACCGGGATCGTGGAGACCAGCGTCTCGTACTCTTCGACGCGGCCGTCGGAGAAGGTCGCCCGTCGGCGGGCCGTCTCCACCTCGATCAGTTCGCAACCGTAGACGATATCCCGCACGCCGGGCAGGAACGCCCGGGGCAGCACGCTGATCCCGCCCTGCGCCGGATAGAGAAAGGTCGGGTTGTACCCAAAGGCCTTGTCCTTGATCCCCAGCGCGCCGTTGATCACGTCCTTGAGGTCTGGCTTGGGCACCAGCCAGGACACCCAGTCCGACGTCAGCTCGTTCAGCGACACCTGCCAGAGCTTCTCGTTGAACGGCACCATGAAGTGCCTGGCGATGCCCTCTCCCATGTTGTCTAGAATCCAGTCCTTGAAGGACCGGTCTGCCGACCGGGTCGCGGCCGGTTTCGTGAGCGTGTCGATGAACCCCATCAGGCATTCGCGCACGACCTCGGGCGGCAGCCCGTAGGTGTTGACCTGGAACGGATACTCCGTGTAGGTCCGGTGCGAGTAGATGAAGGAGCGGCGGACGTGCTTCTCAAGCCGGCCGTCCAGCAGCCCCTCCACAAGGGCCTTGATGGCGGCCTGGCGGAAGTGGAGGAGATGGCCCGTCATGTCGAAGGTGAAGCCGTCCTTCTGATAGGACCGGCAGAGGCCGCCCGCTTCCTTCTCCTTCTCGATCACCCGATAGGACCGGTCCCCCAGGTGATACGCAGTGCTGAGCCCGGCCAGACCGGCGCCGATGATCAGGATCACGGCGCTCTCCGCACGGACTCCGGCGCGGGAGGCACCACGGCCCCCTTCGCCGGTCTGGACATTCCAATGCGCTTGAGCCAGACCGCCGCGACGACCGCCAGGAGCACCGCGACGCCCGCGATGGCCAGCGCCGTCGCCGTAGCCACGAACATCATCGCCAGGGCCGCCCCTCCCAGCGCGACCGACGCGCCATAGCACGCGACGACAACCTGATGAACCGAGAGCCGCAACTGCCGTAGGCGGAGCGCGAAATGGTCCAAGCTCCCGAGGAACATTGGCAGGCCCCGCAGCCGGCGGACGTACATCACGAACAGCGTGTCGAACACCGGTACGCCGAGAATGAGGACCGGCGCCAGGACCGCCACCGGGTTCACCGCCGTGTACTTGCTCACCATCGCCAGCGCGCCCAGCATGAGGCCCACGAAGAGCGAGCCAGCATCGCCCAGATAGATCGTCGCCGGGTGCAAGTTGTACCGCAGGAACCCGACCAGGCTCCCCGCCAGCGCCGCTAACATCACGGCGACCGTTGTATCGTGGTTCACCAGAGCTACGACGAAGAGCCAGAGGCAGGCGATCACGCTGACCCCGCCGGCCAGCCCGTCCATCACGTCGATGATGTTGATGGCATTGATGATGCCGATCATCCACACGACGGTGAGCAACAGGTCCAGCCAGTCGGGAAACGCGGCGATCTCAATGCGGATGCCGCTCCGGATCAGGACGAACACCGCGATGAGCTGGCCGATCAGCTTGGGCCATGGTTTGAGGACCCCAAAATCGTCGATCAAGCCCAGCATCACCATGAGCGTTCCGCCCAGGACCAGCCCCAGGACGTCCTGGCGGAATTCGAAGGTCAGGGCCAGGCTGATCAGAAACGCCAGGTAGACGGCGAGCCCGCCAAAGTAGGGAACCGGTGCGGGCTGATGCTTGAGCCGCCCGTCCGGCCGGTCCACGACGTTGAACTGCAGCGCGGCACGGCGCGCCACCGGCACTCCATACAGGGCCAGCAACAGCGCGAGGACGAACGCCAGCAGGTACAGCACCATCACTCGACCTCGATGGCGGACCAGACGGTCTTGATCGCTTCATAGACGAAGGTCTTCGCATAGCGGCGGCGCATCCACCAACCTTCCGGCTCGAACAGGCCGTCGTTCACCGGTGACGCAAGGAAATGAGGACTGTAGGGGCCCCCGGCCCGTTCAAAAATCCGTTTGGCCCGGGCCGTATGGTAGTTGGACGTCACCAGGATCACGTTTTTCAGCCCTCGGCGTTTCAGGGTCGGAACAACCACGCCGGCTTCCTCCTTGGTGGAATCGGTGTTGTGCCTCACGGCCAGAATACGACTCGAAGGGACGCCGAGAAATTCGGCATGCCGCCGCATGACGTCCGCCTCGTGCGTTCGAAACCCCATCGGTGTCCCGCTCAGCACCAGCAGCGGCGCCAGGCCACGCTTGAAGAGCCCGACCGCGTGCCGGACGCGGTCGCCCTCACGTGAGTCGCCCGCCAGCACCAGAATCGCATCGGCCGGGTGGAGCGGATCGTTTTCGATCAAGGCCGCCCCCAGCGCATTCAGCCCCATCGGAACGGCAAAGGCCAGCGCCACGAGAATCAGAACCACCCCCAGCCGTTTTGTCCATCGCGGTAGCCTCACGTCATACACGCATCAGGCCAGAAGTTTCACGCCTGCTTGATACAGCTCTTCGTGCCGCCTGACCGCGGATTCAATGGAAAACAGATCACGGACCCGTTCCTGGCCTCGTACCCCCAAGGCTCTGGTCTGTTCAGGGAAGCTCAAGAGATGATCTATAGCCGCTGCAAGCGCGAACGGATCACCTGGCGGAACAAGAAGACCCGTCTCGCCATGGATGACAACCTCCGGAATGCCGCCAACAGCCGTGGCCACCACAGGTCGGCCCGCCGCCATGGCCTCCACAATCGCAATCCCGAATCCTTCGGAGAGGGAGGGCAACACAAACAGATCGTAAAGAGGAAGGATCTCAGAAACGTCGCGGCGCATTCCTGCAAACACCACCCACGGAGCGATTCCCAGTCCCGCGCTGAGATCCTGCAGCGGCTTCAACGACGGTCCCTCCCCGACAATTAGCAATTGGCAACGGGGCGAGGGTGACCGCCGTATCATCGCTGCGGCCGCCTGCAGCAAGACCCGCAGCCCTTTTGTGGGTTCATACAACCGACAGACCGTTCCAATGATCGGCAGTCCATCACGAAGTCCAAGATCTTGCTTCTTCAGCTGACCTCCATGACTGAAACGCCCTATATCCACGCCATTCTGAATAGTGATATATCGCGCTGGGTCCCCTCCGATCCGAGAAAGAGCAGACCGACGCACAGTCTCCGAGCAACAGGTCGTCACATTCGCCCACGCTGCCGTCCAGCGATTCGCCACGAGACGTGGCCACTTCATCTCTCCATCAATACCCCGGTACGATGAGATGAGCAGGGGCACCCGAAGAATCTTCCCGACCACACGCGCGGCGAGATTGGCGAAAAAGATGAAGGAGTGGATCACATCGGGCCGCTCCTTGTGGATGAACCGGAAGAGCCTGTACAGAACCCGGATATCCCACTTTCCTGACCCGTTGAGGGTGACAACCCGGACGCCACGAGCCCGTAGTTCCCGTGCAATCACATCGTTCCCCTTGAGAGCGCAGACCGTGACATCAAACCGCTCGCGATCAAGTCGTGACGCAATCTCCAAAATCTGTCCTTCAGTGCCTCCCACGCCGAGACCCACAGCCAGCATTATCAGCTTGATCCGCCCTTTCCCCATTTCCAACTCAGTCTTTCGTGATCCGAAGTCGAGATCATGCGGCGTGATTGATGATCCCTCAACGGGACCTGCCGTTACGGAAAAAAACGCCGGTGCCATAGTTCCAAACAGACCCAGCGCCAGACGCTGGCGCCAATTTTTTGCCGTCCCTCGCAATACTCTCGATACGCCTTCCTGACACGTGGGGCATCCCAGTATCCTCGCTGGGCAAAGCCTCGGGAATTGAAGAGCTGCTCTAACTCGTCGCGAAGAGTTTGCCGAAGCCATTGATCCTGCGGAGTCACAAACCCCATCTTGTCAGTGCGGGTTCTGACCATCTCGGGAATGATCCCGGCCATGGCTTCACGCAGGAGGTACTTGCTGAGGCCATTCCGAAGCTTCAGCCGTGCCGGCACACGCAGGAGAAAGTCCACCAGGCGAGCATCCAGAAAGGGAAGCCGAGCCTCGACGGAGAAGGCCATGGAATTGCGATCCTCATGGTGCAGCAGGGCCGGCAGACTATGGGTCTGGAGATAGGCCGCGATGTGATTCTCCAGAGCCGTGGGGAATCTCAGTTCATACATGGGGGCGGATGGGTACCGAGCGGCGAATTCCGGGGTTAACCATGCGCCATGACGTTTGAGCCAGTGGTGCGCCCTCGACACGACGCCGATCGAAAGCATCGCGCGTGCTGCATTCGAAAACACCGTTGGATGAATCCTGTCTTGCCTACCGCGATACGCCCAGGCCTCATGAGCCAAGGTCCTTCCATCTAGCTGCCTTGCAAGATCCACCAAATACGAGCCCCAATAGCCAGGATATCCGCAAAGCAATTCGTCGCCCCCTTGTCCATCCAACACGACCTTCACGCCTCTCTCGGCCGCCGCCCGCATCACAACCCACTGGGCCAGGTAGCTGGTGCCTCCAAACGGTTCCTCCTGATGCCAAAGAACTTTGGGCATTTCTTCGAACAGACGTCGCCCGTCAGGAAACACTTCGGTGCTTTCTGCACCTACGCGGGCAACGACGGCATGCAGAAACGGCCGTTCATCACAGGCGGGGTCATCGAAACACGACGAAAAAGTTCTGATGCGTTTCATTTCCTGTACCTGATGTATCGCACATACGATGGAGGAGGAATCGAGGCCACCGCTCAGGCAACTCCCCACCGACACATCACTACGAAGATGGAGGCGAACGGCGTCCTCAAAGAGCGCACGAAAGGATCGGATGGCTACGTTATCGGGCATGTCGGGTTGATCATCCCGGAGATCAAGATCCCACCACTTTCGAATTTCTAGACGGCCATCCTCTACGACGAGGAAGTGGCCCGGACGCAGTTGCCGTATTCCTTCAAAGAAGGTCTGATCTGTATGGTCCTGCAGCCCCAGGACCAGATAATCATGCACCATCCGGAGGTTGGGCGAGCGCGTGAAATTCGCGTCCTCCAACAAGGCCTTGATCTCGGACCCAAAGGCAAAGCGATCCCCATCACCCCGATAGTAAAATGGCTTCATCCCCAGCCGGTCTCTCGCGCAGAACAGTCGCGCCCGATCTGTATCCCAAATGGCGAAGGCAAACATGCCGTTGAGCCGGTGGAGACAGTCTATGCCCCATTCCCGATAGGACTGCAGCACCACTTCGGTATCGGACATCGAACGGAAGGTATAGCCCCGCTCTTGAAGGTCTTTTCGCAATTCGAGATAGTTGTAAACTTCTCCGTTGTACGTGATCCAAATTTTCCCGTCTTCGCTAGACATCGGTTGATGGCCGAGGGGGGAACAGTCCAAGACCGCAAGGCGGCGATGGCCAAATCCCACCGTATAACCGGAAGGGGCAGACCGAAGCGAAGCCGAGAGCCGGCCGGGAATCGGAATCGCCTTTCCCTTGTCCCGTGGAGAAAGGAGGACATACCCTTCCCCGTCAGGGCCACGATGCGCGAGAACCTGGGTCATCGCCTCCAGCGAATGGAGATCAACCGGGCTACCCGTCAGATTGTAGATCCCTGCTATGCCGCACATGCCTCTGCGTGCACCCCTCTCGTTCGTCGAGTGAACCGTAACCTCTCCAGCGCCACCGAGCCGAACAGGATTAGCACAGGCTCTACCGGCAATCGCAGCCTGGTCGAGCCATATGTGATCAACGTGACCAGACAGAAATAGAGAATCCAGAAGATCAATAACCATGGCTGCCGATGAGTCTTCATGGAGAGAACCATCCCGATCACGAAGAGAGGAAGGAGGAGCCCGTACGAGAAGAGACTGATGACCTGGTCGCGATTCGTCGTCTTTGGCAAGAGGCTCCAGAACCGTTTCAGCTTGTGAAGCTCCAGCCGCAACAACTCCAATGGCTGATGTACCAGACATTGCCGCAAAAAAGAAAAATAGGCCGACCGGTAATCCTCCAAGAGGTAATCAGTACGATATCCTTCCACCCTGCCGGGTTCTATCCACCCCCCTATCGCCTCGGGGTCTTGCATGATCGTCCGGTTGTTGGCTCCATACAGCGCGCTCCAATAATAATTGGTGGTATTAATGAGAATAAAAGAGTGCGTCACCGCATAGTTCCTTGCCGTCCAAGGCAGAATGACGAGCAGCATCCAGACCGTCATCGCGCTGGCGATCACCAGAGCCCGCCGTCTGCTTCCGAATTCGATCCAGAGCCAAAAAAAGAGCACGGCTGGCAGAAAAAGGGTCACCGGACGCGTGAGGTTCATGAGCCCCAAGACAATCCCCCCAAGGGCGATCAACGCCTTTGAGGGGCTCTCCCGTAGTCTTACTAGAATATACAGGAGCAGCGTCGCGAGAAAGACAAACAAGGTCTCTGCTAACACGAACCCGGTATACACGATAAGAAACGGATACACGGCAGCGAGAGTCGCTGCGATCATGCCCACGCGCCGCGTGAAGAGATGTTCTCCGATCTTGAGGATCATCAGACAGGTGAGCGCCCCCAAAATAGATTGGATGACCGTCACCGCGGCATAGTGGTGTCCCAAACGTCCGTAAATCGCAGCCAAGAAAAAGGGATACCCGGGCGGTCGATAGGTACTCGGAGAATGGTTGTCGGCGAAGCCAGACCCACTCGCAAGTGAAAGGCCGAGGGCATCATAATCTTTCGAGTCCGGATAGAGCTGAAAGCCAGAATCCTCAAATCCCATGATGTACACATTGAACAGGAAGCGCACAAGCAAGGCGCCTGCAAAAAGCAGGATCGGCAGGGTCAGACGCATACCGGTTGATCCACAAAGGCTCGGCACCAGAGTTCCAGATTGAGCCACCGCCAGATGGTGAAGCTGATGTTCTTCCGGCCGGCCTCATGGGCCTCGAACTCTTTCAGGGCGGCCTCCACGTTGAGGTAGCCCCGGGCGCGGGTCCGCGCATCCGACAGGATGTCCCGCGTCATCTCGCGCAGCGACGTCCGGAACCAGATGTCCTCGGGCGTCACAAATCCCATCTTGTCCGCGCGCCAGCACACTTCGCTCGGGAGGACCCCGTCCAGCGCCTCTCTGAGGACCGCTTTGGTCCAGCCGTTCCGGATCTTCAACTCCGGCTCCAGCCCGTACAGGAACTCGACCAGCCGGTAGTCCAGGAACGGGAGACGCGTCTCGATTCCGAAGGCCATCGAGTTCCGGTCTTCATAGTGCAACAGCGCCCGCAGGCCGTTCCAGGTAAGCAATTGGTGCTGCATGCGATGGAGATGGGAGCCCGCGAGCGAGGGCGCGGCCGGAGTCGGACCCCACTGGCGCCGGAACTCCGGCGCGATCCAGTCCACGCTGCCGATCATGCGGCTGCGGAGGAAGCGGACAAGCGGCGACGGGAGGAACGCCCGCGCCAGGTTCGCGAAGACATATTTCGGGATCGGCCCCTGCAGGCGGCGGTAGGCCATCAGCTCCCACAGCAAGCCGAGCCACCGTCTCTTGGCCGCAAGATCGGCGAAGAACGCGCCGAAGAAGCCGTGGTAGCCGGCCAGGAGCTCGTCCGCGCCCTGCCCGTCCAGCAACACCTTCACGCCGTGTTGCGCGGCCAGGCGCATCACATTCCACTGCGCGAAGATGCTGGTCGAGGCGAACGGCTCGTCCTGCTGACACACCAGTTGCGACACCGACTCGGCCAGTTCCTTCGGGTCCGGGAAGGTGTAGTGGGCCTCGGCGCCGGTCCGCTCGAGCACCGGGCGGATGAATTGCCGCTCGTCGTAGGCCGGATCTTCGAAGCAGGACGAAAAGGTCTTCTGCCGCTCCCCGATGAGCTCGCGCGGGACCGCGTGCTCCACAAACATCAAGTCGTTCGCCACGCAGACAATAGACGACGAATCCAGCCCTCCGCTCAAGCAGGTGCCGATGGGCACATCGCTCCGCAGGCGCAGCCGGACCGCATCGCGGAAGAGGTGCCGGAAGCGCTCGGCCGCGTCCCGCATCGAGAGGCCGGCCTCGCCACAAGGGGGAAGACCCCAATACCGCTGCACCGTGACCTGTGTATCCACCGTCAAGGTATGCGCGGGCGGAAGCTGCCGGATGCCCTCGAAAAAGGTGTCCTCGGAATGATCCAGGCAGGCCCCGTCGAGGTAATCGAAGACAGCGCGCTGGTTCGGCGAAGGCCGGAGGCCAGCAGCCAGCAGGCCCTTGATCTCGGAGGCGAAGGCGAATCGCGCACCGTCCCAGCAATAGTAGAACGGCTTCACCCCCATGCGGTCCCGCGCGCAGAAGAGCCGGCGGCGGTCTCTGTCCCAGATGGCAAACGCGAACATCCCGTTGAAGCGCGTGACGCAGGCCTCGTTCCACTCCTGGTAGGCTGCGAGCAGGACCTCGGTGTCGGACGCTGAGCGGAACCGGTACCCCTTTGCGCGCAGCTCCTCGCGGAGCTCGACGTGATTGTAGATCTCCCCGTTGTAGGTGACCCAGCAGCGACCGTCCTCGGTCGTCATCGGCTGGTGACCAAGCGGCGACAGATCGATAATCGCCAGTCGCCGATGCCCCAGCCCGATCGAATGGCGGTACGGCCGGGTCCCCGGCGCGTCCGCGAGCCGCCCCACGACTGCAAGCGGCCGCTCCTGTCCCCGCGCGTCCAGCAGCACGTAGCCTTCGCCGTCCGGCCCGCGATGCGCCTGGACGAGAACCATGCGTTCCAGTGCTGAAAGATCTATGGCCCGACCGGAGACGTCATAGAGCCCGGCGATGGCGCACATCAGTTATCGCTCCTCCTGGCGGCAAACGCCGGCCCAGCCAGTTCCCGGTAGCAAGCCAGAAGCTGTGGCGCCCCTTGCGCCTCCCACGTATAGCGGTGGGCTGCAGCACGCGCTCGTCCCTTGAGTTCCGCGAGTCTGTTGGCATCACCCGTCATCGCATTCACTGCCCGGGCGATGTCACGGGGCTGTTCTGGGTTGAAGACCTCCCCAGCCCCTGTCTCCTTGACCACCCGCTCCATCTCTGGAAGCGCGCTCACCGCCAGGGCAAGTCCGGCTTGGAGATACTCGAAGATCTTGTTGGGCAGGCAGAGTCGGTTGTTTAAACTCGTCGCACGATACGGTATGAGCCCGACGTCAAATCCTGCCAGGCTCTCCACTAACTGATCCGCAGCGACGGGTGGAAGGAAATACACCCGGTTCTGTAAATGCTCCGCTTTCACGAGAGCGCGAAGCGTCCCCTCGAGAGCGCCGTATCCTCGCAGGTAGAGCTCGGCCGATTCGTACCATGCCGCGCTCCGGATGAGCTCCTCCAGTCCCCGGTCACGCATAAAAATCCCCTGATAGATCAGGCGGGCCGTTCGCGTGGAAGAGTCCCCGAGGCTGTCGGGCCTCGGCCGCACGACCTCAACGGCGAACGGGCAGTTCATCACCACAGAGGGTAACGGTACCTTGTGCCAGGCGGCTAACGTTTCGGCAATCGAGTGGTTGACCGTCACGACTTTGTGCGCAAACCGGATGAGCCAGCGCTCCAGTCCGAAGAAGATCGCGCTGAACTGCCGGGACGTCCTATTGAACTGATCGGAAAAGAGTTCATGCGCGTCGTAGAGCAGTGGGGCGTTGTTGAGGCGGGAGAGGATCACCGCGGCCGGAAGCGTATCCAAGTCGTTGGCGTGATAGAGCTTGGCAGGGAACCGTCTGACTTTCGCCACAGCCTGTAGAGTAAACCAGATGATCCCGCCGAGTATCCATAGCTCCCAGGGCCTGATCCAGTACGGCCTTGCCCCGGGCCTGTCGCTCGGTCCCACTGCCGAAGCACGGTGGCGCCTCGCGAACAGTTGCTTGAGGCGTGACCATCCCCATGGGCGCGCCACTCGATGTACGTCAATCGCGTCAGACATCACAGGCGCAGGCTTCCCCGAAGAGGGAGTTCGGCAGACAAGGCGGACCCCGTATCCTGCCTGCCGGGCGGTGTGGATTGCTCGGAGGACCCTTGGATCGTTCAGCCCCTCGTTTGTGACGAGCATCACGATGGTCCTCTCGGTCCCCGAAGAGGGATCGGAAGACCGGTCCCTCGCGGCTAAAGAGCTGGACGGCACCGGCTGTTCACCTAGAGTCAGAGGCATATTCCCCTTCACGGCACGAGACCGAGACGCTTCATCGCGGCGCCCCAGGCTTCTTCCACCCCCGCGTACGTGGACCATGCGCCGAGCGCATCGGCGCGTCCCGGCGCATCGAGTTGAAGCACGGTATAGAGACGGAGGGGGCACGTTCCCCGGAACGAGACGTACAGGACCGGAGCCGGCTCCTTCACCCCGTAATCGTCCGCGTACCACCCGTCGATCGGATTCGTCTCCCCACTCGCCACGCGAGCGGTGAGCGAGAGCGGTTGGCCCTGCCGAAGACTTTCTGCCAGAAACGTCATGTTGACGATGGCCCGCCGGCCAATCAGCTTCCAGGAGTCGGGCCGGCCTGCCTGGAGGACCTGCACGGCAGACATCGTATGGAAGAGCGCCTCGACCGCATGGCCGCCATCTCCCTCCAAATCGTCTCGGATGATCACGCGCCGTTCGGCGCGAAGCAGCAAGAGGCTCCGCCGGTGGAGAACGGGATGGCTCAGACGCCGGTAGCCGTCGTGGGCACCCGTCACGAAATCCGCGTTCGGAGAGAACCGCCACGCGATCTCGCGCGGCCGGGCGCGCTCGCGCATCGCCCAGGTCGTGGTCAGCACGCTCTGGTCCTGCCCGTCCACCAGCAGGACGTTGTGCCCCCGCGCACTGCGGAAGTAGTCATGCCAGGGCCGGGAGCCAGTATAAGTGTAGGAGCCGATGTCCGTCAGGAACGTCTCGCCGCCGACCGTAAGACCGAACGTAAGGAGGTCGCTATGGCCGTGGGTCCCCACTGAGACCTCGTCAGGCCAATCGCCCATCCCCACGTGCCCGCAATCGAAGAAGACCCACAGCGCCTCGTGTCGCCATGCCTCCCGCAGGACAAAGTATCCACCGTCCGGGAACGCGACCGAGCGCGGCGGTTCCTCGGCCGGCAGCGCCTCCCACGCGCGATGGCCTTCCGGTCCCAGCCACCAGAGCACGTCTTCCCTGTTTCCATCCATTCCGAACCTGAGGGCGCCGTCTTTGAACAGGACCGCGCCCAGATTTAGCACGCCGCGATGATCGTTGATCGACCGGTCGTTGAACCTCCACACCCGCGCCCCGTCGGCATCGCTGATCGGCTGGACCCGGCCGTTCGGCTGGGTCATGTGCAGGAGGAACGTCGCCATGCGCCGGAGCACCGCTTGCGCCGCGGCGGAGTACGGCGAGGGCTGCTGCCAGGCAAGAAGCCACGGCAGCAGGCAGAACTCCACAACGTACCGGTGGTAGTTGACGGACTGCTCGTACTGCACCCCGTCCGGATAGACTTGCCTCGCCAGCTCGGATTCGATGACCCGGAGCGCCGTCGCGCGCCACGTTTCCGCGTCGCTGAACTCGGGAAAGACGAGCGCGAGGGCCGCCAGTCCGGCGGCGTTTCCGAAGAGGTGGTTGGAGGCCCGTTCGGCGAACTCGAAGTGCGCCGGGATGTAGCGGGCGTGCTGGTACAGCGAGCGCAGGATACGGAGCAGCCGGGCCGGCGTGAGCGCGGGGCTCTGCCAGACCGCCTGGATCGCCAGCGCCCACGCGATCGCCCGCTGGGCCACGATCAGATTCTGGGTCCAGGCAATGCCGTAGAGGAACGGGTTCCGGACGATCCAGTCGTCCATCTGCGCGAGCAGGGCCTCTGCATAGCGCTCGTCACCGGTGAGCCAGTACGCCTTGGCCAGCTCGAGGAAGTGCGCGTGCTTGTTCAACTCCCACGGCAGCTTGATGTCGCCGATGTAATGCTCATTCTGGAAGTCGTTCGCATAGAGAGTGGCGTTGAGCTCCTGATAATCGCCCTGGGCCCAGGTCCCTCCCTTGAAGTCCGTCCACCAATTGATCGGATCGCCGAGGTCGGTGGGCCCACTACCGAGCACCTCCACGACGTGCCGACAAGCCAGGTCGGCCCGGCGCAGGGTCTCCTTGTAGGACTCGGGAAAGCAGTCCGCGACCAGGCATGCCAGCTCCTTACGGTCGCTCGGTCGAAAGAGCGGCGACGGGAGGCGGCGCGCGCGGTAATAGTCCAGCAGCGCGGCGGCGTCCCTCTCGGAGATCTCCGGCTTGAGACAGGCTCGCACGCTCTCGTCGGACATGCCTGCGAGCGCCCGAAGCTCCTCGCGGGTCTTCCCGTGGGCCTGCGTCCCCGGCCCCAACCGGGCCGCGATCGCGCGCGTCACGCGAGTGAGCAGTCGCATCTCACAGAATTCCGCAGCACCGGGAGCAGGCCGGGTACGACCCGTGGGTGATGAGGTTCTTCCGGAACTCCTGGTAGCGCGGGCCGTTCCAGATCTCTTTGAAGCTCTGCTCGTAGATGTTCCCGAAGTTGACTTGGAAGCACCGCGTCATCACGACGCAGTCACCGTTCGCGATGATCTCGGCGGCCCGCCACGGCACGTAACAACGATCCCCTCGCACGAATACCTCGGGGTGAAAATAGAAGTCTTCCAATCCCTTTCTATCGAGATCTGGACCGAAGGCGACGCGCCCCGGGTAGCGCGTCTTCACCAGATTAGGTGGCCGAAGCGGGCGTTGTGACTCTCCGCCGTCCCAGCCGTCACATAGTTCATGTGTGAGAAAGTGATCTGATCCACCGGCAAGGGGTGTACGGCGGCCATGAAGGGCTCCAGGCAGTGATAGTTGTAATTAGACAGGGCATAGTTGATGCCAATCTTGGGATAGTCGCGCCCGATCCGGCGCTTCCAGTCGTCCACGGCCCGGATGCCGGCGACGGATTTCTGGAAGGAGTCCTTGACCCCGCGGATGTCGTTGTGAATCTCGGGCGGGCCATCGATCGAAACCCAGAGATGCTGGACGCCCACCCGGACCAGGTCCTCGGCATACTTCTCCAGTTGCAGACCCGCCGTGGTCACCAGCATGCGGAGGCCGTTGCTGACCACGTAGTCGGATAAGGGGATGATGTCCTTGTAGAGCAACGGCTCGGTGGAGGTCGCCGCGATCATCGGCTTGAAGTCCTTCACCTCGTCCACCAGGGTCTTCAGTCGGTCCAGGGCCAGCCGTTCGCGGGGTTTGTCCTTGGACAGGCTCATGATCTTGTAGAACTGGGTGTCGTACTGATTCGTGCCCACGTCGCACATCTTGCAGGCAAACCCGCAGCGCGTGTTCACGGCCAGGTAGATCGTCGAGGGATAGGGCGCTACGGTGCGCCGGAATGTACGGGCCTGCTTGTAACGCTGGACCGCGCCGTCCAGTTTGCTCTGCAGGCGACCCTTGAGCCCCCGCATCTTCCTGGTTAGCAATGCCAACATGGGTCTCTCCTCCCGAGTCAGTTTCCTACTTGTACCCTGTGATATAAAGGTCAACGCCCATGACGCGGCCCAGATTGTTCAGAAAGCGCTCGCGGGCAATGAGCACCTCCATGGGCGTTTCCCGCGGCCAACGTCCTGTACAGACTGATCAGCTTGCCGCCCTCATGATCCCAGTTATAGCGATTGTGGGCCACACAAGTCGCGTTCTCCCGGCAGGCGCGGAGGCGGGCGGGATTGCCCACGAGCGCGTTCAATTGCTCTGCGATATGTTTGGGATCGGCAGGATCAAAGACGACACCCAGGTCATGGTCCCTCACGATCTTCTCCAAAACCGGCAGATTGCTCACGGCGATCGCCAAACCGGCCATTATGTATTCGAACAGCTTGTTGGGCGAGGCGTAATAATTGTTGGGAGAATAGGCCGTGTAAGACACAACCCCTACGTCCGCCTCCGAGGCGGCAGTCACGAGGTCGGCCATCGGCACCGGCTCCACCATGAACACGCGCCCCTGTACTCCGTGACCGTCCACGCGTTGACGAAGGTCTGCCTCGTTTGAGCCGTATCCCCGGAGGACAATGACGCCTCTCGACAGATACCGGGCGCTTTCGATCAATTCCTCCAGGCCGCGCCCCAGCTCGTAACGCCCTTGGTAGAGAATAATCGGCGTCTCCGGAGACAGCGCTAGCTTGGCGCGGATCGAGTAAGACGGATCCACCGCGCACGGGACGACTGGCTTCGGGCAGTTCCTCACCACAGTCGGCAGCGGAATCCGGTACTGTCGCCGGAGCTCTTCCGCAATCAGATCGTTGACCGTGACGACGGCGTCCATTTGGCGAATGTACCGACGTTCCACCCACCGTGCGACGGTATTGAAGAACGGCGTCCATCCGGGACACATCCCGACCCAGAGCTCATGCGAATCATAGAGCGCCTTTCCGCCGTGGAGGCGCGCCGCCCAGGTCGTCAAGGGAAGGGTGGGAAGATCGTTCCCGTGGAACACCGCGGCCCCCTCGGACCGCACGGCCCACAGCATGGCAAACGTAAGCCAAAGCGTATCTCGCAGAAGTCCCACTTCGCTGATGACTTGCATTTGCTTGGTCGAGAGGCCTCTAGCGGTCCCTTCCGCTTGCAGTTTTTGACACAGCCCGCCCGGCACAGGCCGAAAGACTCTTAATGGCAAGAGCAGGACCCCAATCACCCGCATGAGGGCCCACTTGAACCGACGCAGACGGCTCGCGGGTCCGGCAGCTTGTCCTGGCGCTTCCGGTCCCGGCTGGAGCCCAACCGCCAAATTAAACCCTTCTCTTAAGACCAGGCCCGCCAACACAACCAGCCGCCATACCCGGACAACGGCATACATGATCCCGAACCGGAGGAGCCGCACTCGCACGATCTCATAGCCATCCACCGTCTGCCTCGGCACACGACACCGGTCGCTTTGCATGGCGACCACGGTGACCCGGAACCCGGCCAGAACCGCCGATCGGGCTTCCCGCTGGACACGCGGATCGTTCAGCAAATCGTTCATCACGAACATCACGACGCCTGGTGTATGGTGGGTGTGTCCACTCATAAGAGCTTCTCCCGCGCGTCTTCGTGACCCGCCAGTTCCAGCTTGAAAATCATGTGGACCGGCGGATAGAACCGCAACCAGAGCCAGTCCCGCTCCGGGAACCATTCAAGCTGCCGCCAGTACCACTTCCAGTACCGGTTCCGAATTCGCCAGGGAATATGCCGCCCGAACCATTCCTCTAGACTCTCGACACCGGCAAGCCGGAAGAGACCGTTCACAAACCTGGGAAGGGCGTCCAGGATCTTCAGGTGCGGAGGTCGCTCCACGTTAGGTACCACCCCACGCCGCCGGACGATGCGAAACCCTTGGAAAAATTTTCGTATCGTCTCGTCATCGAAGGACCTCAAATGGGTGAATTCGTAGGTGCCCTCAAAGGCTTTGTACTTCCCGAGGTCTTCTTCCCAGGGCACTAGGGCAAAGAACGTCCCATCCGGCTTCAGGACGCGCCTGACCTGCTTGATGACTGCCTCCACGTCCAGGACATGCTCAAGGACATCGGAACAGATCACCACATCGAAGGTGTCTGATTGGAATGGCAGCGCCTCCGCGTCCGCCTGGACTGTCCGATGGCCGCGCTCACGCGCGACTCGAAGGTAGGGTCTCGCCAGGTCCAAGCAGACGGCCAGGGCGGCGGCTTTCAACTCGTCCATCACAAGCCCCTGGCTCGATCCCACGTCGAGCACACGCTTACCCTGCACATTCCCGATCATCCTGAGCAATGGAATATTGCGGACGTGCTTATTCTGTTCCAGCGGTGTGATCAGGTCGTCTTCGGCGATCCATTCGTAGCATCGGCGATAGCGCGCACGAAGGCTGTCCGCGGCAGTCGGCTCCGAACGAGTCTCGACGACTGGTCCCTTGATCACAGGGGGCCCTCCAGAGCGTCATGCGGCGCCACTGTCGATGCCGAACTGGCCACCCGCCACCGCGCCGGGTGCCGGACGACGCCCAAGTCCATGGCGACGCCGGCCGGCTTGCGCACGACGAACGAGCGGGGTTTATGCCAGATCGCCGCATGCTGCAGGCTGCCCGTATCCGCCAGGTCCAGCACCGGATACACACCCACCGCGACAGTGTATTCGCCCGGTCCGAGCATCAGTCGATCAAACACCAGCTCGATGATTCCCTCCCCTTCGCTCAGTTTCAGATGCGTGTCGTCCAGGGACGAGATCGCATTACAGACGGTCACGCCGTCGGTCCGATAGACCACCACGGCCACGACCGGCTCCTTGAGCGCGAGCCGGGACCGGTACCGGATCCGCACGGCCATGGTCTCGCCGATCGAGAACGCTCGAGCCGGTACTCCCCCGTCCCGCACAAACTCCACGTCGTCGACCTGCACAGCCTCGGTGTCCCGCATGGCCCGCGCCGGACGCAGGTCCAGACCGAAGACCGTAGTGCGGACCTCCGCATGTCGGTCCCGTTCCTCGTAGATCGACTGGTTATAGGCAGTGATCACCTCCAGCGGGGTGCCGTCCGCGACAATCGCGCCGCGCTCGATCCAGAGACAACGCATGCAGACCCGCAGCACCGTCGCCTGATCGTGCGAGACCAGCACGGTGGTCCGTCCTTCCTCCTGAAACAGGCGAAAACGCTGGAGGCACTTGCCGAAGAAATAGGCGTCGCCCACACCCAGTACCTCGTCAATCACTTGGATGTCCGCTGGCACGCTGGTGGCCACCGCGAAGGCCAGACGCATGTGCATCCCGGTCGAGTAGGTCCGCACCGGCTGATGCAAAAACGGTCCCAGTTCCGCGAAGTCCACAATCTGGTCGTACAGCGCCTCGACCGCCGTGCGATCGAGTCCCAGGTACAGCCCACTGGCGTAGATGTTCTCGTGCCCGGTCAGATCCGGATGGAATCCCGTGCCCAGTTCCAGTAGCGCAGAAGTCCGGCCGTTCAACTTCACCTCGCCGCGTGTGGGCGCGCTTACCCCCGAGAGCACTTTGAGCAGCGTGCTCTTCCCCGCGCCATTGCGGCCAATGATGCCCACGGTGCTCCCTCGGGCGATGTCGAATGACACATCCTGCAGCGCCCAAAACTCTTCGAAGTACCGATCGGACTTGCCGAGCCGAAGCCCCAGAAAGTCCAGCAGCCGGAAGGGTCGACTCCGGTACAGCTTGTACATCTTGGAGAGGTCCCGGACTGAAATCGCCGTATTATCCATGATTCCTTTACACAAAATCCGGCAGCTCGCGACGGAGGCGCATGAAGTGCCGGTAACCGGTCAACAGCGTCACGAATGCCAGGCTGGCAAACGTGACCAGCCCCGCAACACTCGGCAACCGGTTGAACATCAACGCTCCGCGATACCCGTCAATCAGATAGGACAGGGGATTCAGCTTGACCACCAGCTCAAGCCCCCCAGGAACCATCTCCTGCGTGTAGGCGATGGGGGAGAGAAACATCAGCAGGACTATCAGGAGCCCGATCACCTGGGAGGTATCGCGGTAGACGATATTGACGCACGACAGGAACCAGACGACCCCAATCGTGAACAGCGCTTGGAGAATCACGAGCAACGGAAGGAGTAACAGTGTAAGGCCCAAGACTCCTCGGAGACCGAGCACGAGCAGCAGCACCACAATCCCACACATTTGTATCACCAGCCCCGCACAGACTGCCGTGACCGGGATCAGCTCCATCGGGAACACCGTGCTCTTCATGAGATTGCGCTGAGCAAGCACCGATCCGGTGCCTCGCATCACGCCTTCTGAGAATCCAAGCCAAGGCAGGAGACCACAGGCCATTAGCAAGCCGTAGTCCAAGCCAGACAGGGCAGGATCCGGCCTCACGCCCAAAATCTTCCCGAATAAAAGCAAATACGCGCCCAGGACCAACAGCGGCGACAACAGCGTCCACAGTAAACCGAGCCGCGAGCCGGCATAGCGGACTTTGAAATCCATGAAAACGAGGCTCCAGATCAGTCTCCTATATCGGAAAAACAGACTGAAGCACTCCATACGCCCCCTCAAAGATTACGCGTAGAGCCGTACGATCGGTTCCAGAAGCTTGTGATGGCGTGCTTCTTGAGCGCCATCTCAAGTCTCGCATTCTCCAGCACCGATCTTGCGACGATCCTATAACGGCGAAAGCGCGATTGCAGAGTTTCGTGCTTGCCGCTATTGGAACCTGATCGAAAAGGCTCCGCTGACATGAGCCGATCAAATTTCAGGTCGTAATCATGCTGCTTGGCGCTGCTCACCCGCTGGTCGATCCACTCGGCGTTCCAACGGGTCGGCGCCTCACTTTTCATTGCGCCGACAAATTGGTCCGCCGTTTCGGCAAACTTGATGATCGCAGGATACGGCCGCAGCGCCTCGATCGGGACGCTGATCACGGGCAGCCCGCATGCGATATATTCAAACGCCTTAAGCGGAAACGCTCTCTGCATGATCCATTCTGTTTGGACAAAGGGAATGAGGCCCACCGTTGCACGGAAGGCTAGCGCTCTGACGTCTTCAGGGTTCAGCTTTCCATAATATTTGACATTTTTGTATCGGCACAACGCGTCCCATTCGGGCAAATCGCGGTACGCGACTCCGCAAAACCAAAACTCCCAGTCGGGCATCCTGCGGACAAGAGCATGCAACAAATCGAAATCCATCTTGCGATGAATGCTGCCTTGATAAAAAGCAACAGGCGCGCCACTAGATTGAGAGAGCAGACTACTTCTCTCCTCGGACTTCGGCGCCCAGAACTGAAAATCGCATCCGTTGCCGATGACAAGGCCCTCACCGCTGTAGCCGCCCCGCTCTCGGTAACTCTGCAGGACCCCCGCGGACACGGCCACCAGCAGATCGGCCAGCGGGAGCACCTCCTTCAACTTGTCCCGGTCGGGTCCAGGTACGCCCAGCTCAGGCGAAAAATAATCCTCCGTCGCATGAAAGATCGTACAGGGAGCATGTGCCAAGGCGATGAAGTCGCGAAAGCCATAGTGATAGACCCACAGCAGCGGGTTGACGACTTGCGTGCGGGCCAGGGCCTGCACCAACAGCTTGGCTTGCTTCCATCCCCAATGCTCACAGGTATGCAGGACCGTTACGCCCTCCGTCCCGCTCTCCTCATAGCGAAACTGCAGTTCATTCGGGTCTGGCTGGACAAAGATCACCGGCAAGTGCTTCGCAAAGCGCGTCGCGTAGTGATAGCGGTTGCTCCGCATCTCGGTATACCAATCCGAGGCCGTCAGCATGACGACAGCATCGAATCGCTGCTTCAACTCTGCATGCATCGCGTCAGTTCCTTTACACCAGTTTCGCGCGATGGTTTGCAATGACTTGAACGATCGCTTCCGCGGCATGGCCGTCGCCGTAGGGCTGTCCCCGTTCGGGACGGACCTCTTCGAGAGCCACACGCGCCGCCGCCTCAACAGCGTCGGGTGCCGTCCCGGCCACTCGGTTCCATCCTCCCTCCAGGGTTTCCACCCACTCGGTCTCGTTCCGCAGGGTGACGCAGGGAATCCCCAACAGGAACGCTTCCTTCTGCACTCCGCCGGAGTCGGTCAAGATCAGCCGGGCGTGCCGCTCGAGGATGAGCATTTCATGATAAGAGACAGGCGCAATCAGACGGACCGGCCCGGAGGTGTGCCCGACCCCTGCCGCGTCCAGCACCGCCCGTGTGCGCGGGTGGAGCGGCACAACGACAGGCAGGCCGAGTCGCCCGAAGGCTGACAGGATGCCCGTGACGGTCTCGGGACGATCGGTCGTCTCGGCGCGATGGATCGTGGCCAAGCCGTACTGTCCCGGCTGCAGGCCCAGCTCGGCCAGCACGCCGGCGCGCCGGTCGCTCCGGCCCAAGTTGTAAAGCAGCGAATCGTGCATCACGTCCCCCACCCGGTAGACGCCGGTCACGATGCCCTCGCAACTAAGGTTCTTCACCGCGCGGTCGGTCGGGCAGAACAGCAGCGCGGAGAGGTGGTCTGCGACCACGCGGTTGATCTCTTCGGGCATCGCCCGGTTGTAGCTGCGTAGCCCGGCCTCGACGTGCGCCACGGGGATCCGCAGCTTGCTGGCCGTCAGCGCCCCCGCCAGCGTGGAATTCGTGTCGCCATACACCAGCACGAGGTCTGGCCGCTCGCGCTCCAGCACTGGTTCGAGCCGTTCCAGCATCCGGGCAGTCTGCTGTCCATGGGGGCCGGACCCTACTCCCAGGTGATGCGCCGGCTCCGGAATGTTCAGTTCCTGGAAGAAGACCGCGGACATGTTGTCATCATAGTGCTGGCCAGTGTGGACCATCACCTCCTGGATCTGGCGATCGCGGCGGCTGCGTGCGTTAAAGGCCGGGATCGTCCGGGAGACCACTGCGGCCTTGATGAACTGGGGACGTGCGCCGACGACCGTCAGAAGTTTCATGCGCCCTCCGCCTCCACCAGCCCAGTACGAGAGCGGCGGTATCCGGCCCCGCAGACCTGGCAGGACACGCGCGTTCGACCGCCCTTGACCGGGAGTTTCAATTTGATGCCGCACCGGCACATCCACCCCTGCTGCCGGCCTGGGTTGCCGGTCACCAGCGCAAAATCCGGAACAGCCCGGGTTACGACGGCACCCGCTCCCACAAACGCGAAACGCCCGATGGTGAGCCCACAGAGAATGGTTGCGTTCGCTCCCACGGTGGCCCCGTGCCGGACCAGCGTCGCACGGTACTCATGCTTCCGCGATATATGAGAGCGCGGATTGATCACGTTCGTGAACACGACCGACGGCCCGCAGAACACGCCGTCTTCCAGCGTCACGCCGTCGTAGACCGAGACGTTGTTCTGGATTTTGACGCCGGCGCCCACGATGGCACCGGTGGCGATGTAGACGTTCTGGCCGATGGAGCACCGCGGACCTACCGACGCCCCTTTCGCGATATGCGAGAAATGCCACACGCGCGTTCCTTCTCCGATCGCACCCGGATCGTCCACGCAGGCCGTCTCGTGAGCCAAAAATGCCCGCTCGCTTCCCATGTCGTCATTCCTTCCCTGCAACGGTACCCGACCTCCGGTCTACAGTCTCGCTTCAAAATATCCTTTGTATCGCCGAAAGAGCTTCAGCCCGACGACCGCCAGAACCACGGACAGCCCCGCCACATAGAGCAGGCCCGCCAGATCCGGGGCATGATGGTGGATCAGAGCCCGGCGATAGCCCTCCACGAGGATGTAAAAGGGATTGGCCAGCGACATCGTCTGGACGATTGGGGGAGTGCTCGCCAGCGGGTAGAAGATGGGTGTGGCGAACAGCACCACCGTCAGGAGGTTTGGCAGCGCGATGCCGAAGTCCCTGACGAAGACGGTGATCGCCGACGTGAAGAATCCGAGCGCGATCACGAGGGCGAACTGGACCACGACGAGGACCACCCCGAACACGGCGTGCCAGGACGGGGCATTCCCGTCCACGACCAGCAACACCGCCAGAAAGCCAAGGCACACGCCTAAGGGCAAGAGCCCCGTCAACGACGCCGTAACGGGCAGGATCTCGGTCTTGAACGCCATGTTCTTGACCAGCCCCGCGCTGGCGACCACCGACATGGAGGCCGCCATTAGGGCCTCGGACGTCGCCAGCCAGGGCCCGTAGCCGCTGATAAGCCAAATGGCGTACGAGAGGTTCGTCTCCGCTCCAGGCACCCGCATCTTGAACACAAACCCGAACACAAACGTGAACAGGGCGAGCATGAGCAAGGGATTGGCCACAGCCCACACGCGCCCCAGGCGCGAGCCCAGGTACTTGTCCCGGACGCTCATACCCCAAAAGACGCCCAGGAGATTCGCGTCTTGCTGATCGAACCCCAGTATCCGCATCGTGTCCCCCTCACCCAACCAGTTGCGCGCGGACCGCGCAAGGATACAGCAACGCCGGCCGCCCTCCGGTCGGCGCCTGCCGGGCCGTCACCTCCACCACGCACGAGCGCATCGCCGCGACCTGTCCGCCGTCTCGCACTTCCACCGTGGCGCGGTAAATCCCGGCGCCCAGCACCAGCGGTCGCAGCGACACGCGATAGCGGAGGACCCCGCCAGGATCGCGCCGCCACTCCTCAGGCGCTACGCTCGGACAGCTCTCGACGACCACCAGGCCGTCCAATCGCACCACAGACAGCCGAAGTTCGGGAGCGCGAAGCGATGTGTCCACCTGCACTGCCACCTGCAAGTCCACGTCCTCGCCAGCCATGAGGATCGATCGGCTGCTGGGCTCCGTCGGGACGCGAGCCTCGAACCCGACCACGTGGCATCCCGGGCGGAACGACTGCGCGGCGAGGTCCCGGCGGAACCGCTCCGCCAGGACAGTTTCATCGCGCCGGCGTACCGCCTCCTGATACGCGCTGGTCACGGCCACTGGATCGCCGTCCATTACCACGCGCCCCTCCTGAAGCCAGAGACAGCGGGTGCACAGGTCCCGGATGCTCGACATCGAATGGGACACGATGATGCCGATCGTCCCCCGGTTGCAGAGTTCCTGCATTTTCCGGCGGGCCTTCACGGAGAACGGGCCGTCTCCCGCGGAGAGCGCTTCGTCGATGAGGAGGATCTCCGGATTGATGTGGATGAGCATGGCGAACGCCAGCCGGGCCTTCATGCCGGTGGAATACGTGTGCAGCGGAAACTCGATGAACTCCCCGAGCTCCGTGAAGGCAATGACCTCGTCGATGACATCGTCGATGTCTTCGCGGCTCTTGCCCTGCACCTCGCCGTCCACGTAAATGTTTTTCCGTCCCGTGAGATCCTCCCTGAGCCCCTGGCCGAGCGTGAAGACCGCGGTGACCCGCCCATTCACCTCGATCCGGCCGGAGGTGGGCGCGGCAAGGCCCGCGATTAAATGCAACAACGTGGTCTTTCCGGCCCCGTTCGGGCCGATGATGCCCAGACGTTCCCCAGGGCCAACGCTCAGCGCGATTGAATCAACAGCAACTTTCGTGCCAGCGCCGTTCGACCCAACATGCGGCTTCCCGATCATCCACGCGAGCGAACTCGCCAGGGACTTCCTGTTCGAATAGACCTTGGACACGTTATGGAGCTCCACGCTGGGCGTCACGGCCGGGCTCCTTCCAGGCTCCACTCCAGTGGCACTCTGGTGACGCTGTCGCCGTCGTTTCCCTCCACGTCCAGGATGATGGGATTTCCATATGTCCAGCCTCTCGCGTCATACGGGACTGTGCGGTTCCGGTACCCCGCGACGGTCGGCGGACTCAAGAAGAGATTGAGATAGTACCGGCCGCCCGCCAGGGGCAGGCGCGGGATACACAACCGCACCGCGTACCGGCCCTTGCAGGAGCCGATCGGGAGATCGTCGGCCAGCAGCAAGATTTCCCACCAGGCACCGCTCCGCAACCATTCAATCGAGAAAGCCAAGACCACGGGTACGGATTCGTAGATGTCCACGGTCAGCGGCAGTTCGGCGTCCTCCTGGGACCGGGCGACATACCTAGTGGGCGTCTCGGGACAGAAGTGCGCGACGCTGGTCTCAAAGTCCTTCGAGAGGTTGAGGTACGCTTGCACGATCTCTTCCGACGGACCCGATCGGGCGATCCGGCCATGTTCCATGATGTGCGCCTCTTCGCAGAGTCTCAGGACCGCCGTCCAATCATGTGTGACCAGGACGCCCGAGGCGCCTCCGGCCACGCGCTCCCGAAGGCGCGACCGGCACTTGCTTTGGAAATGCTCGTCCCCGACGGCTAGGATCTCGTCCAGCAGGTAAATGTCGTGCGGCACGGCCGTCGCGGCGGCGAAATAGAGGCGGGCCGCCATCCCGGTCGACTGGGTGTACATCGGCCGATCAAAATCGGCGCCCAGTTCCGCAAACTCACGAACGTCTTCGAGCAGATCAGAGAGCTGCGCGCGGGCGACCCCCTGCAGCAACAGCGAGCGCCGCGCATACTCGCGTCCGGTGAGGAACTGGTTGCCTCCCATCCCCAGCTCGAACAAGCCGGACACGCTGCCGGTCCGCTCGATGGTCCCCGCAAACGGGACCGAGACTCCTGCCAGCACACGCAGCAACGTGCTCTTGCCCGCGCCGTTCCGCCCCAGGACCCCGACCATCTTCCCTTTCGGCACGGACAGGGTGACCTCGTGCAGAGCCCGGATGGTCCTGCCCTGCAACGGATCGCCCCAGAGCACGCGCCAGGAAGACCCCTCGTCCAGAACGGGAAACACTTTGCTGACACCCAGGCACGATAACACCGCGATGGCCTGTCCGGCGCTGGTTCCCATTCCCATAGGCCTCATATGCCAACCGGCACGGTGGCCGGCACTGACACCGCCGCCGACCGCGGCCAAGCGCCGCTCATCACCTCGTCGTAAATGCGCTCGTACCGCTCGGCGCAGGAATCGGCGCTGTGCCATTTGAGCGCATAGGTGTGGCTCGCATAACCGATCGCGGCTCGCTTGTCCGGATCGAGAAGGAGGTCCCGAAGAACCTCGTAAATGGTGTGCTCGGTCGCCGAGACCAGCGGGAGCTCGCTCATACACTCCAGCATGTGCTCAGACCCTGGCTCGTTCCGATTGATGTAACAGACGGTGGGTTTGCCCAACATCATCCCCTCGCGCGCGGTCGCTCCGTACCGGCCATAATTGAGTTGGTCAACGATCAAATCGCACTGCGCCTGCATGAAGCGGACCTCGGCGTTTCTCATGCCCGTAACGAACACTAGTCGGACCGGAATGCCTTCAGCCTGCAGCCGTTCAACGGCGGCACGCACCGCTCCTGTGCCCTTGATGTTCCGGGCATTCCGTGTTCGCAAATCCATGTTTCCGAATGCATGGTAGACCAGCAGCTCCCCACGCTGCCGCGGAATCCTGACCCGTTGCGGGACCGGAAGATCCGGCCGCCAGAAGGAAGAGTCCAGGCACATGGTCGTCGGCTCCCGCACGGCCTTGGCGCTGGCCTGATAGTCCAGGGCTGGCGACGCTTCCGTGAAAATCAGATCGCAGAACCGCTCGACCTTTTGCCCCCACGCGAGATTCTTCGCATCGCTGCACACGGACGGCTCATGTTGCCAGGGGCATTTATCGCAAACACTGTCGCCACCGTCTGTTCGGGACCATTGCGTCACGGAAGACTGCGCCGCGCCGCTGTTGCATCCGCTGATCGTGTACGCGACCTTCCTGCCGGACGCTTTCCACTCTACGATGTCCCAGGGTTCCTCGCTTTCAAAATTCTCCGGGAGAAACGACAGTTGCCTGTCACCGGAGAAATGCATCAGATTGAAGCGACGCCTTGCATGGACGAAGAACTCTCTGGCGTTGTACGTAAACTGCTTATAATCGTCCGAAAACAGATTGATGTCTTCGCCGTGATAATAGGCAGCATTAGGACCGGATGGGTCCTCCAAACTCACGGTGACAGCGTCCCAGCCACGTCGCCTCAATGCCTTAGCCAGGTAGTAGAAGTGATAGTAACTGTTATGAAGAAACACCACACTCCGTTTCTTGCTGACCGGCCTTACTCCCGTGCGAACGATCCAGCGACCATAATAGTACCGGCTGATGGAGCGCCAACGGAGCGAGCTAAGACGGATCAACCCGGCATGGATGTGCTGGTACCAGAGATCCCTGACGACTCGATGGAAGCGCGGGGCCCGCCTCTTGAGAAAGAGCCGTAAGGCCTCGCGTGCGGACGATTCCTTCTCAGGGCCAAGGTGTTTCGAAGTCAGCATACCGACAGTGAGTGCTCCATGACGAGGGCGCGTGCCTGCTCAAACCCGCAGTTCATCAACACGTCGATGATGGACAAGCCCGGCATGAACGTCCCAGTCTTGATTTGGGCGTACACCGGATGCTGAAACTGCTGATAGCGTAACTCCAGGCCGGCCTCCAGAAACTTGGTATCCTCCTGGTAGCCGCCCGCGCCGCCTCCGCAGAGATAGGCCGTCCCCCCCACAGCCTTGACCACCGCCACCAGCAAGCCGGTGGACTTTCTCTCGATACCCAGGCTGCTCCCCAGGACGAGCTTTGCCGGGTTCAGGCCGAGCGCCTCAGTCACGGCCCGAATGGCGGCCAAGTTGAACTCGGCCAGGCTATCGGTCGGATTGGCCAGAGCATCCGCCAGGAACCCGAACACAGACCTGAAATGAGGCGCACGGCCATAGGAGTCACGGATGGCGTTCAACATGCGTGGCCGCCAGGGCAACGCATTGTTGATTTGCATCTCACGGACAGACCGGACGCCGTGATAGGCACGCACGACCGGCATGGTCAGCCAGGCCGGGCGGCCGTTGACGACGATGCGCACGCGGTTCATCCACGTCCCGCCCGCCTTTGGGAACTGGACGTTGTCCAGCACGATGAAGACGTCCGACCGGGCGATCTTGTTGAAGTACCCGAGCCAGGGGAAGAAATTGGGCTGGTGGATGGCCACCACTTTGCTATCGGCCATGGTCTTCATGGAGGATTTCCATTGCGTAGCCGGTGCAGATTCAAATCGGCGAACGCAAACTGCGTCAGCAAGCCGGTCGTCTCGAGCAGAAGGCGTGCGTCCTGCGGAGCGCCATCCTCCAGGCGGATACTCAGATCGCCGGACCGGTCTCGGTAGTTCACGGACCCCAAGCCGCAAGTCCCCAGGAGCTGGTCCGTCCGGACGGAGCGAATGGCGAACAGGACCACCTCGTTGGACCGCCGAGCGCCGTTCGTGATCGGGCACAGCCGCAGCGATGCGGATTGCAGCTGTTGTCCGCCCGCGGGCCCGTATTTCAGCGCGACGACTTCCGGGATCGTCAGGTACTCCGCCATGACAACCTTCTCCGGTCCTGCGTAGTAAAACGCCCCAGGGTGGGGCTTCACGAGCGCCCGGACGAGGTTGTAGATGGCAAGGACACTGTGTTTCCAATCGATCAATCCGTCTTCAGGGCGGCGCCGTTTGTAATAGTGCGCCTGATGCTCGTCTTGCGGCCGCCGATCGTTGGTCACGCTCAGCAACCGGGGGAGTTCTTCGGCCAGCAACTGATCGGTCGCGCGGATCAGGCGACCCTGAATGTCGAACCAGGTGTCTTCAAAGTAGATCGGCACCCGCCGCTGGGCGATGATGTCACCAGCGTCGAATTCCGGCGTCATGTAGTGCATTGTCACGCCGGTCTCCGATTCGTCGTTCAGCAACGCCCACTGGATGGGATTGCACCCGCGGTACTGCGGCAGGAGCGCGCCATGGAGGTTGACCGCGCCGTACCGGGGAATCGCCAGGATCTCCTCGCGCAGGAGCATCGAGTAGGAGTTCGCCACAATCAGCTCCGGCTTCAATCCGCGCACCTGTTCGACGAACGCGGGGTAGGCAGGGGACTTCGCGCGGGGCTGAATGATCAGCGGGAGGCCGTATTTTCTCGCCAGGTTCGTCAAGACGGCGTGACTCTCGGAGCGGGTTTCGGCGCAGACGAGACCGCAGATGAGCTCGCGGGGCGCCACTCTCGTCGCCTGCGGAATCCCCAGATCGTCGCCGAACATCAGCACGCGCCGTACGACCGCGGTTGTCATTTGGACCTCCGCAAGGCGGCTCGCAGCCAATGATCTGAAAATCCATCCAGGACACGGTCAGGCATCCCCTCCGGCAGACTCTCGGCGTAGTGCCGGTTCAGCCGCATCTCTTCCTCCCGCTCGCGAACGATGTACGTCCAGGTCCGCCCCAGGACCTCGAGCATAGTGCGCCCGCCCGCCACCCAGTTGAGGGGATGGAAGAGCAGATGCAGGGCAACGTGTCCGCTCTTGCTGAGAATCGCCTCGAAGTCGGCGACGGAATGCCGGAGGTTGGAGTCGGAGTAGTATGGGATGGTTTGGATGTACGGCTCGCTGTAGAGGTTCACCAGACCCGGCACGTTCAAGTGCAGCCCGCGGGCGATCAGCTCCGCCGTCGGGTTGTGCCATGCGAACGCCGGCTCGATCTCAGGTAGGTCGCGCCGGACCACCTCGAAGTCAGCACGGATCAGCGCTGCCAGTTCCTCGTCGCTGGCGGGTAGCGTCGGGGGCGGGGCGTAGTGGAAAGCCACCCGCTGGCCTAACGCCAGGAGCCTCCGGACGGCCTCGAGCCCGTAATGGCTGAGCAGATTGTAGATTTGCGAGCGAAGCAGCACGCAAAAAGTGCCCCGCACCCCCAAGGACTGGTTGATCTCCGCAAGCTCCACCGCCATCTTCAGCGAATAGTCCACGTCATGGCGGAGGTAAATGCGCCGATCACACGCATGCCCTCCACCCACGAAACCAACGAAGTTGTAGCCCAGCCGTAGCGCCAGACCAAGGAGCGACCGGTAGCTTTCTTTCGAGTACATCCGCCTGTCAGCCCTTGTCGAGTCTATCCAGCACCAAGGTGACGTTTCCATGCCCATCGATTTGAACATGACCCACCGGCTTGCAAGGAATTCCAAATGCCACCGTGTACGGCGGGATATCCCGATTTACAAACGAGCACGCACCGATGACAGAGTGATCCTGGATGGTTACCCCCTTCGCAATGACAGTCTGGCTGCCGATGTAGCAACAATTCCCGATCCTGACTGGAGCACGCTCATATTCTGCCCTGCCACCCGATAACGCCCACTTCACAGAATCATGCGTATAAATCTGGGCTCCCGCGCTGATGCTGCAATGGTCCCCAACCACGAGGCCACCCGAGCCGTCCAGCAAGACGCCTGGACCGATCCAACAGTTCTTTCCCACCCTCACATCACCATAAACATAACTGCTGTGATAGATGCTTGAGCCCTCACCGAACCCCAAGCTCTTCGCACGTTCCCAGCGGTCGAAGAGGAGTTCGGCAAAAGGCAAATCACGCTGCCACTGCTCCCTGGTCTTGCCGCGTAATTCCCGATAGAGCGCCTGAATCGCTTCAAGGAGCGGGTCGGACTCAATCACGATTTCTGCGTCCTGGGATGCCCTTGCTCATCCCTCGTCGGGTTTACCGGGTGGCCGCCCAGAAAACATCGGCACCACCATTCAAAGCTCAGCAGCGACCAGATCAACAGCCGGCGGTTGACCCGTCCTGAGCAATGTTCGTCTAATACTGCGGCCACGTAGTCCGGGGTGAGAAACTCGTAGATCAGCGCCTTGCGATTCCTGATCAGACGGTTCAGGTAGTCGATACTCTCTCCCCGAAACCAACTGGCGTCAGGCGCGCTGAACCCTTGCTTGGCCCGTTCCACTGTCTCCCGTGGAATCAACCGGCTCATCGCCCTGCGCAACACGGCTTTACCGTCCTTGGTCTCCCGTTCGTAGAGGAGCCGCTTCCCTGGCAGATTCTCATCAACACGCATTGTCTGGTCGAGATGGCTGAGCTTGTGGTGCGCCGGGACACGCATGGCGAACTGCACCAGTTCGTCGTCCAAAAACGGCACCCGTGTCTCCAGGGAATGCGCCATGCTGAGCTTGTCCTCCACCACCAGCAAGCCATGCAAAAACGTCTTCTGCTCGAAGTAGAGCGAGGCGTTGACGTAGTCCGTGTTGTCGCGAAACTGGCCGGCCCATCCGTCGAAGACGCCGCGGAACACATCAAACGTTGAATGGTCGCCGATCCCCCGGGACGTGTCGGCATTGAAGAGCTGTCCCTTGTCCTCATCCGGCACAAGCCGCTGCCAGAACTGGTAATAGCGTGCAAGGTATTCCTCCCGACCGGCGCTGTTGAGCCCCCGGTAGTACCGCCAGGGATAGCCCCCGAACAATTCATCGCCCCCGGCGCCGGACAGGACCACCTTGACGAACTTGCTGGCCAAGCGCGCCACGTAGTAGTTCGGGTAGCATTGCCCGACGCGCAGGTCTTCCAGGTGCCAGATCAGCTCGGGCAGTACCCATTCCATATCGCCCGCATGCAGGACCGACTCGTAGTGTTCGGTCTTGAACAGGTTGGCCAGAGTCTCCGCTTTCTGCCGCTCGTCATAGCCAAGCTCCAGCCCGGAGACCGACGTCAAATCGAAGCCCCCCGTGAAAGTGGACAACCGCGGGAGGTGGTGGACCGCGACGGCAGTGATGGAGCCGGAGTCCATTCCGCCGCTCAGGTAGGCTCCGACCGGAACGTCGCTGACGAGCTGCCGCGTCACGGACTGCACGAACAGGTGGTACAGTCGCTCAGCGCACTCTTCTTCCGTCAGATCCAGCGCCTCACCGGCAAAGGCATAGCCCCAGTACCGCCTGACCTGCGGCCCCGATCGCTCGTCGAGATCTAGCATGAGGGTGCAGCCCGGCGGGAGCAACCGGATCCCTTCGAAGAGCGTCGCATCGGTGAAGATGTTCTGGAACGTGAAGTACTCGTTCAAGGCCGGAAAGCAAACAGCCCGAGAGACCTTGGGATGGACCAGGATGGCTTTGATTTCTGAGGCGAAGATGAACACCCCATTCCGGCAATACCAGTAAAGGGGCTTGATCCCGTACCGGTCACGCGCCAAAAACAGGCGGCGGCGAGACCGATCCAGGAGCGCGAACGCGAACATGCCGTTGAAGCGATCCACGCACCTCTCCCGCCACTCCTCATAGGCATGGACGACGACCTCGGTGTCGGTTCGGGAATGGAACCGGTGCCCCATGGCCTCCAGCTCGACTCGCAACTTCTGGAAGTTGTAGATCTCACCGTTATAGGTGAGGACCACGTCGCCTGTTTCGTTAGCCATCGGCTGGTGACCGGCAGTGGTCAGGTCGATGACAGCGAGCCGGCGGTGACCAAGGCCGACCGCTCCATCGGTGTAGTGGCCCTCGCCATCAGGCCCCCGATGGGCAATAGCGTCGGTCATACGCTGGAGCAGCCCCACCGGCACGGGGTCGCCGTTCAAATTGCAGACACCGGCAATGCCGCACATACCTTAAACGTTCGCTTTGTTGGCGCGCACGGTGAACCCACTCTCCTGCGCATCAAAATGGATGATCACAAGGCCTGCCTCATCGCACCAGCGACGGATCTCTTCCTCCGTATGGCGATGGGCGTAGCGGGGATGATACCAGTCGAAGTTCACGTGATGGTTCTCTTCAAAGGAGAACTTCTCGTTCCAGTAGAGTTTCGCGAAGTGCCAATAGACCAGGCGCTGGACATCGTACCGGCCGGCTTTGATGCCCAGATAGGGGATATCCTCCGGCACCTCGACCTCCGCGCGCAATTCAGCCAGGACCTGCCCAAGTCTGGTTAAGGAATGCAACTTGGCCCATGCCTCCTCTGGATCGAGACATGACATGCACCCCCGGATGTAGTCGTCGGCGAACTCCCGGATCGGCCCCTTTTTGCGATACACATAGAACAGAACCTGACCGCCCGGCTCCAGGTAGGAGACAAGGGATTTCAGTGCCCGCTCCGTCGAGGGGGTGTGATGGAGCGCGCCTTCGGCAAAGATGGTGTCAAAGGCCTGTGCGCGAAATGGAAGTCGCATCATATCGGTCTGCAGGAAATGCATGCCTACAGTGCTTCCCAATCGTTCCTGAGCGACATCGATCGCGGAAGAGACATCCACTCCAACCCACTCGGCGTGGCCCTCTCCTTGCCAAAAGGAATCCATCCATAAAGAGGCGCTGAAGCCGCTGCCGCAGCCTGCATCAAGTATTCGCTGCCTGCTTCCAAAGAACCTTCGCATTTCATCAACGCCGCGGAAACCATACCGCAGCACAAGCCACTGCCGACAAGCCTGGCGCATCTCGTGGGAGTCATACGTGGAGCGTTGTTGCCATTTGAACCCGAAACTGTCTCCGGTCTGTTGTTGGTCGCGATCCTCGTTCACGACGAGACGGGGAATCCCGTTCGTGATCGCATAGGATCTGGTCCCGGAACTGTGCAGTGTTCCCTCGAGGATATGGCTGTCGTCTCCGTACCGATCCACCGCGATCTGTAACGGAACCTTCGATATCGGATCTACGAGAATGTCAAGCAAAGACTTATGCATGGAACGCTTCCACCAGGCTTTGGCACACAACGTCCTGTTCCGCATCGGTCATCTGTGGATACAAGGGCAGTGCGAAACTCAGCCGGTCGGCCAGGCAGGCTCCGGGAAAGCGTTCCGGGCGAAGACGATATTTTCCGGCATAGTAGCCCAACGTCACCGGTGCGTGCGTGCCCTGGCGCGTGGCGATCCCGCGCGCTTCCAGCCGCCTCATGAGCTCGTTGCGCCGCCGGTGCAGCCGGTCTACGTTCGCCAAGGTCGGAACCTCGGAACGGAACAGGCACACGTACGCCTGATAGCCATGGACGTACCCCTTGGGTACACAAGGCCTCTCTAGCCATTCGATGTCCGCCAGCATTTCATCATAGAGTCGGGCTCGGCGCGTGCGCTGGGCCAGAATCCACTCAGCCCGATCCATCTGCGAACTCCCCAAAGCCCCCTGGATGTCGGTCATGCGATAGTTGAAGCCCAAGCGTTCATACTCCGACAAGAGAAACGCGTCGTTCCCCTCGTGGCGGGCCAGATCGGAGCGGGAGGCGCCGTGATCGCGCAGGGACCGGGCCGCCCGGTCCAAATCTTCACGAGACGTCGTGATCATCCCGCCCTCCCCGGTCGTGATGGACTTGCGCGGGTGAAAACTGAAACAGCCCATCTCGCCGAACGTGCCCGCATGGCGTCCGCGATACCAGGCACCCAACGCGCAGGCGGCATCCTCCACCACCCAGAGCCGATACGTGCGGGCCAAGGCGAGGATCGGGTCCAGGTCGGCGCACAACCCGAACAGGTGAACCGGGATGATGCCCACCGTGCGAGGCGTGATCAGCGCCTCGACCTGGCGCGTGTCGATATTGAACGTCCGCAGGTCCACGTCGCAGAAAACCGGTTTGGCTCCCATATACTCCACCACGTTGGGCGTGGAGACCCACGTGAACGCCGGGACGATGACTTCGTCGCCGGGTTTCAATCCCAACGCCGCGACGGCGATGTGTAGGGCCGCGGTGCAGGAGCTGGAGGCGACGGCAAACCGCGCGCCGGTGAAGGACGAGAATTTCTCCTCGAATTGCCGGACGTACGGCCCCTGCACAACCCAGCCGCTTTCCAATGGCTTGAGCACGGCCTCATGCTCCGCCTTGTCGAAAAAGGGCTTCGTGATCGGGATGCGGCTCATAACAGGGCCTGCCGTGCCGTAAGCTGATCCTTGTGCTCGCGCCGCCACGCGATCAGCCGTTTGAGCCCGTCGTGCAGGTCGATGGCCGTCCGGAACCCCAGCTCTCGGGCGGCCTTTTCCGGATCGCCGACGCGCTTGGTCACGAAAGTCTGGCCAGCCGGTTCGTAGTGGATGGGCAGGGTGGTTCCCGTGATCTCCGCGATCATCTCGGTGAGCGCCCTGATCGTATGGCCGACCCCCGAACCGACGTTGTAGAACTGATCCGACACATCCACGCGCATCGCCAGCACGTTGGCCCGGGCCGCGTCGGCCACGTAGATGAAATCGTATTCCTGCGAGCCGTCCCCGTAGACGACAGGAGACAACCCGTGATCCAGGCGATCCAGGACCTTCATGATCACAGCGATGTACGCCCCCTTGTAGTCCTGCCGAGGTCCATAGACGTTCATGTACCGAAGCCCGACGTAATTCAGCCCGTACCGTTCCCCAAAGGCACGGCACATGTGCTCGCCGGCGATCTTCGTCGCGCCGTAAAACGTCCGGTTGTTGTAGGCATGGTCTTCGGGCATCGGGACCCGGACGGCGTCTCCGTACACGGACGCAGACGAGGAGTAGACCAGGCGCTTGACGTGGTTGGCGACGCAGGCCTCGAGGACATTGAACGTGCCACGGATATTGACCTCGAAGGCGGACCGCGGATAGTCGTGACAGTGGAGCAGCCAGAGGGCGGCCAGGTGGAACACCCCATCCACCCCTTTCATCGCCGCGTTTAGAATGTCGGTCTGCGTGACGTCGCCCCCGAGCTCGAAGATCCGGACGCGCGGGTCCCGGAGCGCGTCGGCGAGGTTCTCCCGGGTGCCGCGGCTGAAATTGTCGTAGACCAGTATCTCGCCAACGTCGTTCTTGACTAGCTCGTCAACCAGGTGCGAGCCGATGAACCCGGCCCCCCCGATCACCAGCATCCGTTTGCCGCGCAGTTCCATCGTCAGCTCCTTCGCGTCATCCCTTCACCGGAACCGGCGCGCCGTCCAGTTCCAGCGACTTCTGCGCGGCGGCCAGGATCCGGACGACCTGGAGCCCGTGCGCGCCGTCGCTGAGCGGGCTTGCCCCGGTCCGCACGCAATCCAGGAAATGCTGGCACTCGAGGCGCAGCGGCTCCGCCGTGCCGACGTGGGGAATCAGGATGTCCCCGAAGCGCACGTGCAGGTAGTCTTCGTACGACACGGCCTGGGGCCGGATGTCCACTCCTTTGTCATAGATCCGGATCTTGTCGTTGGGCTCCATATCGTCGAAGACCACCATTCTTCGGCTGCCGACCAGGGTCGTGCGCCGGGTCTTGTGGGGATCCAGCCAGCTCAGGTGGATGTGCGCCATCTTCCGTTGCGGAAAGTGCAGCGTGACAAAGACCACATCCACGATCCCCGGCTGCAGATACGCCTCGCCCTTCGCCGTGACTACCTCCGGTTCGGCGTCAAACAGGTGCACCGCCACAGCGACATCATGCGGCCCGAAGCTCCAGAGCGCGTTCTCATCGTTTCGCACCCGGCCGAGGTTCAGGCGCTGACTATAGAGGTAGAACGGCTCGCCGACGTCACCGGACGTCACCAGGTGTTTCATCTTGACGACCGCTGGGTGATACAGGAGGAGGTGGCCCACCATGAGACACCGACCGCTCTGCCGGGCGACACGGACCAACGCCTCGGCCTCGCCGGGCGCGAGCGTCATGGGCTTCTCGACCAAGACGTGCTTGCCGGCTTCGAGGACCCGTCTCGCCTGATCGTAGTGTTGCGAGGCGAAGGAGGCAATGACCACTCCCTCCACGGCAGGGTCCCGCACCACGTCCTCGTAGCGGGTCGTCACGCGCACGCCGGGATGGGAGGCCCGGACGTCGGCCAGCCGGGGCTCATCCAGGTCGCACACCGTGACCAATCGCGCGCCCTTGAGCTGGGCGAACATCCGGACGTGGTTCTTGCCCCATTCCCCCGCGCCCACGACCGCGACGCAGAGCGGTTTAGGTCCTGTTGTCGTCATGGCAGTGCCCTCACTTGAAATCCCTGCGCTGGAAGATCAGGCAGGCCAGGATCAGCAGGATCGCCGTATAGGTCGCGCCGTACGCTACCGCGGAAACGAGGTAGGACGGTTCGATGGGCAGTCCATGCACTGCCTGCCCCTTGACGTTGAAGTACTCGAGGTTCGGAAGCAAATAGTAGAGCCCGTCCAGGACCGTCTTAGTCAGGCTCTCGCCCAGCTTGGCACCCAGTGTCCGCAGATCATCGGTGAGATGGCCGATCACATAGATGGCCAGCGTGAAGGTCGCGCTCAAGGTCGGAGTGGTGAACGTGGAGAACATCACCGCCACCGCCGTGATCACCAGGAGCTCCATGAAGATCAGACCAACTGCCTTCAGCAACGCAAGGCTCAGCCCTGCCTTGCTGACGAGGATGGTCAGAAAGAACCCCGCCGCCATGATGCCAATGTTCACCAAGAGCGTAAGCGCCAGGCCCGAGTACTTTCCGAGGAGATACAGGTACCGGGGGACTGGTTTCGCAATGATCGTAAAGATCGTCCGCTTCTCGATCTCCTTGCTGACCAGGCCGATCCCGACGAAGATTGCAATGATGACGCCGAAGACATTGATGCTGGCCAGTCCTATGTCTTGAATGATCTTGACCTGCTCGCCAATGGTGAGCGTGCTGAGGAGGATCGAGCTGCCGATCAGGAGCAGGCCGAAGAACACCAGGTTGTAGAGAATCTTGTCGCGCAGCGTCTCGCGAAAGGTGTTCATGGCGATCACGGTGATCCGGTTCATGCGAGGCCGACCTCCACCGTTTCCTTGAGGAAGAGATCTTCCAGCGAGCGATTGTGCGGGACAAGCGACACCAGCCGCCCGCCATGACGGCGGATCAGGTCGAGGACTTGGTCCACCTTGTGTTCATCGTCCAGCTTGATCAACACGTGATTGCCCCGCCGGACGATCGTCCCTCCCAACTGCTCGGCCTCCCGGACGCCGGCCTCCGCCAGCCGTTCCACGAGGATCTCGACCGACGTCACGGCAGCGGTCCCCACCAACTCATGGACAGTCCCCACGGCCCGAAGCCGTCCCTTCACCAGAATCCCAATCCGATCGCAGATCATCTCCACATCGGGCAGGATGTGCGTGCTGAAAAAAATCGTCTTCCCATGGTCCTTGAGTTGGAGGATGATGTCACGGACATCACGCCGTCCGATCGGATCCAGTCCCGACATCGGCTCGTCCAAGATGACGACTTGCGGGTCGTTGACTAGGGCCTGGGCCAGACCGATCCGTTGCAGCATGCCTTTCGAGAACTTTCTCAGCGGGAGATGACGGGCATCGGTCAGGCTGACCATCGCCAGTAGTTCGTCGATCTTCTTCGCTAGCGCCTGGCGACTCAGCCTGAACAGCTGCCCATAAAAGGTCAAGAACTCCGCGGCCGTCAGATACTCGTAGAAATACGGCGCCTCCGGGAGGAAGCCCACGTGCTGTTTCACGGCCACATCCTGGATCGGTCGATCCAGGATCCAGGCTCGCCCGGCAGTCGGGGCGAGCAGGCCTAGGAGCAGTTTGATGGTGGTGGTCTTGCCGGCCCCGTTGTGTCCGAGAAAGCCGAAGATCTCCCCCTGCTCCACTTCCAGGTCCAGATGATCTAACGCCACGACGCGCTGGCGCCCGAGGCCGAGACGAAACTCCTTGGTCAGTCCCTCGATGCGAAGCGGCTTCATCGCTTTCTCCTCTTTTCGTACACTGTCAACCGTTCCTTCATCTCACTGCTGCGCACAGTCTGCGTCTGCGAATCGTAGAGGTAGCGGCCGCCGAACGGCTCGCGGGGCAACGCACGCAGCAGCCCGGGCCCTACCAAATCCTCCAAACGCTCGGGCGCCTGTTTGTACAGAGTCCGGTACCGGCTGATGGTCTCTTCGAGCAACTGGAGGTCCCGCTCCACCACCACCTCCTTCAGCCGTCGCTCCAGGATCTGCTTGACGTTCTCATCCGAGGTTTGCTCGTACATCCGGGCCAGAAAGTCGATGGCGACTTGCGGTTCCCTGGCCGAGACATAGAGCCGAGCGGCTAAAGGCGCAAGGTACTTAGGCGCCCCAGGAAGGCGGGAAGCCCTGGCGATATAGTCGGCCGCTTTGGTGTCATCGTGCAATTCGTAGTAATAGTTGAACCCAAGCAACCAAGGAAGCGCCCAGTAGTCAGGATTGTGCTTGATTCCCTTCTCCAGTATTCGGTTGCTCTCCTCAACGAGGACCACCAGCGTCACCAGCGCGATGCCTCCGGCCTCATAGACGCGCGCAAACTTGGGGTCCAATGTTGTGATGACATCCAAGGCTCGGTAGATCCAGTGACCGGCTTCCTCCGTGACCTTGCGTTCTCCCATCGCCTGAATGGCCTGGATCCACAGGAGATCGGCCACCACCTGCTCGTATCCCAAGACCGCAACCCGGAAATACTCCCCCTGAGGCAGGTACATGAACCGCTGCAGCTTGGGCGTGACCGCCCGCTGCGCATCAATGCGGACCTGCAGGAGGTGCAGTCCTACGACAAGGAGCAAGCCCGTCGCCACAAGAACTGACATCCGTGCAGCCAGACTCATGGTGCTACCATGGACAATGAACGCTTCAGCCGTTCAGTGTCCACTTCCATGAACTGGCGTTCCAAAGCGGTCAGATTCCACCCTCGGTAGCGTTCTTTAACTTTGACAATCTGCTCATACTCAGCTGCAGCGACCTCCCTGTGCCCGATCTGCTGGGACAGCTCGGCCAACTGGGCGCGGGCCGGCAGGAAGTTGGGCTCGTAACTGATCGCCCGCCTGAACAAGGCCAGGGCTTCTTCCTTGTGCCCCTGCGCCCGTCGAATCTTTCCCAGCTCATGGTAGTTGAACGGCGAATAAGGATCCAACCGCATCGCCTGTTCAAAATAGGCGGCCGCTTGGCGCCACAAGTCCTCTTGCTGCAGTCCTGGCCCGACTCGGTCGGCCAGCAGCACGTGGAGCGTCCCCAAGCGGTGCGCAAAGCGCCCATCCAACGGGTTCAACTCCAAGCACATCGTGAGCTCATCGACAGCCCGGAGCAACCACCGTGGATCGCCGGATTGATGAAACAGACGCACCTCCGCCAGCGCCAGTGCGTCATGATAGGCGGTCGTTCCCGGGGCAATGAGCGTGGCGCGCTGAAACCAGTCGAAGGCCTGGTCCTCTCGGCCAACCGCCGCCTCGCCCGCTCCCTTGTCGAACGCGTACCACGCGGCCGCCGGCTGGACGATGAGGAGCGCGCACAGCACAGCAACGGCTCCGATCGAGACCGCCCGAACTGGATGATACGGGAACGGCATAGTCCAGACGGAAGGGCCCTGAGGTTGTCTCAAGCGTTTCACCACCAGGATCATCCCGGCGAATAGTATAGCAAGCAAAACCAGTGCCGGCTCATGAAATACCGCATCAACGCCACTATGCACAAGAATGCCCAGAATCCCCCCTGACAAACCGATGACCAGCCCTCGCTCCCAGGGTTCCAACGGGAGGCGCAGAGTCTCCCGAATCTCCCAGCCCAAGAGTGCTACACCCGCCAGAAAGAGCACCAGCCCTAGCACCCCCAGCTCCACGGCTAACTGTAGATACTCATTATGCGCCGATTCGGCCCGCTTGCCATAACGGGCGATCGCACTTTCGACGGGAAACCGGTATTGGAACGACGTGTACTTGTAGAGACCCAAACCGACTCCCCAGGGATGATCGATGATCCGCTCCAGCGAATTCTGCCAGATCGCGAGCCGGGTATAGGCGTATGGATCCTGGGCTCCGACCGTGAGCACCCGCTGCTGCAATGGATTCTGAACGATCGCCCCTGCAATGAGAGCCAGCATGATCATAGCCAGAAACGGCTTGCCGAAACGATAGAGGCCGACACACGCGACAGCCGCCACGAAGGCCAGCAACGCGCCTCTCGATTGAGCCAGGACGAACGCGAACGCGACCGCCCCGGCGGTCAGCCACAGCAACGGCGTCTCCCAGTGAAGGCCTTCGGTCGGGCGGCGATAACACAGCAACCCGAACGCCACCGCAAAGACCGCCATCTCATAGCTCGCAAAGAAATTGGCGTTGAAAAAGGTGCCGGTAGGCCTCGCCTGGCCGCCCCCCATGAATTGGTAGAGACCGAGCGCGGCCTCGAACACCCCCATGCCCAGCAGGATCGTGACGAGGCCACGCGCCTCCCGGACTGACTGCACGAGATGCACGACCAAGAACAGACAGACGGCGTAACTGCAGAGGCTGATGAGCCATTGGAGGCTGGGGCTTACGTAGAAGGAGCGGACAACGGAAACGACCGCCCATCCCATAAACGCTACCATGGCGGAGAAGACGCGGGTCTGTTGGACGGCGATCCAGCCCGTTCTCATCGAGCGCAAGAGCCAGACGATGACGGCACCGAGCAGGATGAGCCGAATGATCAGAACCGGCAGGTGCGTCGTCCCGCCATCGATCAGCGGGGCAAAGACCGTCAGGCCACCCAAGGTGATGAGCGGCCGAAAAGTTCGAACGGATTCATGGGCTGGCACGGGGGCCTATCACGACATCTAGCAGCCCTTGAGGTTTGCACAAAACGGGGGCGAGGGGTCATTCCTGACCCCTCGCCCGCCCTTCTCACCCCGCTTGGATTACCCGGAGACGTCGTTTCTGGTGTTGGTCAAGTTTCTGAGGTCGTTGATTTCCCACTCGTCGCAGGTGCTGTCGCTGTCAATATTCCCGATCTCACCCGCCGTGAAACCATTCAAACCCGCAGCAGTGGAACCAGCCGGAACTGGGACGGCCGTAGGGGCCCCAGTACTGCACGGAAAAGTGACCCTAAACTGCGCTACCGGCACGGAAATTGACCCAATCCCACCATACCATAGATTGTACCTGATGTTGCCGGCCGGCATGTAGCCGAGCGCGTTGGCATTCGGTACGCTATAAGTATTGTTTTCAGCAAAAAACGACGTGGCGGTGGTGAAGACGCCACCCAGATTCACTTTGGCCTCGGACTGGCGCGCCTTGGCTTGATAGGTCATGAAGTTCGGGATGGCGATCGCCGCCAAGATCCCGATGATCGCGACCACGATCATCAATTCGATCAGGGTAAAGCCCCGATCCCCTTTAATGTATCTCATCATCAGCTTGTCCTCCTTTTCTCAGAGAGTTTCACCCCTTACGACCGCGCCTATGTGCTCCTCGGTCGCACCTTGATCAGCTTCCTGTGTACAAGATCAGCAAGACCGGTGCCATCCCCGTATGAACTAAAATAGGCGCGAAATTAAGAAGATGGTAACACCTTTCCGCTCCTGGCCAGAACGAGTTGGCAAATTTCGCTTCCATTGACGACTCAAATTTGTCGTTCGCACCATTTAATTGGCGACATCATCCAGTGTATTGGAGAGATTCCTGAGATCATTGATGATCCAATCGTCGCAAGTCGAATCGCTGTCAATGTTGCCCCTAGCCCCAGCCGTAAAAGCTCCTGCCGAAACGGCAACGCCCGCTGGAGCGCTGTTCACATCGCAAGGACTCGTCTGGGTACTCCCCCCCGGGGATCGCCGTGGGCGTGCCGCCGACGGGATACCAATAGGAATACCTCGGCGTGCCTGCTACGGCGTATTCCAGTTCGGTGACGTCGGCCACAGCGAACGACCCAACGTCCCACGCTACTGATAAAATGTGACGATATTAGGCCAAGCCATCATTTTACCACTAAGCAAAAGGACGATTCCTGGTACCGCCGTACCAAAAATTGTCGCAGCGGGAAGTTTTACAGGGCTTTGTTGGAGAGACGCTGCTGGGATTTTCGGATTCGCTCCTCAGTGGCCGGGTCACCGAATCCCTTCGCCTTGAACCGTTCCACAAGCTTGTGATTTGTCGGATCGAGTTCCAGCGAGCGTAGCCAGACCTCGCGAGCTTCGCCCCCGAGGTTCTGGGTGAGGTAGATATCGCCGAGGTGCTCGAGAAAGACGGGATCGTCTGGCACCACGGCCACGGCCCG
>WNGG01000442.1_pt1 | contig 44479 bp, 46 predicted proteins | sample 5400661 | NCBI WGS metagenome assembly WNGG01 (sample SAMN13153372, study PRJNA577476) | soil metagenome | isolation source: 100 cm soil or saprolite under Garry oak tree replicate 1 | place: USA:California | collected 2016-06-15 | reverse complement strand
ACCCTGCCGCCCCCGGCCGCCGCGGTCAGCCTGCCCCTGGACGTCGGCGCCGTCACCGACACCATCCCGCCGCACCTGCGCCGCGCGATCATCGCCCGGGACCGGCACTGCGCCGCCCCCGGCTGCGACCAGCCCCCGGCAGCCTGTCACGTCCACCACGTCATCCCCCGCAGCCGGCACGGCACCACCAGCCTGGGAAACTGCGTCCTGCTGTGCAGCTTCCACCACCTCATCCTGATCCACCGGTGGGGCTGGACCATCACCCTCAACCCGGACGGCACCACCACCGCCACCAGCCCCGACGGCCGCATCCTGCACAGCCACAGCCCGCCCGCCACCGCCGCCTGACCAGCGGCCGACCGGACGGGACGCCGAACTCATCGACCGCGACCCGGACCGGCTGGAAAGCGGCCCGTACCAGGCGGCATCACGGGCGAGTGTACGAGGAGCGCGCATTTCAGCTCCCCACGGAAGTCACGCTGTTCACCTCAGTGAGTGTCGACCCTGCGAGCAGGGTGCTCCTGGTGACCCACGGAGGGCCCGATTGGGATCACACCTACTTGCGCGAGCCGCTGTCCCAACTCCACGGGAGCTTTCGCGTTGTGCTGCCGGATCTGCGCGGCTGCGGCCGGTCGACCGCCGGGCTCGCTGACTGGCAGTACACGCCCGACGCGGTGGTCGGCGACCTGCTCGCCCTCCTGGACCACCTGGATATCGCGGCGGCGGCGGTTCTCGGATTCTCCTACGGCGGGCTGATCGCCCAGCGCCTGCTCGTGACCTCGCCGGAACGGGTCTCCCGCCTGATCGTGGCCTCCAGCAGTGTGCTGCCGGTGCCCGCGGGCGCCTTCGCTGACTGGCCCGGTCGCCGAACTGTCAGCCGCCGGCCGGCCGATCCTGTTGCTGCACGGCGAAAAAGACATGACCTTTCCGGCCGGCCTTGCCGAACAGGCAGCTTCGCTCATCCCGACGGCAACGGCAGTCGTGTTGCCCGAAGCCGGGCACATGGCGCACATCGACGACCCCGCCGGGTGGATGGCGGCCCTTCGGCGTTTCTTGCGATGAACTCGGCCTGGCGACGAGCTGACGGCAGGCCTGTCAGCGCCTCAGGAGGAGAACCGTGCCGTAGCAGAAGAGGGCGCCGAGGAATCCGGCTGACATCAGCAGCGAGTACAGATCGTCCTGGTGGTAGGCGAGGAAGGCAGCACCGGCAAGGCCGGCGAGTACCGATGTGAGGAGGCCGAGCAGGGCGAGCACGAGCCAGGATCGCCGCCCGGCGCGAAGCGCCAGGACGGAAAGCGCAATGGCGCAGACACCGATCGCGAGACCCGCGGCGACGTGGAACTCGAGTTCAGGCGGACCGCGCAGGAGCGCCCAGCGGGCGGCAGCGCCGAGCCTGATGTCGAAGTTTCCGCGCAGCCCGGGAATGGCCGGCGGGATCGGCGCGTAGAGGTTGGTGATCATTCCGACGAGGAACTGGGCGGCAAGCAGGACGACGAGCACCACCGCGAGTGCGCGGAACGGACGGGTCACAGATCGCCGCCGGCGGATCGCGAGCCGAGCAGCAGCGTGAGCACCAGCTCCGGAATGTCCTCCAGTGCAGGGCGGGCGCCCCCGGAGGCCCAGTGCCCGGCCATCGCCAGGTCCGCCAGCCCGGCCATCGCCAGGGCCAGGATCCCCGCCGGGACGTCGTCACGGAACTCGCCGCCGCGTGCGCCTTCCCCGAGGATCGTCTCGAGCTCGCCGGTCAGCGGTGCCTCGGCCAGGATCACGCGCGGGTACAGGCCGGGGGTGCCCATCAGGCATTCGCGCACCAGCACCCGGGCGAAGGCATCGTTTTCGCCGACCCATGAGCAAAAGCCGGCCAGGACCGCCGCGAGACGGTCGCGGGCCGGAGCGCCGGCCGGAGCCGCGCTGGCGGCGGCGGCCTGCCTCGATGCCTGCTCGACCACGGCGAGGAACAGGTCCTCCTTCGAGGCGAAGTAGTTGTAGATCGTTCCCTTCGCGTAGCCCGCGGCCAGCGAGATCGCGTCCACGTTGGCGCGCTCGAGCCCGGCCCGCGCGAACTCCTGCGCCGCAGCCGCGACCAGCCTCGCCCGCGTCGCCTGCTTAACGTCAGCGGTGACCCTTGACATGACGCCTAATATAATGGGTGACTGGTCAGTCAGTAAAGGACTGATGCCAGGAGTCCCGTGCCGGGCGCCTGGCGGGACGGCGCGGAGGTGACGTTCATGGCAGCTCCCGAGGGACGGCAGCCAGAACCGATCGTCGAGCTGGCCGCGGCCGGCTCCATCGGACCGGAGCGGGCGGGATCGAAGGCGTTCAACCTGGCGCGGCTGGCTACGGCCGGGCTACCGGTGCCCCCGGGGTTCGTGGTCACCCCCGAGGCGTTCCTGGCGTGGGAGGCGGCCGAGCCCGCGGCGGCGGCCGCCGCCGGCCGGCTGGGCGGAGACCGGTACGCTGTGCGGTCGTCCGCCACGGCCGAGGACCTGGCGGGCGCGTCGTATGCGGGGATGTACGAGAGTGTGCTGAACGTCGTTCCGGCCGACGTCTCCGCCGAGGTGGGCAGGGTCTGGAAGTCTGCTCAGGCCGACCGGGTGGCCGCCTACCAGGAGCAGGCGGCCGGGACGGCGCACGCGGCCGGGACGGCGCACGCGGCCGGGACGGCGCACGCGGCCGGGACGGCACAGGCGGCGCACACCGCGTCGATGGCCGTCCTGGTGCAGGTGATGGTCGACGCGCAGGCGGCAGGTGTGGCCTTCACCGCGAACCCGATCACCGGCGACCGCGGCGAGGTGGTGATCACCGCGGTGCGCGGACTCGGCGAGCGACTGGTCGGGGGCGAGGCGGTCGGGGACGAGTGGGTGGTCCGCGGCGAGGATGCCAGCTGCCGCAGGTCGGCCGAGGATGCCATCGGCGCCGGGCAGGCCCGCGAGGTAGCCGGGCTGGCCCGCCGCGCGGAGGCGCTGTTCGGCGCGCCGCAGGACCTGGAGTGGGCGATCGCCGGCGGCCTTGTGTTCCTGCTCCAGGCACGCCCGATGACCGCCCTGCCCGAGCCGGTGACCTGGACCGCGCCGGGCAGCGGCTGGTGGCTGCGCAACTTCCGCCTCGGCGAGTGGCTACCCGAGCCGGTGACGCCGCTGTTCGCGAGCTGGCTGCTGCCCGTGCTTGAGCGAGGGGTGGCACGGGCCATGCGGGCGGAGTCGGGGATCGCGATGCGGCCGGGCGGTGCCGTGCTGAACGGCTGGTACTACACCACGCCGCCACCGCACGTGGAAGGCTCACCCCTGCGGCAGGTTCTCCGGCACCCGCGGGCCGTGACAGCCGCTCCCCGGGTGATCGTGCTGCTGCTGCACCCCGAACGGATGCCCGGGGAACTCGCCCGCATGACACGACAGTGGCGGGAGGAGCTGTTGCCCCATTACCAGCGGACCGTGGCGGCAGCGCAGCCGGCGAGCGCGACCGCACCACCCGCCGACCTGGTCCGGCTGGTCGAGCAGATCGGGGAAGTAGCCGGCGAGTACTCCTGGTCGGTCGCCACGCTGGCGGGCTCCCAGTGGAAGATCGAGGCGGCCCTGAACCGGTTCTGCCGCGCGCACGCGCCCGGTCTCGGGCAGAGCCCGCAGGTGCTGGTCTCCGGGCTGGCCGGCAGCGAGCCCGACATGCCGCCGCACGCCGTGCACAGCATCGACTGGTACTGGCCGACCGCCGGCGAACTGGGCACGCCGGGCCGCGGCGCGGACGACCCACGTCACCAGGCCGGGCTGACGGCCAGGCGCGAGGCGGCCGAGGCCGAGTGCCGGGCCGTGCTCGCCGGCCGAAGGCGGCTCCTGCGGCGGTTCGAGCGGCTGCTGTCGACCGCGCAGACCTACGCCGTGGTCAGGGAGCAGCAGAGCAGGCAGTTCAGCCTGGGCTGGCCGGTGCTGCGCCGGTGCGTGCTGCGGCTCGGCGCGGAACTCGCAGGGCGCGGCGCCATCGGACGTGCCGAGGACGCCTTCTTCCTGACCCACGCGGAGCTGGACTCGGCGCTCGGCGGCCGGCCGCTCCCCTCGCCAGAGGTCATCACCGCACGCCGGGACCGGTGGGAGCGGCAGCGGCGCCTGATCGCCCCGCTTCAGCTCGGCCAGGCCCCGGCCCTCGCCCGCAGAACCTACATGAAGGCGATCGAGTACGCGCGAACCGGTGCCCCCCCGGCGCGGGGAGCGCTGGTGGGCGACCCGGCCAGCCCGGGGCGTGCCGCCGGCAAGGTCCGGGTCATCCTCGACCCGGGCGACTTCGCCAGCTTCCTGCCCGGCGAGGTCCTGGTGGCCCGCGCCACTGCCCCGGCGTGGACCCCGCTGTTCGCGAAGGCGGTCGCGGTGGTGACCGACGGGGGCACCCTCGCCGCCCACGCCTCCCTCGTGGCGCGGGAGTACGGCATCCCGGCCGTGGTCGCCACCGGCGACTCCACCACCCGCCTTCACGACGGACAGGTTGTCACCGTCGACGGCGGCGCCGGCGTCGTGGAGTTCCACGGGTAAGCCGGTCAGCCCTCCCGTGGCTCGATGCCAATGGCCTTAACACCGGTCGGCGCGCTGGACCCGGGAGTGATTCGGCACATGGTGGGTAATGACGCGGATATACGGCTACTTTTGCTGCTTGGCGAATGCGAGGGCGGCATGGACGCGGGCGGACCAGCACCGGCGGACTCACCGGCTGACCCGCGGAACGACGTCCAGGCCAGGCGCGCCGACGTGCTCCGCCTGGGCCAGCTTGAACTGGCCACGCCGTCCAGCCGGAACCGTCACTCGCGCCGCAGGCGGCGCTGGCTGCGCCGGGTCGTCCGGCGCGTGCTCGGTACCGGCATGGCGGTTGGCCTGCTGGCGGGAATCACCTTCGCCGGCCTGTTCCTCGTGACGCCGCCGGTGGGCAACGCGCGCGCGCTGGCGCGGACTCTGGACCGCGCTCACCATGGCACGTACCTCGCCCGGCCGGTGCCCGGGCGGGTAGCCGCGGCACTGGTAGCGGCCGAAGACCAGCGGTTCTACGCAGAGGCCAGCGGTGATCCGGTCACGCTGGCCCGCGTGCTGCTCGGACACATCTCCGGCGGACCCGGCCACGGCTCGCTCTACCTGCGGGTGGCCAGGAGACTCTACGGACAGCAGCCTGGACCGCTGGCGGGCATCGAGCAGGCCGTCGTCGGCATCAAGCTCGGCCTGCGCTACTCCGCGGCCGGGATCCTGGAGCTGTACGCCAACGTCACCGACTTCGGGCACGGCTACTTCGGGCTGGCCGCCGCGAGCTGCGGCTACTTCGCCGAACGCCCGGCCGGATTGTCCTGGGCGCAGGCGGCCATGCTCGTCGCCGTCGCGCGGGCGCCGGTCGCCGACGACCCCCGTGTCCACCGCGAGCGCGCCCGCGCGGGCGAAGCCGTCGTTCTCGGCCGGCTGATCGCGACCGGGCAACTCACCGCGGCGCAGGCGGCCGCGGCCTATCGCCAGCCCCTGCATCTCCTGCACCTGCGCCGCGGCGGCACACTCCACTGCGCCGCGGCCTAAGCGCGTTCGGCCGCAATGACCAGCGTTCCTGCGGCGTGGTCGCCAACCCGCTGCCGGTATCTGGAGCAGACCATCGTGATCAGGCCCACCAGGCCGAAGAACAGGGTGTCGACGATCAGCAGGATGCCGCGGACCAGGAGCTGGCTCATCGTGGCCGGCCCGCCGGTCTTGCTGATCACCCGCAGGCCGAAGATCTGCATCCCGAAGGTCTGGCCGTCGTTGTCGTGCGGCCTGATGACCCAGTACCAGAAGTAGACCGCGAGCGCGATGACCGTCGCCAGCAGCCAGCCGAGGCCGCTCAGGAACCCGCTGCCGCGGTCGAGCAGCCAGTAGGCGAGGCCGGGGATGATACCGGCCAGGACGTAGTCGACGATGTACTGGACGACGCGGCGGCCGCTGACCCTGGTCGCCGCCTCGCTGACCGCGGCAGGAGGGTACTGCTGGCCGCTCCACTGCTGCGGCGGGTATCCACCCTGCGGGTATCCGGCCTCCCCGGTACCGGCGCTCTGCCGCGCGCTTCCCTGCTGTCCTGGCGCATTTCGGTCAGGCGTGTCACTGCTCATGTGATCCCCCGATCCATGCCTCGTCCTGACGACATCCGCCGCGGCTGCCAGAGGCCCCGCCACGAGGCATGTTGCACGTACCTATCCTCCGCGCATGCGCCGACACGTGGCGCCGGCCTGCGCCAGCGGCGAGCGGACGGGGCCGTCAGGACTCGGTCGCCCGGCGCTGCACGAACTCGAACCCGAACCTGCCCTTCACGCACAGGTGACCGTTGGTGACGTCGTGGTCGAGCGGCGAGGTCACCTTGACGATCGTGTTGTCCTGCACGTGCAGTTCCAGGTTGCAGCCGACCCCGCAGTAGGGGCAGATCGTCGTGGTCACGGTCTGCCGGGACTCGTCCCACTCGCCTGCCTGGCGCAGCTTGTACTCGCTGGCCGGCATGAGGGCGCCGGTCGGGCAGACCCCGATGCAGTTCCCGCAGTACACGCACGCCGAGTCGGGCAGCGTGACGTCGAACTCGGTGGAGATCCTGGCGTCGAAACCGCGCCCGGCCACCGCGATCGCGAACGTGTTCTGGGCGTCCTCGCCGCACGCCTCCACGCACTTGTAGCACAGGATGCACCGCGAGTAGTCGCGGACGTAGCTGTCGTTGTCGAACTTGACCGGCTGCGCGACCGTGTCGGCCACCGTACCGTCGCCCGCATGGTGCTCACCAGGCCTGGCCGCGTCCCGCTCTCCGGCCTCGTGCTCTGGGGCCGGGTCGCCGTACCGGCCGGGATCGGCGCCGTACCGCTCCATCCAGCCGCGCACCTCGGGCGCGGCGAGCGTGAGGTCGACCGAGGATGCCAGGAACTCCAGCACCATCCGCCTGCTCGTGCGCACCCGGTCGGAGTCGGTGTGCACGGTCATCCCCGCCTCGGCCTTCCGCGAGCAGGCAGGGACCAGCGCCCGGGAGCCTTCCACCTCGACGACGCACACCCGGCACACGTTCACCGGCGTGAGGTTCTCCAGGTAGCACAGCGTCGGCGTGTCGATGCCCTGGCCGCGGCAGGCATCGAGCAGCGTGGCCCCCTCGGGCACGCGGACCGTCTGTCCGTCGATCGACACGTCCACCAGCCGCTGCGGGGCCGCGAGGAACACTGTGCTCATCTGCGCGCCTCCGGCATTACCGTCATGTCGGCTCCTTCCCGTTGCTGCCCGCCGCCCCGTTGCCGCCGCGCGCCGCGCCGACCAGGCCGAGCCGCACCGCGGAGGTCGCGGCGCTGACCGCGGTCTGGCCGAGGCCGCAGATCGAGGCGTCCCGCGCGACCGCCGCGATGTCGTCGAGCAGGGCGAGTTCCCGCTCGGCCGAGCCAAGCGGGGCGCCGCGCGCCATCCGGCCGAGCAGCTCCTCCTGGCGTACCGTTCCGACCCGGCACGGCACGCACTGTCCGCACGACTCGTCGCGGAAGAACCTGGCGATCCGCTGCAGCAGGCCCGCGATGTCCACGGCGTCGTCGAGCACAAGGACCACGCCGGACCCCAGCGTCGCGCCGATCCCGCGCAGCGCCTCGAACGTGAGCGGCACGTCCAGCGCGTCGGGCCCCACGAACGTGCCGGCCGCGCCGCCGAGCAGCACCGCCCGCAGCGGCCGCGCGCCGCGCACCCCGCCGGCCGCGTCGATCACCTGGCGCAACGAAACCCCGAAGTCATGCTCGTACAGGCCGGGTCGCTCGACGCAGCCGGACAGGCAGAACAGCCGGGTGCCGGTCGAACTCTCGGTGCCGATCGCCGCGAACGCCGAACCGCCGATCCGCAGGATCTCGGGCACGCAGAGCAGCGTCTCCACGTTGTTGATCGCGGTGGGCTTGCCGAACAGGCCGGACTGCGCCGGGAACGGCGGCTTGTTCCGCGGCTCGGCCCGCTTGCCCTCGATCGAGTTGAACAGCGCGGTCTCCTCGCCGGCGATGTACGCGCCAGCTCCTCGCCTGATCTCCAGGTCGAAGGCGAATCCCGCCCCCATGACGTCGGAACCGAGGAAGCCACGGGCTGTGGCCTGCCCGACGGCGCGCAGCAGCCGCGACTCGGCGAGCGGGTATTCGCCCCTGATATACAGGTAGCCCTGCTCCGCGCCGCACGCGTATCCCATGATGGTCATGGCCTCAACGAGGGCGTACGGGTCCTCTTCCATCAGGACCCGGTCCTTGAACGTGCCTGGCTCGGATTCGTCGGCGTTGCAGACCACGTAGTGCGGCCGGACCGGGTTCGTGGCCACCGCATCCCACTTGACCCCGGTCGGGAACGCGGCGCCGCCGCGGCCGAGCAGCCTGGCGTCCTTCAGCTCCCTGATCACTCCGGCCGGCCCGGCCGCGGCCCGCCTGAGCATCTCGTAGCCGCCGGCCGCGCGGTACGAGTCGAGCGAGCCAGGGTCGACCCGGCCGACCCGGCGCAGCAGCCTGAGCCCAGAGCGGTCACCTGCTGCCTGCGGAACGAGCGGGCTGGCGGCCGCGGCGGCCTGCGCCGGTGCCAGTGCTGGCCCGATCGGGGCGGGCCTGATCCGCTCGACGTCGGCCGGGGCGAGCACCACCCTGGCCGGGTCACCGCCGGCCTGCTGGACCATCGCGGCCGAGCCGCGGTCGCACTGGCCCAGGCAGGGGCTGCGCTGCCAGGTGATGCCCGAGCCGTTCGAGGTGGGTTCGGTGCCCGCCGTGCCGGTATCTTCTGTGCCGGTATCTTCAGGGCCGAACCTGCGCTCCATCTGCTCGCAGATCTGCTCGGCGCCGTTGACCCGGCAGGACAGGTCGTCACAGACGTGCACCACGGTAGACGCCGCTGGCCTGGTGCGGAACATCGCGTAGAACGATGCCACCCCGTAAGCCTCGGCGGGCGGGACCGTGAGCCTGGCGCAGACGTGATCGAGCGCCCCCGGGCTGATCCAGCCGGTCCGCTCCTGCACCGCGTGCAGCACGGGCAGCAGCAGGTGCCGCCTGCCACGGGCGGCGTGACCGCCGAACGCGGCGTGCCGGTCCGCGGCCGTGCGCTCCCCGCCGTCCCATCCGCCGTCCGGCGGCCCGAGCACGGATGCGACCGCCGCCCGCTCCCGTTCGGTCGCCTCCTGCACCGCGTTGAGCCGCAGATCCACTAGGTATCCACCTTGCTGGTCCCGCGCGCCTCCGGCACGACGCTTGCCCCGCGCGCCTCCGGCACGACGCTTGCCCCGCGCGCCTCCGGCACGACGCTTGCCCCGCGCGCCTCCGGCACGACCGCCGGCCGGCTCTGGCCGCCTTCGGCCGCGGGCTCGCCCTGTTTGTCGACCCTGATCGCCGTCGCCTTGAACTCGGCCGTGCCCGACTTGGGATCCCACGCGTCCAGGGTCAGCACGTTGGTCGCCACCTGCTCGGGGAAGTGCAGGGTCATGAACGCCAGTCCGGGCCGCAGCGTCTGGTCCAGGTGCACCGGCGCCTCGAGCGACCCGCGCCGCGACGACACCCGCGCGACCTCGCCCTCGGCCAGGCCGAGCCTGGCCGCGTCCTCCGGCGCGAGGTTGAGCGTTTCCGGCCGCCTCATCGGCGTCGTGTACTTCCCGGACTGCACCCCGGTGTTGAACGAGTCGAGTCGGCGGCCCGTTGTCAGCCGGATCGGGAACGCATCGGACAGCTCGTCGACCGGGGGGTCCTGCTCGACCGGCATGAACGGGGCAGGCTCCCCGCGCCTAGCGGGATCGGTCTCCCACAGCCGAGCGTGCAGGAACAGCTCGCCCGGGTGGTTCTCGTCCGGGCACGGCCACCGGATCCCGCCGAGCTTCTCGAGCCTTTCGTAGCTCATCCCCGCGTGCATGGGCGACAGCGTGCGCAGTTCGTCCCACACCTCCTGCGCGGACGGGCTGCCCCAGTCCGAGCCGAGCCGCCTGGCCAGCTCGCAGATGATCTCGATGTCGTCGCGGGCGCCAGGCGGCGGCTCCAGGGCCTTGCGCACCCGCTGCACCCGGCGCTCGCTCGAGGTCACGGTGCCCTCGGCCTCGCACCAGGTGGCGGAGGCGGGCAGCACGACGTCGGCAAGCTCGGCGGTGTCGGTGCGGAACATGTCCTGGACGACCAGATGCTCCAGGCCGCGGAGCAGCTTGGCCGCCCGGCCGGTGTCCGCCTCGGAGCGCAACGGGTTCTCCCCGATGACGTAGCACGCGGTCAGCTCGCCCGCCTCCATGGCCTCGAACATCTGCGACAGGTGCCAGCCCCGTTCCGGCGGCAGCGGAGCGCCGTACGCGGCCTCGAACCTGGCCCTGGCCGCCAGGTCGGTCTCGATGTCCTGGAAGCCGGTCAGCTTGTTGGGGATGGCCCCCATGTCGCCGCCGCCCTGGACGTTGTTCTGGCCGCGCAGCGGAACCAGGCCGGACCCGTACCGGCCGACATGCCCGGTCAGCAGGGCCAGGTTGATCAGCGCGAACACGTTGTCCGCCGCGTTGTGGTGCTCGGTGATGCCCAGCGTCCAGCAGATCTGCGCCCGGTCGGCCCTGGCGTAGTCGTGCGCCATCCGGCGGATCAGGTCGGCGGGAACGCCGCTGTCGCGCTCGGCGCGCTCGAGCGGGTACGCCTCGACCGCCGCCGCGTACGCGTCGAAGCCGGTCGTGGCCCGGCGGACGAACTCGGAGTTCACCAGGCCCGCGTGTATGATCTCGCGGGCGATCGCGTTCGCGAGCGAGATGTCGGAGCCGACGTGGATGCCGAGCCAGGCGTCAGCCCATTGCGCCGAGGTCGTGCGCCGCGGGTCCACGACGTACATCCGGGCGCCGCGGCGGATCCCCTTCAGTACGTGGTGGAAGAAAATGGGGTGCGCCTCGCGCGCGTTCGACCCCCACAAGATCATGAGGTCGGCGTCTTCCGCCTCCCGGTAGGAGCTGGTGCCGCCACCCGCTCCGAACACTGCCGCCAGACCGACGACGCTAGGAGCGTGTCAAGTTCGGTTGCAGCTGTCGACGTTGTTGCTGCCCATCACGACCCTGGCGAACTTCTGGGCCATGTAGTTCATCTCGTTCGTCGCCTTGGAGCAGCTGAACATGCCGAACGACCTGGTCGCTCCCGCGTCCCTGGCGGTGGCGAAGCCGGCCGCCGCGCGGTTGAGCGCCTCGTCCCAGGACGCCGGCCGAAGCGTCCCGTTGTCACGGACAAGCGGCTCCGTCAAACGTACCTGCTTGCTCATCGAGCGCACCTTCCTGACAAGTTCGGGCGACGTGCCGAGCTTAACCCCGGCGCCCGGACGGGGTCCACCTGGCCGATATGCCCGCCTTACGGCGGGCGGGCCTCACACGAAACTCGCATGCTACTTGCAGCTTGCGCCGGCCTTGGCGTGGTCCGGTCGACAGGCGAACGAGGAGCGTGGCGATGTCCGACCTGACCTGGGATAGCCGGGACAACCCGGACAGCGAGGACGGCCAGGCCAGCAGTCCTGACCGGGACCTCGAGGGCGAGCTGCTGGTGGTCTACGAGCCCTTCCTGCGCGACGCCGTGGCGGCCTCGCTGCGCTTCCTCGGCTTCGAGGTGGCGACGGCGGACAGCGGCGCCGACGCGCTGCGGCTTGCCAGGGACCGGCCGTTCGACCTCCTCGTGCTCGACGTGATGCTGCCCGACACCGACGGCTTCGAGGTCGTGCGGCGGCTCCGGCGGGACGGCTGCCACGTGCCGGCCATCTTCCTGACCGCCAGGGACACCCAGGCCGACAAGGTGACCGGGCTCACCCTCGGCGGCGACGACTACATGACCAAGCCGTTCGGGCTCGAGGAACTCGCGGCCAGGATCCGCACCGTGCTGCGCCGCACGCGGCCGGGCGCCGCCGGGACGGTGCTGGCCTTCGCCGACATCGTGCTCGACCAGGACAGCTACCAGGTCCGCAGGGCCGGCCACCCGATCGACCTGTCGCCGACCGAGTTCCGGCTGCTGCGCTACCTCATGCTCAACCCAGGCCGGGTGCTGACCAGGGCGCAGATCCTCGACCACGTCTGGGACTACGACTTCGGCGGGGTCGGGCACCGTCGTGGCGACCTACATCGGCTACCAGCGGCGCAAGCTGGCCAGATACGGGCTCGATGTGATCCACACTCAGCGCGCGGTCGGTTACCGGCTGCGCCTGCCCTGCGCCGATGAGGCGGCACTGGAAAACGTCCTGCGCCTGTACCAGCTCAAACGGCTGGCAGTGCTGCCGCCGGGCGCGCCGCGGACCGGCACGCCGCGCCAGCAGCATTTCCAGGTGGCACGCGGCGTGACGGTCGTCGGACCGCACCTGAAGGTCCGGCCGTCCATCCTGGACCAGTACTACCTGGCCTTCCTGACCAGGCACCGGCCGCCAAGGTCCTTCATCGGGGGCAACCCCAACCTGGTGCCCAGACGCTGGGCAGCTTTGCCCCCCGTCCCGGCGTCCGGCGCAGACGGTGGTCAGCGTCCGCGGCAACGTGCCGCTGCGCCTGCAAGCGGTGCCCGTGGCCGGCGGAATCCCGGTCGCGAGCACCAGCATGGCCGACGTGAACAGGACCGTCGACCGGCTCGGGCTCATCCTCATCATCGGCTGGGCGGCGGCCGGACTGGTCGTCGCGGCGGGCGTTATCATCCTGCTGCGCCGCGGCCTGCGCCCGATCGAGACGATGGCCGCCCAGGCCGACCGGATCACCGCGGGCGACCTCACCGACCGGGTCAGCCCGCACGACCCGCGGACCGAGGTCGGCAGGCTCGGCACGGCGCTGAACGGCATGCTCGCGCGGATCGAGGCGTCGGTCGTCGAGCAGGCGGCCAGCCAGGAGCAGACCAGGCGCTTCTTCGCCGACGCCAGCCACGAGCTGCGGACACCGCTGGCCTCCCTGCGCGCCAACGCCGAGCTCTACCAGCAGGGCGTCCTGCGCCGCCGGCCTGAGGTAGACGAGGCGATGCGGCGGATCACGCTGGAGGCCAAGCGGATGAGCAAGCTGGTCGACGACATGCTCCGGCTGGCCAGGCTCGACCAGCATCCCGGCCAGGACAACGCGCCCGTCGACCTGAGCCCGCTGGTCACCGGCTGCGCGGAGCGGGCCAGGCTGACCGGCGAGCGGCGGACCTGGCTGACCGACGTCGCCCCTGGCCTGGTGACAACGGGCCGGCTGCCCAACATCTTCGACCGCTTCTACCGCGCCGCGCCGGCCAAGGCCCACTGTCCGGGGTCCGGCCTGGGCCTGGCCATTGTCGCCGTCGTCGCCACCCATCACGGCACGGCCACCGCCGAGCTCAACGACCCGCACGGGCTGCGCGTCACGCTCGCGCTGCCCGCCTCCTGCGGCCCGGGCGACCCCGCGCTGAGGCCTCCGGCGGAGACTGTGCGTCATGAACTTCGCGAATCAGATCGTCACGCTCGCGGCGGTGGTGACCGGCGCGCTCACCACCTATCTCGTGACCGCGCTCGGTGACCGCGCCAGGGACCGGCGCGAGACAGTTCGCCAGTGGGTCGACAGGAAGCTGGCAAACTACACGAGCTACACGAACGACGTCAAGAACCTCGTCACCGTCGCCCGCCAGCTCGCGGCCGTCAACGGCCTGCACGACGCGGCGCCCGGCATTGCGGAGGACCGGGCTCGGGCGATGCTCGACGAGGCCGAGGTGCGCCGGTCCGCGTCCTACGAGAGCGTCAAGCTCCTCGCGGACGCGAGCACGCTCCACGCCACCAGGGCGCTGAACGACGCGGTCCACCTGCTGCCGCACGGCGCCTGGGTGCGCCCGTCCTTGCCCGCCGCCGATCCTGCCGGGTGAAATCAAGCATCATCTCGGCGGGCGGGGTAAGTAAGGAGGGCCATGAGCGGCCGCGACGTGACAGCCGAAGGCCCGGCCGACGTCGCGCGGGCGCTGGCGGCGGACGGTGCGGCGCTTCGCGACGGGGCCGGCTTCAGTCATGCCGCGCTGCTGTATCACGGCGGGGATGGCGACCTCGGCCTGGCGGCTGCCGTCGCGCGCCGCGCCGCGTACGTCGGCGCGCCGCTGCATGTCGCCGTCCCCAGCCGGACCATGCGCCTGCTCCGCGCGGCACTGCCACCGACCCTTCCTCACGTACTCGTGGCCGACATGGCCGAACTGGGCCGTAACCCGGCCCGGATCATCGCGGACGGCCAGTCGTTCGCCGACGCGCATCCCGGCGAGCGTGTCTACTGCCTGTGGGAGCCTGCCTGGCCCGGGCGGTCGGCCGCCGAACTGCACGAGGTGACCAGGCACGAGGCACTGTGCAACGTCGCGTTCCGCGGCCGGGCGATGACGATCGTGTGCCTGTACGACGCCACGCGGCTGCCCGCCGAGGCGGTCGCCGACGCGGAGCGGACGCATCCCGTGGTCATCTCCTACGGCCCGGAGCGGGACAGCCCCGCCTATCTCGGACCCGGCCGGCTGCCGCCACGATGCGACGATCCGCTGCCGCCGCCCGCGCGGGAGACGGCCTCCGTCGCCTTCGACGGCCAGCTCGGGCCGGTGCGCGAGTTCACCGCGCAGCAGGCGCGCGCGGCGGGCCTGGACTCCGTCCGCGCCAGTGACCTGGTTCTCGCGGTCAGCGAGATCGCGGCCAACACGCTCGGCCACGCGGTCGGCGGCGGCGTGGTCCGATCCTGGTACACAACCGAAGAGCTGGTCTGCCAGATCGAGGACTGCGGGCATATCAGCGACCCGCTGGCCGGACGGCGACGTCGGCCCGCCGATGCCCGCGGCGGCCACGGCCTGTGGCTGGTCAACCGGGTTTGCGATCTTGTCGAGCGACGTACCAGCGCCAAGGGAACGATCACCAGGCTGCACATGCGGCGCGGCGCGGGACCACGCGGCGCATAAGCACGGCGCTCGGGTGCCGACCGGATCACGTTCCGGCAGGTGAACCGGCTGCGCGTCTATGCCCGTTAGATATGCGAAGGCATACTTGCCTTAAAGGGCAGGTCGGGTCCGGACGGGTCAGCGCGGGCCGAGACAGGCAGCAGGAGGTGGGGCCGGTGGCGTTTACGGCCCGCCGGTTCCGCAGGTACGCTGCTCGGCTCGTGCTGGCGGGACTGCCCGCGGTAATGGTGGCGGGATGCGGCGCGCCGCAGTTCACGTATGTCACCGACTCCGCGGCGCAGACCTATTTCAAGGTGCCTCACGGCTGGCACAAGATCGACGATTCGTTCCTCGGCAGTCAGCTGACGAGAGGCGGGTTCACCTTGGGGAGCGGACTGTGGGACGTCGGTTATGACGCCGGCGGAGGTTCGTCAGCAAGCCAGGCGCTGAGTGACAGGGTTCCGACGCCGTTCGCCGTCGCGTTTGTCGGGCCGCTCACCCGGCCGGCCAGCAATGCCATGTCCTACAACCTGCTGCGCGACATCATCCTGCCGGTGACCTCGGCGAGCCGCAGGGCCGCCGCGCAGAACGGCTTCCCGTTGACTGGATTCCAGCTGCTTGGCGACAGCGTGATCGCGCCGGGCAAAGGCGTGCACGGGATCCGGGAGGTGTTCAGCTACACCTTTCCTGACGGCAGTACCGACACGTTCGATCAGGTGGCCCTCACCAACTCCGACGACACGATGGTCTACCTGCTCCTCCTGCACTGCCTCTCGGCCTGCTATCACCAGAACTTCAGCGAGATCAACACCGTGATGACATCCTTCACCGTCAGGAGTCCCTAATGCGACGGCCCAAGGCCGCGTCCCCCGAAGGCCTGCGCCCGCCAGCAGCGCAGCAAGGGGACCGGATTCGCTCGACCCGTGCGCGTCACTCGCTGTGGGACCGGGTCAAGTTCCTGATCCTGCTCGCTCTCGTGTGGTGGATCCTTGTCTGGGCCGCGAAGGCCAGCAGCCCGCTGGTCACCTTTAATGACGCGCTTCGGATGGAGATCAGGGCCGGCGCCTGGGTCTTCGTTCTTCTCGGCCTGGAGGTGCTCCGCCAGATTCACTTCCTGATCAGCGAGCACTGGGCGGGATACCACCACTTCTGGACCGTTACCTTCTTCGGCGGCATCGAGCGGCTCACGCACCGCAAGCTGTCGAACTGGACGAGGTTCAGGCTGTGGCGGGTGTTCCTCGTGTTCTTCTGGATCGCCATCATCGGGCTGGTCATCGGCAAGATCCGGCAGACGTCGCCGATTCTCGCGCTGATCCAGGCCCCGCAGCTGATCTGGCACTACCTGCCGCTCGTGCTCCAGTTTGCCCTCGGCTTCTTTTTCATCATCTTCCAGTTCATCGGCCTGTTCTGGTTCCTGTCCAGGGGCGGAGTGGACGTCTACTACCCCGACGACATCAAGACCAGGTTCGCCGACGTCTGGGGCCAGGACCACGTGCTCGGGCGCGTGAAGGAGAACATCCTCTTCCTCGAGGATCCCGACAACATCGAGGCCAGAGGCGGGTACGTGCCCGGTGGCCTGCTGCTGTGGGGACCGCCGGGCACCGGCAAGACGCTGATGGCCGAGGCGGTGGCCGGCGAGACCGGCAAGCCGTACGTGTTCGTCGACCCCGGCGCGTTCATCAACATGTTCATGGGCGTCGGCGTGCTGAAGGTCAAGGGGCTGTTCAGGAAGCTGCGCCGGCTGGCGCTGCGGTACGGCGGCGTGATCGTGTTCTTCGACGAGGCCGACTCCCTCGGTAACCGCGGTGCCGTGGCCCAGGGCGGCGGTCCCGGCTTCCCCCGCGCCTCCGCCCCCTCGGCGTTCAGCCGGGCCGGCTGCCACGGCTTCTCCTACCTGTCGCGCGACGTCCAGTGGCAGCTGGCGCGCCAGGCCATGGCCAGCGCCGAACCGCAGGAGGTGCCGACCCGCCGCAGCAGGCAGATCGTGGGCGGGATGATGGGCGGCGGCGGCGGCGGAGGCGGCGGGATGGGCACCCTCCAGGCGCTGCTGACCGAGCTGTCCGGGCTGAAGAAGCCGCGCGGCTTCGTCAACCGTTACGTCAGGCGCATCTTTGGCATGCGGCCCAAGCCGCCTCCCAGATACCGGATCCTGGTCATGATGGCGACCAACCTGCCCGAGGCGCTGGACGAGGCGCTGCTGAGGCCGGGTCGGATCGACCGGATCTACAAGGTCGGCTACCCGTCCAAGGCCGGCCGGGTCCGCACCTACGTGGGCTACCTGTCGAAGGTACGCCACGAGCTGACCCCCGAGCAGATCGACAAACTCGCCGTCATCACCCCGTACGCGACGGGCGCGACGATCAAGGACACGGTCAACGAGGCGCTCATCACCGCGATCCGAGACGGCCGCGACGTGATCACCTGGCAGGACGTCGTCAGGGCCAAGCAGCTGAAAGAGCTCGGCCCGCCCCAGGACGTGGAGTACATCGAGCGGGAGCGGCACGCGGTCGCGGTCCACGAGGCGTGCCACGCGGTGGTGGCCTACCGGAGCCGCCAGCACATGGAGATCGACATCGCCACGATCGAGAAGGGCAGCGACTACCTCGGCATGGTGGCCAGCATCCCGCCCGAGGACCAGTTCACCCAGTGGCGCAGCGAGTTCGAGACCGACATCCTGGTCTCGCTGGCCTCGCTGGCGGGCGAGCGGATGTTCTTCGACAACGACAGCTCGTCGGGCGTCTCCGGCGACCTGGAGTCCGCGACCACGGTCGCCTCGTTCATGGAGGGCTTCTGGGGGATGGGCTCGACGGTTTCGTCGTACTCGACCGCCAGGCGGCTCGAGGTCGGCGCGCCGGGCGGCGGGCAGGGCGGCCGCCGCAAGAAGGGCCAGGACCCCGAGGCTGACCTGCGACACGCGCTGGCCGACCGGATCGAGGACAACCTCAAGTCCCTGCTCGACCGCAGCGAGCAGATCATCACGGAGAACTGGGCGCAGGTGCTGAGCCTGGCCCACGCGCTCGAGACGCACAAGACGCTGACCGGCGACGACGTCATGGCGGTCATCGACCACAGGGCCGGGCCGCTGGTCGACGGGACTCCGTACGCGGACCCCCAGTTCATCAGGCAGCTCGAGGACTACCATGCTGGCGCGGTCACTGCGCACCGTACGCACAGCCAGGTGCCGATGACCATGCCGATGCCGCGCCTCGACGGCGTGCCGCAGGCCGCGGCGGCCACGGCCACCCTGGAGCGACCAGCTGATCCCGATGTCCTGAGACGTCGCGATGGCGGTGGAGGGGGGATTTGAACCCACGGACGGTTGGCCGGGCTAGTGCTGGCACCGGAGCCACAGGAAGTTAGCCCGACCGGTCAGGCCCTCGGTATCCAGCGCGGCGATCGAGCCCTCGGATGTGACAGCCAGGCCAATGGAGCCTAGCCGTTGCACGTGCCCGGCCAACCCGAGGGGCAGGCTCCGCCAGCGGGTGCCGTCCCAGTGTTCGATGAAGGGCTGCTGGGTCGCGGCGTAGTGTCCGGTCACGTAGGCGTCATCGGCGGATACCGCGGCGAGCCCGGTCGGAATTACCGAACTCGCCCCGCCCAAGGACAGCTCAACCTTCCAGGTGCTCCCGTTCCAGTGCAGAACCTGGACCGGGCTGACTCCGTAGGTCCCGGCGGTCGTGAAGCTGCCGCCGGCGATCGCCCACACGTCGTCGGGAGCGACCGGAGCCGCCATGGTGAGCGGCTCTTTCCACGCGGCGTGCCTGCTCACCTCCCACCGGCGGCCGTTCCATCGCTCGACGATTCCTCCGCGGGGAACGCCGGCCTCACCGATCCCCACCCATCCCCCGACCGCCCAGAGACGTCCGCGGTGATCGGTGCCAATGACCTGCATCGCCGCGGACCCGAGGCGCGGGCTGATGTTCGGCCCGCGAAACAGCTGCCAGGAGGCGCCGTTCCAGTGCAGATAGACATCACTGGAGTTCGAACCGGGGGTGCCCAGCACCCACACATCGCCGGGAGCGAGGGCCGTAACAGAGGTCAGGGTTTGCGGCAGGGCTGTTTTCAGCCGGGTGAGGGCATGGGTGGGCTGCAGCGACCATGATCTGCCGTTCCAGTGCTCGATGAGCGGCGCTGGCGGCACTGGCCCCACGGAGGCGAAGTCCCCGACCGCCCACACATCGCCGGGGGCGAGAGCCGCCACGCTCGTGAGGTAAGCTTGCCGTCCGCCCAGGGACGCTCCGGCGGAGTAGGCCCACCGGCGGCCGTCCCAATGCTCCAGCAGCGGGAACACGTGTCTCGGGTCCGGCAGCCGGTCACCAACTGCCCACACGTCGTCCGAGGCGGACCCGGCGATAGCGACCAGCCGATCCTGGTGGTCACCCGCTGGCGCGGCTCTAGAGGCGACATGCCATCCCGGACGACAAGGCACGGGCGCGGCCGAGACGGTCGGGCTGACCGCCGGGCCTGGATTCCCGACCCGCCCGAACAGGCCAGCGCTGACCGCCGCGACCACCGCGACAGCGGCAGCGGCCCCGGCGGCGGCAGCACCTCGCCGCCTGGCCCTTCGGCGTCGCACGGCCTGAACTGTTACCCGGGCCGGCGGATCGCCCACGCCCGCCTTCAAGAGCTCGGCCAGCCTGCTCTGCACGTCATTCATCGCGCCCTCCGCTCCAGCAGGTCAGCCAGGTGCGGATCGCTGCGCAAGCGGGCCAGCGCCTGCGACAACGTCGCCTTGACCGTGCCGACCGCGCAGCCAAGAATCCGCGCGACCTGGGCTTCAGACAGGTCATCAAACAGGCGCAGAATAACCACGGCCCGCTGCCGGTCCGTCAGCGCCGCCAGAACCTGCCGCACGGCAACACGCGTCGCCACGTCGGCCGCCACATCCCCGCCCGCCGGCCGGTCCGCCAGCACTCCGGAAGGCACCTCGGCTCGCCACCGGCGCCGGCGCCACGTCGCCCAGGTGTTCACCATCACCCGGCGCACGTAGATCTCCGGGTCATCGCCGCGCCTGATCCTCCCCCAGTACGGCCATGACCGCGCCAGTGCCGCCTGAACCAAGTCCTGCGCCAGCGCCCAGTCATTGGTCAGCAACCAGGCCGTCCGCTGCAGCGCCTGCTCCCGTGCCTCGATGAACTGCGCGAAACCCTCAGCTTCGCCGCTCACTGCACCTCCGGCTGACATGGCACGTCGGACTATACGACTACCCGAGCACCACAACGGGTTTAGTGGTCGACGCCGATTCTTCAGACGACCCCGAGGACTCCCGCCAGAATCGCGGCCCGCGCTCCAATGCTCCGAGGTTCGACGAGGAGGACGTTGCGGCCAGGCACGCGCACGGCTGCGTCGGCAGCAGCGGCCGATCGCCCGTGTCCATGCTGGCGCATCGAGTTGCGTGCCGCGCTCACCGAACTTCGAGCCGCGCTACCGCCGATTACGGCCCCGCCCGGAACAGCGAATCAGACAAACTGCGACAAGGAGGCCGCCGGAGCGATGATTACCGGCTCGGCATCGTGCCTGGTCAGTGGCGGTGGAGGTGGGATTTGAACCCACGGAAGGGTTGCCCTTCACACGCTTTTGAGGACTGCGCAGCCCCATCCGCCACCGGCCGCGAGCGTACCCGACCTGAGCCGACAGCCAGTCCGCATCTGGCAGCGAACGGCTCCGGACGGGGGTGAATGAGACCGGAACTGAGACCACGGGATTGCCTATCGCCGGCTGCGCGGTGGCCGTGCCGGGCGGGCGGCGTACGCGCACGGGAGGCGAGGCCCGGTGAGCGTGGAGGCGATCTCCCGGGCGCTGAACCTGGCGCCGGTCCCGGCCGACCGCGGTGGGCAGCCCTCCAGCGCGTGCAAGGTTGTGCTCGTCGGCCTGGCCAATCACGCCGGGCCGGATGGGAGCGGGGCGTTCCCGGCGGTACACACGCTCATGCGCTACACCGGGCTGTCCGAGCGGACCGTCCGGGCCTGCCTGGGCAGGCTGGAGGCCGCAGGCCTGATCCGGCCGTGCGACCCCGGCGGCCGTGGCGGCGCGGACCAAGCGGGCCGACCGGCGGCCGAAGGGGTGGGACCTGGCCCTGACCCGGACGGACCTAGCCGAGGAGGACGTGGCGCCGCCAGCCGGCGAGGACTTGCAGCGTTCCGGCGAAGGCTGCTCCGGCGACGGGTGCAGTCACCGCACCCCGTCGATCATGTGGATAACCCGGCAAGCGGGGTGCAGCGGTTGCACCCGAACCGTCCATAGAACCATCCCGGAACCGTCCGCCGCCCCCGCGCAGGCGTGCGAGGCACCGCACCCCGGCGGAGCAGGCGGAGTTGGCGGCGGTGAGCTGGTGAGTGAGTTCTTCGCCGCGCTCGGCGACCGGTGGCGGCTCACCGCCACTCAGGGGTCAGGCTCGCCCCCGCCGTCATCGCGATCGCCGCGGCCAGCCTGGGGCGGTGGTCACGAAAGGCGACCGGATTTCCGAGTCACTGCGCCGCCAGTCCGCGGCCGCCCGATTACGGGCGCGAGCCGGTACCAGCGGAGCGAGGTGACCGGACCGGCCGGGAGCATACGGGATGCTTGCTGTCGCAAGCGGCCTCTGGGTCCGCCTGGGCGTGGCGGCCGCCGCGATCCCGGGAGCGGGATTGCGCCGCCCAGCCCCCGGGCACGGCTGCATGACGCCGGAAGGCACCTCACCACGAGCGAGAGCGGGTATCGGATAGCCCCCGGCAATCGAGATTTTCACCGGACGGGCATCTGAGACACCGCAGGTCCAGGCCACGGCCGACCGGGCGTTCGGCCGACGGGTGTCCGGCTGGGGTTCCCAAAGGGCTCGACGAGCCGCCGGTCGTCGACCTGTCTGAGTGCCACTACCTGGCTCGTATGACTGCAGTCAGTTGACGTCGTCTGGGTGGATCATGGCCATGCCGTCGCGGCTGCACAGGATGTGATTCTGTCCCGCGGTCAACGACGAACGTCCAAGCGGTATCGATCGAGTGCTGCTCGGATCTGGCTGAGCCACTCTGTGCCAAGCTGGCGCCCGTTTGGGAGTTGGTCGCCTCGATCCCAGCGCCACGTTGTGATCATCGCCAGCACGAGGATCCTGCACTCGCGTAGCAAGTCTTGATTGACACCCGGATAATGCTCGCTGACTTCTTCTGGCGCATGGGCGAGGTCGAATTCGACGGGCCCACGGCAGCACGTCTCGAGATCTATGAACAGCAGCCCGTTCTTCGTGGTGAGCACGTTGCCTGGGTGCGGCTCGCCGTGCAGTAGCTGCTCGGCGCCGCCGCGCCCGCCGATCACTCGTCTCAGGCTTCCTAAGGTGTTGCCGAGGAGCTCCCGATCCGCGTCGGCGAGCGCCGGAGTGTGGTCGCGGCTTGCCACGAGTTGTTGGGCCTGCTCGACTCGATCCGTGAAGTGCGGCGCAGGGACATCGAGCTTGCGCATGCCGGCATGCAGCCGCTCGAGCGCATTGGCGTAGCTGGCTGGTGAGACCTCTCGAAGCGTCGCAGGTTCGTAGTAGGTCCACAGCGTGACCACGAAGCCACCACGCTCGTAAACGCGTGGCTCCACTCGAGGCTCGAGAGCAGCCACGGGGCTCTCGGATTCGGCGAGCCGCTGGGCAAGCTCGATTTCGAACTGTGCGACCTGATGCGCTACAGGTGCCACCCGGGCCAGGACGTCACAAGGCAGCAGACGCAGAGTGAGCTTGTTCGAGTCATGAAGAACGATCGCGTCATTGACCGTCAGGTCAAGCGCGGCAGCCGTGGAGACGCCCGCGGTCACCGCACGCGGAACGTCTGATGCCTTCATCGTCGCTCGTCCCTCTCCGTTGCGCAGCCGACCAGAGTGGAGCGACAGCGAGGATCGCGACGTACTCCCTGGTGATCGTCCCTGCACCGCGAAGCACCCTACGACTCACCGACCTGTCTGACGACAGGATTTCTACATGAGGACCACTACTTCGGGCGCCGCCACTGCGGCGATCGCGGCCACCGCGGGCACCCCGCCCACGATCGCGGCCAGCCGCCACCGGAGCCTGGTGCGGCCCTTGCGCATCGCCCGCCCGATATCGATCCGCGTCGGCGGCGCCTCATCGCCCGCCACGCGTTCCAGCACGGCCCGCGCTCCTGCCTCATCCATCAGCGGCACCCCTTCTGGTGGCTTTGCGCGTCGTGGGGCTGGCTGGGCTGCTGCCCCGCGCCGGGCTCATGGCGGGTTCCAGGGCCTTGCGCAGAGATCTCAGCCCCTTCGCGGTCTGGCTCTTGACGGTCCCGGGCGAGCAGCTCAGAACATGCGCTGTCTGGTCAATGTTCAGGTCGCAGAAGAAGCGCAGCACCAAGGTTGCCCGCTGGCGGCGCGGCAGGGCGGCCAGCGCCGCGCGCAGATCGAGCGCGGTGTCATGATCCTCGCTCCGCCCGGGCAGATCAGGCACCCGCCCGTCCACCGAGACCCGCGGCGACCAGCCCGACCGCCGCTCGCCCAGGAACTCCCGCACCAGCACGACGTGGGCATAGGAGTCGATGTGATCGGCGGCCAGCGCCCGGTTCCAGCGGACGTACAGCTTGGTGATGGCACCTGCACCAGGTCATCGGCGTGATCCCAGTCCTGGCACAGCAGGTAGGCTACCCGCCGCCACGCCGCCATCCTGTCCGCCACGTACTCGGTGTACTCGGCGTCCCGCCGCGCCTTCGACTCACCGAGTGCTGACACCGGATTCTTCACACTAGATAGATGCGGCCAGCCACACATTCGGTTGTCCCGCGACTCCGCCAGCGTCTGCCAGGCGGCCGGCGAACAAGCCACACGACCCATCCACCAGGCAGGTGGCCGAGGAGGCAGGCCAGCCCTGGCTCCGTCCAAGCCCAGGGATACAGAGGAGTTGAGCGATCAGCGCGAACGACGCGGCGACCGGGAGGCGGCGACATGTCCCTCACGGTCCGATCGCGCCGACGTGGTCGCGCAGGGTGATCCCGGAGCGGTCGGCGTCTTTCGATTCCATTCCGGGCAGCGTGAGTGCGTGCGCATCGACCGGCGGCCGGCGTCCTGCCATGGGACTTGCGGGCACCATCGCGTGGTCTTGCATCGCGTGTCCTTCCGCGCCGCTTTCCTGCGGCTTATCGTCAGGCCGCATCACCTGCACAGCCGGCAGGACACGCCCTGGCATGGATGATCCCGGCAAGGACGGGCATGACAACGCCACAACTGGGCAAGACCCGCCCATGCGGTACGTGGAGCTGCGTCGGCACACCGACAACGACGGTGATCGCCTTACCCCGCGGGGAGCGGCAGACGCCGAGATGATCGGCCGGGACGGGCTGCACGCGCCCTACGCCGCGTTCGTTTCCACGGGCGCGGCACGCGCCACCCAGATGCTGGAAATCCTGCGGCATGCGGCCGGCCAGGACAACATACCGATCATCCTGGCGACGGGGTTGCGGTCACCGGTCGAGGATCGCTGGCGCGAAGCGGCCACGGCAGCCGGGAAGGGCGCGGACCTGGATGCCATCCGGGCCATCGACCCGGACCTGGTCGAGCGGGAGTCCTGGCTGCTCGCCTCGGCACTGCGTCAGGTGGTGGACGGGCTACCCGAGGGCGGCCGGGCGCTGGTGGTGGGCCACAGCCCCACCAGCGAGGCCGCCGTGCTTGGGCTGGCCGGGCGGGTCGTGCCGCCGCTGGGCAAGGGCAAAGGGGTCCTGCTGACCGAGGACGGCGGAGACTACCGGGTGGAGCCGCTGGGCTAAATGGCGGTGAGCGATTTCCGCCCGCTGCGCGACGACGAGGTTTGCGCACCACTGCGTGCGGGACGAGCCACCGGCCCAGCCCGCCCGCCGTCCGCGTGAACCGCGATCCATAGCGCGCCGACGGCCGGTAGCGAGTGCGGTAGATGTAAACCGACCGCAGCACCCGGCCGGCCGGACCCGGATGACCGCCCGGCCTCACACGGCGGCAAGATCGTGTAGCTCATGCGTCCTGGCCGTCGAACTGCTCGGGGCCCAGGCTGACAGGAAGCGAATGCTCCCCCGGCAGCCTGAGTCAGACCGCAGCACAAAATGCAGCATCCGGACGCGGCCACCGCTCAGCGCCGGGCAGCCGCCGGGATACAGATCGAGCGAGATGTGCCATTCGCCCCATGTGAGCGGGTTAGCGCGCCTAACCTCAGCCCGTGAACTGGCATAAAAGGCGAACGGGGCCGGCCAGGGCCGTGACGCCCGCCAGGTCGGCCCGCCGAGCGTCAGCTCACCGGCGTCCTACCAGCCTGCTGCAGCAGGTGGGACTTGCCCGCCCGCTCTACGGCGAACCCTGGCAGTTGATCTATGAGCTGGCCAAGTTCGGCATCGTCGGCGGAACTGCCGTCCTGATCGCCGATATCGGCACCAACGTGCTGCACTTCCAGGCTGGCGTCGGTCCGCTCGTCTCGAACGTGATCGCCACCGCGGTCGCCACCGTCGTCTCCTACGTGGGCAACCGCTATTGGACATTCCGGTACCGTCAGCGCACCAGCGTGAGCCGCGAGGGCACCTGTTCTTCCTGCTGAACGGCATCGGGCTGGTGATCCAGCTCGCGTGCCTCGGGTTCGGCACCTACGTGCTGGGTCTGCAAGACAGGCTCTCCTACAACATCTTCCTGGTCATCGGCATCGGGCTGGCCACCGTGTTCCGCTACGGGGCGCACAAGAAATGGGTATGGCGGGCGCAGCCGCTGGCACCCCCGGCTGCGGCGCAGCTGCGCCGGGAGCCGGTCCTGCCCGGAGTCACCGCTGCGGGCGGCCCGGCGGGTCACATGAGGTGGCCCGGCCCCGCCAGCACTAGTGCCGCATATCGCCTAGATCTGGCTCCCTCGTTGCCGGAGGCGGTCGGGTCTCGGAGCGCAACGGCGTTGAGATTATGGTCGCGGGCGGGTTCGGGTTGGGGCCAGGGCGGTTGCCTGTTCGCACACCGATGTCCTTGATCATTCTGTGCGCAGGATCTGGGCTGGGCTCAGCCGGGCGGACGTGTGGCCCGGCCAGAACGCGATGGCGTTGGCCAGGAGCACGGCTGTAGCTGCGGTGAGCACCGTGAGCGGTACCGGGGTGATGGCGACGGGCGGGATGCCGAGACCTCGGGCGAACAGTGCCCAGGTCCAGCGGCCGGCGGCGATGCCGAGTGGCACGCCGGCGAGGAGGGCCAGCCCGGTCAGCGTGGTGACCTGCCAGGCAGTGATCAAGCTGACCTGCCGCCGGAGCAGCCCGAGAGCCTTCAAGATCGCGAAGTCGCGCCGGCGCCGGCGGCCAGAAAGCATGATCAACTGCCCGAGAACGGCCAGGCCGAATACGGCGAGCACGGCGGCCAGCACCTCGGGTGTGCCCTCTACGCGGGCGTAGTTGGTGACACCGTTTGGACGCTGATCGCGCACCACGCACTTCTGTCCGGCCTGTGCGCAGGTTGCGGTCATGGACCGCGCGAAGGCGGCGATGTCCGCGCGGTGGCGTGGGCCGGGCGCGAATCGCAGCAGCACGAAGTTGTAGCCGGGATTCGCCGCCCGGCGGCCGGTCCCTGGCCTGGTCACAACCGTGGCCACGGTCTCGGCGCCCCGGCCGAGGTCGGTCGGGGTGAGGCTTCCCTGGCCGAAGTTCGGGAAGACCACCCGGCCGGTGATGCGGGCGATCTGCCGCCGGTTGCTGATCGTGATGGGCACCGACTGCCCGACCTGCAGGCCGAGCCGGCGCAGGACCGAGGACCCCAGCACGACCTGGTCCGGCCCGGATGGGGGATGGCCCGCCAGCATGGTCACCGACATCAGCGGGCCGCGGCCGCCCGCGACCGCGATCGCGGGCACCAGGTTTCCGCCGATCCCGAGCGTGCCGAAGTTACCGAAGGTCCAGCCGGTCACGCCGGGAACCCGGCCCAGGAAGCGCTCCGCCATCTGCGGGGTGACGGTGCTGAACTGGAAGTCGAGGGCCACGTCCCAGGTCTTGCCGTAGAGGCGGGGCGTGCCCACCAGGTGCACGAGGTTCGCCCCGAAGGTGAACGCTGCGGCCACCGCGGCTATCGACAGTGCCGTGCCGGCCAGGGCGCTGCGGACCGGTACGGCGGTGCGCCCCCGGCCGGGCTCGAGCGCGAGACGCACCCCCACGGTAGCCGTGACCGCCGCGCCGGCCCGCGCGGCCCACCGCGCCAGCAGGGGCCGACGGCTCACCACACCTGCCGCGGCGCGTTCACCTTGGCCAGCCGATGCCAGCCGCCAGGCTGGCCACGCGACCCGTGCCAGCAGCAGCGCCACCGTCACCGCGGCGCCGGCGGCGAGCACTGGCACGTTCACGTTCATGCCGGGATCCGGCTCCGCGAGCCTCGCCGGGCCGATCGGCATGAGCGGGGATGCCGCCACCGCGACGGCGAGGAGGGCCCCGGCCGTGGCTGCGAGGCCGACCTCCATGAGGCCCGCCGCGGCCAGCTCGCGGCGCGTCATGCCGAGCGCGGAAAGCACCGGGTTGTCCGCCGAGGCCGCGAACAGGAGGCCGGCCGCGACCTGGCCGATGACCAGCACCGCGGTGACTGCGAGCACGAGGGCGAAAATCGCCAGGGCGATGGCCGAGGGGCGGATGGCGCGCTCGATCGTTGCGGCCTGCGTGCGCTCGTCGGCGACGAACACGTGCCCCTGGGTGTCCGGGTACCGGCGTGTGAGCGCCTGGGCCTCCCGCCCGAAGGCATCGGCGGTGATGCCTGGCCGGAGCTTCACAAACGCCCCGTCGTCGTTGCGGTAGCGCATGCCCAGCAGGTGGAACAGCGCCGTGCTTGCGATAAGCGCGGGCTCGTGGTCGAGAACCGTGACCGGCACGACCGACCCGCGGAGGACCACGATGCCGACCACCCGCACGGCAAACCGCCGCACGGTTGCCCTCGTCAGGCGGGCATTGCCCGCAGTAGCCCCCAGCGCCAGCCGGCTGCCGACGTGCAGGTGCAGGTCCGCCGCCCCGATCTGGTCGACAGCGATCTCCCCGAGACGGTCCGCGGCGGGGAGCCGGCCAGCCAGCAGCTTCGGGACCTCGAGCAGGTGCCCCCACCAGCCGTCGATCGGTGCCGCGACGGCAGCACTGAAATCCGGCACGCCGTTCGGCCCGATGGGCCCGGCATGCAATCCGGCGATGGGCGCGACAGCGGACACATCCCCCAGCTGCGAAAGCGCGCCGTAGTAGCCGGTCAGCCCGGTATTCACGGGCGAGACCAGCACGTCAGAGGCCTTTGAGGCCTCAAGAAACCTCAGGTACGCACTGTCGGTCCGCTGCGCCCCCGCCACCGCCAGCAGCACGACCCCGGCTGCAAACCCGATGAGCAGGACCAGCGCGGCCCAGCCCCGCCACGCGGCCAAGAGCTGATGCGCGACAAGGCTGCCGATCGCACGCATGGCTCACCCGCACGACAGGCGATCCCGCCGGGAAAACGGCAGATCCGCCAGCTCCACAACGGCCCCCGCCGGCATCAAAGCCAAGGCCACCGCCCCCTCGCTGCCTTATGCCGACCATACGCACGACAGACGCAATCTCCCAGGGTGCTCCCCCGCGCCCCGGGGGCAAGCAGGCATCACCGCGACCATACGTGCCTGCACCCTTCCCTTCCGGGCCCGTCTGCGGCGCAGCGGGAGCGATGAAACCCACCCGCGGCGCCGACGCTATGCCACCGCCATGCGCCTGCTGATCGCGGACGCGTGTCAGGCACTGCCCGGCAGGATCGTCGCGGCGCCCAGCGTGGGCAGGCCGCGTCGATCATGGGGTCATGTGCTGTCCGCGTCCAGGCAGCTCGCGGGCCAGCTACGCCCCAAGGAGGGGCAACAGCAGCGTATACGATCATGATCGCGGGCCGACCAGGAAGTTGATGTCGTTCAAGCGCGCATCGGCGACCGGTTTTCCGTTCTCGCGCGACTCAAGAAGCGCCAGCTCGCCGACGTGCTCGTCGAGGACGTCGGCGGCCTGGAGGAGGAGCGCGGCGCGCTCGGCCGGCGTGCGCCAGCGCCAGTCGGCCTGGAACGCGCGGTGGGCCGCCTCGACGGCGGCGTTCACCTCCGCGGTCCCGCCTCCCTGGACGATGGTGATGACCTCGCCGGTTGCCGGGTCCTCGGGAACCGGTCGGCTTCGTCATGGGACGACCACCGGTAGGTCGTCAGCTCGGGTTCCAGGGCCGTGGTCATTGCGAGCTCTCCCTTCCAGAGCGTTGCGGTCGGCGCGGCGGCGCGGGAAGCGCGGCCGCGGGAGCGTCGGCCAGTGTGGTGAGCCACTGCTGCATGAGCGCCATCTCCGGCCCGGTGAGCGGTGTGTCCTCGGCGGCGAGCTTGCTGCTGAGCGTCGCCGCTGCGGTCGCGAGCGTCGGCTCTGCCCCGAGTTCGGTCTGGTGAGCCGTGGACGCGGCATCTTGCGTGACGGCGATCGATGCGATCACGGCCTCGCGCAGCTGGGTGGCGAATGTGCCGTCGCCGTACAGGTCAGGCTGTGAGATCAGCGACAGCGCGGCGCCGGTGGTCGCGGACAGGACTATGCGCGCCGCCGTCTCCGCCGACATGCGCAGCTGGCCGCGGCCGGCACCGAGTTCCAGCCGGTCGTAAAGCATCTGGTACGCCTCGCGTACCGCTCTGCTGTTGGCGGCGACCGTCGGCGACCACATCAGCTTGTAGAAGCTCGGGTTCTCGTGGGCGTACTCGAGGTGGTTGTCCCAGCCCGCCCGGACGTCGTCAGCGACGTGGTCGTGGACGACGGCCGCGACGGCGCGCTTGGTCTCCAGGAATGTGGCCCAGCCGAAGTCGACCACGGCGGCGAGCAGCCCTTCCTTGTCGCCGAAGTGGTGGTAGAGGGTCGGCGCTGTGACGCCGGCTGCATCGCATATAGCCCGCGTGGAGGCGTCGGCGTCGGCGGACTGGGCGAGGAGGCCAGCGGCGGCTTCGAGGATGCGGGTTCTTACGGTCATAGCCCGAGGCTAGCAACGCTCTATAGCGATAGTCAAGATATATGTGTATCATCGCTATACCTCAACGCAGGAGGAGCGATGATCGTCATCACGACACCCACCGGCCAGATCGGCCACCAAGTCCTGGAGAACCTGCTTGACAGCGGCGAGGCGCTCCGCGTCATCGACCGTGACCCGTCCCGCATCCCGGCCGGCGTACGCGAGCACGTCGAGGTCATCGAGGGCTCCCACGGCGACCCTGACGTCGTCGACGAAGCCTTCGCCGGAGCCGACGCCGTCTTCTGGCTCGCGCCCCCAGATCCACAGGCCGAGAGCGTCGAAGCCGCCTATGCCGGTTTCACCCGGCCGGCGGCCGAGGCGTTCAAGCGCCACGCGGTGAAGCGCGTCGTCGGGATCTCGGCGCTTGGCCGCGGCACCCCCTGGGCGGCGCACGCCGGATACGTCACGGGCTCGCTCGCGATGGACGACCTGATCGCGAGCACAGGCGTCAGCTACCGGGCGCTGACAATGCCCTCGTTCATGGACAACATCCTGCGCTTCGCCGAACCGATCAGAAACGGCGGCGTCTTCTTCGCGCCGATCGCCGGCGACCGCAAGCTGCCGAGCTGCGCCACCCGCGACATCGCCGCCACCGCCGCCAGGCTGCTGCTCGACGACTCATGGGACGGCGCCGGCCACGTCGCCGTGCTTGGCCCCGAGGACATCTCCTACAACGACATGGCCGAGATCATCTCCGAGGTTCTCGGCAAGCCGGTGCGCTTCCAGCAGATCCCCGGCCAGGCGCTGAAACAGCGGATGCTCCAAGCCGGAATGTCGGACGCGATGGCCCAAGGAGTCACCGACATGTGGGCCGCCAAGAACAGCGGCCTCGACAACGCCGAACCCCGCACTCCGGAGTCGACGACCCCGACGAGCTTCCGCGAATGGTGCGAAGAGGTGCTCAAGCCGGCCGTCACGGGTCAGCGCGACGGTGCCCCAGCGGCCCTGGGCTCCTGACCCACCGGCGAACGGAAAGGAGATCACAATGTCCGGATCAGCGGTCCAGGAAGCCCACGCCGGGCGAGTGGCACTCGTCACCGGAGCCGCCCGCGGCATCGGCCAAGCGATCGCCGTCGGCCTCGCCAAGCAGGGAGCGACCGTCGTCATCGGCGACGTCGAGGACCTGAGCGAAACCAGCAAGTTCATCGCCCGCACCGGCAGATCGGCCGTTGCCGCGACGCTTGACATCAGCGACCCGTCCGTCATCGACCAGGTGCGCGTGCGGGTAGCGGACGAACTCGGGCGAGTCGACATCCTCGTCAACAACGCCGCCATCTTCGAGTCCGCCACCCGGGATGAACTCGACCTCGGAACTCTGGCGGCGCGTGATGAGCGTCAACCTCAATGGCCCGATGCTCATGTGCAATTCGTTCCTGCCGCTGATGCGCGGGCGTGGCTGGGGGCGCGTCATCAGCGTCGCCTCGGCAACGGTCGCCATTGCCAGCCCGGTATCGATCGCCTACCGTGCGAGCAAGATGGGCGTCATCGGGTTCACGCGGGCGCTGTCAGCAACCCTCGGCGATGACGGGATCACGATCAACACCGTGCTCCCGTCGCTCACCCGCACGGCGATGGCGGAGGACTTGCCGGCGGCAGTCGTCGACGCAAGCCTCGGCCGCCAGGTCATCCACCGCATGGCCGAGCCCGAGGACATCGCCGAAAGTGTCCTCATACTCGCTTCGGAGGAGGCCGGCTGGATCACCGGCCAGACGATCATGGCCAACGGCGGCCTGGCGCAGGCCTTGGCTCGTAGCAGGGGGCGACGGCTTAGCGATCCGCTTACACTTCGGCTCGACGTAGGACTGCCCCAAGCCGTGGGCTCCTCGATCGCGCGACCCCGACAACTACCTGTTTCCGCCAGCGACGCGCCCGCACTGGCTGAGCTGTCCAGATAACCCTAATCTGCAGCATCGCCGCCCTAACCGAGCTAGCAGCCGCCGCTGTGCATATCGGCGGCTCTTCGCGCGTCCGCTACCGGAATGCAGCCACGCTCTGCGGTCGGCGTCATCAGGCGTTCGCAGGGCCATCCACCACGGCGCGGGCCCGTGGCGACGCATGTGGCCGCCAGCTGGACCTGCGGGCTGCCGCCCCATGTGGCTTGGCCCCGCAGGCTTTGAGGTGTGGCCGGGATGCGGTGCGCCTGGACTTATCCGGCGCCTTGCTTGCCGGCGCGCGCACCACGTACGAACTGGCACAGAGCCGGGCCTGGGTACTACCGGCCAGCTCTGCCATCATCTGCGAACTGCAAGCCGCCGGGCTCGTCGTGCAACGTCGGCGCAGCGACTACGCAATGCCCGCGGGCCAGGTGATTCCGTGCCTGGTCCTGGAAGCCGCCGCGCAGGAGTGCGCCCACGTCAGGGAGTTTGCCTCATGAGCGTCCCCGGGACGGAACCGGCCCAGGCCGCGGAACGCGCGGCTACCGCCGCGCCCCGGAAGGCGGATCCGCAGGGACGATCCGCGACTGCCCTGGCACGGCAAGCTGCGGGCAGCCGACATCTCTGCTGGCTGGGCATCGCGCTCAGCGGCTTGCTCTACTGGGTCCTGCTGCCGTTGCGGGTGTCGCTGGCCGGCACTCACCCGGTAGTGGCTGAACTGCTGAATGGCGGCACCGAATCCATCATCTCGGCCGCCGCGTTCGCCAGGGCCTTGGACGGAACGCCGGCCGTGGTGGTGCTCGCCGCGATTCCAGGGCTGATGAAGTCCGACGCCTCGCACTGGTGGGCGGGGCGGCTGTGGGGCGAGCGGTTCATCATGGTCCTGCCCGGGAGCCGGCGCGTGGCCAGGCACATGGCGCGCGTGCAGCGGCGCAGGCGCTGGGATTCGTGGCGCGCCGGCTGGCGGCCGAGCCGGTCGACCTGATCTTCGCGGCCCGGTTCCTGGCCAGGACGTGGCGGGACTGCCCGAGGCTCCGCCTGGCCATCGACGTCCCCCGCGGCAACGGCTCCGGCGACAGCATCACCCGCTGAGTCAAGGTCACCGCCTTCGGCGTCCTGGCCAGCCGCACCGCCGAGTCGGTCGGCAAGGGCGACCGGGTCACCGTCATCGCCGACGACCTCACCGCCGAGGCCTGGGCCGCCAAGGACAACAACGAGCCGCGCGCCCGGGTCACCCTGCGGGCCCGCGACATCGCCGCCTCGATGGCCTTCGACACCCTCCGCACCGGCTACGCCGACCGCCAGGCCGCCCGCCGCGCCGCCGCCAACGGCGAGCCCAACGACACCCCCAGCTGACCCCCAGGCGGGGGCGGGCCTAGACGGGACGCCGACCGCGTCGCGTGTCGATGCTATGCGCGTGCCGTCGCGGCCATATGGGCCCAGTCGGCCCTCGTGATGATGCGGTGACTATATTCATCGCGGCGCTCGCATGCGCCGGATTCAAAGTCGTCCCGGGCAGCCGGGAGCCGGGAGGGAGATGCGCCGGAAGGCCCCCACCAGCGCTCAGGCGCGGCAGTGCCAGATGTTACGTGCGCTGGGTGGCGCCGGCGGTGGCCGGGGTGTCCCCTCGCCCTGCTGTACCGGGCGCGAAGGCCGCGAAAGAGCCTAGTCCGGTGTCGATGAGGTGGGCTGCGCGGCGGACGTCGGCGGTCACGGCCTGGTGGACCTGTGCGGGTGTGCGGGTGCCGTCGAGGTATTTCGACAGGGCCTGGAACTGGATGCGCCACAGGCCGAGCAGGGCGGTGGCCGCGATCCGCGGCTCCGGCTCGTCCGCGCTCATCGCGGCCCGCCCGGCGAGGATCTCGGCGGCCACGGCGGTGAACTGGTCCATCATGGCGCTCTGATAGGCCCGCAAGGACGGGGTGGCCTGGATCAGGGTGCCGAAGCGCTGGATCATGGCGCCGGCCCGGGCCTGGTCGTCCTGGGCGGCCAGCCAGGACGTCATCGCGCCCAGTTCATCCTCCAGGATCCGCAGCGCCGCCTCGGCCGGCGAGACGCCGGGCTCGGCCAGGCCGGTCCGCAGCGAGGCCATCGTGGTCTGCAGCCGGTCCAGGATTAGCGACTCCTTGGTGGGGAAATAGTTGAAGACCGTCTTCTCCGACACCCCGCACGCCGCGGCGATGTCCGTCACGCGCACGGCGTCGAATCCCCGGTCCAGGAACATCTGGGTCGCGGTGTCGGACAGCTGCTGGCGCATCAGCCGCTTCTTGCGCTCCCGCAACCCCTCGGCTGGCGGCGCCGCGGTCCCCGGGCCGCACGGTGCCGTCCCGTCCGCCGTCCGGGTGCTCATCCCCTCAGTATAGTCCAGTCTCCGTAGAAATTCTGCTACAGTGATTTTATAGTTACTATAACAACTGTCGCCGTCATCGAGGAGTCGCGATGAGTGAGATCCGCATCGTGCATGACTACCCCCATCCCCCCGCCAAGGTCTGGCGTGCCCTAACCAACCCGGCCCTCATCCCGCTGTGGACCGCCACCGGCCAGGGGGCGCGGCCGGAAGGATTCACCCCCATCGTGGGCACCAAGTTCCGGTTCGTCGCGAAGCCCAGGCCCGGCTGGAGCGGCGTCGTCGACTGCGAGGTGCTCGAGGTGCACGAGCCGTCGGTGCTGCGCTACTCCTGGACCGGCGACCAAGGCGGCCACCTGACCGAAGTCGTCTACCGCCTCCAACCCCACGCCGGCGGCACCCGCTTCACCTACGAGCACACCGGCTTCACCGGCATCGGCGGATTCTTCATGGCGAAGCTGCTGGGACGCGTCCGCAGGAAGATGCTCAGCGCGGGCCTGCCCGCCGTGCTGGACGACCTCGACGACAACGGCGTGCTTCGCCCCGACAGCGCCCTCAAGCCCAAGCCGCTGGGATGACCAGATAAACCCCCCGGTGGCGCAGGCCCGGCGATGAGTCCAGAGCCTACACACCGCACATCCCAGGCCCCCTGCGCTCCGGCCTGCCGCGCACCGGGCGCGCTGTTGCCAGCCGGCCGCCGGGCCGTAGCGGCGCGGCGGCAGCGGTCCGCGCCGATGCGCCGCCGCGCTAGCGGCAGCGGGCCAGGCTGCCGCCCCGCAGCAGCGAGACTCCGCCGCCACCCCCAAGCTGTCAGCGGCGCGGCACCTTCACCCGTTTACGCATTCCCGGCACCTCATCCCGCATCGGGGCGGAACGCTAGGATCAGCACCCGGACGGCGAGGATCGCGGCCACCACGAGCAGGCAATAGCCGAAGAACGCGTACAGCGTCACGGTCCGGGTAATGCTCGGCCCGCCGTGCAGGCCGATCATCATCACCGCGATGATGCCGGACGCGGCCGCCAGGTAGGTCAGCAGCACCTGGTGCAGGAGGCTGGTGACGTGACGGCGGTCGGCGGCATCGGCGAGCAGCCGGACGTTGATGCTGAGCCGCCCGGCTTCGAGCGCCCCGCTGATCCGGTCGATGCGCCGGGGCAGGCGGCGCAGCATGGGCAGCAGCGCGATCAGCTCGTCGGTCACGGTCGTGCGGAGGATGTCCGGGCTGAACTGCCCGGCGAGCTGCTCGGCGGCGAAGCGGCAGGCCTCGGCCACGATGTCGAAACCGGGAGCCAGCTGCGTCAGCGTGCCCTCCATGGTGGCCGGCGCCCGGAATACCGCCGCGATCTCCGGCGGCACGGCCAGCCCGTAGTCGGCGACGATGCGGAAAAGATCAGTGAACATCCGGACGTCGGGCGTGATCCCGGCCGCGACGTGACGCGCGACGAAACGGCCCAGCGCCCGTTCCAGGCGCGGCTCGTCGAGATCTCCGGGCCGCTCCACGACGTCCAGCAGGGCGTCGGCGAGGCCGGCTGGATCGCCGCGGTCCAGGGCCAGCAGCAGCGCTGGAGCGCGGAGCGCAGCCCGGCGTCGATGCGGCCGACCGACCCGAAGTCGAGCAGGCCGAGCCGCCCGTCGGTGAGCAGCAGGATGTTGCCGGGGTGCGGATCGGCGTGGAACGTCCCGTCGAGCATGACCTGGCAGAGCAGGCTGTCGAGCAGAGAGCGGGCCAGCGTGGCCCGCATCTCGGCGGGCATCCCGGCCTCGGCGGCGGCCAGCGGCCGGCCGTCGAGACGCTCCATCACGAGCACCGTCTGCCCGGAGAGCGGCTGATGCGGGACCGGGACCCGGACGCTGCCGCCGCCCCGCGCGGCTGACGCGGTGGCGACCGACGTCATATTGCGCGCTTCGATCCGCAGGTCGAGCTCTTCGCGCAGCGCGCTGGCGAACCCGTGGGACAGCTCGACGGCGCCGACGGCCCGGCCCCAGTTCGTGCCGCGCTGCAACCGGCCCGCCAGCCGGATAACGATGTCGAGATCGCGTTCGACGATCGCGTTGACGTCCGGCCGGCGCACCTTGACCACCACCCGGGCCCCGGAGGTGAGCGTCGCGGCATGGACCTGGGCGATGGACGCCGCGGCGATGGGCTCACGGTCGAAGGTGCCGAACGCCTCGTCCACCCGGCGCCCAGCCCGGACCGGAGCACCTCCTCGATCCTCGACCACGGAACCTGGGGCGCGTCGTCCTGCAGGTGGCTCAGCTCGCTGATGAACTCGGCCGGGAGAAGGTCCCCGCGGGTGGACATGATCTGCCCCAGCTTGACGATGGTGACCCCGCCGTCCGCCGTGGCCAGTTCCGACCGGCGGCCGCCGCGCAGGTAGGGGAGCAGGCCGCGCCGGACCAGGATCCGGCTGATATGCCAATAGCGGCCGGCCCGGCTCAGCAGCCGCCGCACCCTGCGGAGCACGTAGATCGGCCCGGGCATCGACCCGCTCGGGACCAGCGCCTCGGCGATGACGAGGAAGATCATGCCAACCAGCACCGCGATGACGACGCCCAGGATGATGAACCACAGTTTCGGGAGGACGCTGGCCCGTCTGGTCACCGCCGGGCCGCCGATGGCCGTAGCGATCGGCGAGACGGCGAAGAAGGCAATGAGGCCGACGATGAGCGTGCGCAGCGGCGACAGGGGCAGTCCCATCAGCCGTCGCACGCCGAACGTGAACACTAGCACCGTCAGGGCCGTCGCGAACGCGAACGCGGGGATAGTCAGGGCGGTCATGGCAGACGACTCTAATTGGGACACCTCCGGGTCCCGGGCTGAGGCCCTGGAGACTGGGCCGGCCGAAGCCCAGCAGATTACGAGAAAACCCACGGACCGCCGCAGTGATTACGCCAGGTCATCACCCCCGCCCTCGCAGGAGTGCAACTCCCATTCTGACGGCCGCCCCATCGGGGCCGGGCTCTGGACCCACGCCCTCAACGGCGTGAGCCTGTTGATCGCCTTGTACACGGTGGCCGCAAGGCGGCCACGCCGGGACGCTCTGGTTTGTGCCGGCCTGCTCGAGCTGACCGTGGTCGCCGGCTTGCTCCTGTTCGCGGGAGGCGGCTGGTGGTATGACGCGATCTTCCTTTCCGGAATGGTCGCCGCCGCCCTCGGCCTCGGCCTGTACTGGGCCACCCGCCGCGCCTACCTCGCCGAACTGCACGACCGCGCGGAACGGCTGGAACGCGAACGAGACCAGCAGGTCGCACTCGCCGCGGCCGCCGAACGCGCCCGGATCACCCGCGAGATGCACGACATCGTCGCCCACCACCTCACCGTCATGACCACCCTGACCGACGCCGCGATCGCCGCGTCCGCGACCTCGCCGGAACGGGCCACCGACGTCATGCGCACCGTGGCGGCCACCGGGCGGCGCGCGCTCGCCGATACCCGCCGGCTCCTCGGCATCCTCCGCCAGCCCCCCGGCCCAGAACCCCGGCGAGGCTCTGCAGCCAGTACCGGATCTCACCCAGCTCGACATGCTCATCGAGCGGGTCCGGTCCGCGGGGCTGGACACCACGCTGGAGGTCCGCGGGCAGGCGCCGGACCTGCCTGCCGGGGTGCAGCTCACGGTATACCGCCTCGTGCAGGAGGCCCTGACCAACACCCTCAAGCACGGCGGGGCAGGCGCCCGCGCCTCGGTGCGCCTGCACTTCCTGCCCGGCGAACTGCGCGTCGATGTCGACGACGACGGTGCGGGCAAGACCACCGCCCCCGCACCCGCCGGCACCGGCAGCGGCCTGGTCGGCATGCAGGAACGGATCCGCGCCTACGGCGGCGATGTGCAGGCCGGTCCCCGCCAGCCTGAGGGCTGGACGGTCTCGGCCCGGCTGCAGCTAGACGACGGGGGCGCCCCATGATCCGGGTCCTGCTCGTCGACGATCAGTCCCTGCTCCGGTGGGGATTCCGGATGATCCTGGAAGCAGAGCCCGACATCGAGGTGGTCGGGGAAGCCGCGGACGGGGCGACCGGAGCCAGCATGGCATCAGCCCTGCACCCTGACGTCGTGCTGATGGATGTGCGGATGCCCGGCATGGACGGAATCCGGGCCACCGCCTCGATCACCGCCGCCGGCCCGCTCACCAAGGTCCTGATCCTCACCACCTTCGACCTGGACGAGTACGTCTTCACCGGGTTCAAAGCAGGCGCCAGCGGATTCCTCCTCAAAGACGCGCCACCAGCTGAACTGACCGCCGCCATCCGCAGCTTCGCCGGCGGCGACGCGGTCCTCGCCCCCACCGCGACACGGCGGCTCATCGACCAATTCGTCCCCCTGCTACCCGATCCGGACCGGCAACACGACCGGGACGCCCTGCTGAGCAAGCTCAGCGACCGGGAACAAACCGTCTTCTTCGAGCTCGCCGCCGGGCGATCCAACCGCGAGATCGGCACCGAACTGCACCTGTCTGAAGGAACCGTCAAAATCCATGTCTGACGGATACTAGCCAAGCTCAACCTGCGCGACCGCGTCCAAGCCGTCGTGCTGGCCTATGAATCCGGCCTGATCACACCAGGCAGCTAACCACCGGACAACCGGGTTCCCTGGAGGCTGTGACTAAACGGCCGTCAGCACCGCCACTCGCAGCGGATGAGGAGCATGCCGGCAACGGTGGTGTCGACCGCACTGGAAGGACCCCTCAACTGGCCGAACGCGACCGTCGTGAGCGGTGACGCCGCCGACGTCGTCGCCCGGCTCAAGGAGGAGTCCGAGTTGCCGTTGCGCTCGCACGGCAGCCTGTCGATGAACCGGGCGCTGATGGCCGCCGGCCTGGTCGACCGCGTCCAGGTGACGCTCTTCCCTGTGATCACCGGTCAGACCGGGCTGGACCCGATCTTCCAGGGTGCGGCCGACTTCGACCTCGAGCTGATCGAGAGCCGGACGCTCGACGGCAACATCCAAGAGCTCATCTACCGGCCCACCCTGCATGTCTGAGTCCGTCCATGCACCCCCACCCCGTCAAGCAGCCGAACCTGACGCGGAAGCTCCGACCGACATGCCGACCGGTCTCATGGCCGCCCTGGTCACGCGGCTTGCTGATCACCTCCTGATTCGTCGGGTCGTTCGACGAGTTTGCCGTTCTCGAACTTCGCGCCGGCGGTGGGCATGTCAGCCGATCCTGCGGTAGGTGATCGCGAGGTCGTGCTCCCAGGTGGCACCGTCATCGGTCGATAGCTCGCCCTGACCGTTGATTGCGTTGCCGTCGTCGCTGAGCGTGTGGGTGAATCGCTGCGAGAACCGGGTGTGTCGTTCCAGAATCGCCAGGTGTCCGCGGTGATGTCGACCGCGAACACCCGATGCACCCCGCGGGGGTCGAAGTAGTGCATGGACGGCTTCCCATCGATGATCCCGGTGACCGCGATCGCATCGGGAATCGCTGGATGGTCGTAGTGCGAGCGCTGGATCAGGAACCGCTGATCCTCAAGCCACTCGAACGTGGCCTGTCCGGTCACGACGGTGCCGGGGAGCGCCGGGTGAGTGGCCTCGGTCGCCCACGTGCCGGCCAGCCGCTGCCAGCGCTGAAGCTCGGGGTGCTGTGTCTGTGGCGGCATCGCATCCCTCCATCTGTGTGATCTCGTGCCTGACCATAAGACCTGGCGCCCGCCGGGAAATCATCGGACTGCGCACGCGGGTGGTCACTCCGCTGGCCTGGCGCTGGCCGGGTGAGTGCTGGTCCTTCAGACTGGGCTGGTGGCCGAGCGTGTGCGGGTGCGTGAGATCGATGATGATGAGGGGCGCCGGCTGGTGCGGATCGTGCGCCGTGACAGTGGGTGGGTGGTGACCTGGCTCGACTTAGATGGCACGAACCCGCAGATGGCTCAGACAGGCTGGCGATAGCTCGGGTTCGTTGGCATAGGACATCCCTTCCACCCTCTTCTAACCACTTGTCCCGTACCAGGCGATCCGAGGTAGGGCCTGCCCGCTGGCCTGCGCTGCCTCGGATCGTGTGGCGGGCCGGGCGGGGCTGGTCTGCCACTTGATCTGAGGCAATCGGCGCACGCTCGGGGTCGTGTCAGGTGTCCTCCTGGCCGGGCAGGACGCCGGTGACCGCCGCGGTGATCTCGCGGATGCCGGGCAGCGCGTTGATGAAGTCGATGGTGAGGTAGGCGTAGCGTTCGAGGATGGCGAGGAGGACGTGGCCGGTGGTGACCGCTGGGTGGTCGAGGCGTTCGGCGATGATGAGCACGTCCTCGGCCACGATGCGCCTCGCCTCCGGGGTGAAGATGCCGGTGGCCCGGGGTGAATTTGCCGGTGGCTCGGCGGACTGGGCGGGCGGGCGGTGCCAGCCATACCTGGTGCGCACGGCCGCGGCCACGCCGGCCTCCGCGTTCAGGACTCCGAACAGCAGGTGAACGGGCTCGACCCAGCGATCGCCGGCTCTGCGCGCGTATTCGACTCCGGCGTTGATGGCGGCACGGGCTTGGGCGGTGAAGCGTTCGAAGATGGGCGGGATGGGCCCTGGGCTCGGTGGTTCCATGCCGCGGGCGGCGAGCTGGGCGGCGCGCCGCTCGAGGAGCGTGTGTTCAACCGGAGGCCGTATCGGCGGCAGCCCTTGGTCGGCATCGACGAGCGCCTGGGCGCTGCTAACCCCGAACTCGGCGAGGATCCGGGCCGGGAACTCCTGCTCGCCAAGCGCGATCAGCAGATGCTCGGTGCTCGGCCCCAGAACGCCCCGGGCCGCGGCCGCGGTGACCGCCCGGCGCAGCACCTGCTCGCTGGCAGGCGAGCGCCGGGGCCGGAGCTCGAGCTTGCCGCCGAAACCCTTGATCTGCACGATCACATCGTGGATCGCGCCGGCGTCGATGCCCTCGCCGGCGAGCAGACGCTCAACGTTCCCACGGCGAGCGGCCGCGAGCAGCAGATGCTCGGGGCCGACCCGGGGATGACTGAGCATGCGTGCCTCGTCGTCGGCCAGCAGGATCGCGTTGTATGCCTGGTCGGTAAACCAACCCAGCGAGTCCTGCGGCCAGGTGATCGTGAGGCCGGTTTCGCCGCCGGCGCCGCCACCGGGACCGCCGGAAGCTAGCTGCGCCCGTCGTGCTTGGGTGTACTTCTCGCCGGTCCGCGCCATGCGTGACCGAATCGCGCGCTTTGACCGCCGGTTTGCAGTCATGTCAGCCCCTGCACTGGCCAGACCCCACGCGTCCGGCCATGCTCGGAGATGACACGCCCGAGACGATGTCCCTTGCTCCGTCATCGCCGGCTCGCGCGTGGGCCGAGCACCGGCTCGGAGGATGCGCTGGGGCGGCGCGCAGGGCGATGTTACGTCCGCGAGGAGTCACCTGTCCAGCCCGCCGCCCGCCAGGACCAGCGTTCGAAGAGCCTGCCGCTTCGATCACAAACCGCGCTCTGGCTCGCCACCGGGCGCCTTGCATTCACGCCGCCACGAACTGATCACAAGGTGCCTCGACTTACTGGCAGCAGTCCGTGTCTTGTCCAGTTGAAGATTGCGAGCGTCCACCCTTCTGGCCTGGGTTTCGCAGAGTAGGTCTGGACGCCTGGGCGGACTGGTGTCCAGACCTAGGTTGCAATTTCGGCGGGCTGCCAGCCCCGCGGCGCCGGCTACATCCGGTGCGCTATCTGGATCAGGTTCCCGCAGGTGTCGTCGAACACGGCAGTGGTCACCGGGCCCATCTCCGCGGGCTCCTGGGTGAACTGCACTCCCAGCCGCGTCAGCCGGGCGAACTCGGCGGCGACGTCGTCCACGGCGAAGGAGGTAAAGGGGATGCCGTCGCTGACCATCGCCTCTTTGAAGACTTTGGCGGCGGGGTGTGCGTCGGGTTCGAGCACCAGTTCGGTGCCGTCCGGATCGCCAGGCGAGACGACCGTCAGCCAGCGGTATTCGCCGAGCGGTATCTCGGTCTTCTTCTCAAACCCCAGCACGTCGGTGTAGAAGCGCAGTGCCTTGTCCTGGTCGTCGACGAGGACGCTAGTCATGTTGATTCTCATCGGGTCTCCTCTGCGGGTCGGGCTTGAGCCATCGGTCGGCGATGTGCTCCAGCGGCCGTCTGTCGAGGTGGTGGAACTTGTAGCGGCCCTCCCGGCGGGTGATGATCAGGCCGGCGGCCTCCAGGACGTCGAGGTGCTGGGAGACGGCCTGACGTGACAAGGTGAGCCGGTGCTTCATGGCCAGCCGTGAGCAGATCTCGAACAGGGTTTGGTCGTCACGTTCGGCCACTTCGTCGAGGATCTTCCGGCGGGTGGAGTCGGCCAGGGCCTGGTACACGTCGCCCACGACGGCGAGTATATGCAAGCCGCTACTTGCCTGTCGACCTGGCGGGGCGAAGCGTCCCGCACCGGAACTGAGCACTGCCGCCCGTCAGGTCGCAGGCCGGCCGTAAGCGGCGGCGTCCGCAACCTAAATCCGGATCTCGCAAGATCACTCGCAACCTAAGCAGTCGCGAATAAATAAGTGATGTTTTACCGGCGTGTCGCCTGCTTCTGCGACGGTACAGGTGTCTCGTGGGGTTCTGGCCGGACGGTGTAGTTCCAGTCCGGATGGAAGTCGTGCTTGCCGATGGGCAGGGCGGCTACCTGTTTGCTGGTGTAGCGCAGGCCGGTGGGATATTCGCTGGTGTCCAGCTCGGCGGTGACGGTCAGCCCGGTGGCTGTGGTGGTGGCGCCGATCAGCTCGATGACGGCCTGGTGGCTGGTCAGCGGCCGGCCGCGCCAGTTGCGGGTGATCTGGGCGAACAGCCGGTGCTCGACCTTGTTCCACTTGGAGGTGCCGGGCGGGTAGTGGCACGCGGTGATCTCCATCCCGGTCTGGGCGGCCAGCCTGGCGAGTTCCACCTTCCAGGCGCGGGCCCGGGCGGCGTTGGACCCGCCGGAGTCAGCGCAGATCAGCAGCCGCCGCGCGGCCGGATAGCGGGCGGGCCCGCCGGCCCGCCACCAGCGGCGCAGCGTCGCCGCGGCGAACGCGGAGGTGTCGTGGTCGGTGCCGACGCTCACCCACCCGGTGTTCGCGCCCAGGTCGCAGGTGCCGTAGGGGATCGCCTTGCCGACCGCATCGGAGGGGAAGTCGTGCACGTTCACCCGCTCGGGCTGCCCCTCGGCCCCGCCGTTGGCAAAGTTGCCGGCCTTCTCCTTCTTCTTGGCGTCCACCGAAACGACCGGATCCCCGGCGGCCAGGAACTCGCCGGCCCGGTCGCTGATGTAGCGGAACCGGGCGTCCCGGTCAGCATGCTGGGTGCCCTCGGCCACCTTCGCGTTGCCCTGCAGGCTGTAGCCCTGCTCGCGCAGCAGCCGCGCCACCGTACGGTCCGACACCGGGTGCCCGGCCTTCGCCAGCGCACCCGCCAGGTTCCGGGTCGACAGGCACGTCCAGCGCAGCGGCGACACCGGATCCCCGCGGGCGGCCGGGTCCACCAGCGCCATCAGCGCCGGCACCAGCTGCTGATCGGTATCGGCCAGCTTCTTGCGTCCGCCGCCGGGCGCCCGCACCCGCGGCTCCGGCCTGTCCTCCGCCTCCCGCACCCCCCGGCCCACCGTGTCCGGGTGCACCCCCGTCGCCTGCGCCACCGCCTTGATACCGCCGCGGCCCAGCTCCAGCGCCTCCGCCCCGAGCAGCAGCCGCCGCTGCCGCTCATCCAGGTGCGGGCGCAACAGCCCGTAGAGCCGCGCCGCCCGCTCCCCGGAAGCCTCCCCGCCTCCGTTGCCGTTCGCCATACCACAAACGGTAGGGCCTCCAGGAGCGAAAACCTAGGTTATTTTGTCGCGCCTGCTAAGCCCGGACTTCGCAACCTTCAGCCGGACAGGACAGTCCGCACGATGCCTCACACACGCTGACAATGCCTCAACTTCTCGGGCACAGGACACCACTAAATGATCTTGCAACCTGCATGATTTCGCCGCCTCTGCCATCATCGACTCCGGTTGGCCATCGACTACACACCTATGCATCAAGATGATCAAGGTCGGTTCTGTTCAAGATCGAAATTCGTACTGATTATCGAGGGAGGCCGGTGGTGGCGGCCGCCGTCAGCATCGCACGCGGGCGCGATGCGTCCTACCCGTTTAAGACGATGGGCGCCGCCGACGGAGCGACGATCATCGGTGAGCGTGGTGCCGAGTATTACCTCTCGGCGGTGGAGAAGGGCGACGAGCCCGCCGGCACCTGGGTCGGCGACGGTGCCGCCGAGCTTGGTTTCAATGACGGGACCATGGTGCGGCGCGAGGATTTCGAGCGGCTGTACGGCCAGTTCCTCGACCCGCGTGACCCGTCGCGCCAGACCTACCTCGGCAGTCCGCCGCGGGCGAACGCCGAGCTGGCCGCCATCTACCAGGAGAAACTGACCGCCCACCCGCAGCGACGGCGGATGAGCGGATGCGGCTGCTAGCCGAGGCCCGCGCCGACTACGAAGGCCCGGTCGGCGTCCAGTACTTCGACACCACGTTCTCGGTGGACAAGACGATCTCCCTGGCGCACGCGAGCGCCCTGGCGTCG
>WNGG01001289.1_pt1 | contig 44501 bp, 36 predicted proteins | sample 5400661 | NCBI WGS metagenome assembly WNGG01 (sample SAMN13153372, study PRJNA577476) | soil metagenome | isolation source: 100 cm soil or saprolite under Garry oak tree replicate 1 | place: USA:California | collected 2016-06-15 | reverse complement strand
ACATTATGATTCAGGGTGCTTCAAAGTATCCGCGCCTGAATCGTAAGATAGGCTAACTAATGGTATTCCGTGTTCCCTGCAGAAATTCTCGTCTTCCGAAGCAAAGGTGCATTCCGAGCAGCGTTTAAATTCCTTGAGTCTTCTGATCAAGCGCTCGAGCCTTGTTCGCACACACTAACAGCTAACTGCCGCTGCCGGCCACTTCTGAGTCTTGAAGCCGATCTCTTTCTTGAGCGTTATTGGTAGCTGAAGGAGAATAGTCTCGATACGTGAGAGGCGCTCCTCGATCCCATCGAATCGTTCGTCGCTCTTGCCCTGCCATTCCTCATTCTTGCGCTGCCGCTCGTCACTCTTGCGCTGGAACTCATCGCTGCTGCGCTGAAGCGCAAGCCGTTCTTGATCGCTTCTGGCAATTTGATATACGAAGGCCGCTTGGTTTCGAATGAGCAAGGCCATGGCTTCTTCGAGGTGATTATTGTTTCTCGGAGGTTTTCGGGTTGCCATGGTCCGTAGTCTACCATCTGCCGGAATTTTCTACCATTGCAAGAGAACGGCGCAAGAAAGTAAGGGCTGATGATAACGTTAATGTTCTGCGGCATTGTGATTGCTCCTTCCCATGAAGCCACGATTTCATGAGGAGGATCCGGTCGCATGAGAAAGCCTTTTTCATTACTCTTAATCCTGCTGTCGCTTGGGTTGACGACTTTTGCTCAGTCTGGAGCGGTGCCTTCAACCGCAGCAAAACCCGTCCAACAGGCGCAAGCCAGTGCCGCGGATGCAACTCAGAAAGCTGAGGGCTTGGCGCAGTCAACCGAAAGCGCAGCGCAGCAATCCCAACGGCGTGAAATAAAGCTTCCGGCCGGAACGCCCCTGGAGATAGAGGCAGCCAGCACGGTCGACTCGTTCCAGGTGCGATCCGGTGAGTTGCTCAGCTTCCGCGTGTTGGTGACCGTCAGGATAGACGGGCAGGCAGTCATTGATAAGGACGCTCTCGTAACGGCGCGTGTGCTGGAAGCCAAGCGCGGCGGTCACTGGGGGCGGGCAGGGCGGCTCTCGTGGATCATGCGCGATGTGATCGCTGTTGATGGCACGCGTATCCCCGTTCAGGCGGAAGACGTCGCGATGGCCAACGCTCAGAAATCCAGGAATGTTGGTGGCGCCGGCGGCCTTCAGAGCAAGAATGCCAATAGCGTCAAAGGCGACAGCCACTCTGGAGAGATTGCCGCCCGGACAGCCGCGATGGGAGCGTTGCTGATTCCGGCTCTTCCCGTCGCCCCGATTTTGGCGCCCCTCCTATTAATGCACGGCTTTAAGCGCGGCGAGAATGCTGTGCTGCCAGAGCACAAGCGCTTCGTTGTTTTTATTAGCAGTGACACCACCGTGAAAGTTATCCCAGCGCATTGATGGAAGCAAGAATCTTCGAGTAGACGCAAGTCGCATGATAAGAGTCGTCCCATCACTACTGATCTTACTTTTGCTTTGCCCACCAGCATTGACTCAGTCTGTCGTTGACCTACCACCGGGCGAAAGGACCACCCAGTCGCAAAGCCCAGTCGCGGTCCTTACGAATCAGGATGTGCTGAACATGACCAAGGCGAAGTTGGCGCCGGAAATCATAATCGCAAAGATCCAAACTTCCGACTGTAACTTCGACACGTCACCAAGCGAGCTGCAGCGCCTCAAGGGTGAAAGTGTTCCTGACGAGATAATTGTCGCGATGATCAACGCGCCCAAGGCCGACAAAAGCTCAGGTGGCGCTGCAACCGAGACGAACCAGCCTGCGCCAATCAAGATCCCAGCCGGTACGCTCGTCGAGATCGAAGCGGTCCGCACGGTCGTTTCTTCAGACATAGACGCCGGCAGCGCTATCAGCTTTACGGTGGTATCGCCAGTGAAGATCGATGGAGTTATCGTCATCGCGGCCGGGGCGCTGGCCACTGGACGCGTGCTTAAAGCAAAGAGAGGCGGCCGGTGGGGACGAGCCGGACAACTTGCGTGGTCCATGCAGGACGTCGAGGCTGTCGATGGAACAAAGATCCTCCTGCAATTTACCAGGCACCAAAAGGGTGACAGCAAGGCGGGCACGGTCACCACTGGAGTGATAGTCACCGGACTGTTGCTAATCCCGATCGCTCCGATTGGTTTGCTCTGGGGCTTCAAGCGCGGCGAAGACGCGTTCATTTCGGCGGGTAGGCGTTATGACGTTGTTGTCCGCGCAGACTCGCTGGTCACTCCGCCGCCGGAAACAAGCCAATGATTCGCGAGCTATGAACCATCGGATTGTGACGTCTTCAGGGGTCGCTGCACCTGGCGCAATTCCGCGGCGATATCCCGCAATCGAATCGCGAGTTGTTCGATTGTCTCGGCCCGTTTTCTCGCTCTCTCGTTCAGGTCCTCGCGCAGCAGCAGTTGTGCCTGGCCCAGTACGCCAGTTAACGGATTGTTGATTTCATGACGGACGCGAGACACCAACCGGGCCACGTCATCGATCTTATTTTCATACTCAGCAACCAGCGCGCGCAGTTCTTGTTCTCCTACTCCGTCGGCGGCTGTCTGACTTTTTTCTTCGCTCATCGAATTGGAATTGGTCCGCATTCTGTAGGGGAACATCATAACTGGAGTCAATGCCAACGCCAGCCGCTTTCGCGGACGGGGGGAGCGACACGCGCGCCTATTCTGCTCCGATCTTCTGAAATCGACAAGCGAATTATTTGACGCGCGCCAGCAACGAGAGTGATTGACCGTTTCGAGCAAAGTCTTTCGGCCTTCTTTCAGTCGCCATCACGTTTTCCGAGCGGAGGGTGAACGCCGCAAGGATCATTAGTTGACAACTTTCTCTTCTCTTCGTACATTGAGTTTCCTGCTGGGAGGTCGTCCAATGGTAGGACTCCAGACTCTGGATCTGGCTATCGGGGTTCGAGTCCCTGCCTCCCAGCCAAGATAGTTTTTGATTGGTTTACGGCCAGCCGGTTGGCAGCTGTTTTCGTCTGGTGAGGATCGAAAGAGATCCAACTAAACTGGTCACAAATCACACTGGTCGCGCCAGTGGTGTGGCGTTGGATCGATTCTTGCGCGCTTCACGATATTTTCCAACGCTCTGTTTGACGAGCTTAATAATCGGTCTACGATTCTGGGCGATTAATTTAACCCAGGTCCGCTTGTTCATCTGGGGAATATAGATGCCGCGGAATAACAGCCGCATGACGAAATGCATCAACCGGGCGTCCAGGCCCCGGCCGCTAAGCAAGTCAATCACCTCTTCATTGCGCTCGGGACTGTAGGAAGTTCTCCAAGCCTTGTCGAGTTCGATCTGGGCCTCTGGAATCGTCATCTTCAAGGGCGTGTGCGCCATTCTGTAAAGATCAAAATTCAGCCAGTGCTTGGGGCGCGTAAGCCGTCCTTCCGCTCCCAACCTGGCGTACAGAGGCGTCCCTGGCAATGGTGTCAGTGGGCCGAAGACGGGCATTCCCGGCGGCCATTGTTTTATCTGTTGCATTGTTCGCTCAGCAACGCCGGGCGTGTCGTTATCGAGGCCGATAATGAAAGAGGTGATCGCATAGATTTTACGTTGGGCGAGCCGGTTGAGCACGGCCGCATACTCGCCCGGCTTATTGAAGCTCTTATTTACGTCGGCAAGATTGACCTCGTCGATTGATTCCATGCCGATGAAAATCCACTTGCCGCCGGCCTCAGCGATTAGATCTACCAGCTCCTCATCACGCAGCAGATTCGCGCTGATCTGCGCTGTCCACGGTAGCTGGGCCTTAGCGGCAATAATGTCTCGAAGCAGAGACTTGGTGCGCTTGATGTTGATCGCAAAGTTGTCGTCGATGAAAAAAACCGCAACCTGGCCCCGCTCCTTGCGAGCGCGCCGTTTGAGCATCAGGAGTTCATTCACAACACTTTCGTTGGTACGAAACCTAATCGAATCCCCAAAGAATCCCGTGACGGTGCAAAACTCGCAGCCATAAGGACAGCCGCGACCGGATTCGACCGGCATCATGTTGAAATACTTCCAACCCGAACCGTGCGGCTCGGTAAATCGCTGAAACACTTTGGGAATCACATTGAACTGATCAAGGTCGATCTTGTCCCAGGGGATCACCGGATAAGGTTGCAGACTCGGCTTCCGCTCTTTGCCTGTTTCATCGACGGGTTCATAGATGTCCTTGAGCTGGCCACGCGCCGCGTCCTCAACAATCCTCGGCCATGTCTCGTCCGCCTCGCCCAACGCGACGGCATCGGCATGACGCGGTCCCCCATCTCGGCCTAGAGCTTCGTCGGGCAGCTCCGTCACGTGTGGTCCGCCCATCACGACCGGCACTCCCGCGGCACGGATGGCGTCCCCCATGCGGTAGGCCTTGGCGATCATCCTGGTCATTGCGCCGATCCCGACCAGCCCGATCTCCTGCTCGCGCACAAAGCGCACCAGTTGACGCTCGTTCATTGGCTTTGCGTTGCCGTCAACCAGCACCACTTCATGACCTGGGGGCGTCAGCGCCTTCAACAAAAACATCCAGAGATGCGGCATGAAATTGCGGGTCACGCCATTATCGGGGTTGTAAAGTAGAATTTTCATGTTCCGATTTCCTGGTCTGGTCGGCCGATAAAGTAAGCGCCCGCTTGTAGACGGCGGGGACTATATCATACGCGGGCTATAGCGTACAACGAGGTTCCACGGGTCCAGATTGAACTAATGCCCCGATCTCTTTACGATTACCGGAGAATCATTGCCACGGACCGGGGACTGTAAGCTTAATGCGTAAGACTGTCGCCAGCTACCTCGGCGATTTCATTTCGCGGGGGAGTGAAACCGCTTTTGCTTACCGGCGGGGATTGAGGGTTGTGCGCTGGTCATACGAACAGGTTGCGACGACCGCCTTTCAATTCGCGCGTGAGCTGGAAACGCGGGGGATCGGGAAGGCTGACCGTGTGCTGCTGTGCGCGGAAAACAGTCCGCAGTGGGTCGCGAGTTTCTTTGGCTGCATCCTGCGTGGTGCGATTGTCGTGCCGCTTGACGTTCAGAGCGATCGCGGATTTGTTGGGCGCGTGCAAACGCAAGTCGAGGCAAAGCTCGCACTCGGTGGTGCGCTAATGCTCCCGATGGCCGATTTGGATTTGCCAGTTCTAAGACTCGAGGAACTTGGTGCTCTGGTTGCACACCATTCACCGGCGTTCTACTCGGCGGAAGATATCGAAGAAAGTGACACTCTGGAGATCGTTTTCACCTCAGGCACCACCGCCGAACCCAAGGGCGTCCGCATCACACATCGCAATCTGCTCGCAAACCTCAATCCGCTGGAGCAGGAGATTAAGCCGTATCTGAAATGGGAGCGCGCGGTTCATCCAATTCGCTTTCTCAACCTGCTGCCGCTGAGCCACGTATTCGGTCAGTTCATGGGCATCTTCGTGCCGCAACTGCTTGGTGGTGAAACTTTTTTTCAAGAGTCACTGAGTCCGACGCAAATCATTGATACGGTCAAACGCGAGCGTATCTCCGTTGTGATTACGGTGCCGCGCATTCTCGACGCGCTGCGCGAGCGTGTCGAGAGAGACTACGAAGCGCGTGGTGACCTGGAGCGATTTCGGAAGTCGCTTGCCTCAGGCGCGGGCCGGCACTTTGTCTGGCGTTGGGGGAAATTTCGTCACGTCCACCACCTGTTCGGGTTCAAGTTCTGGGCGTTCATTTCCGGCGGAGCCGCGCTCAATCCGGAGACAGAAGAGTTTTGGCAGCGGTTGGGCTTTGCGCTGATTCAGGGCTACGGCATGACCGAGACCGCCTCGCTGATCAGCGTGAATCATCCATTCAAGAAGAGGAGTGGCTCAATTGGTCGGGTGATGCCCGGACAGGAAATGAAGCTTGCCAAGAACGGCGAGATTCTCGTGCGCGGCGAGAATGTTTCGCCCGGCTACTGGGGTAGCCCGACCCCAGGGTCCCCAGCCGGGCAGCCCGGCTGGGGTGGGACGGTTAGGGAGGCCGTTAACGCAGGAGCCGAGGCGACGCGAGGACTCAGCGACGACGGCTGGTTCCGCACTGGCGACGTCGGCGAATTGGACGAAGAGGGCAACCTTTATTTCAAAGGACGTCAAAAGGAAGTCATCGTCACTTCGGCCGGCGTGAACATTTATCCCGAAGACATTGAACTTGTTCTTGATCGCCAATCAGAGACAAAAGCCAGCGCGGTGATCGAAATCGAAGGCGTTCATGGACCAGAACCGCTTGCGGTATTGATCCTGCGCGACAATCACGCAGATGCCGAGTCGGTAATCATCCGCGCCAACCAGAGCCTGGCGCAACATCAGCAGCTGCGGCGCTGGTTTGTCTGGGCGGGCGAGGATTTTCCGCGTACTCCCACGCAGAAAGTTCGTAAGGGTATGATCGGCGAAGTGGTCAGCGCCGCACTAGCGGGTGCTGCTCTCCCGGGCGGTTCAGTTGCTTCCGCGCCCGGCCACTCAAACACCGTGGTCGAGATCGTCTCGCGCATTAGCAAGGACGTGCCGGCAAAGCTGGATCCGTCTGCGAAATTAGGAACCGATCTCAAGCTCGATTCACTTGGTCGCGTCGAGTTGTTAAGTGCGCTCGAGGAGCGCTATCAAATCGAGATCGACGAGGCTGCATTCACCGACGCCACCACCCTCAGCGAGGTGGAGCGAATCGTCCGCGCAGGCAAACACGAATACACGACTGCATTCCCTTATCCCCGCTGGCAACAGCGCTGGCCAATAAGCTGGTTGCGCCTGGCGCTGTTGTATACGATTGTTCTTCCTGCCATACGCATCCTGGGCTGGCCGAGAATCACAGGCAAAGAACACCTTCGAAACGTTCGTGGTCCGCTCGTCTTCGTCTGCAATCACGTGACGATGGTGGATCACGCGCTCGTTCTGTTCGCGCTGCCGACAAGATTCAAAAAGAAGATGGTAATAGCCCAGGACGGAGAGTTGCTCCGCGAATGGCTGCACCCGCCAAAAGGGACAGGTCCAATCACTCGACTGCTCTATCTGCTTCAGTACTTTTCCGTAGTGCTTTTTTTCAATGTGTTTTCGATGCCGCAGAAGAGTGGTTTTCGCCGGAGCTTCGGATTTGCCGGCGAGATGTTTGACCGCGGTTATAGCCTGCTGGTTTTTCCCGAAGGACAGCGGACAAAGCACGGGGCAATGAACCCCTTCAGGTCAGGCACCGGGTTGTTGATCTCGCAACTGGATGCAACGGTTGTGCCGATACGAATTGACGGTCTTTGGGAACTGAAAGTAGCGAACCGACACTTTGCCTGGCCGGGTGAGGTGTCCGTAATCATCGGCGAGCCGGTCAGCTACGCAGCGGACGAGCCGGAAGAGATCGTCAGGGATTTGGAAGAACGCTTGAACGCGCTATGATTAGGTTGCGAGGGCCCGGATAAGTTTTTGCGGCTTTGCCACCCAATGTGCGGAAAGGCTCGCCTTCCCGGCCGATCCTTTTGACTTGAGGCTATGCCTCCGGGTCACTGTCCGAGGCGTAGCCTCCCGCAGTTCCAAGAGACAAGCTTCATGAAAAGGCGCAGCCATTCCGTACATCAGGCGGCAAAGCCGCGATTAAAATCTTGCTGCGGCGGAGCTGTCAACATAATGAAGGGTTTCTTACTATTACTCCTGGGTCTCTTCTTGCTGATCGTGCCTCTCGGCACGCAGGCGCAATTGAGAGAAAGCAAGACCGCGACGATCGCAACTCCGACGATCGAGGAATTGCGAGCGAAGGGCTCGGAAGCTCTGTTCAATCTCGACTATGAAGTCGCGCGCCAGGCGTTTAAGGAAATAGCCCGAATCTTTCCGGACGATCCTACCGGACCACAACTGCTTGCCAACACGCTCTGGCTGGAAGCTCTGAACAAGTCGCGCTTGCTGCAAGCGGCAATCTACAGTTCGCAATCGTTCTATTCGAAGACCGAGGACAAACCCGATCCGCAGGTCGCCCAGGAGTTTCGCGATTTAACCCGCCAGGCCACGCAGCTCGCGAAAGCACAATTGAAACTCAACCCACGCGATCCACGAATGCTTTATATGCTCGGAGCAACCGAAACTTTGAAGGCCACATACGCGGCAACGCTCGAACGGCGATTCATGGCCGCCCTGCGCGAGGGATCGAGCGGCGTAGACAGACATCGCGACGTGCTCAAGCTGGATCCGAACTTCCACGATGCCGAGCTTTCCATTGGCATGTACGACTACGTTGTCGGCAACCTGCCGTTGGCCGTCAAGTTAGTGGCGAGCCTTACCGGCGCGCGAGGTTCGAAGAAACGCGGGATCCAAACGCTCGAGCGGGTCACGAAAGAAGGACAATGGACGCGTGACGATGCTCGCGTCCTGCTGATCGGCCTCTACAAACGAGAAAAGCGTTATTTGGAGGCACTCGTCGTGTCGCGCGAGCTGCAAGCAAAGTATCCAAGGAACTACCTCTTTATGTTGGAGACCGCGGACACGCTCATGTCACAAGCCTTCATCGAGCGACAGGCAAAGAGAAACGTGGAAGCCGCGGCGATGGAGAGCGAGGCGTTGAGCACTTTTGACGCATTGCTCGGCGAGCGCTCGACGCCCGGAGCACCTTCGCGCGCGCTGGACCTGATCCATTTTCGTTATGGCGAAGCTTTTATTCTTTTGGGCCAACCGGATCGCGCCGCTAAGGAATTCCTCGCGGCCACGACAGCGAATGGAGCTGAGCCGGGACTGGTGACGCGAGCCCATCTGCGCGCCGCTCAGTCACTCGATCTTGCCGGCAAGCGAAACGAAGCGCTGGCCGAGTATCGCATCGCATCCTCTCGACCAAATATTTACGATTCCCTTGAGCAGGCGCGGCGCGGATTAAAAGAGCCGTACAAACAAACGAAGTAGACGGGCTATTACCGACATGCCATAGTTCGATCGGGCACACACCGAGTTCCGGTCGCGTAGCGACCCATGAATTTAGCCGAGTCTTTCAAGGCCCGAGTAACGAATCAACCAAATATGAAACTCGTCGCATTAGCGACGATTGAATTGGGCGCCCTCGGGATTGACCATGGAGTCCATCGTCGCTACGCGACGAACGGATGGCGGTTTTCGTGTCTCCCTACCGCCCTTGAAAGATCGGCCTAGAATCATTCGCCGCTACGCGGCGCGAGGGTCGGGCCTTACCGGTCGCGCCAATATCCAGGCTGGCGGCGTTGGTGCATGACGGCGACGATTTCAACGACATCGCCTTTGGTCCGATAGATAATGCTGAAGGGGAAGCGATTGAGAAGAATCCGACGAGAGCCACTCTCAAAAACTGGCCACCCTTCAGGACCAGCAAGAATTCGCGTCGACCTCGATGGCAAAGCGGTGTGCCGCAGTTTCGCTGCGCGCTTTGTACCATTCGGCTGCCTCGTAGATCTCGGCTTCAGCAGCAGGGTGATATTCGAGGCTATACTTCGCCAACGATGTTTCGCAGCTTCGCGCGGACCTCATCACCAGGAACCGTTTTGACGGCGCCCGAATCGAGTTCAGCTATGCGCTTCGTTACTTCTTGCCGCCAGGCGCGTTCAATTTCGGGATCAATGGCACCTTCAAGAGTATCAACCAGGAGTCCGGCGAGGGCCGCGCGTTCAGAAAGCGGTAGATGAGATGCTTGTTCGTACAGTTCGTCAACGGCTGTTGCCATGAGTGGATTTTAGCATGCGGCAAAGAAGGATCTAAACCCAAGCAGTCAAGGCCGGGACATTTTGCCGATTGCCTTCGCCACTAGTCGCCGTGGGAAAAATCGCTCGGCCAGATTCGCGACTTTGTTGACGAGACCCGGGATGACGAGGCCGCCGCCGCGGTCCAGCATTTTCAGAGTCTCCGCTACTACGTCTTCGTGAGCTTGTTCGCCGCCGGGAACCTTCTTTCGCTCTTCGTTCGGGTCCTCTTGCTCTTCCGGAATCGCTTTGAGGCGGCCGGGGCAAACCGTCACCACCTTGACACCATAACGTCCCACCTCGCGCTCAAGCGCCAACGAGAAAGTTGTGAGAAATGATTTCGTCGCGGAATAGAGCGTGGCGTAGGGAACGGCTTGCATGCCGGCCATCGAAGAAATATTGATGATACCGCCGCGACGCGCTTCGATCATCGAAGGCAAAAGCAGATACGTCAATTCAACCACCGCGGAGTTGTGCAAACGGATCATTTCCAACTGGCGCTCGAGCTCCAACTTCAGAAACTCTCCTTGCACACCAAAGCCCGCATTGTTGACGAGCAGCTCGATCGAAAGTTCGCGCTCGCGTAGCTGCCGCGCGACTTGTTGCCCTGCTCCGGGAACACTGAGGTCGGCCGGCAGCGGCTCAGCCAAAATTCCGTGGGCCGCTTTCAATTCATCTGCGAGGGCTACAAGCTTGTCACCCGATCGCGCGACGAGCACGAGGTTCTGTTTGCGCTCCGCGAGCGTCCGGGCGAAAACCTTGCCCAGGCCCATCGAGGCGCCGGTGACCAGGGCATATTTTGCCGGCATCATGAAGGGAATGTTTCCATAGTCAAGAAAAGTTGAAAGAGAATCCGAGAGTCCAGTAGTGATGTCCTAAAGTTGTGTTGTGTTCCCCGGGGCGGGGCAGTAGCCCGACCGTAAGGGAGGGCTCAAGATTGAGGGCATGGAATAAGCGGAGCCCTCCCTGACGGTCGGGCTACTGCCCCGGTCCATGTCGAATCCTATCAACACAACTTTTAGGACATCACTACGGAGAGTCCTGGTTCTTAATACTTTGGCACCGTCGGATCTACCTCGTTGGACCAGGCAGTGATGCCGCCTTTGAGATTGATCAATCGCCCGGGAAAGCCCGCGCGGTTCAAGGCTTCAATCGCCTTCGCGCTGCGCACGCCGCCCTTGCAATGGCAGACAACGTCCCTTGACGGATCGATCTCATTCAGGCGATTGACTATCTGGCCGAGCGGGATCAATTTTGTCCCAGCGATGCGGGCAATCTCGTACTCGTGCGGCTCGCGCACGTCGATGATTTGGATGTCGTCGCCGCGATCAAGTCGTCGCTTGAGCTCCGTGGCCGTAATCTCCTCCAGCTTTGCCGGTTCGGGTTGCTGATGCGCGCTCAGGCCGCAGAATTCTTCATAATCGATTAGTTCGGTGATGGTTGGACTGTCGCCGCAGACTGGGCAACGTGGATCTTTGCGTAGTTTCATCTCGCGGAACTTCATCTGCCAGGCGTCGAACAACACCAATCGATTCACGAGAATGTCTTCAGCGCCGAGGATAATCTTGATCGTCTCGTTCGCCTGGATCGCGCCGATTATGCCTGGCAAAACGCCAAGCACACCGCCTTCGGCGCACGATGGCACCAGACCGGGTGGCGGCGGTTCGGGATAGAGACAGCGATAACAGGCGCCACTTCCATTATTAGCGGCTGCCCAGAAGACGCTCGCCTGCCCTTCAAAGCGAAAGATCGAACCATAGACGTTCGGCTTGCCAGAGAGCACGCAGGCGTCGTTGACAAGGTAGCGCGTGGGAAAATTGTCCGTGCCGTCAACAATGATGTCGTAGTTCTTAAACAGCCGCATGGCATTTTCGCTGGTCAGGCGCGCCTCATGCGTTTCGATCTCGATATGCGGATTGATATCGCGCAAACGATCGCGTGCTGATTCGGTCTTGCGGCGTCCGACGTCCTTCGTGCCGTGAATTATCTGACGTTGTAGATTCGACGCCTCAACGACATCGAAATCTACTATCCCTAATCGGCCGACACCCGCCGCTGCCAGGTACATCCCCAACGGCGCGCCCAGTCCACCGGTGCCAATCATCAACACGCTCGCCGCCTTCAATCGTTTCTGACCCTGGAGCCCCACTTCCGGCATAATTAAATGCCGGCTGTAGCGCGCAATCTCTTCGTGTGAAAGCGCCGGGAGCGTGTCCGCTACTTGCTCTTCGACTGCGGCGCCACCGGCAATCGAGGGCACAATCATTAACGCGTCGCCATCCTTGACCGGCGTGTCCGCGCCTGACTGGTGGCGGATGTCTTCGTCGTTGAGATAAACGTTCACAAAACTGCGCAGCGCATTCTGGTCGTTATAAAGATGACGCCGCAGCTCCGTGTATTGCGCCGTGAGCCGATCAAGTGCCTCGCCGGCCGTTGTCGCTTCAACGTCAATGCGCGACTTGCCGCCTGCAAATTGGCGCAGCGGAGTGGGAATGGTTATGGTGACTGGCATCGTCAACTTCCTTTCCAAAAAATGTCCGACAAACTTCAGTTTGTCGTTTGCTATCGTCAGTCGCTTCCTTCCATTGAAGCGGCTTCTTTCGACTTCTCGCGACAAACTGAAGCTTGTCGGACAAGGACTTCTTCCTCAACAAAACGCGATCGATTGGCGACCATCTCCCAGGAACGAAGATCTTCCCCTCGACCTTTCCGCACGGAAACCACGATGTACGAATAAGTGGGCCAAGCGTGTTCGAGATCGTATTGCGACGGCACCGCCAGATCATCCGGATGCGAATGATAAAAACCAAGAACATCCAAATCTTTTTCACCCGCGTAACGTTCGCCGCGCAACAGCTCTTCCGGCTGGATTAAGAACCGATTGCGTTTGGCCTTTTCTTCACGCGCGTTCGAAATCGGATAGGTTTCAAGCACCACTTTGCACCCATCCTGCTCAAACCGTCCGACCAACAATCCGCAGCATTCATACGGGTAATCCCGCTCGCCGTGCTCGCGGATTTCGGTTAGATGCTGTTGACTAAGGGCGATCAATAAACTCTTCCTAGCCCGGATTATTCAATCGAATGTCATCATCTTCCAGCCTGCGGAGCAGGCGAAAGCATAAAGCCTGGGGCGTTAGCCCCAGGAAAACCAGCAACGGAAATCAATGAGCCCGTGAAACGGGCGACAGCCGGTAAATGGTTCGAGCCAATAGCAGGCTGTCACCCGCTCTGCGGGTTCAGACCGTTCAATCTTCAATCGACCTGGGGCTCACGCCCCAGGCTTTATGCTACCGCCTGCTTCGCAGGCTGCCTAGCCCGACGCACTGTTCGTGAATAATCCAGGCTAGAGGGTAGTCTCCAATGCTTGCTCTATATCAGCAATAATGTCTCGGACGTTCTCGATGCCAACCGAGATGCGCACGAGACCGTCGGAAATACCCAACTCCAGCCGCCGAGCCGGCGCGAGTTCTCGATGCGAAGCCGTCGCCGGATGCAGTACGCTGGTGAAAACGTCGCCGAGACTCGTCGAGCGCACGCACAACTTCAAATCATTCATGAACCGGAAAGCCGCCTCACGCGTGTTCTCGCTCAACTCGATCGAGACCAGAGCGCCAGCGTGGGGTCTGCGCAACAGGCGTCTTGCTATTTCTTTAACATCAGCCGAGGCAAGGCTCGGATAATGCACTCGGCCGACGTGCCCGTTGCGCTGAAGCTGTTCAGCCAACTCGCGCGCGTTGTCACACTGTCGGTCGAGTCGAACGGCCAACGTCTTTAGACCGCGCAGAATTTCATGCGCTTCCCACACGCTCAATACCCCGCCAACGAGCTTCATCACACCCACCAAAGCTAAAGTGTCCATCTCGTCGCGCGAGACAACCAGCCCGCCCATTGCGTCGGCGTGTCCGCCGAGATATTTGGTCGCGCTGTGCACGACCATATCGGCGCCATGCTTGAGGGGCCGGCAAAGATAGGGCGAGGCGAATGTGTTATCGATGATCAGCCGCGCCCCAACCTCGCGCGCAAGTTCGGCGCAGGCTTCGATGTCGCAGACCTTCAGCAACGGGTTCGAGATGGTTTCGGCGATCATCACTCGCGGACGCACCTCGCGCGCCTTTTCTCGCAAGCCTGCCAGATCGCTGAAATCCGCCGTGACGGTTTTGATTCCAAACGAGCCAAAGACGTTGAAAAGCAGATTCGTGGTCGCGCCGTATAGGTCTTGCGAAGCAAGAACGGTGGCGCCCGGCTTGAGCTCGCAGGCGAAAAGAGCTGCATGGAGCGCCGCCATACCGGTCGAGTAGGCGCAGGCGGTCGCGCCTGCTTCAAGCGTGCGAATGGCGTCCTGGAGCGCGGCGACGGTGGGATTGCCGTAGCGTGTGTAAATGTACCCTCGTTTTTCGCCGGCAAAGACCTGATCTATTTCCGCCATCGAGTCGTAGGTGAAAGTCGAAGTTGCATAAATCGGAGTCGAGACAGGTTTGCCGCTGGGCGGCACACTTCGCTCACCCTCGTGCACCAGTCGTGTCGCGATGTCCAGTTCCTGCTTTTCGTCAGCCATTAGTAACCCGCTTGATGAAGTTGAAGTTTACGCAATTTCGTCTGCATAGGCCCCGAGGTAAAACTAATCACGTCGAAGGCTAGCGCAGAAAATCTTCGCTCAAGTATCTCTGGCCGCCGTCGCAAAGAACTGTGACGACCAGCGAACCTGCCGGTAACGTGCGCGCCAGCCGCAGCGCCGCAAAAACGTTCGCACCTGAACTTGGCCCAACCAAGAGTCCTTCTTCGCGCGCAAGTTTCTGCGCCGTCTCTTGCGCCGCTTCGGTTGAGACCTCCATATTCTCATCCGCGAGCGCGGGATCATAGATACCTGGCACGATTGCGGTGGCCAGGTATTTTACTCCTTCGAGGCCGTGCAGGGGCGAGTCCGGCTGCACTGAGATCGCGCGGACACTCGCATTGTACTCTTTCAATCTGCGTGTTACCCCCACGAAGGTGCCGCAAGTTCCAAGCGCGGCAACAAAATGCGTTACGAGTCCTTCCGTTTGTTCCCAAATTTCGCGGCCGGTGCCTTCGTAATGCGCGCGCCAGTTGGCGTCGTTGTTATACTGGTCCGGATAGAAGTATTTCTGCTGGGCGCGCCTGGCTAATTCGCGCGCGACTAGCTGTGCGCCGTCGCTGCCCTGCAACGGATCGGTCTCGATGATCTCGGCTCCGTAGACGCGCAGAATCCTTTTGCGCTCGGCGCTCGCATTCGTCGGTAAGCACAGTGTTACTGGATAACCACGTTCCGCTCCAAGCATCGCGTAGGCGATGCCGGTGTTGCCGCTGGTGGCATCGAGAATGGTCTTGCCCGGATAAAGCCGGCCGCTGCGCTCGCCATCGAGAATCATCGCCAGTGCCGCGCGATCCTTTACCGAACCACCTGGATTCAAGTACTCAGCTTTGACGAGAACGTCTACGCCGCGCGGTAAATCGCGCGTCACGCGGCGCAGGCGAATCAGCGGCGTGCGGCCGATGTTCGATTCGAGCGAATCCCTCGAGTTCTCAGCGGGACGAGATGTTGCGTCCAGAATGGTAGCCATCAACTGTTACCGAGCCGTGACAAACTCAAGTTTGTCGGACAAAAAGAAAACCGGCCGCGATTCCTTTTCAGGTCCGCGACCGGCTTTGAAAACTTTTGCTGCGTTAGATTACTACGTCACATGCTTTCCACGCCCGCAAACGCTCTCCCGATCGCGTCGCCAATACCAGACGCAACAGGCGCAACAGCGGCAGTAGTAATAGCAGGCGTTATGCATTTGTCTTTGCTAATCCCTACGAAACAGACTATAGGCAAGTCATGGAAATGATGTCAAGCTCAGGGCAGAGGGTGGTAAACTGAATTGCCATGAGACGAGAAGGCGGCGAAATGCAAAGCTAACCTGCCACCTCCTCGTTCCCCGCCGCACCTTCTCAAAAGTCAAACTTGATCGCAAGTTGCACCTGCCTGGGCGTCGTTATCGAACGCGGCAGGCCAAAAGCCGTTGCCGGCAACGCCGGCAGCAAGGTCAACGTGTTGTTCGCATTGGCCGTGAACCCCCGGTAAAGGTTGATATTCACAAACGAGAAGTAACTGCCGCCGGGCGCGAGACCGATGTTCGCGCGGTTGAAGATATTGAAGCCCTCGAGTATCAAACGAAGCCTTGTGTTTTCGCTCGTGCGAATCGTCCGCGTGATGCGACCGTCAGATTGGTAAACAGCCGGCGAGTGGAAACTATTGCGCGCAAAACCGGGCACACGGTCGTCACGTGAATTGCCGTCGCGGTTTAGGTCCGCTCCCACCTGCGCGGAATAAGCAAACCCGGATTGAATCTGATCGATGCTCGAAAGCGTGTAATCGTTGAGCAGTATCTGCAGGAGTTTGTTCTTTGATTTGACCCGACCCAGATCCAGGACTGAGCTGAAGACGAAGCGATGCCGCTGATCAGCGTCTGAGGCTCCCCACTCATCGCGCAGGTCAAACGGGTTTTGCGCAACTTTGGAATCGTCGCCACCGCCGGGCACCACCGACGTCTAATCCGTTGTACCGTGAATTCGCAGAGCTCTCGAACAGGTCTACGCGGTTGTACTTGCTGAACGGTCGAATGGGCGCGCTAGCGCTGAACGACGAGCCGGGGAAGCGTTGTATGGTGAAGGGCTGGGCCGTCACCTGATCCGCCGCCGGTGTTGCGACGGGAGCGAACAGGTTGATGTCGCGCGTGCGCGAAAGATGCACGCCGCGGAAATAGAGATAGGTCACCGAAAGGGTTGTGTCTTTGATGATTTCTCGCTCGACCCCGATGCGTCCCTGCTGCACGTATGGCTGCTGATAGTTCGACGCAAAGAGGAAGAGGTTTGGAGTCTGAGCGCCTACTCCCGGAGCCGCACTCAAGATGTTCGGATAAGTCGGACAGGGGTTTGGGACCACCGTGCACGAGAGCGTAACGCCCAGGATGTTAATGCCGTTGTTCGAGTGGGCCGTACCCAGCATGATGGCTGTCGTGCGGCCATAAAATAGTCCATAGCCACCACGCACCACCGTCTTGGGGTCAAACGCATAACTGAACCCGAAGCGCGGACCAAAGTTGTTGCTATCGTTCGGCTGGCGGCTGGTGTCGAGCCCGGCGGCCAGCAGTTGGGCGTCAGGATTCTGAACGGGCGGCCGGGCCATGAACTGTTTGTCGTAACGCAGCCCCAGATTGAATGTCAGCTTTGGAGTTATGCGAAAGTCGTCCTGGAAGAAGACCGCAAAGTCCGTGCTGTTCGGGTGCGTTGTGGGCCCCGTAGTCCCCGCGCCAGGAAAATTCTGCGCGAACGCAGAAGGAGTATTCTTCTGGAAAGCTTCGTAACCACTCGCGGCCACGCCGGTGATCGGGCTGAAAGTATACTGCCCGGTGAAGAAACCGGGGAAAAAGTTGAAGATGCGATCCACGTTTACGTCGATGCCAGTCTTGAAGTTGTGGCGGCCTCGCCCGTAAGAGACGTTGTCGACAAACTGCACGCGCTTAATCGTGGTCTCGCGCGGACTGAAGTTATTTCGTCCGATGAGCAGAAAGCCGGAGCCGGTGTTTATTTGCGCTTCGGGCTGGTCGCTATTCGCCAGTCCCGGTTCGCGATCTCTGGCAACCTGGAAACGAAACTCATTGACCAGGCTGTTAGTGATGGTGGAAACGACGGAACCGGACAAGGTAGTGGTCTTGGCGATGCTGTCGCCTGAATGCTCTTGGGTCCCCAGCGAACTCGTAAACTCGTTGTTCTTGCCGGTGAAGTTCTGCTGATTGAAGCGTATCGTCAGTTGATTGCTTTTGTTGAGCGAGATGTCGACCTTGCCCATGAACACATCCTGATTGCGGTTGATTTGATAGGTGCCTAGCTTCGGCACTAGGAGCGCCTGGATGTTAGCCGGCTGCGTGAAGAAGTTTGGTGGATCGAGAAAGTTAGGCAGCTTCTGCCGCTGGCCATCGTAGGTAAAGAAGAAGAAGGCCTTGTTCTCTTTGATCGGACCACCCAGCCGGCCGCCGAACTGGTTGATCTGCAGGGGCGGTCGCTTGTTTGGCAGCCCGCGCTGAAACTGCGACGCTTTGAGCTGCGGGGTGTTAGCGTTCAGCGATTCGTCGCGAAAGTATTCGAATGCCCCGCCGTGCAGCCGGTTGGTTCCCGATTTCGTGACGACGTTGATGACCGCGCCGCCAGCCCGGCCAAACTCCGCCGAGAATCCGTTCTGGTTCACCTGAAATTCCTGCACCGACTCTTCCGAAAACTGATAGGGCGGACGCACGCCGGTGCGGCCGAACGACTGCCCGAAGAAAGTGTTGTTGTTGTCGGTGCCATCAACCTGCAAGTTGTTGAGCGTTCCCTTCTGGCCGCCCACCGCCAGGTCGCCTTCGCGATTCTGATCCCGTATCACGCCAGGCGTGAGTGTCGCAAAGTCGAGATAGTTGCGTCCGTTGACGGGCAGATTCTCGATCGCCCGCGAGTTAACCGTTGTCGAGACGGACGTGAGCGTAGTCTCAACTGCCGCCGCTTCGCTCGTCACTGTGACTGATCCACTAGCGCCTCCAACCGTTAGCTTCACGTCAAGTGGGGTCTTGCCACCAACCGTTACTGTCACGTCTTTGATCTCGCTCGGAGCGAAACCACTGGCGTTGGCGCGGACGGTGTACTGACCGGGCGGCAACAAGATAATGCTGAAGTCACCTTGATCGTTAGTGGTGGCGGTTTTTTCCAGACCGGTTTGCTGGTTCGTGGCAGTGACGGTCGCGCCCGGCACCGCGGCATCTTTCGGATCCAGCACGCGGCCTTCGATGTTTCCGGTAGTGGCTTGCGATTGAGCCAAAGCTGCAACCGCAGTCATCAACAAGCACACGAACAAGGTCAGAGCTCTAGTTAGAAGGGCTGATTCTTTCGACATGTTTTCCTCGCTTGTTTTAAGTTGATACAGAATGAACGCTGCCGGCTCGGCCAGAAAGCCTGAGTTCTCAAGCGTGTAAATTCACGAGAACCTGGGACGTGCGCTCGGGGCGGCGCGATAGTATGCAATGCGCGGAATTAAATCAAGAATCGAATCGTTATTTAATTCTTTGATCCCACCGGCAAAGGTCGCCACAGAGCAAGAAAGCGTTTGCCGCTGGCCGTTTGCAGCAAGCTCATCAAGCCCATGTAACCGAAGCCGAAACAGAACAAGCATAAGAACGGCACCGTGCCCCACATATGCATGTGTCCGGCGTACATGATTGCCAGCAGGAAATAGATAGAGAAGGTCAGCTCAAGCAGCGGCAGCCATCCACGCTTGTGTCTATATTTTTTCTTTTTCCACGTTCCATCGTTCGTCTGCTCGACTCGATACTTCGGCGTGCGCACAAAATCGCTTTTCACGCCGAACAGAGCTTCGAGCACGGCCCGCGCGTTGGAAAACGCCAGCCCAATGCCCAGCGCCATCACCAGCGGCAGATGCAACAACCGCGGCGCGCGCTTCTTATCGAGATACCACACTGCCGTGCCGTAAAAAAGAGCAACCGAGACTGACGAGAAGAACAAAAGCGGCAGATCGAGGATCATCAAGTGATAAAACGGCTGGTTGTAGCGAACCAGCAGCAGCGGAAACTGGAGCAGACTGGCCACGATCATCAACGGGTAGCTGATGTTTCCGGTCAGACGAAAGAACATTTCCAAGCGGATGCGCGCCGGCAGGGGTGAACGCCAGATTCTCGGATACAGCTTGATGCCCACTTGCATCACGCCTTTGGCCCAACGGCGCTGCTGCGCTTTGAAGGCGTTGATCTCGACCGGGATCTCAGCCGGCGCTTCTTCGTCGAGCAGATAGATGAACTTCCAGCCCATCAACTGCGCGCGGAAACTAAGGTCCGTGTCTTCGGTAAGCGTATCGTGTTGCCAGCCGCCGCTCATTTCGATCGCTTTTCGACGCCAGATCCCGGCCGTGCCGTTGAAGTTGAAGAAGCCGCCCGCGCGATTGCGCGTTGTTTGCTCAACGACGAAATGCCCGTCGAGCATGATCGTCTGCAGGCGAGTCAACAGATTGTAATTGCCGTTGATGTGGGCCCAGCGCATCTGGGCACAGGCGACCAGCGGGTCGGTAAAGAAATCGACGAGCTTGCGCAAGCAGTCGGGCTTTGGCACGAAGTCGGCGTCAAAGATCGCGAGCAGTTCGCTTTTGGCGGTTTTCAGACCGTTCGCCAGCGCGCCCGCCTTAAAGCCCGTGCGATCCGAACGGTGAATGTAATGGATGTCAAAACCTTCCTGCGCATACTTCGCTACCGCCGCTTCGGCAATCTTCCTGGTCTCGTCCGTCGAGTCGTCGAGGACCTGGATCTCAATCCGGTCGCGCGGGTAATCGATCTCGGTAATCGCCTTCAGCAAACGCTCGACCACATACATTTCGTTGAAGAGCGGAAGCTGCACGGTGATGGGCGGCAATTCCGATTCGCTGAAATGACTCTTCGGCTCGGGAACAAAACCGCGATAGCGCCAGAAATCGATCACCTGCTTGATGCGATAAGCGCCGTAGATAGATAAAGTCAGGAGGATGGTGAAATAGAGGATCAGTATCGTCCAATCGAAAGCGTCGAGCCGGTAAAGAGGGCTGATATTACTGGCAGTCTTGGTGAGGTCGGCACAAAAGGCGGGAAAGTCGTTGCAAAGCTCTCCGGTAAGCACTGGAGGCGTCGCTGCGGCACTCATAAAGAACGTCATTGATAAATCCAGTTAATCCGAAACAACCTAAAGCGCCGTCAGGCCACACTCGACGCTGCCAAGAGTTCGAGAGCAACTGACAGTTTCAAGCAAAAAAATGCCCTCACAGCTCGCAGGGATCATTCCCGAAGGGCAACGATTTTAACCTACCAAAAAGCTTTAATCCAAGTTTGTAGGTACTGATACAATTTGAACTCTCAGTCACACCTCGCTTCAGTCAGCGAGGTGACCAGCGATCCCAGCCCGCTCTCTCGGTTTTCATCGGCCTACTTTGTAAGCCGATGAAAACCGCAGAATGTGATAACCGGCGTTCGTCACCTGGCTCAAGTCAGGTGTGAATGAGATCGTGCCCAATTGAAACTGCATCAGTAACGTTTTGTAAGCCCATCATTCAAGGCGCTGTCATCGCCTTCCGGCCCCATAGCCGCCGCCAATCTTTGAGACTAAGCTCAATAAGACCCGGCATGATGTAAAAGACTGAAGCACCGCCCAGCAAAGCGCCAGTCAAGAAACGCGACAGGTGCGTGTTTTCCCAGAACCCGAAGAACGTCAGACTAAAATCCACCGCCAGCGGCGCCGCGGCAGCGAACAACCACTTTCGTTGAGGCGTGTCCGTGCGTCTCAATGATCGAATCAGCGGATAACAAAGTGTGGTCGCCGCGAATCCTGCATATAAGCCGGTGCAGCGCGCACAAACGGCGAATTGATGACCAGCTATGAAAAACGAACGTTCGGGAATTTGGTGACAGATATGACTGAAGACCGCATAGATCGTGAGTGCCGACAGGTTGTGACCGCGCGCGAGGGCGATGGGCGCGCCGACGATCACAGCTATAACAACGACCGCGGCAACGGTGACTGCGGACCACATCAGCAACGGACGACGATCGGTCAGGCGCTGAGGAATGTATTCAGATGCAGGAGCGTAAAGCATTTTCGATTGCCAAGTGCCGATTGCCGATTCGCAGGCTTTGGGCTTGAATCTTGTATCGCAGACCCGCGAAGCGAAAATCGTAGATCAAAAATCTAAAATCTGATTACCGTGTCCGGCCCGCCTTCTATGTGCAGCGTGTCAACAAAGCGGATGTGTCTCGACTCGGTCGTCATCACCAGCGAGTGGGTCCGCTTCCCTGAGCCAAAGAATCTGACGCCCTTCAACAACGCGCCGTCGGTAACTCCGGTGGCCGCAAAAATGATCTTCTTTCCGGGCGCCAGGTCGTCAGTGTCATAGACCTTTTTATGATCTTTTATCCCCATCGATTGCAGGCGATCGATCACTTCCTGCTCTGGCGGAACCTTGTCCTTATCAACTCCCAGTCGTTCGGGATCAAAAATCAGTCTGGCCTGAATCTCGCCGTTTAGACATTTCATCGCCGCCGCGGTAATGACTCCTTCCGGCGCTCCGCCAATGCCCATCAGCGCATGAATGTTCGTGCCGGCTACCGCCGCCGAGATGCCCGCGGATAGATCGCCGTCAGAGATTAGCCGAATGCGCGCGCCGGCGTCGCGAACATCGTCGATCAACTTTTTGTGGCGCGAACGATCGAGCACGATCACTGTCAGGTCCTCGACATCGCGGCCCAGCCGCCGCGCGATATTCTTCAGATTGTCTTTGACCGGAGCATCAATATCGATTACGCCCCGCGACGATGGGCCAACGACAATCTTGTCCATGTAGATATCGGGCGCGTTCAGTAAGCCGCCGCGCTCGGCCGCCGCCAGGACGGCAATCGCGTTGTTCGCGCCGAGCGCGCAGAGGTTTGTGCCCTCCAGCGGATCAACGGCGATATCCACTTCAGGACACGAGTCCGCCAGTTCCTCGCCGACGCCGAAACCCCCGCCTACCTCTTCGCCAATGTAGAGCATCGGCGCCTCATCGCGCTCGCCCTCGCCAATAACAATCCGCCCGCGCATGGGTACGGTGTCCATGACCTCGCGCATCGATTCAACCGCAACGTGATCCGAATACTTGCGGTCGCCCTGGCCCATCGTGCGCGCCGCCGCAATCGCGGCGGCCTCGCAGACGCGCAGAAAATCCAGAGACAACTCGCGGTCTGTATTCAACTCGTGACGCATTTGACAGTACTCCTGATTCCGGAAGTTTTGGCTGCAACCGGTTAAGACTTCGCTCGCAGTTGAAAGAAATTGCGGTTTCATACTAGCAGAGCGACGACGGAATTTATAGCTCCTGGCCGACGCTGGGAGTGGTTTAGCAAGCTGCGTCACCGACCGCGGGCAGCCTCGGCGTGGTATTCGGCTGAGAACTAAGTGACTTAGGCTAAGATCTACTGAAACCCTGGCCTGATTCGAACTATTCCTACAATAAAACCCCTTACGGACCTGCCGGTTTCAGAAATGATGTCTGACGCCGAGCTGCAGAAGGACGTTGGACTTAGAGGCTTTATTTCTCGATCGTTGAACTGATCTCGAGACTGAATGAAAGGAATTCGGGAGTTAACGAGATGAAAAAAAATTCCAGACCGCTCGTGCTCGATCTGAGTGAAGTTGGCGCGGACGACGTCGCGCTTGTCGGCGGCAAGTGTGCCAGCCTCGGCGAACTGTTTCGCTTGCTGGCGCCGCGTGGCGTGCGGGCCGTGGACGGCTTTGCCACCACGAGCGAGGCCTATCGCTTGCTCCTGGAAACCAACGGTCTAAGGGATCGTCTGCGCGAATTGCTCAGCGGACTCGATTGTAATGACATGCACGCGCTGAACGCCGTGGGCCGTGAAGCGAGGGCGCTGATGCTCGATACGCCGCTGCCTGAACCTGTGCACGAAGCCATCCTCGACGCGTTCCGGCGCCTATGCGCCCGTCTCGGTCATACGCCTGAAGTTGCGGTGCGATCGTCCGCGACCGCCGAAGATCTGCCTGATGCTTCTTTCGCCGGACAACAGGACACGATTCTGAATGTGCGCGGCGAGGACCGCCTGATTGAAGCCTGTCATCGCTGCTTTGCTTCGCTCTGGACCGATCGCGCGATCTCGTATCGCGCGGCGCGCGGCTTCGATCACTTCGAAGTCTCGCTGGCGATCGGTGTGCAACCGATGGTTCGTTCGGATCAAGCCTGCTCAGGTGTGATGTTCACGCTCGACACCGAATCAGGCTTTCGTGACGCCGTGGTCATTAACGGGGCCTGGGGTCTTGGCGAAGCGATCGTGCAAGGGATGGCGACGCCCGATGAGTGGGTAGTCTTCAAGCCGACTTTGCTTACGGGCGCGCGTCCGATTGTCAGTCGTCGTCTGGGCACCAAAGAAGTGAAGATGGTTTACGGTCTTGACGGTCGCGGCACCCGCACACGTGAAGTAGTGGAAGCGCAGCGGGGCCGCTTCTGCCTCAGTGACTATGAAGTTTTACAACTGGCGGGTTGGGCCTGCCTGATCGAGGGGCATTATTCCGAACGTGCCGGGCGGCCGACACCGATGGATATCGAGTGGGCCAAAGACGGATACACTGGCGAACTGTTCATCCTTCAGGCTCGACCCGAAACCGTTCATTCCACGAATCACCAAACCTATCTCGAGACTTACAGACTGACGGGGGAACACGGCGCGCCGCTGGTTTCCGGAATTGCCGTTGGAGAAAAGATCGGCCAGGGCCGAGTCCACGTGCTCGCCGATCCGGATCACCTCGCCGAATTCAAAGCCGGCGATGTGCTGGTAACTTCAATGACCGATCCCGCCTGGGAGCCAATCATGAAAAAGGCGGCGGCCATAATCACCGAGCGTGGTGGCCGCACTTGTCACAGCGCCATCATCAGTCGCGAGCTGGGCTTACCCTGCATTGTCGGCACCGGAAACGCAATGCAAGTATTGAAAACCGGAACCGCGGTGACTGTCTCGTGCGCCGAAGGCGCTCACGGAAATATCTACGAAGGGCTGATCGAATTCGCCGTCGATCGCCGCGCGATCGGCAAAGAGCAAAGGCCGCGGACCCAGGTGATGATGAACGTCGGCGATCCGGATCATGCTTTTGCAGTTGCTGCTTTGCCGAACGACGGCGTGGGTCTGGCGCGGCTGGAGTTCATCATCAACAATCACATCGGCATTCACCCGATGGCCTTGGTCAGGTATCCCAATTTGCAGCAAGGCGAGGTCGTACGCGAAATCGAGCGACGCATCGGCGAAGAAGACCCGCGCGACTTCTTCGTGCGCCGCCTGGCCGAAGGCATCGGTCGCATTGCCGCGGCGTTCTACCCGAAACCCGTGATTGTACGCATGTCCGACTTCAAATCGAACGAGTACGCAATGCTGATTGGCGGACAGGAATTCGAACCCGTTGAAGAGAATCCAATGCTCGGCTTTCGCGGCGCGTCGAGGTACTACGACGAGCGTTATCGCGAGGGCTTTCATTTGGAATGCCTGGCGATGCAGCGCGTGCGTGAAGAGATGGGTCTGGTCAACGTCAAGGCGATGATTCCCTTCTGTCGCACCGTCGAAGAAGCAGAACGCGTCGTCGCGCTGATGGGGGAGTTCGGCTTGAAGCAGGGTCAACACGAACTGGAGATCTACGCGATGTGTGAGCTGCCCGCCAACGTCGTTTTCGCCGATGAGTTCCTGCAGGTGTTTGACGGCTATTCGATTGGGTCAAACGATCTGACGCAACTTACCCTCGGCCTCGATCGCGATTCGGAGATGGTGGCGCATCTCTTCGATGAGCGGAACGGCGCGGTTGAAAAGATGGTCGAGATGGCCATCGACGCCGCTCATCGTAATCGCAAGAAGATCGGCATCTGCGGCCAGGCGCCTTCAGACTACCCGGAATTTGCGCGCTTCCTGGTCGAAAAAGGCATCACTTCAATCTCGCTGAATCCCGATACTGTTATTCAAACAACTCACCTGATACTCGAAGCGGAAGCGGAACTCAACCCCGGGACTCGCAATCAGCCGGCCAACTTCGACCCCGTGTTGGTTGCCAATTAGAAAAGCAAAAGGCGCCCGTCGTCCGCGAGGCTTTCGTTTTTCCAGCGGCTCCGGAGATCAAAATACGCTAGCCGAGAAGCGAAACAACTAGTACAATCTCCAGGTTCTTTTTGGGGCAGCGCTTTGTTCGCAGGGTGCTCCTCTTGCGCATCCTTCAATCCATCAATGACGGTTCACCGAGGTCATATTCCCGACAGCATTTGACGAGGCTGAGACTGAAATATGGAAGCAAGTAATCGAGGAGAACACCTCACATGGCCACTCTACTGCTGATTGACGACGACATTCTCATTCGCGACATTCTTTACGACCTGCTTTCGGTGGCCCACGAATGTCATACTGCCGACCACGCCGAGCAGGCACTCGAGTACCTTGAAATTGAAACTTACGATGTGGTGCTCACCGACATTACTATGCCCGGAATGGGTGGCCTTGAGATCCTTGACCGGATTAAGGCGCGCCATCCCGATACTCCCGTCATCGTCATCTCAGGCACGACTCAGCAGCATGCGGACGCCTTGATCGAAATGGGCGCGTTTGCATACTTTGCCAAGCCATTTCACCTCGAAGAGATTGAGGATGCGGTCAATCGGGCAATCGCTCATCACGAGCAACTTCTTGAGGCCGAGCGACCACGGGTTCAGACCACAGCTTCAGGGCCACCACCTGACGAGAGCTAACGACAATTGCTCAGCCGCACTCGATTCTTGTTGACATGCCCGTCTGCTTGTCTTAAACAAGCACATAACAATCGGCCAGACGATTGGATCCCCCCAAATAAATCGCACTGATCCTGGCGAATTCATTACGCATCCGAGGAGGTTTCTATGTCTACCGCTAGTCCGCAAGCAATTCCCGTCAATGAAGATAAGATGAACGCTTTCCTGGGCAAAGTAGTCGGCGACTTTGGCGCTTCGCTTAGTTCGGCGCTGGTCTACATAGGTCAGAAGCTCGGCCTTTACAAAGCCATGGCTGAAGCGGGACCGATTACTCCCGCTGAGTTGGCCCAACGCACAAATACCAACGAACGCTACGTGCGCGAGTGGCTAATTAACCAGGCTGCGGGCGGGTATGCTCAATACGACACGCAGACCAGTCGGTACAGCTTATCGCCCGAGCAGGCGGTTGCATTAACCGACGAACACAGCCCGTTCTACGTTGGCGGTGGGTTCTTTGTCATCAAGGCGATGACCGGCGCCGTTGAAAGGATCGAGAGCTATTTCCGCAACGGCGGCGGCATGCTGTGGGGCGAGCACCATCCGGATCTGTTCGTCGGCACGGAACGATTCTTCCGCCCTGGTTATGCCGCACATTTGACTGCGTCCTGGATTCCCTCACTCACCGGAATTGAAGAGAAGTTGAAAGCCGGCGGCAAGGTTGCCGATATCGGCTGCGGCCATGGCTCGTCAACAATCATCATGGCCCGGGCTTATCCCAATTCGCGCTTCTGGGGTTTTGATAATCACGAAGCGTCGATCAACACAGCGCGAGAAAGAGCAAAGGATGCGGGCGTTTCAGATCAGGTAACTTTCGCAGTAGCTGACGCCAGAACTTTCCCGGGAGAGAACTACGACATGATCGCCTTCTTCGACTGCCTGCACGACATGGGCGATCCGACAGGAGCAGCAAAGCGCGCGTGCGAAACGCTTACTGCCGATGGCAGTGCGTTGATTGTCGAGCCGATGGCGGGGAATGCTGTCGAGGAGAACTTCAATATTATCGGCCGAACATTTTCCGCGGCTTCCACGCTCTGCTGTACTGCAAACTCAATGGCCTTGAATGGACCAGCACTGGGCGCGGTTGCTCCCGAATCAGCGATTCGCGACGCGGTACTTGCCGGCGGCTTCACCCAATTCCGCCGCGCGACCGAGACACCGTTCAATCGGATCTTTGAAGCGCGACATTGATAGAGTCGACCGAATTGACGATCAGTCAGCTCCAGCGCCGCGCGAGTCTGCAGACTTCCACGGCGGCAGGGTTTTACGTGCGGGTTTTTCTTTCTTCAATCCCAGCGCCCAGTCGGCTTGCATTAGCGTGTGAATGTCGCGCGTGCCTTCATAGATGATTGCGGCTTTACAGTTGCGCAGGTAACGCTCGACTGGATAATCGTTTGAATAGCCGTTCGCACCGTGGACCTCGATCGCCATCGACGCCGCTTTCTCACTACGCACTGTCGCCTGCCATTTTGCGAGGCTTGTAGCGCGCCCGTTCGGTTTGCCGATGTTCTTCAAGTAACCAGCACGCAGCCAGAGCAGGTGGCTCATCTGGTAATCGGCTTCCATCTCGGCAATCTTCTGTTTGACTAGTTGGTGGTTCGCGATCTTCGTGCCAAACGTCTCGCGCTCGTTCGCATAGGCGACCGAAGCATCACGTGAAGCACGGATGACGCCGGTGGCGCCGGCGGCTACGGTGAAGCGGCCCTGTTCGAGCGCAAACATCGCGATCTTGAATCCCTCACCTTCTTCGCCAACAAGATTCTCTTTTGGCACGCGTACGTCCTGCAGCGAGAAGTACCCGGTGTTGCCGGCGCGAATGCCCAGCTTGCCGTGAATAGTTCCTGATGAGAACCCTTTCATCGTGCGCTCGACGATGAAGCAGGACATCCCATTGTGGTCGCGTTTGCGCCGTTTCTCTTCGTCAGTCCAGCAGAAGAAGAGAAAGTTGTCGGCCAGATCGGCAAGACTGATCCACATCTTTTCGCCGTTCAAGACGTATTCATCGCCTTCGCGCCGCGCTGTCGAGCGCGCGCCGACAACGTCCGAGCCGGCACCCGGTTCGGTCAAGCCATAGGTCGCAATACGCTCACCTTTAGCCTGCGGCACAAGATATTTGCGCTTCTGCTCTTCCGTGCCCCAGGTATAGAGCGTCAGCGAATTAAGTCCCGTGTGCACGGACATGATCACGCGCATGAAAGTGTCTACCGCTTCCAATTCTTCACAAACCAATCCGAGCGAGATGTAATCAAAGCCGGCGCCGCCGTACTCCTCAGGAATGCAGACGCCCAGCAAATTCAAGTCAGCCATCTTGTCTAGAATCGAAGCGTCGAAGATCTGTTTTTCGTCAAGCTCCTTGATTCGCGGCGCCACTTCCTTAGACGCAAAGTCGCGCACGGTCTGTTGAATAGCTTTGTGGTCGTCGGTTAATTCAAAATTGATCATAGTATTACTCTTTCTAATTTGGTCTGAAAATGACCTGACATCTTACTCGATCTCCATTTGAGCGCGAAATTTGACTACCGTGCCAAAGCGAACAAACGTTCAAGAAAGCTTGGTGTTTTATTTTACAGTGATCGGTTGACGCGTATTGTCTGGTCACCTAGAATGCGCGCATAGGCCTGCTGAGGCGCGTCGGTACCGGCGTGAACCATCGGGTTGAAAACAGCGGTGCAATGTTATTGGGCTGATCCCCTCTCGCGTTGCGCCGTTTGTTTTTGTCAATCTGAAACTGACCCGCTCCGACCGCCGAGCAGCCACAAGACGCTCGCGTTCCCGGCATTTGCTATACTCGCGGTATGCCAAGAAAGTCGAAAGCAAACAGTGTTGCTGTTGGTCTCGTCCAGATGAGCTGCGACCCGCAGCCTGCCGCAAATCTCAAAAAAGCGATCGCAGGCATTGGTGAAGCTGCCAAAAAAGGCGCCCAAATAGTCTGCCTGCAAGAGTTGTTTCGCTCGCAGTATTTTTGCCAAACCGAAGACATCGAGTTATTCAAACTCGCGGAAACGATTCCCGGCCCATCAACTGAAGTCCTGAGCAAGGTCGCGCGTCAGAAGAAGGTCGTGATCATTGCGTCTTTGTTTGAGAAGCGCGCCGCCGGCGTCTACCACAACACGGCAGTAATCATTGATGCGAACGGAAAGCTTGCCGGCACGTACCGCAAAATGCACATCCCCGACGATCCGCTTTATTACGAAAAGTTTTATTTCACACCCGGCGATCTGGGCTTTCGAACGCATAACACAAAGTATGGAAAAGTCGGCACGCTAGTGTGCTGGGACCAGTGGTTTCCGGAAGCAGCACGTCTGACGGCGCTATCGGGCGCGCAGTTTCTCTTCTATCCAACCGCGATCGGCTGGTTGCCGAACGAACACGAGGAGGTGAATCAGGCTCAGCACTCAGCTTGGGAGACGATACAACGTGCGCACGCGATCGCGAATGGCCTTTACGTCTGCGTAGTAAACCGTGTGGGCCGCGAAGGCAAGCTTAACTTCTGGGGCCAATCGTTCGTCGCGGATCCATTCGGCCGCATCATCGCGAAAGCTTCTGCGGATCAAGAGAAGGTATTGGTCGTTGAATGCGATCTCGAAAAGATCGACGAGACGCGACAGAATTGGCCGTTCCTGCGCGATCGGCGGATTGATTACTACGGCGGACTCGCACACCGATTACTGGAGCCGTTGCCAGGCAAGTGATGCGCGCGCCAACTCCCGCCGAACTCGGCTACTACATGCCTGCCGAATGGCAGCGACACAGCGCAACGTGGCTCTCCTGGCCGAAGGACCCCGAAACCTGGCCCGATCGAGTAACGCAAGTCGAAGAAATCTTTCTCCAGATGATCGCCGCGCTCGCGCCGCACGAGATCGTCAATCTGTTAGTTGACGATGAAGAAACAGAGATGGCGGCACGCGCACGTTTCGCTTTAGCCGGCGCCGACAACATTCGCTATCATCGCATTCGAACAGTTGACTCGTGGATACGTGACTACGGCCCAAACTTTCTGATCAACTGCAATTACAAGTTCGACGACCTTCAGTTTGTCGCTAACTCAATCGCGGACGTCGACAAACTGAAGTTTGTCGGACAAGGGCTGGCCTATAACGACTGGCTCTTCAATGCCTGGGGCGACAAGTACGAGGAACTCAAGAAAGACAACTCGATTCCTGCCCGACTTGAAAGTGTTTTGAATGTGCCGCGCTTTGAGCCGCGCATCGTGCTGGAAGGCGGCTCGATTGAAGTCAACGGGACGGGCGTGGTATTGACGACCGAGCAATGCCTGCTGAATCCTAATCGCAATCCGCACCTGGATCGCGCTGCCGTCGAGCAATATCTGAAAAGCTATCTAGGTGTGCAGAAGGTCTTATGGCTGGGCGAGGGCATTGTCGGCGACGACACGGATGGGCACGTGGACGACCTTGCGCGCTTCGTCTCGCCGAGTGTCATTGTCTGCGCGGTCGAAGAAGATCCGGCGGATCCGAATTACGAGCTGCTGCAAGATAATCTTAAGCGCTTGCGACACATGACGGACGCGCAAGGCCGGCCATTCGAGATTGTCACCTTACCGATGCCGGGAATTGTGGGCGGGGAGAGCACGGAGACACGCAATCTCGATCGCCTTCCCGCCAGCTACGCAAATTTCTATATCGCGAACGGCGTAGTGCTTGCTCCCCTGTTCGGTCACGCCAACGACGCGCGCGCGCTGGAAACTCTTCGACTACTGTTTCCCACTCGGCGTGTTGTAGGAATCAACTGCGAGCCGTTGCTGTGGGGCATGGGCACCATTCACTGCGTTACGCAACAGCAACCGGAACCATAGTCCGCAGATTACGCCGATTACACAGAGTTGAAAAAGGCGGTGTTCAAGACTAGGAGCGCAATTCTTTTGTCCTAATCTGCGTAATCTGTGGACAGTATTCCTTTGGCCGCGGCCTTGGCGTCTTCAAGCGTGCGAACCCGACCATCCAACTGCATCTCGTAAACGGCGCGCGTGATCTCACCCATCTTCGGCCCGGGTGATAAGCCGATTTCGAGTAGATGCCGGCCCTGTAACAGCGGCGCGGGCGCGTGCTGCTCGACTGCCAATTCCCGCGCGCGCTGGATGAACCATTCCTGCGCTTCAGCGTCGTACCACTTCTCGCGCGGGATCCAATCAGCATTGCGGCCCAGCGAATCAGCCTTTGCTACACGATACAAAAGATCGAGTTCGCACTTCCGCGCGAGCCGCCGAAAGGCGCCGTCGCCAACTTCGTCCCTTTTCTTGTAAAACTCGCCTGGCTTTAGATGTTCGCGCACGAGCGCAATCACCTGCGCACGTACGTCGTAACCATCTAGCGTGTGAATATTCAGGGAGTCGAGGAAACTTTCCGTCGGCGCCGCGCCTGCTTCTTCGTGTCCACGCGAGCGCCAACGGCCGTCGATGAATTCCGTTGTTGCTGGCTTGCCAAAATCGTGACAGAGAACTGCGAGCATCACCGTAAGCTTCTTCGCATACGACAAGTCGTCAATCAATTCACGCGCCCGGTTGACCGCGAGATAGGTATGGACCTCGACATCGCCTTCGGGGTGCCATTCAGGATCTTGCGGACACCCAGAGAGCACTTCAATCTCCGGAAACAACTTATCAGTCGCCCCAAGCGCGCTGAGCCATTGCAATCCGTAGTACGGCTGGCGGGCGCGCAAGAGAAGCTTCTCGATCTCGCCCCAGACTCTTTCTGACGGCAGATCGGAAAGGTCGACCTGGCGACAAAGCGCAACGGTTTCCGGTTCGATCTCGAATTCAAAACGAGCAGCAAATTGCGCCGCCCGCAACACGCGCAAGCTGTCCTCCGCAAAAGTTGCGAGCGAGACCGCGCGCAACATTCCGTTTTGAATGTCCGATTGTCCGCCGTATGGATCGATGATCTCTTCGGTGAGCGGGTCTTGCAAAATCGCATTGATCGTGAAGTCGCGCCGGCTTGTCGCCTCTTCTATCGTCATCGACGGATCGCCTTCGATCACAAACGCGCGATGGCCGAGACCTGATTTGCGCTCGCGACGCGGCATTGAAACGTCAAGGTCGGCGCCGAGTTTGTAAACCGTGAAGGCTTCACCGACGACATTGACGGGGCCGAATGGTTCCAACGACTCGCGGAGCTTCGCCGGATCGACGCCATACACTTCCAGATCCCAATCCTTCGGCTCGCGCCCCATCAGCGCATCGCGCACGCAGCCGCCGACGAGCAGTGCGCGGCCGCCTTCGGCCTTAAGCGCACGCGCGAGGTCCAGGACTTTTTGCGGAGCAGTAGGCACGAGTCAAATGTCCAGGGTCCAATGTTCAATGTCAAGAGCCAGTGCAGAAGCCCCGACCGTGAGGGAGGGCGTTAGTTGTGCGGGCAGAGACGAATTCCTTTACGCCCTCCCTTACGGTCGGACTTCTGAATCGTCGTCGTCAAGGCGCTCAACAATGACTTGCACGCCGCGTGTCGAGGGCAAGCAACTGATCACTTGCGCGCGCTCGATCTTCGTGAGGTCGCTGCCGTTTGTGTGCCACAACTTGACCCAGAACGTGCGCGTGGCCCCGTGAATCGCGAAGGTTGAACCATCGAGCATCACCGGCACCGGCTCAGCCACAGTGCCCGCGCGCAGAGCCTCCAGCAATTCAGACACGTACGGTTTGAACTGATCGAACTGTACAAGAACCGCGCTGTCATCTATTTCGGCGGGTGGCAATTCGACCGGGTCGCCAGATTCCAGCAGCAGGCGTGTTTCAGTTTGTTGGTTGCGCTTCTTAACTACGGGCATATTTTGGTAGGGGCGGATCGGCGTGTCCGCCCTGGCGGTGAAACGAAACCGGGCGGACACGCAGGTCCGCCCCTACGAACCATTCACGGGAGTCAATCGCTTCAACAAATGTTCGGGGAGATCAGAAACCTTCACGCGCTCTTGCTCCCAGGTATCTCTGTCACGCACGGTCACGGCCTCGTCTTCCAGCGATTGATGGTCTACGGTAATGCAAACCGGTGTGCCGATCTCGTCCTGTCGCGCATACAACTTCCCGATGCCGCCAGTGTCGTCGTAAACCGCGCGCAGCAGCGGTTGCAGCGAACGCTTGATGGCTTTGGCCATGCCGACGATTTCGGGTTTGTTCTTGGCTAGTGGCAAGATGGCCGCCTTGATCGGGGCCATCTGCGGATGCAGTTTTAGGATGACGCGCTTCTCTCCTTTGTCGTTTGTCTTCTCGGAATAGGCGTCCATCAACAGCGCGAGCATGGTGCGATTTACTCCAGCCGCGGGTTCGATCACGTAAGGATAGAAACGCTCCTTCGTTAACTCGTCGAAGTACGAAAGATCTTCATTGGAATCCGGATTCAGCCGCTTCCCTTCCGCATCCTCCGGTTTCTTAGAGTGCGTGCGCAGATCGAAATCGGTGCGGTTGGCAATGCCCATCAATTCGTCCCATTGCTTCTCTTCGTCTTCGCGCTCGGGAAAGAAGCGATATTGGATGTCCACGGTGCGTTTGGCGTAATGAGCCAGCTCCTCTTTCGGTTGTTCGTAAAGACGCAGGTTATCTGCCGACATGCCAAGGCCGGTAAACCAGGTGTAGCAGTTATCGATCCATTCCTGATGCGCCTTCTCATCTTCACCCGGGCGGACGAAGTATTCCATCTCCATCTGCTCAAACTCGCGTGTGCGAAAGATGAAGTTGCCCGGCGTGACTTCGTTGCGAAACGATTTGCCAATCTGCGCGACGCCAAAAGGTAGCTTGCGACGGCTGGTCGTTAGAATGTTGAGAAAGTTTATGAAGATTCCCTGAGCTGTTTCGGGACGCAGGTAAACGAGCGCCGCGGGATCATCCTCGGCGGTGGCGCCGACATGCGTGCGAAACATTAGATTGAACGGTCGCGGTTCGGTCCAACTAGACTCTCCGCAAGTCGGGCACTTGATGATATCTGAACGTAGGAACATGTCACCCCAATTGAATAATTGAAGTTCAGCAAGCTTCTCCCGATATTCCTCGACGAATTTATCCGCGCGAAAACGACTCTTACACTCTTTGCAATCAACCAATGGATCGCTGAACGTATCTTCATGTCCGGAATACTTCCACACCAACCGGTTCAAAATGATCGACGAATCGAGCCCTTCGATGTCATCGCGGTCATGGACCATCCAGCGCCACCACGCCGCGCGGACATTGTTGCAAAGCTCCACCCCCATTGGCCCATAGTCCCAGGCGCTGCCTAGCCCGCCGTAGATTTCTGAAGACGGGTAGACAAATCCGCGCCGCTTCGAGAGTGAAACTATGGTGTCGATATTTGGGGCCGCCACGCTGTCCTCGTAAACCGTTAGCCGCAAACTGTAAACTGTGAACCGTGAACCCCTCGACTGTTTACGGTTCATGGTTCACTGTTTACTCGCTTACGGAGTCTAGCAGCGAAAACTTGGAAATGAAAAGAAGCGGCGGGTTAAGAGGATGAAGGGATTAGACTTTACGAACGAGTGGATCGCGACCACACTGCTCGAATAAGATCCATTGCGCGTGCAATGCGCGTGCAAAGATGAGAGCGAGAAAGAGAAATGGCAGCAGCACGATCGGCTGTTCCTGCGTCGCCAGCATGATTCTGCGTTCCGCGCTCATGGAATTCTTTCTTGACTCAAGGTTACCAGGAAGATGAAACAGGCGGCAAGGCCTTTATTTGCCGTTGCCGCCCGCTGGTGTTGTTGATTCCTACCGAATTAATCGCGCGGCTTCTTTGTTGGCGCTGGCTTTTCCGGCGCCGGTCGCACGTCGCCGGCTTGCACTGTCGGCGTCGCCCGTGGCGGTTGCGCACCGCGGGGAACGACCCAGAGTTCGACGCAATCTTCTTCGCGGAACCCGCCGTTGAGTGTGACGATCCGCGCCTGGTCAACGCCGCGCTTTTGCACCAGATAATCTTTGGCGCGAGCCAGCAGACGATCGGCTTGTCCGGCGCGGCTGGTACGCCCACCGTAGGCAATGACGTAAGTCGTCGTCGAGGGATCGTTCGTCAATTCAATTGCGAGATTATCCAGACGAGCTTTCTGATCGTCATAGGAGCAACTGCAGCAAACATCGAACTGTCGCGACGGCGTTGCCGGCGGCGGTGGCTGGCGCGGCACAAACGTTGAAGCCTGGGCTGTTTGCCGACAAGCCGCCTCACCCGAGCCATCGTCCACAACGAGCGTCGCGGTAAGCTGTCGGCCCCCAAGGCCAGTTGAGTCGACTGTCATTGTCGATTTGTCCGCGCCGTCAATGATCTTGGCGTCGGAAGGACTAACGCTCCAGTTGTAGTTAAGCCTTGCTGTGCCGCTATAGTTCACCGCAGCGGTAAAAGTTATTACCTCGCCTTCGTTAACGCTGGCCGGACCAGAAAGGATCACCGGATACGGACAAGGCGATTTCGGCGGAGTTATGGTTACGGGTTTGTAGCTCAGCTCGATGCACTTCCGGCGACCGGCGACGACGTTAATCTCGCGCGTCCAAGGTTGGCCGCTCGGTAAAGAGATAACCACTGTGTGCAGACCGGGATCGAGCTTGAATTCAATATATTCGGTCGCGGTCGCTCCTTGTGGTTTGCCATCTATCTCGAGGGGAAACCCTCCCGGCGTCGTCCGGACCTTAATGATCCCGTAAGTTACTCTCTTGGTCTTTGCGTAGGCAGTTGATGCAGGATGGGCCACGCAGAAGGCAATCCCAATCAACACCGCGAAGGCGAACTTCCCGTACTTCAAACTGTTCCCACTTGTAGCAACTGGTGCTCTCGACATTGTTATTGGCCCTCCGTCGGAGTTGCTATTTGCTTCTCGAGTTTCACGCGAGCATAGCGCCGACGCAAGCCCGCAGCGAGAGCCGCTAGTCCGGAGCCAAACAGTAACAGCGATGCCGGTTCAGGAACCACGGTATTGCAATTCGTACATGGCGGAGTAGGCGTCGGCGTGGGCGTTGCGTCGCTGCAAGTGTCGCAGTCATGATGAATAAAGAAGAATGGGATTGCAGCCAGGAATACTAGCGGCCATTTCGGAAAAGGTGTCCCTTCCCCCAGGATCTCGCCACAATCACAGATCGAGCCTTCCAGATCGCCCTGACTGATGACGTCGACATTGCCCTGCGGGTCATCGGACTTCAAGGAAACGCCGGCGAGCAGCGAATCAGAAGAGTTGGTTGTCGCGCCGCGCGAAGCATCTGGTATTCCAACGGAGCCCTGGCTTTTGGTTGCCGATTTTATGCCGCCTGAAGACGCTGACTGTTCCTCTGACACCGGTGAATTTTGCTGCCCATGTCGAAGACGAAGATCAGGAACCCGGTCGGTATTCTTATAATCAGCGAGGACCCGAACTACCTGACTGAATGTTATCGGCCCAGCCTGTACGGGCATGCTGGCCATCAGCAGTAAACTGAGTATCATAGCAAGGGGGCGCAATGCTCGATTCCTCATTGTTTTAGGAAGTTCCTCCTCGGATTCTTTCTTCGCGATCGCAAGCGGGAAAGATTCATCGACCGTTTTTGGACCACGTAAGATGAGAGCCCGAATGGACTGCTGGGACTCTCTCTTCCCGTCTTCGTAAGAACCGCATTCAGGCTTTCTTTGCTTGAAAGGACAACACAGCCAATAAGAATGGGATTCCAGTAGATCCGCTCCTTTGATAAACGCACGAAAAAGAGGTTTGCAATTGGCAAACCTCTTTTGGAGGAAACGGTCTGAGTAATAACTTAATTACTATCGCCGGCGCTGGCGGTTTCGGCCTTCCGCTGCTCGTCGCGCAACACTGCCTTCCGCGAAAGCTTGATCTTGTTGCCGTCCTTGCCGATGCACTTGACGAGGATCTGTTGCCCTTCTTTCAATTCGTCACGCACGTCCTTGACACGGCGATCGGCAATTTCGGAGATGTGCAACAGACCGTCTGTTCCGGGAAAGACTTCAACAAACGCCCCAAAGTCCACGATTCGGTTTACCGTGCCGAGATAAGTCTGGCCGACTTCGGCTTCCGCCGTGAGACCTCGGATGCGATTGACCGCCGCTTCAGCAGCCGCGGAACTCGCGGTCGCGATCGAGATGGTGCCATCGTCCGCAACGTCGATCTTGGCCCCGGTCTCTTCAACCAGCGATCGAATAATCTTGCCGCCTGGTCCAATGACGTCGCGAATCTTGTCGGGATTGATCTTGATCTGGATGATTCGCGGCGCGTGCTGCGAGATCTCTTTGCGTGACTCGGGTAACGCATTTTCCATGGCGCTCAGAATATAAAGCCGGCCTTTTTTGGCCTGCTCCAGAGCCTCAGCCATGATCTGAGCGTTGATGCCGGCGATCTTGATATCCATCTGCAGCGCGGTAATTCCCTGGCGCGTGCCGGCGACTTTGAAGTCCATATCGCCATAATGATCTTCCGCGCCTGCTATATCCGTCAGGATCGCGTACTTGTTTTCCTCCATCACCAGGCCCATCGCCACTCCTGCGACGGCGGCCTTCAATGGCACTCCAGCATCCATCAGTGAGAGCGCGCCTCCACAGACTGTAGCCATCGATGACGATCCATTCGACTCGGTGATGTCTGACACGATCCGCAGGGTGTAAGGGAAAGTAGCTTCATCCGGTAAGACGGCTTGGAGCGCGCGGCGGGCCAGGGCGCCATGTCCGATCTCGCGGCGACCCGGGCTGCCAAATCTTCCCACTTCGCCCACGGAGTAGTGGGGAAAGTTGTAGTTGAGCATGAAGCGGCGCTTAAGTTCGCCTTTCTCGAGATCGTCCATGAATTGCTCGTCGTCTTTCGTGCCCAACGTCGTCGTAACTATCGCCTGTGTTTCGCCGCGCGTAAACAAGGCTGAGCCGTGAACACGTGGCAGCCAACCGACCTCGCAGGTAATGGGCCTAATCTCGGAAAAGCGACGACCATCGGGACGTCTTCGCTTATTTAGAATATCGTCGCGGAAGATGCTCTCCTTCAAGTGATTGAAGATTACCTTGGCCATCTGGCGCTGCTCTAGCTGATCCTCAGGGTAGGATTCGACGACCTCTTTCTTAAGCTCGTCTACTGCTGTGTAACTCTCCAGCTTATCCTGCCCCGTAGTATCGAGCGCGGCCTGCAAGCGCTCACCATAATTTCTCTGGATCTCGCCCAACATCTCTTCGTTGAGGGCTGGCGGGACAACTTCTCGTTTCTGGATATCCAGCGCCTTATAAAGCTCTTTCTGCCAGCGGCACAGGCGATTGATCTCTTTGTGCGCGAGCATCAGGGCTTCAAGCATGATCTCTTCAGAAACTTCCTGCGCGCCGGCTTCGACCATTACGATGGCCTCTTCCGTCCCGGCCACGATTAGATTAAGTCGCGACTCGCGCACTTCGTCGTAAGTCGGATTGACCACGTAGCGTCCTTCGAGCAGGCCAATACGCACGCCGGCAATCGGGTTCATAAACGGAATATCTGAGAGGTAAAGCGCGCAAGAGGATCCGGTGATGGCCACAACGTCGGGATTGTTGTCGGGATCGGCCGAGATCACAGAGGCGATCACCTGTGTTTCGTTCTTGTAGCCTTCCGCGAAGAGCGGCCGGCAAGGACGATCGATCAGCCGGCATGTTATGACTTCCTTCTCATTCGGCCGTCCTTCTCGGCGGAAGTAGTTACCGGGAATACGCCCGGCCGCGTAGTTTGATTCACGATACTCAACCGTCAACGGGAAGAAATCGATTCCTTCTCGCGCTGTCTTGGCGCCGACCGCGGCACAAAGTAGCATCGTGTCGCCGTAACGTATCACAACCGAGCCGTCGGCTTGTTTGGCGACGCGACCGGTTTCGACGGTCAGCTCTCTGTCGCCCAACTTGATTGATTCTTTCAAGTATTTCTTAACTGGCATTTTCTTTTGTCTCCTTCGGACAACGACGCCTGACATGCAGGCGCGCGGGCGTCTCATCCGCCACGCTTTGTAAAAACTGACCACGGACAATTGACGACGGACAATGGACACGTGAAAGCCATCGTCTATGGTCAATCGTCTTTGGTCCGGGTTCTAAATTAAAGGCGGCACGAGCCTCTTTGCCGTGAAGCTCATGCCGCCTTTGATCTGTTCTCAGGCCTTAACGCGTCTGCTTGCTTGGAAGTATCGCCGTCACGTTCGGCACCTTCCGCAAGTTCTTCGATAGACGCGCGCGTTTTTAAAGTTGAGATTCGAAGATCTCTCGTTAACGGTAAACTCCGACTGTTCAGTTGTTTGCTAACGTCGCAGACCCAGACGACTCACTACCTCGTGGTAGCGCTCTATGTCTATCCGCTTCAAATAATCCAACAAGCTTCTGCGCTGTGAGACCATCTTCAGCAGGCCGCGCCGCGAATGGTTGTCCTTCTTGTGTGTCTTGAAGTGATCAGTCAGGTCGTTAATTCTCTTGCTCAACAACGCCACCTGCACTTCGGGTGAACCTGTGTCCGCATCATGCGCGCGGAATTCGGTAACAATTTTCTCTTTTGCTTCTCTCGCTAACGCCATCTGCTTTTCGGATGATCCTCCTGGGCAGCAGTACACCATGTAAAGATGGCAACCGCTAAGGTTTAAGTACGGTTCAATTTAGCATGCGCTTTCGCGAACTGTCCAGCAAGGGCGGGCGTTACCAGGATTGACAGATTCGCCTGTGCGCGATTTGCCATGCTCTGTTAACATCGGCAAACTGGACCAACCGAGAGAGGCAGTTTAGTGACCAAGGCACGAATCATTGTAGTCGGTGGCGGCTTCGGCGGGCTCTTCACTGCGCTTGACCTCGCCGGGACGGCTGAAGTGACGCTCGTCAGCGACGAAGTTCATTTCCTCTTCAAACCTATGCTGTACGAGTACTTGAGCGGCGAGGTTGAAAGCTGGCATATCGCTCCGCGCTATGAGGAGTTGTTGGACGGGCGCGTCAAGTTCATTCAGTCCGCAGTGAGCGGGATCAATTTCTCTACGCGGTCTGTTGCCCTTAACAATGAGCTCGGGCCATTGAGGTACGATGTTCTCGTCCTCGCAGTGGGTGGGGTTACGAACTACGCCGGCGTTGAAGGCGCCGAAACGTTCGCCATCCCCTTTCGTAAAATCGAGCATGCCGACCAGTTGCGCCAGCGCATGGTTGATGCGCTCGATCACGTCCCTCCCGATTTGCCCCCCCAGGACGTGCGCAGCGCCTTGACGTTTGTGATCGTCGGCGGCGGCGCCAGCGGCGTCGAACTCTCAACCAAGATGGCTGACCTCCTGAACGATGCGTTTACGCGTCGTGCCCTTCATGGCGAGCCGCGCGTGCTGGTGATCGAGATGGGGGACAAGATTGTGCCCGGCATGGGATCGGAGATTCGTGAGTACGTCGAACATGCGCTGCATGAGTCGCGCGTCGAGGCCCACACGCTGACGCGCGTTGTGCGTGTAGCCGAGGCTTCAGTGACTATTGAGCACAACGGGGCGCGCACGGAGATTCCCACGGCGGCCGTCGTGTGGGTGGGCGGCGTGCGCGTCAATCCGCTCGTTGAGAAACTCGATATTGAAAGGACCCGCACCGGCCTGATTCTGGTTAAGCCCACGCTACAGATCCGATCGCAGGAGAGCGTCTTTGCGCTCGGAGACATTGCCTTCTACGAAGATGCCACGCCAACTTTGGCAGGGACAGGCCAACTTGCTTTTCAACAAGCCGGACTCGCCGCCCATAATGTGCGTGCGCTTCTCGCAGGTGAGAAACTGCAGACGAAGCATTTCGAAGAATTAGGCGAGGCCGTGAGCCTGGGAACCGAACGCGCCGCAGTTCTTGCAGGTGGAAAAGCCTTTGGCGGAGCACTCGCGCGCCAGGCGCGTTTTGCGCTTTACACCTCGCGCCTGCCAACGTGGCATCACCGTTTGCGCGTCGGCGCCAGTTGGTTTTTTGAGGGCACGGCTCCACGGCCGTTGCTGCCGTTGGGATTCAATCGTTAATTGCATTACTGAATAAAAAGATGCACGGAACTCTTCGACGCGTGTTAATGCTTTTCGGAATCGGCTTGGCGTTCACAGGCTGTGTCGAGCGTCCGACCGAAGTTTCAAACCGAAACGCTTCATCCCCGCAGCCGGTTGCTTCCTCGCCCGCGCCTGGAGGATCGAATGAGGTTGAAGGGGTGCCGGTCACGCTGGCGGTCCTTGATGCCCTCTTCTCGGATCAAGCGTTTGTTTCAGATCTGAAGTCGAAGCTGCAATTGACGGACGAACAGATCGCTGGCCTGCGAAGAGTGGCCGGCGATGAAGTGTCGCGGTTGCGCAGGCAGAATGCGGAACAACATAGCGGAACGCCCGAGGAAGCTCAGACGCGCGCCTCAGAATCGATCCGAAAAGTAATTGGAGACGAGAAGAGCCGGCAACTTGCCGCACTAGTTCGCGAGCATTGGACCAAAGGAAGCGAAGAACTCGAAGCCGCAAAGGAAAGATTGCCGGCGACCAGGATGCTACCCGGACCCAATGCCGTGCCCACCGATACGCGCATTGTGGTGAACATACCGGCGTTCCGTATGGATGTCTTCGAGAATGGATCGCTCGCCAAGTCTTACAAAATTGGAATTGGTTACCCTGAGTTTCCGCTTCCTACGGGTCTGCGCAAGGCCCAAACAATCATCTTCAATCCGACCTGGACGCCGCCTGATTCGCCCTGGGTCGAGTCGATGAAAGACGTCTTGCCGGGCGAAACGGTTGAGGCGGGCAGCGCTCTGAACCCGCTTGGGCCAATCAAGATTCCCATCGGTATGCCGTCATTGATCCACGGAGGAAAACCACTGTCGAAGATCGGCACTTTTGCTTCACACGGCTGCGTGGGATTGACCAACGCGCAGGTGCGCGATTTTGCGAAGCTGCTGGCCCGGGCGGGAGGAACCGATCTTTCGGACAAGACCATCGCCGCTTACGCGAAGAACAAATCGAAGACCGGCGTTGTAAAGTTGGACAGGCCCGTTCCCGTCGAATTGCGCTACGAAACGATTGTGGTCGAAGACGGCAAGCTCCACATTTACCGCGACGTCTACGATCAGAATACGAACACCGAAGAGAATCTGCGCGCGGTGTTACACGCAAACGGAACAAATCTGGAGGATCTTTCGCCGGACGAGCGGGCGCAGGTAATGGACGCGCTCGATGCGATATCTCCTCACCCAAACAAGAAGGCGAAGACCACCGCGCCGCCCGCCAATGCCAACGCGTCACCCGCGGCTTCGCTCGTTCCCGCTGGCAAAGACGATAAGAATGCCCTCAATCAAACTAAGAAGAAACCGGTGAAGAATCAGAAAGAGATCGTGTTGGAGCTTGCGGCACTGAAAGGCAAAGGCTATCCCGCGCCGGCTAATCTCGACACGGGGACGGCCAAACCCAAACCCACGCCCAGTCCAGCCGTGCCGGGCCACCAATAGTCCTCTTGTGCTGCCTACATCTGCTACGCGGCGCTCGCCGCCTCGCAGGAATCGAGCACAGGCGCTTCCTCAACCGGTTGGTTGGCGCCTTCGCCGAAATACGGGCGGCCATTGTCGATAGCTTCGAAGTATTCTTCGATGCGCGAGAGGATCTCGTCGACGGAATGCGAGTGATAAACGGCGGTGCGGAACAGGGCACCGCCTTGCAAGCCGCGTGTAAATTGTCCTGCCAGTTGTTTCATGCGATTGATCGCCGGCACCTCGGGCATGTCTTCGCGCAACATTTCGAAGTATTCAAGCAGGATATTGCGCTTGTCCGCGAGCGTTGGCTGGAAGCTCTCTCTCCCGTGCATGGCGTCTTCAATTTGCCGAAAGATCCAGGGGTTGGCCATCGCGCCACGGCCGATTAGGATCCCGTCGCAACCTGTCTCTTCGAAGCGGGCGAACGCGCCTTCGATCGTCGTGACATCGCCGCTGCCGGACACGGGCACGTTCACGACTTCTTTGATCTGCCGTACCAGATCCCAGTTTGCGAGTCCGCGATAACCCTGCTCTTTGGTGCGACCGTGCAAGGCGATGTGCTCAGCGCCGCACCCTTCGGCGAGCTTCGCCGTTTCCACCGCATTGATCGTGTGGTCAAAGTAGCCCGCGCGGATCTTCACTGTCAGCGGAATCGTAATGGTCTTCTTAATCTCTTGCAGGATTGTTTCAAGCCGCTGATGATCTTTTAACAATCCCGAGCCGCCGCCGTGTTTGACGACCTTTGGCGCCGGGCAGCCGCAGTTGACATCGAGAACATCCGCGCCAACTTCTTCCGCCATCTCGGCCGCCAGGCGCATCCGCTCCCGTTGGCCGCCGAAGATCTGCACGGCAAACGGACGCTCGTCTTCGTAGAAACGCATCTGCCGTTTTGATTTCGGATTGTTGCGCGTCAAGCCCTCAACCGAGATGAATTCGGACACAGTCAACCCCACGCCGCCGCGCCGTTTGATCAAGCGACGAAAGGAAACGTCCGTGACGCCCGCCATCGGCGAAAGGATCAGCGGCGGATTGATTTCAACCTCACGAATCTTGAAAGGCTTGGTCATGGTTCAATGGGGCTCGGTACTCAAACTTTCATACAACGCTCCGGCCTGTTCCCTTGACGCTTGCCTTGTCGCGGGAACGGCCACCACGCGAATTCTAACAAGTTGATCGCGTCGCCGTAAGGTTATTTCGTCGCCGGGCTTGACCGGATGAGCTGATTTCGCTACCGCGCCATTAACAGAAACAATGCCCGCATCGCAAAGCTGCTGCGCAACTGTGCGACGCGGGCAGAGACGACTGGCCTTCAGAAAGAGATCGAGCCTCATCAGGGCTTGGGAAAGATCTTCAAAAACTTGCCCTTGCCCTTTTTCTTGTCCGCGCCTCCAGCCGAGTCACCGGTAGTTTGGACGACGGCCTCAGGCTTCAGTTTCAGCAGCGGCGCGACGGCCTCCTGATAATCCGGCCCGATCTTGATGTACGCTTCATCGCGCAGGCCCTGAAGATAATCCTCGCGCGCCTTGGGCGAGCGCTCCGTCGTCATTGCTTCGCGCACCTGATTCTCGTTGAAGACGGAAGCATCGCTCGCCGGAGTGCGCTGGTCGACACGGATGATCTGATAACCGGCCTCGGTTTTTATCGGATCTGTAATGCCACCGACCTTCACGTTCTTGATGCCCGCCACGAACTCCTCACGCAGCTCGGGAAGCGGAACCGCTCCCAGGCTGCCTTTGGTTTTCGGCGCCACGCGTTCACCACCCTGCTCGAGTTCAGAGTTGGCAACGGCAAGCGCCGCGAAGTCGGCGCCGCCGCGCGCCTGGGCTGTAAGTTGGTCGGCCTTTGCTTTTACTTCCGCCTCATTCTTGCCCGCTAGATTCAAGAAAATTGCCGAAAGGGTCACGACTTCAGGTTTGCGGAATTTGTCTTTGTGCGCGTCGAAATATTTGTGCAGCTCGTCAATGCTGAACCCCCAAAAGAGCTTCGCGTCCACCTCTTCCTGAATCACCGCCTGCTTCATGATCTCCCGGCGAAGCATCTGACGCGTAGCGGCAGGATCCACGCCGCTGTCAACCATCGCCTTCTCGA